>OQVO01000135.1_pt1 | contig 23985 bp, 16 predicted proteins | sample 1691511 | NCBI WGS metagenome assembly OQVO01 (sample SAMN03418254, study PRJEB22391) | human gut metagenome | biome: human-gut; feature: organic feature; material: feces | host: Homo sapiens | place: Tanzania | collected 2013-01 | reverse complement strand
TTTCTTCTTCTGGCGACAACGGTGCTGAACCGCGCAAATGGACGAAAGATGTTGTTACTGGTTATTTGTCTTCCGACGAAGCTATTGCGGCCAGACCTAACGAGAGCGAATGGTATCAATATTCAACGGTGAATGAAAAGGTTACTTTTTTGAAGGACCTCACTATGAAGGAGGGTACGTCTTTCGTGAAATTTTTCTCGGATTCTGTTACTATATTGAAAAATGGATCTCTGACGTTCGAGGGGCAGAATAAAACTGTCACTGGCATTGCGACGGCCGACTCTCCTGTTGATTCGGAGAGCGAACTGGTTGTTCCTAAATTTCTTCAAGATAAATATCTGTGTAAATACGCGCCTGATGCCACGCCTCATGCGCTTGGCGTTGGCTCTCTTGTGTCGGTTGGCGACATATCTTCTGGGGGTGCTGTTTCCGCCACTGGCCCTGTGTCTTCGTCTGATAAGGTCTTGACACCTGTTATTGAAAGCTCTAACGATGACAAGGTGCTTTATGCTAAAGACATCATTGATGTTGCTAAGAGAGTCGTTGCTGATGCGGTGTCTGCGCATTTCTCCAACGACTTGTCCTTGAATGGCAAGGTCTTCATTGATGCGGAGGGTGGCATGCGGCATGCCGTCTTCACGCCCGACATCATCACAGGACAGCGGTGGTCGCTCAATGGCATGGGCGAGGGGGAGTTTGAATCTCTTGTTCTCCGCTCGTTCCTGCGTGTGCCTATGCTCGATTTCAACAAGGTTACGGTCAGCAGCGGCACTTCATGGAATGCGCCTGGTTGTGGCGTCATCAAGAGCGTGGGGGTTGGCGATGATGGCTGCGATTTCTTTGACATCAAACTTGAGCGTGGGGAGATTGGCTCGTTCGCCAAGGGAGACATCTGCATGGGTGTGTGGCATTTCGAGGGGGAAGACAGCCGTCTCAATGCTTCCGATGGCGATGCTAAGAATGACGATTCTGGCACGTCTGTGGCTGGCTTCTGCAAGGTGCTTTTCATGATTACGGAGGTGGAGGACTATGTTGCTGATGGTGTCTCCTACACTAATGGCCGCTGTCATGTCGGCTACCGACTTCTTGATGGCTCGGCGCATGGACATGTGGCCGAATCCATGACGGTGGTGGCGTATGGCCACGACATAACTCTTGACAGCGTGCCTGGTCGTCTCTCGTCCGAACAGGTCAATGGCGACAATTTCATGTTCCCCGACGAACTTGACTTTATGAGCAACGAGCGCACTCGCTCTTGGTACAAGACAACGAAGTTCCAGCGTTATCTTGTCAACATGAATGGTGGCACGTTCATGCACCTTCGTGACAAGAATAATGCGTATGTCGAGGACGATGGCGTTTCTTACAACGATGAGAGCAAGTACCGCATCGAGGTGCTTGATGGCAAACGCTATGTCTTCGTGAGATACAAGAAATCTAAATGGGACATTGCTTTCCCTTACAACGTTGGCATGCATCTTGGCGACACTACCGACATGTATGTTGACGATGTGAAGACTGGCGGCAAAGTCGCTCTCAGCAACTATTCCGCTTTCTTGAGCAATGTCTATTTCTACGGATTTCTTCAGCATATCGACATCTCTCAGCTGTCCGACACTGAGGGCTTGCTGGCTTCCACGAATTATCAGGTAGACCTCACTTCTTCTTCCGCTACGGTCAATGTGGATGCTGATGGCGGCTTGCAGCTGTTTGACGAGACTGGCAGAGCGTTGGTACAAACTGCGGTGTATGTGCACAGGGGCGATTCGCCTATGATTTATATTGACGATTTCTCTGATGCGGCATGGTCTAAGGAGGCGGAACGGCTTGGCCTTGCGGCTGTCTCTGAGAAAGACAGGCGCAACTACTACCGTCTTATGGTGGCTGTTGACGGCATTGGCTCTCTCGACTCGCAGGGTGCGCTTATTGAGGGCAGCGGCTATAGCAAGGAGGGTACGTCTGTCACAGTGAAGGCTATTCTTGCTTCGGCTGTTGCCAAGGGTTCGGCAAGTGTCACGTTCACTGTCTTGCCTTACAAGTCGGACGTGGCTTTGCAGAAGATTTTTTTCATCAAGTTCACGTATGATGGTTCTGTGGGCTTGAGTGTGTTCACAAGCTATGTGTTCAAGCGTTTTGCCATTGGCACTTCTGCCGACAGCATCGCCGTTCCCGAAGGTGGCAGTTTCACTTCACCTCTGCCATCTACAGGCGGCTGGTCAGATTCCATTCCCGAAGGTGAGGGCGAGGTCTGGATGGCTCAGAGGCGTTTCTATTCCGATGGAAGCGAAGCCGATGGCGGTAAGCATGCTAATGCTTGGGTGCTTGCTCGCATGACCGACACAGAGTCTTTTGACGTTGAGTTTTCGGCTGCTGCGGAATACAAGCCGCTCCTGTATGCTGACGGCACACCTGTACATGGCAACTCTGAGAAGGCTCTTGCTCGCAAGAAGCAGCTTGGATGGGTCGAAGCGGTCGATGGTGCTAATGCGGTGTGGATGGCCACATCCCATTATGCCGATGGCAAATGGTCTACATGGAACTATGTAAAGGTGAAGGGTGAGGATGGCTTGCCTGGAAGGCCTGGTGCTGATGGTCTGCCTGGTACGGATGGTGTGTCTGCCCTTACTGCTTCTGTCACTCCTTCTTCTATTGTCATCGACTGCGACAGCGAAGGTCGCTCTAAGGAAGCGGGTAGCCGCACGTTCTCTTTCCACGTCTTTGATGGCGACTTGCAAACTGAATCTTACACCGTTGCTTACGGAAGCATCGCTTCGTGTTTCCAACTTAACGCTTCTCTCAACAAGCTTGCTTGGAGCAAGGGAAGCAGCATCGTGAGTGCTTCGATCGACATCAGCATCTCGTGCAAGGACAGGACGGTGCATCTGTCTGTGCCTGTGGTGGCCAACAAGCAAGGGGCATCATCGCTTGGCCAACTTTCTAAGATGGCTCGCAACAGAGGTGCGTTCAGCTCTTTGCAGACTTACTTCAACAACGAATTTTGGAGCGACTATGTGCGTGTCGGCTCGTCCTACATTTTCTTCCTTGGCGATTCAGTCGAGCGTTGGGATGGACGTGAGGGCAAATATTATTTTAAGGGCGGCAGTGGCTTGGCTACTGCGTCTCTTTACCCTTCTGCTTCTGCTTCGGGCGACATCATGGATGGTGGGCGTGTCATTTGGAAGCGTGTGTCTAATGTGGGCGACTTGGCGGCTGGCCGTATCATTGCTGATAGCATCAATTCGGGCAATGCCAACATCGGTGAGGTGTTTATCGGCAAAACTTCTACTGGTGCTGTGGACATTCAGGGTGGAGTGTCGGTTGACGATTCGGCCGACGGATGGCTTATCCAGAGCGGCAGGATCGTTCACACCAAGACTGGCCTTTCCCTTACTGCCGACGGTTATCTCGACAATCCTGACGGTCTCCATCTGAGTGTGTCGGGCAAGCCTACCAATGCGGTTCTGCCGCCTTCGGCTAATATGCTTCCCGACCCTATCCTTAACAACCCTCGCCACTTTGGTTTCGATGAGGGCTCGCAATCTATTCCTGTCCATGGCATTGGCACCACGTCTTCCGATAAGTTCTGGGCTACGTCTCTTGTGCAGACGGGCAGCAGTTCCACGTTCCTCAATTTCACTTCGCCTTGGGCTGATGATGGCGGCAGGGTCGTTTCGCTCCATTTTGGTGCTGACTATGTGCCTTCGCAGAGCAAGTATGTGTACACTGGGTATGTCAAGAGCAATCGTGTCGCTATCTTGACATCTGTCCCTCTTGAGGGTTCTTCCGACATGAAGCAGCGCAACATCTACACGTTCAGTGTCTGGGCGAAGAATGCTTCTTCCGACTTCCTGTTCAACAGCCTTGCGGAGGCTCGTGTCTTCGTGTCAGCTTTGGGCGATGAATGCTCGTGGCTTTATCTTGGCATTGAGAGGTCGGCCAGTAATGGCGGTGTCCGAACTATTGCGAGCGGCATAGCTTCTGAGATTGAAGGATGGGTGCAGTACTATGTCACGTTTGAGGTGGTGTTCGGCTCATCTGCGCAGTCAGGTTCTGCGGCTTATGCCGACAAGGCGTATTTCGATTGGATGCCTTATGTGAATGCTAAGAAGAAGAACATGTATGTGAGCTATGCGGGTGCTAAGCTGGAGAAGGGCGACAAGCCTACTCCTATGACTTATCTTTCGGGTAGCTTGAAGCGTGCTGGCATCGACATCAGCAAGGGTGAGGTTGTGCTTACGGCCGACAAGTTCCTGTGCCGGAATCTCGAGGGCGAGAAGACGGCTTGGCTTGACGACACTGGCGTGTTCATTGCGAATGGCGTGTTCACAAGTCCTGTCAACATCATAGACTGGGACAATAATGTCGGGTGTGACAAAATTATTGTCGCTTTCAAGGATGCGGACGGTGCTTTCCTCGGCTATCTTGACAATGATGGCAACTGCCGCTCGATGTCGGGTGAATCTGTCAACAGGGACGATTTGGTCATTACCGAAACGGTGGTGTATCTTGATGTGCTGCGGCTTGGCGATACGGTGAAGATTCTGTCTCTTCCTGCCGATGCTATAGGATCGGGTCTCTCTGACACTCGTTTCTTGGAGTTCCCTTACTATATTGATGAGGAACTCAACTGCCGCACTCTGACAAGACTTAATGGCAAGAGCGACAGCGTGCCTCGTTTAATCACGGGCGACGAGATGAGGATGCTGGGGGGCAAGCGGATTACGCTGCTGCTGAAAGATGCGGTGCCTACGCCTTACACGCTTGCGCAATGTTTCTTCCTGTCTTATGCTTCTTCATACATGTCGCCCGACTTGCAGACGGCTAATGCTACGTATGTCTACCAATATCCTCACGGTGGCATGGATTATGATGGCTCTTCGGGCATGGGTCTGAATGGCAACAGGGTCGTCACTCTTGAATGCCGTGCGGCTTTCTTCTACGATGTCAAAGCTGTCGGCTCAGGCAACAAGTCGTGCTATGGCTATGCGTGGGTCTGCTCTCGCGATGAGACTCTTTCTCAGTTCGGCAACAGCCTTGACAACTGGAATTGAATGTTTTCTTGAATGACGTATATGCAATTTTTTGAACATTATGGCTATAACACAATCTGATATATTGCAGACTTTCAACAGCGGAACGTCTGTCTCTTCTTCCGATCAGTTTCTTATCGAGACTGCGTTGGGTGCAGCTATGAAGGTGTCGGCTGAATGGGTGAGGGCTTACCTCTCGGCTGGCGTCAAACCTAACACTGAGTCTATTGATGCGCTTATCTTGCAGCTCAATGCACTCAAGGCAGCTGTGTCGGGCAAACAGGAAAAACTTGTGAGTGGCGTGAACATCAAGACGGTCAACGGCATGTCGCTTTTGGGGTCGGGCAATGTCAGCATTGAGTCTTTGAGGCATGTCTTTCTCGAAGAGGATGAGATGAATGCGCTTACAGCTGAAACAGCTGAAGAGGGGGTTATCTATTTCGGCCTGGAACCGCTTGATGTGCCGCCTGTGCCTCCTGCGCCTTCTGTGGTGTTTGCCGACAACACCGTTACGGCTTCGGCTGCTTATGCCGACAATACGGTTTCTTTTGCGGCTGTTTATGCCGACAACTCTGTCAAGTCACAAACTACATAATTTTTTTTCAACATGGATTTGAATGCAATAGAGAAATGGGATATTGATGGCACGGTGCATCAGGTGGGCATACGTAATATCTATGTCAATGAGAAGGGTAATCTCGTCATTGAGACTACGCCCGAAATGGGCAACACTTCTAAGGGTACTATCAATATCGAGTCGATGAAGAATATTCAACTGAAGCCTGGCGGCAAGGGGGATATTCGATTCATGACGGACCACACCGACAATCTCGGACAGGCTACGCTGCATGTCTACGATGGGTCGAAGACGGTGCCTGGGTCTAAGGATGACATTCCTGCAAGGCTGAAGCTCAACATCACGGATTTGGAGATTGACACTAAGGGGTCGCTCGATCGTGTGTCGGGGGCGAAGGTCGCTACGGATGGCACAGAGATTTCTGTGAAGAACAGCGGCACTTATGTGAAGGCTCGATGGAAGGCGGCTTCTCACGACATTCGTGCCTATTCTTCGGGCGATGGCACTGGCGGCGGCATTGCTGTGCAGATTGCTGGCCGTGATTCTGGCCTTCACGAGAACAAGTTCAAGATTGAGACTGACCGCATTGTCGATGTCGATGCTGATGCTGCTGCGGAACATTACTGCGGCGAGGGTGGCAAGGGTGTGGAGATTGGCACGGTCAACTCGCAGATGACTTCTTTCTACACGAAGACGTATCGTTTCAAGGGCGATGCGCCTATATATGGTGTCACTCGTGGCGAACTTGTCACTTCTGAGACGGGCAAGGTTGACTACCCTACACAGGCCGACGACTCGAAGGATATTATAAATGACTCTGCGCCTATCACGTGGAACGATGTCATCAAGGCTGTCAAATATCTTAAAGCGCAGGGCAGTATCTGATGAGGGTTAAGATTGATGGCGGGCTGCGGACGGTGGATGCTGTCTCGGCCAAGGTGCAGGAGTCGCTGCGTTTCGCTTATGTCGGCAAGGCTAAGATTGATGGAGTGCTGCGCACCGTGTGGGAACTTATACGTGGGTTTATCTTTACAAGCAGCGGCTCTTCGCTCTTGTCGAAGGATGGCTCTGTCCTCAAATGCAAAAACCAATAAAGCGTTATGGCGAAAAAAGAACTTACTCTTCCTTATACTGACGAACAGCTGCTTGCGCTGCTCAACACTTGCGACAACTCGCCTATAAGGATTTATTATGATGATAGCGGCACACAGGCTATGTACCGCATTTTCTCTGTTGGGCCAGAGGAAGACCCCGATGCGAGGCGCAAGGCGTGGGTCGAGGCGCGCAACACCGATGCCATGACTTCGGAGATTGCGGCTTATGAGCTTGGCAACTTCCAAGCTCCTGCGCCTTTCAGCATCACGCTCAACTTCACTTCTAAGGAACAGGTCTTTGTGCGTGATGGCGACAAGAACAACTTTATTGAATATTCTTTCATTACAGCCGACTCTTCGGGCAACAAGCTTAACGAGTCGGTGCAGGTGGTGTATTCTTTCAACAATGCTGGCTCTACGCAGTCTACTGTGAAGATTTACAACAGCGGCGAGAATGTGAAGATGAATATCGACCAGTTCCTTTCCGTCGGCACTAACACGGTGACGATGACGGTCACAGGCCGTTCTACGGGTGCTACTCGTATCGCTATCCTCCATTATCATGTGGTGGCTATGAACCTCTCGTCTTCTTTCAATGTGGCTGTGCCTCGTAATCCTGATGAGGGTCTGCTTGTGCCTTTCTCGCTCGAGTGCTCTTCGGCTGGTGCTAAGACGGTGGAGTTTTATATAGACGGTTCTCTTGCCGACCAGATCGTCACGACCGACACTAAGATTGACTCGTCTGCTTCCCTTGCCATGCCTGTGTCGGGCAAGCACCATTTGCAGATCAGGGCGTTCGTGGAAGCTGGCGATGGCAATTTCTATTCGCAGACTTTGTATCGTGAGTTTGTGGTGACGGGCGAGAAGGGCATCGTCATTTCCCTCGCGCTCGACCTTGCTTCTGGCACGCTTATCTCGGCCGACAAGAAGAATCTTGTGCTGAAGGCGGAGCAGTATGTGCAGTCCAACATTAAGTGGGGTTTCTACAATTCCAATGGCAAGTCGGCTACGGTCAAGTGGTCGCTTGGTGGGGAGAACCTTCGCTTCACGGAGGCTAACGTGACGGATGCGGAGGCGAATGCCGAGGCGTATCTGCTTACGTTCGTGCCTACTAATGTGGGTACGCTCGAGCTGAAGGCGGAGGTGGGGGAGAGTGTCACTTCATATTCGCTTATTGTCGATGTCAACGCTTCGGGCATTTCTGAGGCTACGCAGGGTCTGAAACTGAAGCTGCAAGCCGTTGGCCGTGCCAACAATGAGCCTGTTGACGAGAGGCGCAAGTGGGAGTTTGAGAAGATACAGGCTGTGTTCCCCGACGATTTCGCATGGTCTGCGCAGCAGGGATGGTACAATTACGAGGCTCTGGCTATTAGTGGCGGCAAACAGGTGTCTGTGCCGTTTGCGCCTTTTGCTAACGCTCCGCACACTTACGGCGCTTCATTCGAGATTGAGTTTGAGACTTATGATGTCGATGATGAGGATGCGGTCGTTGTGTCGGTGTGGGGGCGCAATGCTGATGGCCATGAGTGCGGTGTCCGTATCACAGCGGAGGGTTGTGTCTTCCAGAATGCCAATGGCGAGCAGATGACTACTCGCTTCAAGCAGGGCGAGCGCATCAAACTTTGTTTCGTTATCAATCGTGTCGAGTCGTCTACGTTCCCTCATCTCGCTATGATCTACAAGGATGGCGTGTATGAGCGTGCGCTCGACTATGGTTCTGGTGGCTCTTACACCAACAATGCGCATATCATCCTTGGCGATGCGTCGGGGAAGGCTGGCATCCGCATTTTCAATATTCGTGCTTACTACCAGGCTCTTAATGTCAATCAGGAGCTGTATAATGCGTGGATCGACTCTGGCCAGATTGCGCAGAAGATTATTTCTAACGACATCTATGAGAATGGCATCGTGTCGGTCGAGAAGATGCAGGGTGTCATTCCTGTCATGCTTGTGGATGGTCTCGACTCGGCTTACAACAATATCGCCACGCTTGAGGGTGTGAAGGACAAGACTACGAAGATTAACGTGAATGTGTCTTTCTACAATCCTTTCGACATCACTAAGAATTTTACTATCAAGGGTGCTCGCATGAAGCTTCAGGGTACGTCTTCGCTTGGTTATCCTCGCAAGAACTTCAAGCTCTACTCTAAGAAGGATGCTGCTGTGATGTACGATTTTGAGGGGAAGGTGCTCAACAAGGGTCTTTATGCTTTCAAGGACGGGGGTGTGCCTGTATCTACGTGGACACTGAAGGCCGATTTCATGGATTCATCCTGCACTCGCAATGCTTCGGTGGCGCGTATCTTTGGCGACATTGAGCCGAACCTCAACATCAAGGATGCTTCGGGTAATGATGCTATGAAGACGCCTCCGCAGCTTGCGGCGCAGAAATACGAGGCGAAGGCTGGCGCGAAATTTCCTTATGCGTTGCGCACTACGCCTGATGGAATGGCGATGGTGATGTTCCATAAGTTGCCTGGCGACAAGCAGTACACGTTCCTTGGTCAGTACACTATGCTGAATGACAAGGGCAATGAGTATGTCTACGGTTTCCATTCCATCTATGTGCCTACTGCTCTGGCTACGGATGCGGAGCGGACGATGATTCTTGCTGACCCTATGTGCCAGGTCATTAGCAAATCGCAGAAGAAGGAGCTTTTGGCTAATGGGCATATTGAGCGTATATTCGATAATGAGGACACGCATTGCTATGAGATCCTTGACAATATCAATGAGTTTGCCAACTTTTCCACGGTCGAGGGATGGGACACTCCTATAAATGTTGACGATTCCGACCTTCGGCATTGTGGATGGGAGGCTGGTTTTGAGTCTCGCTATCCTGAAATTGATGATGACGATTTCACTAATGAGCAAGACCGTCTTGCGGAGGGTGTGAAGCAGGGTGCGCCTCTGAAGGCTTTTATTGAATGGATTATGTCTTGCTTCGTTGGGCGTGATGCGGAGGGCATTTCTTTGTTCAGTCTCGACAAGTTTGAGGCGGAGATGGAAGACCATCTCGACCTTTACAAGTGCGCTGGCTATTATATGTTCCTCATCCGATGGGGTGCTGTGGACCAGGTTAAGAAGAACATGATGTGGACTACCTACGGTTCTCGCTCTAAGATTGCGGCTGGTGAGAGTGGCTATGACAACCTTATCTGGTTCCCTATCCGTTACGATAACGACTCTACGGCCGACACTCGTAATGATGGTCTGTTCTTCTACAATTACAAGTTCCTCCGCCAAGACCTTGACCCGTCTACGCAGGGTGCATATTTCTATTCGGGCCACGATTCGCTTCTGTGGAATGCTCTTGAGCAGAGCGAGAGGTTCATGCAGATTGTCGTTCAGGTTGACATGGCGTTTTATGCGTCTGGCCTTACGTATGATACGGTTATCGACTATTACGACAACAAGGCTCGCAACATGTGGTGTGAGTCGATTTACAACGAGAACCAGTTCTACAAGTACATCGCTCCTTTGCTGCGTGCCGACACGTCCGACAAGGCGAATTATCTTGCGTTCCTGCATGGCGATGACAAGGCGCATCAGCATTGGTGGTTCCGCAACCGTTTCGACATGATTGATGCTAAATGGGGAAGCGGTGAGTTCTCTAATAAGTACATTCACGTCCTTTGCCCTGAAGCTCCTACGAAGAACAAGATTTATGTCACGGCTTCTAAGTCTACCAATTTCGGACTTGTGCGCAACAAGGTGGCTGTGGAGCAGGAGAATGGGGAGTTTACTATCCATTGCGATAAGGGCGAGCGGGTTGCGCTTATCGTCAAGCTGAGCATTGATGCCGACAACTCTAAGCTGGCTATTGGCGACCCTCTTTATATCAACGGTGCTAACAACATTGCGGAACTCGACCTTCATGAGTTTGCGCCTTACTTCTCCAAGTATCTCGAGTTTGACAAGATTTACGACAAGGAACTTGGCTCTAACATGAAGAAGCTCGTCCTTGGCATTAGCGATGAGGATTTGGCGAAGGGCATTGTCAACAATGGTGTCATCGACACTATCACGGGTCTTGATGTGATGTCTCGCTGTGAGTATCTCGACATGAAGGGTCTGACTAATGTGACGTCGTTCCCTTTCTTGAAGACTATGACTTCCTTGAAGACCTTGCTGCTGAAGGGCACTGGCATGGCTTCGTTCGAGTGTGCCGATGGTGCTTCGTTCGATTTCCTTCAGCTTCCGTCGGGTTTGCGCTCTGTGTCTCTGTCTCGTGTCAACTGGGCCATGCTCGACTATGTGCCGTCTTTCTCTCTGCGCTATGTCAATCTCGACTACATGACGGATGAGAAGAAGTTTCCTGCTGTGAAGCAGTTTGTGTTCTCATGGCTCGACTGCCTCGAGGCGAAGTATGGCATGAATGCTAAATGGACTGACTTCACTCTGAAGCTTACTGGCATCGACTGGTCGGGCGTTGAGTGGCATCGTCTGGAGCAACTCATGAACCTTGGCTCTTGTGTCTTGTCTGGTCATTCTTACATCATGTGCGCTACGGAATACACTTCTGCGCAGATGACGCTCTTGATGGCTGTCTTCGGCAACGACATTTTCACGGATGGCTCTGACCTTATCTTCGACTGCGACTCGGAGAATCTCGTTCTTGGCATCGAGGCTCTTAAAGGCACGGTGCTTTCGGCTGCGCCAGATGGTGCTATCATCATGTCGGAGACTGGCTCTGCGCAGGTCGTCACTACGGGTTTCCCTATTCGAGGGAATGATGTGGAGGGTCAGCTCCATTTCGGCTTCCAGGAGGCTTCTACCAAGGGTGTGAGCATCGGCTCCACTTCGGGCAAGATTTCTTCTACGGAAGAGGGTTATGCCGAGCACGACCTCACTATCTATGCTTTCAATGATGTCACCAACAAGCGTGGCTATCTCACTTTGCGAGTCAGGCCGCTCACTTATCCGCAAGGGGTGGAGATTTTCCAGTGCTTCGATGTGGATGGGAATCTCATTGAACCTGACAACTTGGGCAACATCAACATCACGGCTACTGGCGTGTACGGTTTCTTTACCCGTTTCATTCCGAGCGGCACTACTGGCTCTATGAAGTCATACACTTGGACGTATTCGGGCAAGGACTCTTCGCAGTCGGTTGAGAATGGGAGCGGCAACGGTTGGTTTGCCTTGCAGGTCAAGTCGGTGGAGCGTGAGGTGAATGAGACGCTTGTGTTTCATGCCAATTTCAACAATGCTGCGCAGGATCCTTCGGGCATTGGTGTCACGTCTGCTCCTGTGAAGATTGCTATGTTCACCATTGGCGACATTCTTGTCAACAACAACTTTGTCGGGGGCAACGAGGCTCTTTATGCGGTTATCGTGCCTAAGTATGTGCCTTCGCCTGTTACGCCTAACCGTGTCAACTCGCTCGAGCTTAAGAGCATCATGGGGTCGTTCGTCGTTCCTGCTGACAGCGGCCTTGTCAACTTCCGCTCTACCTCCTACAACATTCTCGACCACATGAAGAACGTCACTTCGCTTTCGGCTGCTGGGTGCGCCACGTTGCAGGAGATTGAGGTGGGCAAGATGCCTATGCTTTACCATCTCAACCTTTCGGGATGCGTTCGGCTTCCTTCGGTTAGTGTGGCTAACAACGCGACCATCCAGAGCGTGGACGTGTCGGCCACTTCGCTCAATGTCGGCGGCACAACCGACAAGCCTTCGCTTGCGTCTCTGCATCTTGGCTCGCCTTCTGAAATAAAGATTATCAACTGTCCTAAAATGAACATTAACATAAATGACAACAATTGAAAGAAAAGTTTACGATGCCGATGGCTCTGAGGCGGTGCTTGGCGTGCCTTGTGTCTCGGTGTCGACCGATTGGGATGGGGAGGTCAATGCCTCGTCTCTCCATATTGACGATGCTTTCGGCATTGGGAGCATTGACATTTCCGACGACCATTCCACTGGCATCTACCGCATGCTTGCCGACATCATCAGCATACAGCGGCAAGACCGCAAGCAGGGGGCTAAGCTCGCTGTGCCTGTGGTGTCGGGGAAGACTGATGCCGGGGGTGGCTCGCACGAGAGCGTGCTTTCTGCTGTTGATGCCAATGGGGTGAAGGTCGATGGCATTAGGGTGTCGGCTTTGTATTCGTCCGATGATGTGCGTCTGTCTTGTGTGCAGTCTTCGGCAAGTTTCGGCATGCCTGTCTACAAGGTCATTCCTGCCGACAAGGCTGCTGCTCTTAATGCGCTGTTTGCTGACGCTTTGCCTGTGACCGATGGCGTGGAGGTGGATGCGCTGTCTGGCGTTGCTGGATATGATGTGTCTGAGAGGTCTCGCTGCTTTGTGGGCATCATGTGTTCGGAGAATCTTGCTGAGTCCATGGCGGTGGTGGCGTGTGTTGTCGAGGGCAAACGTGTCGCCGTCCCTGTGTGGGGCGACCCACTGGCCGAGATGGGCATTAGCGTGGCCAACATCAACAATGCTGTTGCTTTGGATGCTGCTGTGGCCGACATCATGAGCGGCAAAGCTCTTTACAGCGTGACGGATTTTCAAGTTGACTCTGCGCTGAAGTTCAGCAACGATTATGTCTATGAGATTTCATGCCAGATTGCCAAGGCTGACACTGGTTTGCTGCAAAGCGGAACGAGGTGGGATCATCCGAATGAGTTCACGCTGTGGATTGTTAATGCCACGACTATGCGTTTGCGTGGGCGTGCCGTGCGCTCGCAGGATTTTACCGTCTCTGCCGGGCTGCATGTGTATCGTCTCGAAAAGAGCCAGTTCCTTATCGACGGTGTGGTGAAGGCTAACGGCACGGTGTCAAGCAACACTACGCACAATGTCTACATTGGCTGCGACCCTGCTCTGAAAAAGGCTGGTTTCACAGGACCACTTGGAATCTTCAAGGTTTTTGATGCCGAGGGGAATGTCTTGCAGTATATGTGTCCTGTTAAGACTGCCGCTAACGAGATTGGCATGTACGATTTTGTGTCGGGTCAGTTCATCAAGTCGTTGCTCACTACTTCTAAAGCTGAACTAATTAACATTTGATTTTTTATGAAACATATAAATATAAATGCTTCGCAAACGGAGCAAGTTACTTCAGAGATGCTCGACACTCTTGCTTTGCTGTGCGGCATGTCGCTCGATGAGACGTCCGACCTCGTGGGTTCGCTCATCTCTGAGTTCGGATTCCACGACACGAAGGCCAAGCTCATGGCTCGCTTCCCTCATCTCGCTTTGCAGATCGACACGCTGTGGGTGCGCTTTGCCGATGATGAGGTGCGCAAGGTGCTCGGCAAGAACGTGAAGGGGGACGAGAACGCTAATCTCACAGCGGAGGAACTGGCTGCGGTGAAGGATGTGAAGGAATGGTTTAGGAATAATAAGTCTGTGAAATATTTTGACGAGTTTGCCCTGACGTCTGTGTCAAAGGTCTCTGATAATACTTTCAAGGATTGCACCCTTTTGCATCTGAGCACGCCTGAATGTCTGACTCGTTTTCCAATGGGTTTCATCGGCAATCAGTATAGCTCTACAAAAATAACGCGGCTTAATTCATCCGTGGAGGGTATGATTAACACAGGTGCGGTGAAAACCATTGATGCGGGCGGTCCGTTTGGCACGTCTCTTGGCACATTGGGAAAGGTCATATTCGCACCTCTCGTTGAAGAAGCTGGTGAGGCATGCGTGTCGCAGAATGCCTTATGCAGGGCGGTGTTTTTTCCGAATGTGAGAAAAATCGGTTTGAGTAATATTGGTGCTTATGGCCGACATCTGGTTTACGGCAATAAGGAATTAAGGATTCTTGACATCGGTGTGCATGAATTGACCGACTCAAGAGCCTTGTGCTGTCACTCTAATTTGATCATGCGGTCTTTTGTCGTTCCTGAAGCGGAGAATCTAAATTCTGAAAATATAAATCAAGGTGCTGTCATTTATGTGCCTTCAGGCTTTATTGACGACTATAAAAAGGCTGAGAATTGGTCTGTGAATGCTGGGCGCATCTATGCCATTGGTGGCTCGCATTGGCAATCATACATGCAGCAGCTTGCAGAAGAGGAAGGCAAGGCGTTTGACGATTATTCTCTACGCTACATCGACTACGACATTTATGGTGTCAACTATGCAACGGACGAGCTGAATGCCTTGACTCTATCCATCCCCGATGAATATCTTGGCAGGGATGGCGAGACGTTCGTGTTCGACACCGCTCCGCTTGCCATCGGCTATGACCCTGAGCCTACTCGCAAGGAATACTTCACGCTGTCAAAGTCAGGCTCGGATAGTGTCTCTGTGGCCGACACTGAAGCTCGATTCATCAAGATGCTCACGGTGGATGCGGCCAACGCTGGCTCTTTGCACGATGTCACGTTCACAGCTGTGTCGTCACAGGTCGAGGGCGTGAAGGCGGTGAGAACGTTCAAATGCGCTTATCCGCTCATCTCTGCTGTCAACCTGTCGTTCGGCAATCAGTTCGTCTCCGCTGCGCTTGAGTCCAACACCGACAATGCGAGATACACGCAATTGGAATATTCGGCCGCTGGCGGCATTGGCGTGTCTGATAACGGATGGGTCTATGCCAATGCGCATGGCGAAGCTGCGTCTGGCTCTGTGACGGTGAGAAGCAAGACTACTCCGTCTACGGCCAGCAGCATCGAGGTGGCTGTCTCGGCCGATGCGGTGCAGCGACAGCGTTTTGCCGATGCGGAGGTGGAGCGTGTTATTCTCAGCAAGAAGGCGGGCAACAAGGGCAATGTGATTGGCGAGGATGATTTTAGCGAACTGACGGACATCTCGTATTGGTTCAAGGGAAACACGGCCATCACCTCGTTCAACGAGCTTTGCAACATCAAGTCTGTGAAAATAAGAGAAGCGTTCAGGGGTTGCTCTGCACTCGAAACCGTGTGTTTTGATGGCATGACTATTGTCGATGAGATGAACGAAGCGTTCCGTCAATGCAAGGCGTTGAAGAGTGTGGATTTCTCAAAGGCGAAAATATCTAAACCTGGCATTAACTCCATGTACTGCATGTTTTATGATTGCTACGCATTGGAGAGAGTTAATTTCCGAGGAATGGAGGCCACCACCATTGATAACTTATGCGATACATTCACATGGTGTGTCGGCCTTAAATATGTTGACTTGGGCGATTTGGACACATCTAACTGTGGACCTACGTATGCACTGGATCGCATCTTCAAGGAATGCCGAAAGATTGAGTCCCTAAAGCTCGGTGCTCCTTTCTTCAATTTCTACAAGAGGGTTGAAGCTTCCACCACCGTGTTCAAAGACCTCGACTCATGGGTCAACGATGATGAGATTGCCGATGTGCTCTCATGTCTTCCTGACCTCACCTCGCTCAACCTCTCTCGCACCTTGTATTTCTCTGCCAACACTTTTGCGCACATCACGCAGACGCAAATCGAAGAGGCCCTGGCTAAGGGATGGACTATCACTAAATGACCTCTGTCCTTCCCCTTCTTTATTCCCCATCTTATCACCATCCTCATGTCATCGCCAAATGACATGAGGATTTTTTATACCCCTACGTTTGCCCAAACTAAACCCTATGATTCCAAATCTTTCTTTAGGTATAGGCGAAACAGCTGTTCTGTATCGGCTACATCTGTAAGTCGCATTTTCCCGTCCTCTGCTCGAAGTTTCAAACCGTGACAATTTGTCACGGTTTCATTTCCCTCTTCTTTCAGTCGTTGCTTCAGTTTTCGCCAATATGCAGAGGGGGCTTTTACTTAACAGACAAAATTCAGAGAAGCCTTATCAAACTCACTCGATTATTTGGTGGTATGATTGCGGATAATCATTATAAAAAAAGCTGGCAGACACAACGATTGCAACTGACAAAAACTGACAGAAACATCTGCAAACCGACAAGGAAATTGACAGCATTGATGTAACGATTTCTATCAACCCCTTTTAAATGCTTGAATATCATCTGATAAAATGATGATAAAACTTTGATAGAACTTTTATCATTCTATCTTTTTATCTTTGAATTATTTTCCTATACCCCATCTTTACCTTATGTTCGCCCTCTGCCATTCCCTCCTGTCAATCCAAATTCTTTCCTCAAAACAAAAAAGCCTGCCACTCTCACGAGCAACAGGCTGTGCATTTTAATACTTTATAAAATATGAAAAGTCCATATTTTTTGCAAAGGTACGGCAAAATCCCATCATTTCCAACAATCTCCACCTTTATTTTTTCATTCACTCCAAATCCTCCTAAATGCCCATTCAAAAAAACGCCAATTCCTTAACATGACCCAAGTGACGTGTTAAGAAATTCTGATTTCTTTAACATGAAAACGCCTGCCACTCTCACGAGCAGCAGGACGCATCTTATCATATCATGGTCTTTGTACCTTACGACAAGGTACGACCGATAACCTATTACTTGCAAAGATACAAAAAAATATAGTCTCTTGCAACAATCACCACTTATTTCTCTATTTTTCATTCAATTCACCATCTGTCCTTGCCATTCCCTCCTGTCAATCCAGATTCTTCCTCAAAGACAAAAAAACCTGCCACTCTCACGAGCAACAGGCATTTCATCCTTGATTATAAGAATTTTATTTTTAACCATTGCAAAGATACAAAAAGATGTCGTATCTCACAACAATCTCTCCTTGTTTTCTATTTTTTTCCATTCAGTTCACCAGCATGCTGCCCACATCCCTTCCTGTGAACGAAATATTGACATCTCTTGCATAGTCACCATTCTTTTCAGTCATTTCATCCACATGCAGTTTCACACTAAATTTTTTCCTGCCATATTCATCTCCTTTGTCAAGAGTCCGCACCTCAATCCATGCACCCTTCACAGGCTGATTATTCGTCCATGTGCTCAGTTCATGTGTCATTTTTTCCTTCATCCATGGCTTCTCCCATCCCCAAACACTACCATCCACTTGCTCTACCTCATAACGACCATTCCATTTCTCATTGGCAGGAGTCTTCACATGTATGGACACACCATAATAATCAATCTTCGATTTGCCCTCAATCGGATTGCTCAACAGATAAAACGAACTGATGTTAAGCCCATACGAATAAGAGAGTTGATACACTGGCCTATTCTTCACAATCGTAGCAAACTCCGACTCCACTGGTACATACACCTCATCCTCTTCCCCATCACCACTGCTGCAACTGCTCACCATCGTCCCCATCGCCACAATCATTAACATCATCAGAGCAACCCCCATTCTCATCCCAACACTCATCCCCTTCTCTATCCTCATCCACTTCTCTATCCTCATCCACTTCTCTATCCTCGTCACCATCCTCATCCACTTCTCTATCCTCGACACCATCCTCATCTCCCCACGCTGTTCTGTAACCTTTACGTCACCCGATGCCACTCCCCCACTCGATTCCATTCTCATTTCCCCCCGCTGTTCCGTAGTCCTTACATCATTTGATGCCACTCTCATTCCTGCACATTTACCTGTGCTAATTTTCCTAATCTTTTTCATGATCTATAGTTTTTATGTTTAAAATATAATAATTTCAGCTCATATTAAAGCACGCCCCCCATCTTTATTCACCACCTCATCCATACATCATTACGCCCATACTTTAATACATTAGTACGTTTATATATTAGTACATCGATACATTGGTACATTAGTACGTTTATACGTTAATATCTATATATTGTCTAAGCACAGTTGTTTCAACATTTACTCATTCAGTCAAGAGCAACACACCGACACGAACCTTTGCGCCACAATGAGGGCAGAAGGCGGTAGTCACTATCTCTGTCTTTTCAGTCCCCGGCATTTTATCCCCATGCGCCTCTGTTTCAGAAGACGGATCGGAAATGACTGAAGTATTAGCATTCGGCGCATCGCTTTCTTCTACAGGGTAAAATAAGTCGGTAATATCGCATTTTAATACTTCGCAAATCTCGGAAAGTTTTTTCACCGTAGGATTTCCCTTGATGATGTTTTCCCTTAGATTAACTGGAGTCATACCGCATTTTTCCGCAAAAGCAGGAATCTTATATCCGCGCTCAATTATGGCGCGACGAACATCAATTTTAGTTTGCATAGTTATATTGTTTATGTTATTTCCCGATGCAAAGATAATATATATATTCGTTTTGTACAAGTTTTTACAAGTATTTGTTCAAAAATAGAGTTTTTCTTGAAAATTGCGTTATTCAGTAACGTTTTTGTTATCTTTTTGTTTTATAACTAAGTTTTAAGTAAATAATATTCACCTGTAACTTATAGTTTTTCAGTTAGTTATTTCTGTATTTTTAGATGCAATTTATTTTTTCACCCTATCTTGTTTTGTAGAACATATCCCAAAAACAAAGCTTAAATAACTGATAATTAGAGCAATCGTATTCGTTGTTTATACCCTGAACCTTTGATTCGGAGGCAAGACTGCCCACCGCGCTGAGGAGCCATGCGTGTGCCCGCTTGGTGTTCGGCTGCATATATGCCGGCGAGGGTGCGCCCTCGCTCGCCTGAAGCGGACGAGGGTGTGGCGGTCCTCGCCCTTGTTGTTAGAATCCTATTTGCTTGGTGTCGGTGCTGTGCTCCTGATGTGTTGGCGGTGTCGGGTGGTCGCGGTGGTGGTTGCTTCATCACCTCTTTTAATAAGCAGCAAGAAAAAATAAATATACTACAAAAAAGTTATATAAAAATTTGGTTGTATAACTTTTTTGTAGTACCTTTGCAGTTAATAAAATAAATGTTTAATCAATTAAAAACAAAATGAAATGGAATGAATTAAAAAGACAGGCTCTAAAACATGGTTTCGTACTTTATAAGCACGGCAGCAAGCACGATATTTATGTTAATGAAAAAACAGGTGTTACCGTGCAACTCGAAAGACACGGAGCAGCAGAAGCAAAAAAGGGGATAGCCCTAAAGCTTCGCAAGCAAATAGGATTCTAACAACAAGGGCGAGGGGGTGGCACCCCTCCCCCTCGCCTTTATTTATTAAAGATAAACTAATGAAAGATAAAAATTTTTTGGTGACTATCGAGAAAGACAGCGATGGCACATTTATAGCATACAACGTAGACGAAAGCCCCTACACGCTTATAGGGCGAGGGGCTACAGTGAAGGAAGCAAAGGCAGATTTTGCAAACTCTATGCAGGAAGTTAAGGCAAGCGAGGAGGAAAGGGAAGGCGCAGCAGCTCCCATTCTTTCGGCTGTGCCTGTGTTTAGTTTCGATCTCTCGTCTCTGTTTGAATATTATTCGATGCTGAACGTGAGCGCCTTTGCGCGCTATCTGGGCATTAACGAAACTTTAATGCGTCAGTATAAAAAAGGAAATACATATATTTCTGATGTGCAATTACAGAAGATAGAAGACGGTTTGCACCGTTTAGGATCTGATTTCCTCGGGCTTCGGCTCGTGTAAGGGCTGCGCCCTTTCGTTTCATTTCATTTTATCCCGACAAGGTTTGCACCCTGTCGGGATTTTTTTGCTTTTACTTCTTTGTTGCTTCTTCCCGTTCCAGCCTCTCGACGATGGCGCGGAGCTGCTGCACGGTATCGGCGGTGTAGATCTCACAGCCTACACGCACAACGCCCACCAAGCTACCACCGCCCATGCCTGACCGCTGCGCCCTGGCTTGCTTCAGTTCTTCAACAACGGAAGGAGGGGCGAGGAGCTGCCACGGCTCGACATTCAGGGCCGCGGCGATACGTTCTAATGTCGGGAACGAGGGGCGCGATATTGTTGCGGATATACTTTGCTGCGTAACGCCGAGGCGGTCGGCGAGTTCTTTTTGTGTAATACCTAATATATTTAGATGCTCTTTTATATATACGTTCATATTAATATATCTTTATTATTAGTACAAAGGTAAGCTATTTAATATAAATACAAATATATATTTGTGTTAAATACTATTAAATACAAATTCTTTTTTGTGTTTTTTATTTGTAGTACAAATATTTGTTTGTATCTTTGCAGCAGAAACAAATAAATACTTTAATTATAAATGAACATGGAAAAGAATATATATATATATAACGAGATGCGCGCCGCCGCTGAACGTGTTTTTAACGACGGTGTTAACGCTCCCGCCGGCGTTTACTCGCTGGATGAGCTGGCAAAAGTTGGCACAACTTGCAAGACAGCGCCCGCGGGCGTTTACTTCCGCGAAGAATACGACGCCGACGAACTTATAAATATTAATGTCGATGGGTTCGAATGTAGTTACCCGGCGCGCCTGGCGTTTGTGCTGGCTTATAAATTCGAGCGTCTGGCAAAGGTAGGAACAAAGGCGTGCGCCGCCTTTCAGCGTGTCGAGGATCACGGCGAACCCGTCGAGGATGTGACAGAAGACAGCGACAACGCCGGACACGTTGCACCCGTCGAGGATGTGACAGAAGACAGCGACAACGCCGATACACTCGACGTTGCACCCGTTGCACCGGCTGACAGCATCCAGGCGACAGAATACACCGACAACGCCGATACACTCGACGTTGCACCCGTTGCACCCGATAATATAAACCAAATGCAAGGCACGATAGCCGCCTCGCCCCTCGTGGCTTCATGCTCTACTTCCGCCGTATATCCTACATATTACGAAGCCCTTGAAGCGTTGGGCCGCTACCGCCCTAACGCCAAGCTCGCGGAACGCATCAACGGAGCAGGAGAAGCGAAGAACTATTAACGAATAATAAAAATAGCGATATGGATTTTAACGAACTTACAAAGATTTCAGGGCCGGTTGTCTATGTCAAGCGCCCCGCCCCCTGGAACTGGCAAGCCATCGACGATAAAGGCGTTATCTGCGCAGCTCCTACGAAAAAAGAATGCCAATTTACCGTAAAGGTATTGCGCAAGTTTGGCCGTTATTCCTGGCCCTTGGCTAAATCTATGCGCAAAGGCTTCCCGCAATGAGGGCACACAAGGCGCACGCCTTGCCCCGTCTCCTGCGCCCTGGCTTGTTTCAGCTCCTCAACAATAGCAGGAGGGGCGAGCAGTTGCCACGGCTCCACCTCTAAGGCGGCGGCGATACGCTCTAAGGTGGAAAACGAGGGGCGCGAGATAGTGGCGGAGACACTGGGACGCGAAACGCCTAAAAGGTCGGCTAAATCTTGTTGCGTCATGCCCTTTTGCGTTAGTATATCTTTTATGTATGCTTTCATCTTTTTTTTATTATGATACAAAGATATACATATTATATATAATGTAAATATATCTTTACGTTAAATAGTGTTTAAAGTAAAGAAATAATTACTTTAATGTTTTTTTGGTAAATATATCTTTACTATCTTTGCAAGCGAAAACAAATAATAAACAAATAAATACAAGATTATGACAAAAGAAATAACAATCGTTTTTAAAGATGATAATCTTAAAAACGTGCAAATAACCGCCAATTCTGGCTCAGTAGTCTTTGAATCTGTTAGCGTGACAATCGAGCGCAAGGGCTACGACAAAGATTTTTTAAACTTTGTTACGTACTGTAACGCCCTTCGCGGAGGTTTCAACAACGGCAAAACATTTATAAAAATTCCCGATACTAAAATTGTTAGTATTGCTATTAACGACAAATAACAATAACAAATAAATACAACGATTATGAAGTACTTTAAAGACATTACAACCCCCGAAGAACTTAAAAAGCAGTTCCGCGCCCTCTCCATCAAGTTGCACCCCGACCGCCCGACAGGCAACGCCGAGGATTTCAAGACCATGATGGCAGAGTATAACAACATCATGCGCAACTTTGAGCACGCCAAGGAGCGCGCCGAGGCAGAAGCCGAGGCACGCCGACAGGCTGAGGAGTACGCCAAGGCAGAGGCAAAGCGCAAGGCAGAGGAAGAGGAGGCAGCACGCAAGGCAGCCGAGGCAATGCGCCCCATTATTGCCCAGTGGTCCGCCATCCTGGAGCGTGTGCCAGAAAAGAAAAGATACAGCAAGCCAACGGCAGCGTATAGCGCAGCAGTAAAGCGCAACATAAAGGTCGTATTTGCAAAGTATTTCCCCGGCGTGAAAGTGTCGGTAACGCTCACTAATAAAGCATGGAGCGAGAAAGCGCAAATAATTTGGACAGACGGGCCGACCGTGGAAGACGTGGAGAAGGTGGCAGAGTTTCGCCATTTCGTAAGTACTGAGCACGTTTGCGACCCTTACGCCGATTATGGCGACGACGTGGAAATAACATATAACAAGGCATGGCGCGAGGCGTTCGGTGAGATTGAGGCGCAGGGCTTCGAGTTCGTGCGCGACTTCTCAGAGTTCGGCAAGGCTGAAGTGTTGGAGAAGATCCGCGAGATACTGCCCCAGTTCGTAGGCGTTGACGACCGCCGAGGCACGGCGAAGGTATCAGAGCAGGACACCGCCGCCTTGGTTGATTTCTTCGGCTTTGTGTATAAATACAACGGCCATTATAAAGACCTGAGCGAGGAGGAGCGAGAGAAGGCCGTGGCCTTCGACTGCGACCACCTGCACGCCCGCCGCGAATGTGAGATACTGAAAAGCTCTAACTACTGCGGAGGTGAAACACCGATTAACGACGTTATAAAGTTGTTCCGCAGTTATTACACCGTGAGCGCATCGGCAAGCCAGAAAGCAAAGGAAGAGGCCGACGCGTCGAAGTTCGCACCCGTACACAATGCCACATATAAAGCCATCGTCAAGGCGTTAGGCGGCAACTTTTTTGCTGCATCCAACGATGACCAGGAATGGAACGAGCGCAAGCCGATAACACCGACAGAAGCCGCCGAACTTCTTGCTGAAGGCGTGCGCGTTGACCTGGTGAAGGCTTGGGAGAGCTACGACAATAGCACATGTATTTCGGGCGTTTATGCTGGAGGCCGGAAGACTCAGGAGAAGCGCGCGGCAAAGTTTGCCGCCGTAGGCTTTACGGCTCCCATCATTGGACAGTATAAAGCCGTATATTTTACCGCCGTATCTGCCGAAGTATTGACAGAGCTGCGCAAGGATGCCGAGAGCGTGGAAGAGCAGCGCAAGGCATGGGAAGCCGCACAGCGTGAGGGCAAGACCGCACGCAAGGCAAAAGCCGAGACGAAGGCAAAGGCAGAGACAGCCGAGAGCACCGAGGCACCCGCCGAGGGCTTGCAGCTGGTGGAAATACCGGGCGGCGTGGCTGTAGTAGGTGATGGCCGCGTAACATTCCGCAACCGCAAGCAGATAAAGGCGCACGGCGCAACCTGGAACAAAGCCGCCCAGCAGTGGCAAGCCACCGAACCCGAGGCCGTGGCACGTCTGCGCGAGTGGTTCGGCATGGCTGAACCCGAAGCCGAGGAGCAGGAGCAGCACGTGCGCAATCTCTCGGACATTGCC
>OQVO01000131.1_pt1 | contig 24408 bp, 24 predicted proteins | sample 1691511 | NCBI WGS metagenome assembly OQVO01 (sample SAMN03418254, study PRJEB22391) | human gut metagenome | biome: human-gut; feature: organic feature; material: feces | host: Homo sapiens | place: Tanzania | collected 2013-01 | reverse complement strand
CGAGTTCTTCCTTTTCCTCCTCAAGACCTGCGACCTTTGAGAAGTGTTGTTGATTTTCCACATCCTGAAGGTCCTACGAAGATGATGAACTCTTTATCTTCTACTTCAAGGTTGAAATCCTTAACTGCCTCAAATCCGTTTGGATAAACTTTGCAAATGTTCTTTAATGATAAACTTGCCATTTTAAAAATACCTCCTAAGTATTATGTACATATATGTAACTGTTCAGTGCCCTGACTGTCTGTTACCTTGTTTCTTTGTATCTTTATAATACAAAACATATCGTCAATTGGCTATAGTCAATCCGCCAAATAATTTAACGTGTTGTTGTCATTATGACGAAACACAGTCTGATATCGAAACAATTACAAGGCAATTACTGCAATAAACGTACTAATTACAGCTTAGAATATCCAAAGCCATTGACCATAGCCTCAATCGGCAGCCCCTTCTTGCAGAATGGACACTCTGTAACAGGATATGTCTGGTAGTTTACCACATCATCGTCATCGAACAGCTTATCAATCTTTACTCCATTGACCTCATCTATGGTTGAGAATATGGACGCAATACATGTGACCATACCGCCATAATAGTTGATACACTCCATCGCTCTTCTGATTGTCTCACCTGTTGTGGTAGTTGCCAGAAGAAGTACAACATGCTTGCCATCTATAGCGCCCTTATTATTATCTCTGAAAAGCATCTGTCCGTTGTTAATCTCAGGCGATACAACGTAAATTGTCTCGTGCTTATTCACAGACATAAGTCCGTTTCTCTCAATCTCCTGGCTTAAGAATGCACCAATCATTTCTGTTCCATCCATACATACGATTGTATCTATATATGAATGATGCGGTACCTTGGTGTAAAGAGCCTTTGCGGCTTCCTTTGCCTCAGACACACGGGTCTTGATGCTTGTCACATCTACATAATAATTAATATGCGAATGACTTGTAGCGAAATGTCCCGGTATAGCGTGTAAGTTTAAGCCTGCACTCTCCTTTGATTTAAATTTTACAATACGATTTTCCATGATAAGTCCCCCTTTTTAAGTAAAGATTAGTTTTAATTGTAACTCATTTGTGATTAATTAGCTCCTGTAGAACCAAATCCACCGGCACCACGCTTCGTATCAGAAAGCTCTGACACCTCATTAAACTCAACAGCCAGATATGGCATGACCACAAGCTGCGCTATACGATCTCCGGGATTAATAGTGCGTGCCTGCGTTCCATCATTGTGAAGAGCCACAATATACTCTCCCCTGTAATCACTGTCACACACACCCACGCAGTTTGCCGGGCGAAGTGCCTGCTTTGCAGCTAAACCACTTCTGGCAAAAACTGCCCCAAAATATCCGTCAGGAATCTCTATCGAAAGCCCCGTGCCTATCTTTGCTGTCTCATGTGGCTCAATGACAAGCTCCTTAGTAATGTCGGCATATAAATCATAGCCTGCCGCATATTCACTTCCCCTTGTAGGGATTTTGGCTGTGGTTGTCAATTTTTTTATATTTATTTTCATTTTATAATTTCCCCTGATGTAAAGAACCGCCCTCGCATGTTTCTGCCAATGCCCCGCTGACATTCAGAGCAATTGCTGCGATTGTTAAAGCTGTTAATATTTTCATTTTATATCCTTTCATTTTGTTATGTTTATTTGTTGGACGATAAAGATTGACGCGCGGCCTAATATTCCGCTCTAACTCTTATTCTTACTTCTTGTAAAGAGTCTGCGCGCCATAATTCACGCGCTCGCGCGGACTCTTACGGGAAAAGCTTAAAAAAACTCGCCCCGCGCTTAAAAGAGATTTTTTGCTTTAATTGCTGACGCAATTGCCCGAATCGTCACGTTTTAAAGTATCGCTGACAGTCTGGCAAAGGCCACTGTCATCGCGACAAATGTCGTTCGTCAAAATCTTACAAAGACCACCATCCGTCACACACTGGCCAGCTGGACAAGACAATAATGTACAGCCTCCGTTTAAATACACGTGCCCTTTTTCGCAACAGTGCCCATTCGTAGCGCTTCCCTCGCATGTGCAATCCGAAACGCCATCACCGTTTTTGTCAATCAAGCTGCCATTTTTCAAACATCTGCCAGAAGCGCAGGCCTCAAGATAATACACGTCACAAGAAGATGTAATGCCAGCTCAGCCACACCAGCACCCAGCCGCCAACTATCGGTGCCATCAGCGGTGCAATGGTTGTCACCAGCATGACAAACGACATCATCCGCGAGAACTCTTCTTTCGGGTAAATATCGCGCATCAGGGCGTTAATGACCACGCTGGCCGCAGCCGCAGCCAGCCCGTGGAAGAAACGCATCACAATCAGCTGATCGATGGTGTTTGCCAACGCACACGCCACCGCGGCGGCGGCAAACACCAGCGTACCGCCGAGCACCACCGGCTTACGCCCGAAGCTGTCTGCCATCGGCCCGTAGATTAACTGCCCCAACGCAAAGCCCAGAATATAAGTACTGAGGGTCATCTGCGTACTGCCCGCCGGTACGCCAAACTGCGCTGAAATTACCGGTAGCGCGGGCAGATACATATCAATCGACAGCGGCATCAACATGGCCAGCAGGCCAAGGATAAAAACAATAGCAAACGACGAATGCTGTCGGGTGGTCACAACGGGCTCCTGAAAGTCATTGAAAAGTTAGACGACGCTGGCAATTTCTTCTTCAGTTAACGGACGATATTCACCGGGGGCTAAATCAGCATCCAGCGTAATACCGCCAATACGTTCACGATGCAGCTCAACCACGTGGTTACCCACGGCGGCGAACATGCGTTTCACCTGATGATAACGCCCTTCGCTGATGGTCAGACGAACCTGCGTTGGGGTAATCACTTCCAGCACCGCAGGCTTAGTGAGATCTTTTTCGTTATGCAGCTGCACGCCTTTAGCAAATTGCTCTGCCGTATCGTCAGCTACAGGTGATTCCAGTGTCACCAGATAGGTCTTCTCGCAATGATGGCGCGGAGAAGTAATGCGGTGCGACCACTGACCATCATCAGTCATCAGCACCAGACCGGTGGTATCAATATCCAACCGCCCCGCCGCATGCAGTTTCCACGCTACCGGTTCATCAAGAAAATAGAGCACCGTTGGGTGATCAGGGTCGTCCGTGGAGCAAACATAGCCCTGAGGCTTATTGAGCATGAAGTAACGTGGACCGTGTTGCTGCGCCAGCGGGTTGCCATCGTAAGCGACATCATGTTCAGGAAGCAGTTTGAACGCTGCATTACGGACGATTTCGCCATCGACGGTGACACGATTGCCGCGGATTTCACGCCCGGCAATAGCACGGCTAACGCCGAGTTGCTGTGCGATAAATTTATCAAGTCGCATGTGTGTGATTTTGCCTGTAAAAACGGAGGTCGGGCATTGACCCGAAAATCTGAACTGTTGTCTGCCCAGTATAGCGGTCTAATAACATCCCTCAAGGGAAAAAGATCCATGGCATACTATTAGCAGAATAATCTACCTACGCGAGACCATGATTTTTACACTTCGCCCATATCAGCAAGAAGCCGTGGATGCCACGCTCAACCATTTTCGTCGTCATAAAACCCCTGCCGTTATCGTGCTGCCCACCGGCGCAGGTAAAAGCCTGGTGATAGCGGAACTGGCACGGCTGGCTCGTGGTCGCGTGCTGGTGCTGGCACACGTTAAAGAACTGGTGGCGCAAAACCATGCAAAGTATCAGGCGCTGGGGCTGGAAGCCGATATTTTTGCCGCCGGGCTAAAGCGCAAAGAGAGCCACGGTAAAGTGGTATTTGGCAGCGTGCAGTCTGTCGCCCGTAATCTTGATGCCTTTCAGGGTGAATTTTCGCTGTTGATTGTCGATGAATGTCACCGTATTGGTGACGATGAAGAGAGCCAGTATCAGCAAATCCTCACTCACCTGACAAAAGTGAATCCCCACTTACGCCTGCTGGGGCTGACTGCCACGCCTTTTCGATTGGGCAAAGGCTGGATCTACCAGTTTCATTATCACGGCATGGTACGCGGCGATGAGAAAGCCCTTTTCCGTGACTGCATTTATGAGCTGCCGCTGCGTTATATGATTAAACACGGCTATCTGACGCCGCCAGAACGACTGGATATGCCAGTAGTGCAATACGATTTCAGCCGCTTGCAGGCACAGAGTAACGGGCTGTTCAGCGAAGCCGATCTCAACCGTGAGCTGAAAAAACAACAACGTATTACCCCGCACATCATCAGCCAGATTATGGAGTTTGCTGCAACGCGCAAAGGGGTGATGATTTTTGCCGCGACGGTTGAACACGCAAAAGAGATTGTGGGATTACTGCCTGCCGAAGATGCAGCACTGATTACTGGCGACACCCCCGGCGCTGAGCGCGATGTGTTAATTGAAAATTTTAAAGCCCAGCGTTTTCGCTATCTGGTCAACGTCGCGGTACTGACCACCGGATTTGACGCCCCGCACGTCGATCTTATCGCCATTCTGCGCCCTACCGAATCAGTGAGTCTTTACCAACAAATTGTCGGGCGCGGTCTGCGTCTCGCTCCGGGCAAGACTGATTGCTTAATTCTTGATTATGCGGGTAATCCTCACGATCTCTACGCGCCGGAAGTTGGTACACCAAAAGGCAAAAGTGACAACGTTCCGGTACAGGTTTTCTGCCCTGCCTGCGGTTTTGCCAACACCTTTTGGGGGAAAACGACCGCCGACGGGACATTGATTGAACACTTTGGTCGTCGCTGTCAGGGATGGTTTGAAGATGACGACGGTCATCGCGAACAATGTGACTTCCGTTTCCGTTTTAAAAATTGCCCGCAATGTAACGCGGAAAACGATATTGCCGCCCGCCGCTGCCGCGAATGTGACACCGTACTGGTTGATCCGGACGATATGTTAAAAGCGGCGCTACGACTGAAAGACGCGCTGGTATTACGCTGTAGCGGCATGTCTTTGCAACATGGGCACGACGAGAAAGGCGAATGGTTGAAAATCACCTATTACGATGAAGACGGCGCGGATGTGAGTGAGCGTTTCCGTCTGCAAACACCTGCCCAGCGTACCGCCTTCGAGCAGCTTTTTATCCGCCCGCATACGCGCACACCGGGCATCCCGCTGCGCTGGATCACCGCCGCCGATATCCTCGCCCAGCAAGCCTTATTGCGACACCCGGATTTTGTCGTCGCCCGCATGAAAGGCCAGTACTGGCAGGTGCGTGAAAAAGTGTTCGATTACGAAGGTCGTTTTCGTCTGGCGCACGAATTACGCGGTTAATGGTAGTTTTGATTGATGTATAAGGCGATTGAGTATAGAATCTCGCCCGCTTTTGCATACGCAAAGCAGATCACTTACCTGTTGCTGGGTCGCCTGTAGCAGGATTAATTTAAGAGAGAAAGAAATGTTTACTATCAACGCAGAAGTACGTAAAGAGCAGGGTAAGGGTGCGAGCCGCCGCCTGCGTGCCGCTAACAAGTTCCCGGCAATCATCTACGGTGGCAAAGAAGCGCCGCTGGCTATCGAGCTGGATCACGACAAAGTCATGAACATGCAAGCTAAAGCTGAATTCTACAGCGAAGTTCTGACCATCGTTGTTGACGGTAAAGAAATCAAAGTTAAAGCTCAGGACGTACAGCGTCACCCGTACAAACCGAAGCTGCAGCACATCGACTTCGTTCGCGCTTAATTGCTGAATAAGTTGTAAAAAACCCCGCTCCGGCGGGGTTTTTTGTATCTGCAGATTATGCCTGATTACGGTATTGCTATTTTTTGCAGGCCAGATAAGGCGTTCACGCCGCATCTGGCATTCAGAACACAAAACCGATTAATTGCCGCCAGACGTCCGGCGCTGCAATTGGTCGCGCAAATTCGGCGGCGTGCCTTTAATGGTCAAGGTATCGGTTGCTGGATCCCAGAAGATGCGTTCACCTAACAGCATCGCATCAAAGTTAATAGTCAAGCCACCGCCGCTACCGGCAAACTTCGTCAACTGACGCAGTGTGCTACGGTCTGCCGGGAAGCTCTCTTCCAGTTCGTAGCCTTTTTCAGCCGCAAACTCCGTGAAGCTCACTTCGCTTACGCCTGCCAGCTCTTTCGACAGCGATTTCAGTTCGATCTCTTCGCCTGCCTGCAGCTGCTCATTACAGTAGCTATAAACCTGCTGGCGCACGTTCTGTCGCTCTGCTTTATCCAGTTGTGCTTCGGCAGTGAAATCATCAACCGCTTGCAACAGCCCACGGTTTTGCGCTTTCGCGTTTAACCCTTCGCTGGCCCCGAGGAAATCCATAAAGAAATCCGCCACTTTGCGCCCTACTCGCCCTTTCAGGAAAGTGAGATAGCGGGTGGACTCTGGATTGGTTTCCCATTCGGTTAAATCGATACGCGCAACAATATCCGCATGATTGATATCAAGATAATGGGTTGGGTTGATGTCGAGATTTTCGTTAACGCGCATACTGCTCAGGTTGCTCAGAACTGCCACCAGCAAATACTCCACCGCCAGATAGCGATAGTGGCAAAACAGCACGAATCCACCGTCAGCAAAAGGATATTTCGCTAATTCGTCACGCAGGCGGCCGGTTGCCGCGCGGCTAAATGCCAGGAAGTCCTCTTCGCCCTGACGCTGTAAGCGCAGCGTCTGCGCCAGTTCACTCTCTTCGCTAAACAAGCCGTAAGCTTTATTTTTGGCGCTATAGACCCGATGCAGTTCTGCCACCATCTCAACGACGGTTTCTGTCGGTTCCAGCAATGAATCGCGCAACACCAGCTCAAGGTTCTGCTCATCACGCTTGATAAGCTGGTGCAGAGCAATCTGGTTGATATCCAGACTCATGATAAACTCTCCTTTAAGACCGGGCGGTATTCAACCACCGCCGGTTAAGCGACGCAATAAAAGATGGCGGTCATTTTACAGAAGGCAGCGTAACGAGAATGATTTAACGCATAAAAAAGCAGAAAAAAAACCGTTGCTACGGTAATATGTTGCCCTTTCATCAACTAACTGATTTCGATTTATGCCACAAATTTCCCGCTACAGTGATGAACAGGTTGAACAATTGCTCGCAGAGCTGCTCAACGTACTGGAAAAACATAAGGCTCCGACCGACCTTTCCCTGATGGTGTTAGGCAACATGGTCACTAACCTTATCAACACCAGCATTGCCCCGGCCCAACGCCAGGCAATTGCCAACTCTTTTGCCCGCGCCTTACAGTCCTCTATCAACGAAGACAAAGCGCACTAAGGGAAACAGATAACAGGTTATGGTAACTCATCGTCAGCGCTACCGTGAAAAAGTCTCCCAGATGGTCAGTTGGGGGCACTGGTTTGCACTGTTCAATATTCTGCTTTCGCTCGTCATTGGCAGCCGTTACCTGTTTATCGCCGACTGGCCGACAACGCTTGCTGGTCGCATTTATTCCTACGTAAGCATTATCGGCCATTTCAGCTTCCTGGTGTTCGCCACCTACTTGCTGATCCTCTTCCCGCTGACCTTTATCGTCGGCTCCCAGAGGCTGATGAGGTTTTTGTCCGTCATTCTGGCAACGGCGGGAATGACGCTATTACTGATCGATAGCGAAGTCTTTACTCGTTTCCATCTCCATCTTAATCCCATCGTCTGGCAACTGGTTATCAACCCAGACGAAAATGAGATGGCGCGCGACTGGCAGCTGATGTTCATCAGCGTGCCGGTTATTTTATTGCTTGAACTGGTGTTTGCGACGTGGAGCTGGCAAAAGCTGCGCAGCCTGACGCGTCGTCGACGCTTCGCGCGCCCGCTGGCCGCATTCTTATTTATCGCCTTTATCGCCTCGCATGTGGTGTATATCTGGGCCGATGCCAACTTCTATCGCCCGATCACCATGCAGCGCGCTAACCTGCCGCTTTCGTACCCGATGACGGCGCGACGTTTTCTTGAGAAGCATGGTCTGCTTGATGCGCAGGAGTATCAACGCCGTCTTATTGAGCAAGGTAATCCAGACGCCGTTTCCGTTCAGTATCCGTTAAGCGAACTGCGCTATCGCGATATGGGCACCGGGCAGAATGTGCTGTTGATTACTGTCGATGGCCTGAACTACTCACGCTTCGAGAAGCAGATGCCTGCGCTGGCAGGTTTTGCTGAGCAAAATATTTCGTTCACGCGCCATATGAGCTCCGGCAACACTACAGACAACGGCATCTTTGGCCTGTTCTATGGCATCTCGCCGAGCTATATGGACGGCATTCTGTCGACCCGTACGCCTGCGGCATTAATTACTGCGCTTAATCAGCAAGGCTATCAGCTGGGGTTATTCTCATCAGATGGCTTTACCAGCCCGCTGTATCGCCAGGCATTGTTGTCAGATTTCTCGATGCCGAGCGTACGCACCCAATCCGACGAGCAGACCGCCACGCAGTGGATCAACTGGCTGGGACGCTACGCACAAGAAGATAACCGCTGGTTCTCGTGGGTTTCTTTCAATGGTACTAACATTGACGACAGCAATCAGCAGGCATTTGCACGGAAATATAGCCGGGCGGCAGGCAATGTCGATGACCAGATCAACCGCGTGCTCAATGCACTGCGTGATTCTGGCAAACTGGACAATACGGTGGTGATTATCACTGCCGGTCGGGGTATTCCACTGAGCGAAGAGGAAGAAACCTTTGACTGGTCCCACGGTCATCTGCAGGTGCCATTAGTGATTCACTGGCCAGGCACGCCGGCGCAGCGTATTAATGCTCTGACTGATCATACCGATCTGATGACGACGCTGATGCAACGCCTGCTACATGTCAGCACACCTGCCAGCGAATATTCGCAAGGTCAGGATTTGTTCAACCCTCAACGCCGTCATTACTGGGTTACCGCAGCGGATAACGATACGCTGGCAATTACCACCCCGAAAAAGACGCTGGTACTGAACAATAACGGTAAATACCGCACTTACAACTTACGTGGTGAAAGAGTGAAAGATGAAAAACCACAGTTAAGTTTGTTATTGCAAGTGCTGACAGACGAGAAGCGTTTTATCGCTAACTGATTAATTATAAATCAGTTAGCGAAATATCTTACTTGCAATCGGTGTGGAAAACGGTAGTATTAGCAGCCACGAGTCGGCACGTAGCGCAGCCTGGTAGCGCACCGTCATGGGGTGTCGGGGGTCGGAGGTTCAAATCCTCTCGTGCCGACCAAAAATCCCAAGAAAAAACCAACCCTTACGGTTGGTTTTTTTATATCTGCAATTAATTCGATAAACAGACCGTGACACATCACAGCCTGTTTATTTTCTGTTATCAGAACGTCCAGACCACACCCGCCTGAGTATTCCACGGCGATTCTACCCCTGCGCCATTGCCATAGCTGACTGACAAATGACCGCTTAACGTCGGGGTAAACGATGACCTTATACCAGCCTGATAAACGCCACTGGTTCCAGCCACATCATTATTAAATTTGCCATCGTCATTAACTTTCACCTGGTTAGAATCGGCGTATTCCTGACGCACGGCCGCTTTCAGCCAGGGTTCCAGCGTCGTACCGTTTTGCAGGTCCATGTGATAGCTTACCGCCGTTCCCGCTTCAGCGCGTAATATCCGGGTATTTCCCACATCCGCGCGCATGCCGTTTGATAACGTGTAGTCCTGACCATCTGTGGTAAAGCCGGTAAAGGCCAGATAGGGTCTAACACTCCACAATCCGTCAACCCAACGGAACCCGCTCTCAACATGAGCACCCGCGCCGTTACTATTGTAATCGCCAAACGCTGTTGCCCCATTACTCATCTTGCCATGGATGGTGTTGGCAAAACGGTCAACTTTCACCACCCCATCAACATAGGCACCGTTCTGATGCTCCCAACCGGCATAAGCCCCCAGGGTATAGCTATCGATATTACCTTTGCCGCCGCGATCAAAACCAATATCAGAATGAGAGTAACCAAAGATCAAGCCGCGAATTGTACTGCTTTCTTCACGGGAGAAACGGCTATCGATACCGAGCGTCAGGCCCGTCAATGTTTGCTCAAAACCAGCTCCCGCATCAGTGGTCACGTTGTTGCGGGTGTTAATTGCCGAACTCCACATCGCCGTATCGTAACTAACGCCTTTTACGCTACCAAGACGCTCACGCACGGTGTCCAGTTCTGCATCAAATACCAGCGGTTGTGCGGCCGCCATATTCAGCACATCAGTGGTTGAAGGGGTAATTTGCGCGCGATTCTCTGCCAGACTCCAGCTATGGTTGCCATTATCCAGCAAGGTATATTCATACGTACCGATATCAACAACGCCTCCGGCATTGCCCAACGTAAATGCAGCATCACCGCCGCCCGTTGTTACCAGTGTAAGGCTATCTCCTGCTGCCGGGCTGGCACCGGTGTCCGTCACGAATATTTTGAAATCACCTGTTGCCTGACCGGTGACGTTGAGCTGATCGCTCTGATGATTAGCCATATCGGTACGCATATAAAAATTGCCGTTTCCCGACAGGGTATTGGTGGTCAACGTAATGAAATTTTCCGCACTTGCCGTCACTGATGAACGAGTCACTGGCTCATCCATCATAATCACATTTGCGTCAGACATCGCAAGGTTGGCTAAGTTGAGGAGGGTGTTTTGGTTCGTCGTAGTGATATCGGCAATGATGGTCCATACGCTATTTTCGAGCGAAACGTCCGCTTTGCTGGTATCCACGGCACCATGCGTTCTAAAAGAAGCGCCCTCAGAAACCACTACCTTACCCACCAACATTGCGGGTGCATAATTTATTTGCGGCTTCATGACCTCAAGAATGCCATCATTCCCTCTGACTGAAACGTTAACCATTGTGCCAGCCCAGACGTTAGCGCGGCCATTGTTGATAACCATATTTTCAGAGATGGCTTTTGAGGAATACGTGATACTTCCATTCTGATATGATCGACCGAGATCATATACCGCATTTGCCTGCACTTTCGTACCAGTATCCTTTCCCAGCGATTGCATAGTGGCATGCTTATCAAGGATAGTATCAATGGCCTGCGTGTCCTCCATAACAATGAGCCCGGAACCATCATCCAGTTCATAATTTTTTGACACACCATCTTTTATACTAAATTGGCCTTTACTGTTTGGACCACTCACTTCCAGCGCATTCGTTGAGACAATTAATTTTCCGCCTGCTTTTTTATCAACGCCAGTTACAGTCCCGCCATCCATAACCTCCAGTAAGCCGCCACTATCTACAGTGGTATTATAAGCGAAGTCATTTTCTTCAACTCGCAAACTTCCGCCGTTTTCCAACAACATATTATTAGCAATACCATTCTTGATATCGAACTGACCGAGACGGTTTGTTCCGAATACCTCCATGGCCCGCGTGGTTGTTTTAATAGCACCGCCTGCTTTCTGATCTACCGCAAATGCAAATCCCCCCTCTTTAACCTCCAGTAGTCCTCCCTTTTCGATAGCGACAAAGACGGCCCCCCCATCTTTTTCAACGATTAAGCGCCCGCCTTTAATCGTGGTATCATTCGCTGCGCCATAAACCTGTAGCACACCATTATTGAGCGTAGTCTGGTTTGCCGCGCCACCCATTTGAACAATTTGATAACCGTCATTTAATACTGAGTATTCTGCGGCGCCATTCATTTCAATGTACTGATACCCTCCGTTAATTTCAGTATTATTACTTACACCAAATTCTTTTATATGCTGTTCTCCGCCAGGATTGATTTTCGTATTATTGACGGTCCCATAAACCAGCTGGATATCTTTTTCCAGGACAACACCATCAACTGTCTCACCATACTCAACAGTTGATGCCAATGCTATGGGTGAATATAACGCTGTAGCCACCAGAACAGATATTGCGGAACGACAAAGAGAAACAGAACCAGATTGATGCATTGAGCTTTCATCCTATGAAATTAATTGCTGTTAAAAGCATTGGGTACAGAAAATACCCATAGCTCCATACCCGGAGTCAGTTTTTAAAAACTGTTTAAAGAAATGCACAAGTATTGTGATTGATTTTTTAGTTGTTTTTCTTGATGAGAAGCTGATGCAAAATTCCGTCTTTATAATGAAAATGATGCCAAAGCGAACGACAAGGTTGTAGTTTTCACTACATGTCCATACATAAAATGGGGTAACATTCACGCGCCTGGTAGCGTTACCAACGCTACGCTCAAACATAATGATTCTAATAAAACCTCAGGAGACTACTATGCCTGAAGCAACGCCTTTTCAGGTGATGATTGTGGATGATCATCCACTTATGCGACGCGGTGTTCGTCAGTTACTGGAGCTTGATCCTGGCTTTGAAGTGGTCGCCGAAGCGGGCGACGGCGCGAGCGCTATCGATCTGGCGAATAGACTGGATATCGACGTGATCTTGCTGGATCTCAATATGAAAGGTATGAGTGGCCTGGATACTCTCAATGCCTTGCGCAGGGATGGCGTTACCGCGCAAATTATTATCCTGACCGTATCCGATGCCTCCAGCGATGTCTTTGCGCTGATAGACGCAGGCGCAGACGGTTATCTGTTGAAAGACAGCGACCCGGAAGTATTGCTGGAAGCGATTCGTGCCGGAGCGAAAGGCAGCAAAGTCTTTAGCGAACGCGTCAATCAGTACTTACGTGAACGTGAAATGTTTGGCGCGGAAGAAGATCCCTTCAGCGTGCTGACGGAGCGCGAGCTGGATGTTCTGCACGAGCTGGCACAGGGGCTGTCAAATAAACAGATTGCCTCGGTGTTGAATATTTCCGAGCAGACAGTAAAAGTACATATTCGCAATCTGCTGCGTAAACTCAATGTCCGCTCACGCGTGGCGGCCACCATTCTGTTCCTGCAACAACGCGGGGCACAATAAAAATAGCCCGATGGATTTATCATCGGGCTGAGATTTATGACAAACGCAAAACTGCCTGATGCGCTACGCTTATCAGGCCTACGTGGATCGATCAATTTATTGAATTTACACAATTTTGTAGGCCGGATAAGGCGTTCACGCCGCATCCGGCATAAACTAAGCGCACTTTGTCAACAGTCTAGCCCGATGGCATCACCATCGGGCCTCTTTTTATTTACTCTCCTGCGGCGACAAATGTTGCATCGCCTGCGCGATACTACGTTCAATCACCGCACGGCGAGTATCGTTGGCAGGTAAGAGTTTCAACATCATCTCCCACGCGGCAACGGCTTCGCCAAATCGCTGCTGCTCAAAGGCATTAAACGCATACATGCTTAGCACACGGATATTGCTATGGTCCGTTCTCACCAGCTGACGTAGCAGTTCACCGCCGAGGCGGTTGTCGTTGGGATCAGATGAACGAGTCAACGCTTCAGCGTATCCCAGTGCAGCATCACTGTTTTTCGGATCGAGGCGATACGCAGTGGCGTATGCATCGGTGGCGATACTGGCGTTACCCAGCGCCATGCCAACGCGGCCCAACATAATCCAGCCTTCTATATCTCCCGGATTTTTTTGCAGTTGAGTACGCATCCCCAGCGCAAGACGCGACATCTCTTCTTCGTTGAGCGGATCGGCTTTCGGATCCAGCGCCCTGTCCAGCAACGCCGGAGCCTGTGCCGTGGCCTGCTGCCAGATTTTCACCTGCTGATAATTGCCAGTCTGGTAGTAGCTGACGCCAGCCACAATTAACGCCACCACAATACCCGGCAGATAAACAACATATCCGGCACGCTTACCTTCCGGCACGCTTTGTTCAGGAAACGCTTCCGGCACCACGCGTACCCGACGCCGCGAGCGGGCGTATATGACCCAACCGCCAATGCCAATAGCCACTACTGGCAGCACCCACAGCAGCACGGTCAGCGGCGTTAACGGCGGATCGTAAGTGACGAAGTTGCCGTAACGCGCCACCATATAATCGACAATCTCTTTTTTACTTTTACCTTCCTGCATCAGTTCATACACTTTCTGACGCAGGTCGGTGGCAATCATCGAGTTGGAATCGGCAATGCTGTTGTTCTGGCATTTCGGGCAGCGCAGTTCTTCAGTGAGCTGACGGAACTGTTGTTCCTGTGCTTCATCTTTAAACTGCAACACATCGATGGTCGCCAGCGCTGAGCCGGAGATCATCAGCATCAGCACGCCCAATAAAAACCTCATTGTGCGGCCTCCTTACTGTATTTCTCCCACAGCGGCTTGATCTCTTCTTCCCAGACGCGAGGATTCAGATCGCCCGCATGGCGATAGCGAATGATGCCGTTGCCGTCAATAAGAAACGTTTCTGGCGCGCCATAGACACCGAGATCCAGCCCTAACATGCCATCGCCATCAAACAGGCTTAGCGCGTAAGGATTGCCCAGCTCTTTCAGCCAGCTGATTGCCTTCTGGCGATCGTCTTTATAGTTCATGCCGACCACGCGGATGCCCTGCGCAGAAAGCTGATTCAGATATTGATGTTCCGCACGGCAGGTCGGACACCAGGTCGCCCAGACGTTAAGCAGTACTGGTTTGCCCTGAGTCAGCACATCCGCCTGATAAAACTGCCCCGGATTGTCCAGTGATTCGAGACGAAACTTCGGCACAGGCTTGCCAATGAGCGCCGATTCCAGATTGGTCGGATCATCCCCTTCGGCATTACGCGCCAGCTGCCACAGCAGCGCCGCGGCAATCGCCAGGAAGATAATCAACGGAATTAACAATACTTTGCGCTTCATACGGCCTCCGGCGCAGTTTTTTGCGGACTCACGCGCTTACGATAGCGAGGATCAAACAGACACAGCAGTCCGCCCAACGCCATCATCAGCCCGCCCGCCCAAATCCAGCGAACAAATGGTTTGTAGTAAAGACGCACGGCCCACGCGCCGTTTTCCAGCTCTTCACCGAGGGCCGCGTACAGGTCACGCGTGATGCCGCCGTCAATTGCCGCTTCGGTCATCATCGACCCGGCAGTGTTGTAATAACGTTTTTCCGCATACAGCACCGTTTCCGGCTTGCCATCGCGCGTTACGCCGATAGTCGCCACACCGCCACGCCAGTTCGGGCCAGTCACCTCTTTGACATCACGGAAGGTGAAGCGATATTCATGAATATCGACGCTATCGCCGGACTTCATGCGCACATCACGCTCAACGCTATAGTTCTGGCTAAAGGCAATGCCAACAATTGTCACTGCCAGCCCAAGGTGAGCCGCCACCATCCCCCAATAACTGAAGGTGGTTTTCGTGCCGCGTGAAATACGTAGCGCAGCTTCCGCAATTGCCAGCACCGCAATCCAGCAGGCCATTGCCAGGCCGAGCACCGTCATCGCCACAACTTTGCTTTCGAACAGCCACGGCAACAGCAGCGACAGCACCAGCGTAGAGATGAAGGCGATAATCAATAAATTGCGGATCTTACGCGGGCGATCCCGCCCCCAGCGCACCAGAGGACCGACACCAAGCAGTAGCGCAAACGGCACCATCAGCCAGGTAAACATGGTGTTGAAGAACGGTTCGCCAATCGAAATACTGCCCAGTCCCAGTTGCTTATGCACCAACGGCAGCAGCGTCCCCAGCAACACCACCAGCATCGCAGCGACCAGCAAAACATTGTTCGCTAACAGCAAAGATTCCCGCGACCACAGCGCATTGTTTACGCGTGAGCGAACTTTGTGTCCACGCGCGGCAAACAGCAGCAGCGAACCGCCAATCACCAGCACCATAAAGGCGAGGATAAACATACCGCGCGCCGGATCAGACGCAAACGCGTGTACCGATACCAGCACGCCGGAACGCACGAGGAAAGTCCCCAACAGACACAACGAGAAGGCACTGATTGCCAGCAGTAATGTCCACGCTTTGAAGCTGGCGCGTTGTTCAGTGACCGCCAGTGAGTGCATCAGCGCAGTCCCCACCAGCCACGGCATAAACGAGGCGTTTTCTACCGGATCCCAGAACCACCAGCCACCCCAGCCGAGTTCGTAATAGGCCCATGCGGAACCGAGCACGATGCCGAGCGTCAGGAAGATCCACGCTGCCAGCGTCCACGGACGAGTAAAACGCGCATAAGTGCTGTCCAGACGCCCGCTCAGCAAAGAAGCAATGGCAAAAGCAAACGCCACCGAGAAACCCACGTACCCCATATAAAGCAGAGGCGGATGGAAGATCAGCCCCGGATCCTGCAATAGCGGGTTAAGATCGCGACCTTCAATCGGGAAGTTCGGCAACGTGCGAGAGAACGGGTTAGAGGTAAAGAGAATGAACAGCAAAAAGCCGACACTGACCATCCCCATTATCGCCAGTACACGGGCCACAATATCCAGCGGAATACGCTGACTAAAAATCGCCACCGCAAAGGTCCAGCCGCTCATCAGCAGCACCCACAGCAGTAGCGAGCCTTCATGCGCGCCCCAGGTAGCCGCCACGCGATACCACACCGGAAGCTGGGTATTGGAGTTGCTGGCAACATAGGTGACGGTGAAGTCGTTGACCACGAAAGCATTGACCAGCACCAGAAATGCGCCAGCCACAGACATAAACAGCAGCCAGGCAAACAAGCGGGAAGACGCCATCATGCGCGCATCTCCGCGCGCCACGCCCCATAGCGGATACACGGACAGCAGCAGCGCAATTCCCAGCGCCAGGCACAGCAGTCCGTTACCAATTTCTGGCATCATGATGCTGGGTCCTTATAAACACTCGCCGGGCGACGGTGGTTAGCTTCCATCGCTTTCTCAACTTCTGGCGGCGTATAGTTTTCATCGTGTTTCGCCAGCACTTCTTTCGCGAGGATATGATTGCCTTTTTCCAGTTCGCCCTGCACCACAACGCCCTGCCCTTCACGGAACAGATCCGGCAAAATGCCTTCGTAAGAGACATCCACTGAGCCTTCAGCATCGTAAATGGTGAAGGTCACTTTCAGCGAATTGGGATCGCGCTGCACACTACCCGGCATCACCATCCCGCCAACGCGCAGACGCTGACCGACTTCCGGCATTTGCTGAGTTTCACGCTTGCCGTAGAGAATTTCCCCCGGCGTATAAAAGAGATCGATATTCGAGCGCAGCGCATATAGCACCAGACCGATAGTCAGCGCCAGCCCTGCCAACACGGCACAGGCAATCCACAAGCGGTTTTTACGGCGAATATTCATGCAGCCTCCTGCTGTTGCGCAGCACGTAAACGCGCCTCACGCGCCCGCTGTTGCGCCACGCCACGCAGAATTGCGCGATGTTGCATCACCGAGTGCACGACCAAAACCACCAGCGGAATAACGGTCATCACCACCGCCAGCCAGACAAAAAAGGCGTAACCGCCCATTGCGAAAAATTCATTCCAGGAAGCAAATGCAGGGGTCATTTACGGCCTCTTTTCAGTATCAGTTCACTCACCCACGGACGGCGTTTTTCCATCAGCAAAATCAAATTACGCATCCGCATCAGCGTCAGCGTGGCAGACAGGAGCAGGAAGCCAAAAATCGACCAGCGCAGCGGCGAACGCATCGCCGGATCGATACTTTGCTGCATCCGCGTTGATCCCTGATGCAGGGTGTTCCACCACTCCACGGAGTAATGAATAATCGGCAGATTCACCACGCCAATCAGCACCAGGATACCTGCCGCACGGCCCGCCAGACGGCGGTCGTCGAAGGCGTGCCACAGGGCAATCACACCCACATACAAAAACAGCAGCACCAGTTCAGAAGTCAGACGTGCATCCCATACCCACCAGGTGCCCCACATCGGTTTTCCCCATGCAGAGCCGGTAACCAGGGCAATAAAGGTAAACACGGCACCAATGGGGGCCATCGCCGCCACCGCCAGGTTGGCCATTTTCATCTGCCAGACAAGGCCAATAAACGCTGCCACTGCCATTGATGCATAAATGCCCATCGACCAGATCGCCGCAGGCACATGCAGGTAGATAATGCGGTAGCTATTTCCCTGCTGATAATCAGCCGGAGCAAAGCCGAATCCCCAGATCCAGCCGACGGTAAGCACGACCACACTGGCAATTGCCAGCCACGGTATAAACCAGCCACAGATTTGATACAGCCGTGGTGGGATCGCCAGTTGATGCAGTGTTTTCCACATAGTTTCGATACCAGACTCGAACAAAAATCAGTAATCCAGCGTTATTGAATGCTGATTCGTAACGCTGCCGCCGTCGCAAAAGGACTTAATGTCGCGGTGCCTGCCAGCAACGCGCCTAAAATTGCCAGATACCCGTCAACGGGCAAATGCATAGAAGCCGCGTCCATCGCGGCGGTGGCAAAGATGAGTAATGGGATAGTCAGCGGTAACACCAGTATGCTGAGCAGCACACCACCGCGCTTAAGTCCCACTGTCAGCGCCACGCCCGGTGCACCGAGAAAGCCAAGCGTAGGCGTTCCCAGCAGCAGCGTCAGCGCCATCACTTGCCAGCCATAAACATCCATTCCCAGTAGCATTGCTACCAGTGGCGAAAGGATGAGTAACGGCAGACCGGTTACCATCCAGTGCGCCATCACCTTCGCCAGCACAACGGCGGGCAAGGGTAACGGCAACAACATCAATTGTTCAAGACTGCCGTCCTGCAAATCGTCACGGAACAGTCGTTCCAGCGCCAGCAAGGATGAAAGCAGCGCAGCAACCCAGATAATGCCCGGTGCAATACGCGCCAGCAGTTGCGGCTCCGGACCGATACTGAGCGGAAAAAGGGTAATTACAATCAGGAAGAACCACAGCGGGTTGGCGATTTCGGCGCTATGGCGAAACGCTACACGCAGCTCAAGACGGAAAATGCGCCAGAACATCATGCGGCCCTCGTTTGCGTCAGTGAAATGCGGCGAATTTTACTTTCAGCAACGTTGAGCGGCTGGTGGGTAGTCAGAATCACAATCCCCCCCTGCTCCGTATGCTGCGCCATACGCTGGGTCAGACGATCGACACCGTTAACGTCAATCGCGGTAAAAGGCTCGTCGAGGATCCATAACGTGGCACGGGTCAACCACAGACGCGCTAAAGCGACGCGGCGTTGTTGCCCGGCCGAGAGCTGATTTACAGGAATATCTTCGAATCCGGCAAGCCCGGCCTGCGCCAGGGCTTCCAGACATTGTGCGGTATCGCCATCGCGATGATAAAAGTGCAGATTTTCTAACGCCGTCAGCCGGGTTTTGATCCCCGGCTGATGGCCTATCCATAACAGGTTTTGATGGTAGCTGTCGCGTACCTGATGCAAGGGCTGCCCTTGCCAGAGAACCTCGCCTGCGTCAGGGCGAGACAACCCCGTCAGCAAACGGAGAAGCGTTGTCTTCCCCGCGCCGTTGCTACCGGTGATTTGTACCCACTCTCCTGCGTTCAGCGTAAATGACAAGCCACTAAATAAGGTTCGTTCATCCCGCTCACAAAGTAACTCTCTGGCTTCAAGCATACCCACGCAATAACCCTGTTAAAAACCTGGCTCGACTTCACGCATATCGGGCAGCTTGTGCGCTATCCCTTTATGGCAATCAATACAGGTTTGCCCATCTTTCACCGCCTGGTCATGCATCTTCGCGGCAACCGATTTCTGGGCGGTTGTATCCATATACTCGAAGTTGTGACAGTTACGGCACTCCTGCGAGTTATTGTCCTTCATGCGCCGCCACTCATTCTGTGCCATCGTCAGACGATGAGCTTCAAATTTCTGCGGCGTGTCAATAACGCCAAAAATTTTACCATACAGCTCTTTACTTGCTTTGAGCTTGCGTATCATCTTCGGCACAAACTCGTGCGGAACGTGACAATCCGGACAGGTCGCACGGACGCCGCTACGGTTGTTGTAGTGCACGGAATCCATGTATTCCTGATACACCGTGTTGCGCATTTCGTGGCAGCTAATGCAGAACTCTTCGGTATTGGCTTTTTCCATCCCGGTGTTAAAGCCACCCCAGAAGACGATGCCGCCAACAAAACCGATCAACAGCAGCGTCCCCAGCGCCAGACGGCTGGGGGTACGCCACCATTTCCACAGGCGCTTAATCAGACCAGGCTTACGGTCAGAATTTCCCATAATAACCTCTTATTTCCCGTAACCTTTTGATGGGGTAAAGGTATTCCCCACGATTGGCGCGGTATCGGCCTGCGGTACGTGACATTGCAGACAGAAATAACGACGCGGAGCCACTTCCGCGCCCACTTTGCCGTCGCTGTCCATAAAGTGAGTAGGACTGATACGCGGCGCGCCAGTGGTGCGATAGCTTTCGACACCGTGGCACTGCAAGCAGCGATTGGTATTGGTCGTTACCTGATAACCTTCAACGCTATGCGGGATCATTGGCGGCTGATTCACATAGTTCAGCGGCATCCGATCCTGCTCTTTTGGCATCCGAATGGCCCCTTCCTGTGTCCCGGATACTTCCGGCGACTGGCTAAAATCGACGCCATTAGCCGCCCAAACCGCGCCGCTTACCACCAGGGCCAGCATCGCCGTCCATTGACACAGCGCTTTCTTCAGGTCATGGCTTTTCATGATTTCGCTCCCGAACTCCATCGTGTAGTTATTGTAAATACATCCTCAGAACAGACATCCACGCAGCGACCGCACGTCATGCAATCGCGGCTGGTGACCTGCACCGGGCTTTGTTCATCCAGCACCGGGGCACGTAGCACATGCGGTTCCGGGCAAACATGAAAACAATCCATACAGCGGTTACATTTCTGCCGATCGGTGGCCGCAACGGTAATCACACCTTTGCTACCCAGCACGCCATACAGCGCGCCAACCGGACAAATGTGCCCGCACCAGCCGTGTTCAACGACCAGTAGATCAAATAAAAACAGCGCGAGAATAAGCAGCGCGCCGCTGCCGAAGCCCATTACCAGGCTACGCCCCATCAGAGAAACGGGGTTGATCCATTCCCAAATGAGCGTGCCAGTTAAGGCTGATCCCACCAGAATGACCACCAACAGCACGTAGCGAATGTGGCGAGGGATCGTCGCAGACTGATTGAGGTCAAAGCGCCTGCGTAACCAGTTCGCTAAGTCGGTAATCGGGTTCAGCGGGCAGACCCAGCTGCAAAATAATCGCTTTCCCGCCAGGGCGTAGAGCACGGTGATAATCACCGCACCGGTCAACGCCACCGTGGCAGGCAGATGACCACTGGCAAGACTTTGCAGCGTCATCAGCGGATCGGTCAGCGGAACGGTGTCGAATAACAGGCTACTGCTGTAGTTGCCGTGCAAGATCCACACACCAAACCATGGACCGCTCAAAAACATCCCCAGCACGAAGAACTGACAAAGGCGACGTAACACCAGCCAACGGTGACTGCGCCACCAGCCTTTTTTCTCCAGCGCCTCGCGCCCGGCGTCACGTTTACGATTTGCCATTGTTCCCCTCCAGCCAGCCGAAGCGGTAATGGTGACCTAACTCCCCTTTCGCCAGTGACAGCGGTAACACCTTGATTGCCGGTTGTTCCAGCACGCATACTTTTTCGCACTTACCGCAACCGGTACAGGCGTCGCTGTGAACCGTCGGCAGAAAGCGGGCGTGCTTACCGGTACGCGTGTTGCGCTCCAGCTCCAGGGTGATGGCCTCATCAATTTTCGGGCATTCGCGATAACAAACATCGCAGCGCAGCCCCTGAAAGTTGAGACAGTTTTCCTGGTCCACCAGTACCGCCAGCCCCATCCGCGCGTCGTCGATCGATTCAATCTCACGATCCAGCGCACCGCTTGGGCACACTTTGGCGCACGGAATGTCCTCACACATTTCGCAAGGAATATCCCGTGCGACAAAATATGGCGTGCCCGCCGACAGACCAGAGGCCAGCGTCGCCAGTTTTAAGGTGTCGTAAGGGCAAGCCTGAACACACTGACCGCAACGCACACAGGCACTGGCAAAGGCGTTCTCGTTTATGGCTCCGGGCGGGCGCAACCGCACGCCAGATGCGCGTGCGGTTTGCTGTTGTAACCCCAGCGCCACACCCACGGCAGCCAGCCCGCCTGCTGTGCGAACGACATCGCGCAGAAAGCGGCGGCGACCATTTTGAGGTTTCGCTGACCGGGACATAATGGCTTACACCTTCTCCAGTTTGACCGCGCACTTCTTGAAGTCCGTCTCTTTCGAGAGCGGATCGGTCGCATCCAGCGTCAGTTTGTTAACCAACTGTGCGGCGTCGAAGAACGGCATGTACACCAGGCCCTGTGGCGGACGGTTACGACCGCGCGTTTCAACAATCGAGATCACTTCGCCACGGCGAGAAACCACTTTCACTTTGTCGCCACGGCGCAGATCGCGCGCTTTCGCATCCAGCGGGTGAATAAACAGGACCGCTTCCGGGAAGGCGCGGTGCAGTTCTGGTACACGGCGAGTCATACTGCCGGTGTGCCAGTGCTCCAGAACGCGTCCGGTAGAGAGCCACAGGTCGTACTCTTCATCCGGTGCTTCCGCCGCCGGTTCGAATGGCAGTGCGAAGATCACCGCTTTGCCATCCGGTTTACCGTAGAACTTATAGCCTTCGCCCGCTTTCACGTACGGGTCGTTACCTTCGCTGTAACGCCACTGCGTTTCTTTACCGTTCACCACCGGCCAGCGCAGACCGCGCGCTTTGTGGTAGTCATCGAACGGTGCCAGATCGTGACCGTGACCGCGACCAAACCATGCGTACTCTTCGAACAGCCCTTTTTGCAGATAGAAGCCCAGCTCGCGGGATTCATCGTTCAGCTGATCTTCCGCCAGTTCGGATACCGGGAATTTGCTCACTTCCGGTGTGGCATACAGCACTTCGTACAGCGTTTTGCCACGCAGTTCCGGTTTCTTCGCCAGCAGATCTTCCGGCCATACTTCTTCAGTTTTGAAGCGGCGGGAGAACTGGACTAACTGCCAGAGATCCGATTTCGCTTCGCCCGGTGCCTGTACCTGTTGACGCCAGAACTGAGTACGGCGTTCGGCGTTACCGTAAGCGCCCTCTTTCTCTACCCACATTGCGGTCGGCAGGATCAAGTCGGCGGCCAGCGCACTGACTGTCGGATACGGATCGGAGACGATGATGAAGTTGCGCGGATCGCGCCAGCCCGGCATACGCTCTTCATTGATGTTCGGCCCGGCCTGCATGTTGTTGGTACACATGGTCCAGTAAACATTCAGTTTGCCGTCTTTCAGCGCACGGTCTTGTGCCACCGCGTGCAGACCGATTTTCGCCGGAATGGTGCCGCTCGGGATATTCCACTTCTTCTCGCAGATATCACGGTGTTTCTCGTTGGTCACCACCATGTCCGCAGGCAGACGGTGAGCAAAGGTGCCCACTTCACGCGCAGTACCACACGCAGAAGGTTGCCCGGTCAGGGAGAACGGACCGCAACCCGGCTGGGAAATTTTGCCGGTCAGCAGGTGCAGGTTGTAGACCAGGTTGTTAGCCCACACGCCACGAGTATGCTGGTTGAAGCCCATCGTCCAGTAGGAGATGACTTTCTTGTTCGGATCGGCATACAGCTGCGCCAGTTGTTCTAACTGGTCTTTCGGCACGCCGGTCATTTCGGCAGTTTTTTCCAGCGTATACTCGGCAACGAAGGCTTTGTAATCTTCAAAGCTCATCGGTTCGGAGGCGTCAGAACCCGGATTCTTCGCTGCTTTTTCCAGCGGATGGGTCGGACGTAAACCGTAGCCGATGTCCGTCGCCCCTTTGCGCAGGTTAACGTGCTTGCTGAAGAAGTCCTGATTTATCGCATTGTTTTGAATGATATAGTTGGCGATGTAGTTCAGGATCACCAGGTCAGATTGCGGCGTAAAGATGATGCCGTTATCCGCCAGCTCGAAGCTACGATGCTGGTAGGTAGAAAGCACCGCCACGGTGACGTTCTGGTTAGAGAGACGACGGTTAGTGATGCGCGACCAGAGGATCGGGTGCATTTCCGCCATGTTTGCGCCCCACAGCACAAACGCGTCAGCCTGCTCGATGTCGTCATAGCAGCCCATCGGCTCATCCATACCAAAGGTACGCATAAAGCCAACTACTGCCGACGCCATACAGTGACGCGCGTTCGGGTCGATGTTGTTCGAACGGAAGCCCGCTTTAAACAGCTTGGACGCGGCATAACCTTCCCAGATAGTCCACTGACCAGAACCGAACATACCGATCGATTCCGGCCCTTTTTCTTTCAGGGCGGTTTTGAATTTCTCTTCCATCACATCGAAGGCCTGATCCCAGGTGATTGGGGTAAATTCGCCTTCTTTGTCATATTTACCGTTTTTCATACGCAGCAGCGGCTGCGTCAAACGGTCTTTACCGTACATGATTTTGGGCAGGAAATAGCCCTTAATGCAGTTCAGGCCACGGTTAACCGGTGCGTCCGGGTCGCCCTGACAGGCCACCACACGTCCCTGCTGCGTTCCGACCAGAACGCCGCAACCAGTACCGCAGAAACGGCACGGCGCTTTATCCCATTTGATGGCTTCCTGCTGACCAACAACGGCGCGGGCAACGCCCGGCACGCTGAGACCGGCAGCATGCACACTAACTGGCAAGTTTGCAGCCTGGT
>OQVO01000126.1_pt1 | contig 24760 bp, 28 predicted proteins | sample 1691511 | NCBI WGS metagenome assembly OQVO01 (sample SAMN03418254, study PRJEB22391) | human gut metagenome | biome: human-gut; feature: organic feature; material: feces | host: Homo sapiens | place: Tanzania | collected 2013-01 | reverse complement strand
TCATTTTGTATTTTCCTGTCAAGTAGTTTTTTATGTTTTATATAATTTTAATGTAAGTTTGTCAAACATATGTCACACTCTTTGAATACATAGTAAAGAATGAACAAATAAGCCACCTGTGCAGCCAATGAAGCCTGTTATTAAAATTATATTAGATAGAATTATGTTATTTTCTCTAACCATATCTGCTATAGCATAAAAGCCAAACCCTATTAATATTACGCCAAACATAGCACATATTATAGATAGTCCAAATCTCCATTCAGCCATTTTACTCCAATTGCTATCAATGTTCTTTGATGTTCCTAGTTTCTTATTTCCTTTTCCTTTTAAATCAAACAATAAATCTCCTGTGCAGCATAACAAACCACCAATTAGGGCCATAATACTAAAAATTAAATTAATAAATCTTCCTCCTTAAATTAATATTTATATGTTATTTTTCAATTTTGAAATCTGTCACAGATTTATCTACTTCAATTAGTAGTAATTTTCCATTGTCGTCAGTTGTAATAATACCCTCTGCATAATTTATATCAACCTTGCAAACTAATAAATTTCCTATAATTGATATATCTATATTCTTTAATTTATTCATACCGCTTCCAGTATTAATATTAATAATTGCTAAAGATTTATTATCAAAATACCTCTCATTATACTTGTTAGAATTAAAATTATAAACTTTTCCATAAATTTTATTTTGAGAATTTATATAATCAATAAATTCTATATACTCCGTATAGTTTGATATTATTTTGCTTTCATAACTAGAGGGTCCATCCCTTATAACTACATAGTCACTATCTTTTTTGTATATAAACCATATAATAGCTCCTAATAATACTACTAATACTGTAATTATCAGTATTTTTTGTTTCTTATTCATATACTCCTCCTTACAACTTACATTTTTTTCATAGGATAAAATCTTAAACCATTTATACATTGCTCTGTGTCTGTATCCACAAACCCTAAATGTTTATATATTTCGTGTGCATAAGGTGATGAATTTACTGTAAAAAATCTTTGATTATTTAACTCGGTTATTTTATTATACAGTTTTCTACCAATACCTTGTCCTTGGAATTTACCATCTACAAAGAATAATGCAATATGAGTTGCATCTTTTGTTGCAATTACTCCAACTAGTTTTTCTTCAATAAATGCGCCATAAAATTCTCTTGCATTAACCCAATTCACATCATCAATAGATTTTTTAAATTCTTTTATACCTTCCTCTGTATAATCAGGTGCTTCATACTCTAAAAATACTCTCCATACTAAGTTTAAAGCATCTTTCATTTCTTCATTTAAAACTTTTCTAATCTCTAACATAATCATCTTCCCTTATGACATTTTGCTTAAATTATATTATCACAAAAGCAGATAATTATCAACTAATTATCTGCTTTATATTTAATACTATTTTTTTCTAACTGGGAATTGTATTTCTGTTAAATAGTCGTTTTCATTTTCTTTATTCCAGCAACCATCAATGTAACATTCTCTTGGGTTGTCTATTATTTCATATCCGTTATCTTCAATATATTTTAAAATTGTATTGTATGAATTCCTTAAGTTCGCATAGGCACCTTTGTGGTAAATACATATTGCTGTAATTGGGTTAGTTTTCATAAACTTAAGTGTTTCAGTTTCTTTTCCAACTTTTTCAACTGCTTGAGCATATCTAATTTTAATGTTTTTTTCTTTGTATTCTCCATCTAAATAGCTTATGTAACAATAGTCTGGTGTTACACATTTTATTTCAGGATTTGTTTGTGCACACTCACTTCCTGCTTGCAAAGCAAAGTCTGATATTTTGCTAAAATCATCTACTATTCCATCTTTGTAATAAACAATATATGCTGGTATATCCTTAATAAAAATCTCATTCTTCATATTTTTTCCCTCCAATAAATAATTAATTTTAGAAAGTTCAATATTGCAATTAATAAGATTTTTTTCTAATTCTCGTTTCTTGGCTTCAAGTATTTTTTTCATGTCATACCCATCTAAAACCTTTTTAATATCCTTAATAGATAACCCTGCCTGTTTTAGCGATACTATTTTTGAAACATCTAATAACTGGCTACTTTCATAATACCTGTAACTAGTATATTGGTCTATAAAAGTAGGTTTTAACAATCCTTCTTTTTCATAATATCTTAGTGCCTTTATTGTAGTTTTAGATAGCTTAGAAAATTCTCCTATTTTATACATATTTTTCCTCCTTGTTTTATTTATACAACCTACTGTAAGGGAAGAGTCAATAGTTTTTTTAAAATTTAAACATTATTTAATTTTTTTGTTTCATTTATTAAATCATCAAAATCAGAAATATAATTTTGATTCAGTTGCTTCTTTTTAATTTACTCTATACCCCACAGCTATAATTGGATCTAAACTGTAAAAAGCCACATTTCTTGAAACCTTTCTAGTTTCTTCTTTTTGAACTACTCTAATTTTTTGAGTAGTTCGACTTTCCTCAAGTTTTCCAGTTTTAAAGATGTTTTTTATTCACTATTTAAAAAATTCATCACTAAGTCTATAATTACATCCTTTTCTTTTGGGTTTGACTCTGCTATTAATAATGTTAAAGCTGCTAATGTATTATTATCTATTGTTTGTTCTCCATTTTTATATAATATATCATAATAATTCAAAAAGTATATGAACAAAGTTGCTGCAATCCTTTTATTTCCATCTGTAAATACATGGTTTTTTACTATTAAATATAAGAAGTTTGCACCCTTTTCTTCAATGCTTCTATAAATGTCTTGTCCGTCAAAGCTTTGATATATATTACCTATAATTGCTTCTAAGCCTCTATCTCTTTCTATTGCAAATAAAGAACTGTCTTCCTTAAACCTTAGCTTATTGATTATTTGAACACATTTATTATATTCAATTTTTCTTGTATCAATATTTCCTTCTATTTTTTTCAAAGTTTTGTGGTCATAATCATCTAATAAATCAAGTGCTTTTGAATAATCACCAATGACTCTCAATATTTCCTTTGCATCGTTTCCTTCTAATCTTTCATCTATTCTGTTGGCTATATCTATTAGTTTTATTGTTTTTTCCAAATACTCTAATCGTTTTTGATTCACAGCATATCCTTTTAACATATAGTCTTTTAATATTTTAGTAGCCCATTTTCTAAATAAAATACCATTTTGAGATTTTACACGATATCCCACAGATATAATCATATCTAAATTGTAATATTCTACATCCCTGGTTACATCTCTTTCTCCTTCTTTTTGAACTGTCGCAAATTTTGCGACAGTTGGAATATCTTTTAATTCTTCCTGTAAAGCATTATTTATGTGTTTTCCTATAGTTTTTACATCTCGATTAAATAATTCTGATAATTGCTGTCTATTTAGCCATACTGTCTCATCTTTTAGATTGACCTCCAATTTTATTCCTTGATTTTCAAATAATATAATTTCGTTTTTTCCACTCACAAAGACACTTCCTTTTAATTAAGTTTAAAATTTATTGTTTTTTTGTTAAATATAATTCTTGTAAACAATTGTTCGTATGATATCATGTTCTTGCTCTTTTGTCAATAGCTGTTTTGTAAATTTTTGAGTTATCACAAATTTTGCGACAGTTAAAATAATTTATACCTTGTGGCACAATTCCAATACTTTCTTCATTGTATTTGCAGTTCTTATTGTAATTGATTGGCTTATGCTTGTATTTGCTGTTTTTGCCCACCAGTTTGTTTTTCTGTAATCTTTTAAGCTGTATGACCAAAAGATGTTGTTTTTGTATTCTTTTATTTTTTCAAGTTCTTGCTTTGGTTCTCCTAGTGCCTTATAGACTTCTTCATAAGTTGTTGGTGGTATTATGAATATGATATTATCATAAATTTCTTTGCTTACTGTTCCCCACCATTCTGGCTGATTTTCTAAGAGTTCTTTTAGTTTGCTTGCTTCTATTATGAAAACTGGAATATCAAGTTTGAACTTTTCTTCTATCATTTTATGTATAATATTTGTTATTGCTTTTTCATCTTGAATATTACTTGTGAATATAACATTTCCACTGTTTAGATATGTTATTACATTTTCAAAGCCTAGTGTTTCAAATTCTTTTTTTAACTCTGCCATTGGAATTTTGTTTTTTCCGGCTTATGTTTATTCCTCTTAATAACGCTATATATTGCATTTTTTATCCTCCTTATTTTTATATAAAAAACATTCTTCATCATGTGAATATATTACCCCTATTGCCTGCAAATATGAATAAATTATTGTTGAGCCAACAAACTTCATTCCCTTTCGTTGTAAGTCTTTTGAGATTTTGTCTGAAAGATTTGATGTTGTTTTATCTGTCTCATAAACTATTTTATCTTGAGTAAAAATTTTTAAATAATTATGAAAAGTACCATATTCGTTTTGTATGTTTTTAAAAATTTTTGCATTGTTTATGCTAGCTTTTATTTTTAGTTTGTTTCTTATTATTTTTTCATTTGATATGAGTTCATTTATTTTGTTCTCATCAAACTTACATATTTTATCAATATCAAAATTATCATAGGCTTTTCTAAAATCTTCCCTTTTGTTTAACACACATTCCCAAGAAAGCCCTGCTTGGAAGGACTCTAATATTAGCATTTCTAGCAAATATTTATCATTAAATTGTGGTCGGCACCATTCTTCATCGTGGTACTTTATGTATAATGGATTGTGCATGTTGCACCATTTGCATCTATTCTTTTCCATGTATTTTTCTCCTATAAAGCTGTACCTTTTTTAGGTACTGTAAATTTGTTCATATCATTTTTTTCTATTTCTAGAAGTTTGATTTTGTTATTAATTCCACCACCGTATCCTACAAGTGAGCCATTTGTTCCAACTACTCTGTGGCAAGGAATTATGATGCATATCGGGTTCCAGCCTACTGCACCTCCAACTGCTTGGGCTGACATTTTTTCTATTCCTTTTGATTTTGCTATTTTTTTCGCTATATCATTATAAGTAATTGTTTTGCCATAAGGAATTTTATTCATTATGTCTATAACTTGCTTTCTAAAAGGCGTTAAGTTTTCTATTTTACATTCTGGTGTGAAATCTGGCTCTTGCCCAGAAAAGTATGTATCAAGCCATTTACTTGTTTTATCAAATACTGGCAAGTCTTTTTCTTCATATTGATATTTGTGTTTACTTGCATCTCTTGAATCTTCAAACCATAACCCGAGTTAAATATGTTCCATCGCTTCTCATATATATTTTTCCAATTGGTGATGTGTATGTTTTTTTATACATTTTTCTCGCTCCTTTTTAACTCTATTTATATCACAAAAGCAAGCAATTATCAACTAAAATTCATTGAGTTTGAAGTAAAGTTTGCCATTATATCTACAATGGTTTTCAAGTTCTTTTCTATGTATTTTTGTAGTTCTTTGTTTTGTGGAAATAGCTCGTCTTGAATTTCCTTATATGCGTTTTCTATATGGGTTTGTTTTGTTTTATTTTAATGTACATAACTTTAATTATATTTAAAAGTCTATCTATTCTTTTTCTTCCACTATAATAAGCTTCTTTCAAGCCTTTTGTTTTTAGCATGTTTACTGCATCCTCTGGGTTTTTAAATTTTTTTAAATATAGACTAATCGTATAGTAATTTGAGGCATTTATTTGCTCCATTATCTCTTTTCTAATTGAACTACTTTCTGTTCCATTATATTTATACACTCTTTCATCTAATAGCTCGAATATCTGAATTTGCATGTTCTTTATATCTTCATCATTAATCATTTGGCTCTTATATGCTTCTTCTATTAAGGTTTTCAAATAGCTCTTTTCATCTAAGTTTTCCCTTTTTATTTTACTTACATTTTCAAGTTCATTCAAACTCTTCACCTTCTTCTATTTGCTGCAAACTTTTTCCTTGTAGCAAGTCGTTCTTCATCTTATCCATAATAGTTTCAGCTAAATATTTAGTACTACCATGGCATATTCCATCAAAAGACTTTTTCATGAACTTTATAAGTTCCTCATCTGTAACTAAATCTATTGTTTCGTTTTTTTATTCGTAAAATATATCTACTAGCTCATATAGTGTTGAAGCATAGTTCTCTTGGTTTAAATATGGCGAATCACAAAATGCTTTTATTATTTTATCTAAAATGCCACCTCTAAATTCCACTCTACCTGTGTTTTTAAGTGCTTCCTTTCGTTTTTCTAGCAAGTTCATTATTTGATTATCGCTTAAAACCAGTCCATATTTTTGAGTAATTATATTTCATTCTTTTATGTTTGCAATTTGTTTATTTTCATTTAAAATATCTAAATACAAATTCTCCACTTTAACCACCATTATTTTATATACCATACTTTTTAGGAAAATAACAGTCTTGATTTTTTTGCGATTTTGTGGTATAGTAGATATAGTTTAAAAAGAGAAAACGCTTAGAGTAAGTAGCGTTTTCTCTTTTTGTTTCTTAATCAAATAGCGTTTGCCAGTTTTCGCTATTTGCCGCCTCAAAGCACATTTTAATTTGCTCTTTACTTGTTTTTTCTTCTGCCAAGTTTTCTGGAATTTCACCTAAAGAGAAGTATTTTGTTTCTGTTGTTTCGATGTTTTCTACAAAAGCTCCTCCAATAGCTTCACAAAGCACAAAAACTTTGCATATGCCATATGCATATACTGGTTTGTTGTGTTTGTTTCTATCTTGAATAGCAATTATTTTTATGGCCTTTGCTTCTAAACCTGCTTCTTCTCTTACTTCTTTTAATGTGTTTGATTTAACGCTCTCTAAAACATCACACCAACCACCTGGTAAAGCCCATCTTCCATCATTTTCATGAACAAGTAAGATTTTGTTATCTTTAAAAATTGCTGCTCTTGTATCTATTTTGGGAGTTTGATACCCCTTTTCATTACAAAATAAATCTTTTACTTTTTCTAAACTTATATTACTTTTTTCAGCCACCATCTCTGCTGCTATTCCTCTTAGTCTCTCATATCTTTCTATATCATAAACATTATTTGTATATGCAAGTCCACCTTGTGCTAGGTTTTGAATTTCCATAGCCCATTTCAACCATTTTTCCATAAAAATTCTCCTTTTGTTTTAAAATTTACAAAGTTATTATAACATATAGTTTCAATTTCTTGAATAATTTTCAAAAATTTTCACAATAATATTATTATGGAGGTAGTTTATGAAAACATTATATTACATTGCACTTACACTTGTAATAATAGGTGCATTAAACTGGCTATTAATAGGGCTTTTCAGTTTTGATTTAGTTGCATCAATTTTTGGCAAAATGAGTGCTTTTAGTAGAGTTATTTATACATTAGTGGGCTTAAGTGGACTTGTTTCAATTGGGCTGTATTCTAAAATTAAAGATTAAAAAAATGGGACATGTAATGAACTGAACCCAAAAAGTTAGACACTTTTTGGGTTCAGTTCATTACTGTCTCTATCCTTTTATTATATATAAACCTTCGTTTTTCTATTTCAATGCCATGCTGCTATTTATTACTAGTGTGCTATATAGAAATAAAATGTCTGCGTTTTCGAAATCTACATATTCGTTTAATATTTTAGGTGAAATGTATCTTGTATCTACTAATGTTATTTTAGAGTACCCTTCTGTTAGTAATGGTGCTAGGCTTGAAGCATAGGAGTCTCTAAAGATTACTAATGTTTTGTTTGTTTTGTTGTTTTGATTATTTATCTCTATAAGTGGAGTTGCTCCTGATAGGTATATGTCATATTTGTCATATCCATTTAGTTTTTTGAAGTTATATATTCCTCCTTGTTCTTTTGTTTCATAATTGTAAACATTAACATTAGCCATTACATCATTTACTAGTATTTTTATTTCATCTTCCTTTGTGTTTATTGGTAGCTGACCTGCATATACTCCTTTGAATGTTGCTACTTTTTGCTCATTGTAGTTTTGGGTTATAGAAAAATTCATATTATCGGCTATTGTTTTTGCTACGCTTTGCAGTTTTTCTTGTTTCCAATGTGAATCGGTATAGTAATAGCTATCTAGATTCAAGTCTTGGAATATGTCTATATATTGTAAGTCTTTTAGATTGTTTTTCATTATTTGCTTCATTTTATCGTAATTTAACTTTAGATGGCTATTATCTGTGTAATAGTTTTTATCTGGTATTATTGAGTAATATATTTTGTTTGTTTCGTTTAAATAATTGTCTTTTATATAGTTTATTTTGTTAGTCAGATTAGTAATTGATTTTTCGTCTAGTGGATAGATTTGTTCTACTAGAAAATCGCTATATTTATATATTTTATTTACATCTTGTTTTTTGAAAATATCTAGTTCTACTGATGTTTTTAGCTTTCTAAATATTTCTCTTTGGTAAAAATTATCCATTGCATAGTTATCAAATTTAGTTGCAAAGTTTCCGTTTTATTAACTCTTCAGCTGTAAAGCTTGGAAATGTTGCTAGTTTACGCCTTTCTGTTATTGATATTTGTTCATCTTTTTTTATTATATTTAAGAATAACATCCCAAATATTATAGTAATAAACGTAACTATTACAATGATATTCCTTAATTTATCGTTCATCTTTATTCTCCTTTAAAATCTAAAATACAAAAATGGGTTGTATGAATTATCTACTAGATATGCTGTAACTACTATTAGTAAAACTGCTATATATACTGGTTCTAGTAGATTTATGGCTCTTTTTGTTTTAGGTTTTTGTTGTAATTTTTGAATAAAGTTTTTTGGAATTGGTGTTGCTCCTATTATTCCAATTATTAAAATTATTGCATAACTTCTTAAATTGTAAATAGTAAATTTATTTATAAAGCTTTCTCCATTTGCACCAAATAAGCCTGCTATGTTCGTTATTGCCTCTCCCATATTATTTGCATTGAAGATTATAAAGCTTACCATTACAATAAATAACACATATAATCTTTTTATAAAATTAGGTGCTTTTTCCAAGTATTTTCCTAAGAAAAATTTTTCTATTAAGAGAATTCCTCCAAACATTGCACCCCATATAACAAAATTCCAACTTGCTCCATGCCAAATTCCTGTAAGTAGCCATACAACTACTATATTTCTTATATGCTTTGCTTTTCCAACTCTATTTCCTCCAAGAGGAATATACACATAGTCTTTAAACCATGAACTTAGTGAAATATGCCATCTTCTCCAAAATTCTGTAATGCTTTTTGATATATATGGATAATTAAAGTTTTCTAAGAAATGGAAACCAAACATTCTGCCAAGTCCTATTGCCATGTCTGAGTATGCTGAAAAATCAAAATATATTTGAAGTGCATATGCTATGCCATATATCCAGTAAAATGCCACACTTTTTTCTGTTCCATTTAGAAAAACTTTGCATAGTTCTCCAAGCATGTTTGCAATTAATACTTTTTTAGCTAAACCCGTTGTAAAACGTGTTACGCCATAAGCAAAGTCTTCTTTAGTTTCTTTTCTCTCATCTAATTCTTTTTCAATAGTTTCATATCTTACAATTGGTCCTGCAATTAACTGTGGGAAGAGAGTTACATATGTTGCAAGATTAAGCAGGTTTTTTTGAAGGTTACTTAATAATCCTAAATCATTAATTGGTAAAGTTTTGGCCGCATTTTCGAAGATAGATTTCTTTTTGAAGAAGGAGTGTGCCGATGGCACATGGCCGATGAGAAAAAACCGCCAGGCCGAAAAGACAATCAAAGATTACCAACTAATTTATTAACGCTTACTTATCAGCAGTACTGAATCCGGCTAATTATAGCTATATTTGTAGATTATGGGAAAGGATGTCGTCAAAAAAGGGGCGCGGCGCTGGCTCCGCCCGGCACTCTGGACAATCTTCGGCGTCTGGGCGGTGATCATCGTCGTCCTGCAGATCGCGTTGAACTCCAAGGTACTGACGAGAGTCGTCAACGATGTGGCCAAGGAATATGTCGACGGGGATGTCACGTTCACCGGCATCAAGGCTTCCATGTTCAAGAGCTTCCCTAACCTCAACGTCACGATCGACAACTTCTCCATCACCTACCCCCACGACAGGTTCGCCGCGTTCGACTCACTGGACGTTCCGGGAGGCTACCTCCTGAAATCAGGGCGCGGAGAGGGAGCCGACACCCTGGCACATTTCAGAAAGTTCTCCGTCTCGGTCAACTACCTTGCCGCTGCGACAGGCAGGTTCAGGATCCGCCACGCCATTCTTGATCATCCAAGAATATTCGCCCACCAGTACGACTCCACCACGGCGAACTGGAACATGTTCGGCGACGGTTCCGTGAAAGAGGACGGCGACACCATCGCCTCCACGCTGCCACCGGTCTCGGTGGGCAAGGTCAGCCTCGGAGGACGGCCATTCATAGTCTACACGAATCCCTCCGACACCATATTCGGATGCATATTCCTAAAGCAGCTCACCGCGAAGGGGCGTTATGACGCGAAGAGGAACAAGATCGAGGGGGTGAGCCTTGAGATGGACTCGCTGTTCGTGGCGGGGCGGCTTCCTGCGGACACGGTAGCCCTTGGGGTAGAGCGGCTCGGGATCAAGGAACGCGCCGGCCACTTCGATGTCAACCTCTCTTCGAGGCTGTTCCTCGGCATGGAATCCTCCGGCAGGATGTCGATTCCGGTCGAGATCGAAGGCGACATATTCCCGGAACTTGGGAAAAAGTGCGTGACGGTCGGGAATATGACCGCGCGGGTCGCCACCATCGGGCTTTCGGCCAACGGGAAGGCGGACTTCTCAGGTAAGGATATTCACATCAAGGGATCTGTGGCGACGGAAAACGCCTCCATCAATGAGATAGCCGGGTATTTCGGAGACAACTTCCCTATTCTTAAGAAGTTGCGCACCGATGCAACGCTCTCCGTCAATGCATTCTGCGACGGCAGTTATGACAAGAGTACCGGCAGCCTCCCTCCTCTTTCGGTGAGGATCCAGGTTCCGGATTCCAGGATCGGCTGGGAGGGCATTTCCGGCGACGGACGTTTCGACCTTGACATCACGGCCACGAGCCAAGACGGAAAACTCACCGCCGAGGTGCCGGATTTCTGCTTCAGCGTCAACGGGATGAAGGTGATGATGAGCGGGACAGCCGACGACCTTCTTGGCGCGGATCCGAAGTTCGACATCAGCAGCGACATCCACATCGTCCTGGACTCGCTGGCCTGCTACCTTCCTGACAGCCTCGGGGTTTCTGTCCACGGCGACCTTGAGGGGATAATCGAGGGTGACTTCCGCCTGTCCCAACTGGATGCGTTCAATTTCTCCGAGATCGGGCTTGAGGGGCTTCTGGAGAGCAACGGCATCCGGATCAGCATTCCGAAAGACACCCTGTTCGCCTACTTAGGCCACACGGACATCAGCCTCGGAGCCTTCAACCACGACGAGGATGACCACGACGGACACAACGGTAGCGGCCACAGGCACTCGGGACTTTCCGTGGCGATCGACAGCATGCTGACTGAATATGGCGCCTCGACGTTCATACGGGGTACCGGTCTGACTCTTTCGGCACACAACACCAAGGAGAGGATGTCCGCTGATCCGAAGCGCCACCCGATCCACGGCCATCTTGACATCGCTTCCATCGGAATGATGGACATAGACTCCTGTTTCGTAGGAGCCATCGGCTCTGTCAACACATTCAAACTGAGCCTTAAGCAGACAGGAACGCATAGCGTGCCGTTCATCAGCCTGTCCAGCAGGAACAAGAATATAACTCTCCGCGAAGGAGTCACCAGGTTCTCCGGACAGGATGCGAGGCTGTCGGTCGAGGCGCATCCGAACTCCGCGGAGAGACAGCTTCGCAGGAAACACCTGCTGGACTCCCTGCAAAGGATCTACCCTGGAGTGAAACGCGACTCCCTGCTCAGGAAAGTGTTCGGGAAATATGCGTCCGGAACCACCTTGCCGGACTATCTTTCCGAAAAGGATTTCGAGAAGAGCGACATCAAGATCCAACTTGGTGAATCCTTTGCGAACTACATCAGAGACTGGGACATCACAGGGAACATCGACCTCGCCGAAGGTCTTGTCATCACCCCGTACTATCCACTCGACAACAGGATAACAGGATTCAGCGGGAAGTTCTCCAACAACACGATCGACCTCAACAGACTATCGTTCAAATCCGGGGTGTCGGACATCTCCGCCACCGGCCATCTTACCGGTCTCAAGAGGTTTCTTGTCTCCGGCAAGGGCAGGCTCAACCTGGATCTGGGCATAACCTCCGACGAGATCGACATGAACGAGATCCTCATCGCGCTCAACGCCGGAAAGAAATTCACGCCTATAGGCCACAACGCGGCTCTCTCCGGAGTTGATGACAACGCCTACCTCAACACCGTCAAAGAGATGACAGCCGCGGACACGACCGCCTCCACCTCGCTGGTCGTGCTGCCGTCCAACCTCAACGCCAAGATCTCATTGAGCGCCAACAAGATAAGATACTCAAACCTGGAGACATCCTGGGTGGCCTCGGACATCGTGATGAAAGAGCGCTGCCTTCAGGCGACGAACACCCTCGCGACGACGAACATGGGCGACGTGTACCTCGAAGGTTTCTATTCGACCCGCACCAAGAAAGACCTCAAGGCCGGCTTCGACCTCACCTTGTCCGGCATCACAGCCGAGAAGGTTATCCAGCTGTTCCCGGCAGTGGACAGCATCGTGCCTATGCTCAAGGCTTTCAGGGGACTGCTCGACTGCGAGATCGCCGCGACAAGCTCGATCGACACATCCATGAACATTGTGCTGCCGACCCTGAGCGGCATAGTGAAAATTGACGGCAAGAACCTGTCCCTGACCGACAGTGACGAACTCAACAAGCTCCGCAGATCCCTGATGTTCAAGGACAAGGACTCCAGCTTCATAAAATCCCTGTCAATCCGCGGCATCATCAAGGAGAACCACATGGAGATCTTCCCGTTCCTGCTGAACATCGACCGCTACTCGATCGCGGCCAGCGGCCTTCAGGGTTTCGACCAGCGGTTCAAGTACCACCTTTCCGCCCTGAAGTCGCCGATTCCGTTCAAGTTCGGCATCAACGTGAACGGCACCTTCGACAATTGGAAGTGGAAACTCGGCAAGACAAAGTACAAGAGCCGCAACATCCCTCTTTTCAATGATCAGGTCAACAGCCTGACGCTAAACCTGACCTCCGCCATCCACAACATATTCGAGAAGGGCGTGGAGCAGGCTCTGAAGCAGAACGAGCTGTCGCAGAAGGCGATAGAGAACAAAAAGAAGGAACTTGACTATTCCGCCTCCCTGACGGAAGACCTCTCCGCCGACGAAAAGAAAACCCTCAAAGCCCTTGAGACCGTCACCGGCGCCGGTAACATCGGTGACAACGGTGCCGGCTCACATCTTCCGCACGCTGAACCAGCCGGAACGAACGATGCGGCAGAGCGCGACGGGCAGAAAAATAATATTTGAATATTAACAGATTTCAACTATCTTTGCAAACCTTTCGGACTCGGAGCAAAGGCAGCTTCCAATCGCCCAAACTCCCTGCGGAATCCCTATCATCATCTAGATTCCCCTGCCGGAAGGCTTTGCGGGTGTGTTGAAACTGGTAGACAAGCCAGACTTAGGATCTGGTGCGCAAGCGTATGGGTTCGAGTCCCTTCACCCGCACAAATATGCCTCCTAATCAACTGATTAAGAGGCGTTTTTCTTTTTCAACAGGTGTAATAAGTATCCCAAAATGGTCCAAGAATCCCGTACCGGTTGAATATTGCGTTACGGTTAGTACACAAAAGGACTATCTCTTGTACCAACTACGTTTCTGGAGACATTCGGTACACCATTGAGGCTTCTCCTGTACCAAACTTATCTTTCAGATTAAAAACCGAGGGGTGAAGCAGAGAGCCTTACGGCTCAGAGTGACAGCCGGGTACAGACATTACCCTAATAACGTCTGTAGTGGCTGCGGACTCTCTCAACCTTGCCGAAACGCACTCGCCTGTAGGCTCGCACCTGGACAAGTCTGACAATCTCCACCTCAATGGCGACTATCACAAGATGGTTCTTTGTTCTCAAAATTCTAAGGATTAACTAAAAATGTCATAAGTGAGCGAAAGAACAAGAGACCTTTGCATAGTACCCCCTCGGTAAAACAGCAAAAAAGCAAGTGTTCCCTTTAGGGAAAGAACACTTGCTTTTAACTCACTTAATTCCTTAGAATTATTGCAAATCTAGTCATAATTCTCGAATAATCAAGAGAACCTGACTAAATTTCACGGATTATGTTGTGTTAATTCCCCATCTTCCTATCATACCACAAACATCAAAACCATCTTGAAGTCCTCTACAAAGGTTTGATACTCTTCCACGATTCCGCACAAAAAGGATGATTAAAAGTCTGAATAACTATCGGAGATTATAGTAATCGGAGACAAGGTCGAGGTTGACCTCGCCAAAAAGCAAGAAAGAGGGGCTTGACTAATACTTTTTAGTCGGCCCCTTTTTTCATTTCCATAGCCAACCGAGGGTACAGCACTTGCTGCGACACCTGGGTGGGGATTACTTCACGCGAAGCTTCTTGCCTAGGCGGAGGGTTGTGGTCTCTTTGATTCCGTTCAGCTTGCAGAGGGTCCTGACGGTGGTGTGATACTTCCGGGCCAGGGCGCCGAGAGTGTCACCTTGACGGATAGTATGGTACTGGGCGGCGGCAGCTGCCTTTCTCTCAGCCTCGGCCTTCCTGGCGGCCTCATCCTTGTCCTTTGCGTCGCCTTCAAGGATGTCGATCTCCTCCTGCTCGCTCTCAGGAACGTACTTGCTGTTGGCGTTCAGATACTTCTTCTTGAGCACGAACAACCTGTGCCTCAATGTGCCGGAATGGAAATCGATCAGCCATTCAGGATCGAAGGCGTAGCCCTTGTAACGGGTCTCGAAATGAAGATGCGGGCCGGTGGAGCGCCCTGTCGAACCGCCGAGACCGATGATCGTGCCGGCGTTCACCCACTGGTCATCCTTGACGTAAATCTTGGAAAGATGGCCGTAGAATGTCTCCAGGCCGTTGTCGTGGCGAAGGACCACAAGATTGCCATAGCCCTTGTAACGCTTCGATATCCGAACCTTGCCGTCAAAGGCGGCATAGACCGGTGTGCCGGTGTGCAGCGGAAGATCCACGCCTTGATGTCTGCGCCTGTGACGATAGCCGAACTTTGAATAGACATCATTCTGATGAGGGCACTTGTACTCACTCAATGTGTCGACGATCCAAAGAGCGATCTCATCGGGAAGCTCCTCCAAGGAAACACGGTACGGATCCGGATAATCATGGGTCCAGTACTCATTGAACACCTGATGGTCACGCGCATAGGTGGAGTCCTTGTAATACTTCCAGGTGTAGTCCGACAGAAGCAGGATCTTGATGTGCGGATCCGCCGTGTCGATTGTGTCCAGAGCCTCAGCCCTGTTCAGTTCCATGGACTGCACGGATTCCCTGCAGATTCTCGGGATAAGGATCTCAGCTTGTTTCCTGGTCTTGATTGTGGTGTCCTGCGCCACGGCAGGAACCGAAAACTGCATTGAGGCAAGGACCATGACAATGGCGCTCGCCAAAAAACCTCCACGAATCATCCTGTCTACAGTTTTGCTCCGAATCTCTCCACAAGGAGGGTCCTGGTCTCGTTAACTTTTTCCTCAAGCAGAGCGTCTGATGTGGCCTCGCAGATGAACCTCAGGTAAGGCTCGGTGTTGGAAGGACGGATGTTGAACCACCAGTCCGGGAACTCGACCCTGTAGCCGTCGAAATCCATTTCGGCGGTAGGCTTTTCCTTGGAGATGAAATACTCTTTGACGGCATCCATCGCACCCTTCTTGTCCTCGATCCTGAAATTGATCTCTCCGGAATTCTGGTAGCGCGCGATCCTGCCGATCAGCTCGTGAAGGGTCACGCCTTTCTTCTTCATGGCAGCCACAACCCTGAGTATCAGCATAGAAGCCAGCAATCCGCTGTCAGAATAGAAGAAATCGCGGAAATAATAGTGCCCGGCCAGCTCTCCACCCCAGACACCGTCAAGCTCACGGAGCTTCCTGGCGGCGAAGGCTCGTCCGACCTTCCAAGTGGCCATCCTGCACCCCATCGGAGTCAAGTACTCCCCGACAGCCTTGGAGCTGCGGATGTCCTGAAGCACGATGCCTGTCTCATGCCTCTCGTCCACGAAATAGTGGCCAAGCACGGCGATCATCAGATCCGGAGACACGAACTCGCCCTCGTTGTCAACGAACATCACACGGTCAGCGTCACCGTCGTAGATGACACCGATGTCAGCCCCGGTCTTTTTCACCAAAGCCTTAAGCGGCTCCACATTCTTAGGAATAAGAGGGTTAGGCTCGTGATTAGGGAAGTTGCCATCCAGTTCCTCGAATATGTAGGCAGGCTCGTCGCCGAAAATCTCACGGGCGTAAAGGCTTGACATACCGTTGGAAAGGTCGAAGGCTATCTTGATGTCGGAATAGTCACCCTTGTACTTCAGGAGGAAGTCAAGGTAGTCTTTATGAATATCCTTGAGAATGACCTGTCCTTTCTTCGGCGCCGCCGGCGTAGGCCTTCCGCTTTCGATCCACTCCTGGATCTGTCCAAGACCGGAATCCAAGCCGACAGGAAGGGCGTTCTCCCTTGAGACCTTCATGCCGTTATACTCCTTAGGATTGTGGGACGCGGTGATCTGCACCGAAGCCTTAAATCCGTAGTTGGCTGTGCCGAAATAGACCATCGGAGTCGTGCTGAGACCGATGTCATAGACATCCGCGCCGGCGTCGGTGATACCTTTTAGAAGATATTCATGAATCTCCGGCGAGGAGACCCTACAGTCCCTGCCGACGAGAACCTTGTCAGTCCCAAGAAGTTCCGGTAGAAAATAGCCCACCTTGTAGGCTGTGTTACGGTCGAAGTCTACATTATAGACTCCGCGTATGTCATACGCGTGAAATGCTCCCATAATGTTCTTGTTATTTAATTTTAGTGGCGTACCTTGCAAAAACCTTTCCTTTCGCGATGTTCTGAAGCTTTTTTGAAAGCATCTTTTTCCTGATCGGAGCGACGTGATCCACGAACAGGTCGCCATCAAGATGCGACATCTCGTGCTGCACCATGCGACAGGCGAACTTGTCTAAGGTCTCAGTAACCTTCTCAAGATCAGCATTGTAATATTCAATGGTCATACTCTGCGGCCTCGTGATGTCGCAATAGATCCCCGGGATGCTGAGACAGCCTTCGGAATATTCACATCTCTTCTCGCTCTCGCTGAGAATGACAGGGTTGATCATCACCCTCTTGAAGTCGGCGAGGTAAGGATAGACATCCGTCATCCCCGTACCGTCGACGATCAGGATTCTGACGCTCTCCCCCACCTGCGGCGCGGCGAGTCCGCAACCCTCTGACTTCGTGAGAGTCTCCTCCATGTCGGCCACCAGTTTCGCGATCTTCTCCTTCTCTGCGAGATCCGCCGGGACTGCCTTCTGTCTGAGAACCTCAGAGCCATATAAATAAATAGGTAATATCATAACTCCAATTATTATTTCAACTTCTTCTATTTGCCGGTCCTGTCAAGGTAGCTTTGCAGGATGATCGCGGCGCTGATCCTGTCCACGGATGTCTTATCCCTGCGGTCCTTGGCCTTCATGCCGCCGTCAATCATGGCCCTGTGGGCCAGAACCGAGGTAAAACGTTCATCCTCAAGGGTTACCGGGATGTCCGGAAAGGCCTTGGCAAGAGTCTTCAGGAACACTTCCACATCGGCGGCGGCCTCGGACGGCTTATTGTTCATGTTCATCGGATAGCCGACAACAAAACGAGTTATGGTCTCCGTTTGAGCATAATTTTTGATATATTCTATTATCTTTGCAGCTGGAACCGTGTCCAGGGCTGAGGCAAAAATGCCCAGCGGGTCGCTGACTGCCACACCAACGCGTTTGCGTCCGTAGTCTATGCCGATAATCCTGTCCATTGTAATCCGCAAAGTTAACGAAAAAGGCTCTCAAGTCAAAATCTTATGTCAAAGCAAAAAAAAGGCGGCATCATAAAGAACTTCAGGCTCACTTTGGTGGACGATGACACCCACGACAAAGTGTGGTCGAAAAAATTCACAAGAATCGGCGCACTTGTGACGGCGGTGACAGTCATCGTTGTCACCATCGCCACCATATTCTGCGTCATAGCCTTCACTCCTATCCGCACACTCATTCCGGGGTACCCTGACGCGCGGAGCAAGCACGATGCGATCAAGAACGCGATCACGATAGACTCCCTGGAGAATGTGCTGACGAAATGGGAACTATATTCAGAGAATCTCCGGCGCGTGGTCGACGGTCAGGAGCCGCTGAAGATCGACAGCCTGATGGAGGTGAGGAAGAATCCCGCCGCCGAGGCCGGCGACTCCAGGGAACTGGCCGAGAAAGACTCACTTCTGCGAAAGGAGGTGGCGGACGAGGACAGGTTCGACATCAAGCCAGGCTCCGCAAGGACGCTTCCTATCGAGGGCATGCATTTCTTCACGCCGCTCAAGGGTGTTGTCTCACAGGGTTACGACAAGGCCCTCCATCCGTACATCGACATCACAGCTCCGGGCAACTCGGTCGTGATGTCCGTTCTTGACGGCACCGTCATCTCGGCGGGATGGAACGACACGGAGGGCTACACGATAAGGATCCAGCACGAAGGAGACATCATCTCCGTCTACAAGCACAACCAGAAGCTGCTCAAGGAGACCGGGGACAAAGTCACGGCCGGAACACCGATAGCGGTTCTTGGCGGCACGGGATCCACATCCGACGGTGACCATCTTCATTTTGAGCTTTGGCACAAAGGCGAGGCCGTCGATCCGACAAAGTATATAAGTTTCTGATGGAAAAGAGAAGAATAGCGATACTCGGCTCCACCGGCTCGATCGGCAGACAAACGCTTGACGTGATCCGGGAGCATAGGGATCTATTTGAGGTTGAGCTGCTTACCTGCAAGGGTAGCTATGAGTTAATGGCTCGTCAGGCTAGAGAGTTTGACGCCAACAACGCAGTGATCTGTGACGAGAGCAAGTACAAGGAACTCTCCGCCGCCCTGGACGGGACAGACACGAAAGTCTTCGCGGGGATGAAATCCGTCTGCGACCTGGTCACCAGCGACAGGGTGGACATCGTGGTCGCGGCGATGGGGGGATTCAGCGGACTCGCCCCGACAATGTCCGCGATCAGCGCGGGGAAGGTCATCGCCCTGGCCAACAAGGAGACCCTTGTGGCGGCGGGATCGATCGTGATGGGACTGTCAAGGAAATACCATGCCCCGATCCTCCCTGTGGACTCTGAACACTCCGCGATCTTTCAATGCCTTCTGGCCGCCCAGGGCAACGCCATTCGCAAGATCCACCTGACAGCGTCGGGAGGGCCTTTCCGGACCTGGGACAAGAGCCGCATCACCACCGCGACCAAGGAAATGGCGCTCCGGCACCCGAACTGGACGATGGGAGCGAAGATCACTATCGACTCAGCCACAATGATGAACAAAGGATTCGAAGTGATCGAGGCACGGTGGCTCTTCGACACCCCGGTGGACAAGATCAACGTCATCGTCCATCCCGAGTCTATCATTCACTCCATGGTTGAATATGAGGACGGAGCCGTGATCGCCCAGCTCGCGAATCCGGACATGAGGGAACCTATCCAGTTCGCGATAGGATTCCCGGAGCGGCTGCCGCTCTCGAATCAGAAGCTGGACTTCGCGGAGCTTGGAAGCATTTCGTTCTCCAAGCCTGACACCGAGAGGTTCCCGGCACTGGCGCTCGCCTACAAGGCAATGGAGAAAGGCGGAAATATTCCCTGCGCCCTGAACGCGGCGAACGAGGCTGCCGTGGCCGCCTTCCTGCACGACAAGATTCCGTTCTACGGCATTTCCGACATCGTCGGAGAGTGCATCGAGAGCGCGTCGCTCATCAAGGAGCCGACCGTGGAAGACATATTCAAGACAAACGAGGAAACATATTCACTGGCTCAAAGAAAGATTGACGCCTTCGTAAAGAGAAGTTGACAATGGTGCTGCTAATAAAGATTCTGCAAGTAATTCTTGCCCTCTCCCTGCTGATCGTCATCCACGAGTTCGGACATTTCACGTTCGCGAAGCTGTTCGGTATACGGGTCGAGAAGTTCTTCCTGTTCTTCGATGTCGGAGGCACGAAACTTTTCAGCACCAAAGGCAGGTTGTTCACGAGACTGTTCCCGAAAGCGAAGGATTGGGAGACTGAATATGGCATCGGCTGGCTCCCGCTGGGCGGCTACTGCAAGATCTCCGGCATGATCGATGAGTCAATGGACACCGATGCCATGAAGAAAGAGCCTCAGCCTTGGGAGTTCCGCACCAAGAAAGCCTGGCAGAGGCTTCTGGTGATGGTCGGGGGCGTGCTGTACAACTTCGTGTTCGCCATCATCGCCTACATCGGCATCATGGCCATCTGGGGCAGCGCCTACATCAGCAACGAAGGCAGCCAGATCTACACGAACGAGCTTGGCACGGAGCTTGGCTTCCGGAACGGCGACCACATCATCAGGATGGACGACTACATCCCCGAGAACTTCGGGATGCTCCAGGCTGATCTCGCGCGCCGGGATGTCAACAAAGTCACAGTGCTTCGTGACAGGGACACCGTCGAGGTCTACATCGACCGGTCGATGATAGGCTCCGTCCTGAACACCCCAGGCGTGTTTGACCTCGCTGTACCGTTCGTGATAGATTCGGTGATGAGCGCATCGCCGAACGCCTTGGCCGGCCTCCTCCACGGCGACAGGATTTTCGCCATCGACAGCGTGAGCACACCTTTCGTCCAGGACTCCAAGGAATATCTTTCCAGAGCCGGCGGCAAGACCGTCACGGCATCCATCCTGCGCGGAGCCGACACACTTCTCATCCCGCTCCAGGTCGACACGGCAGGCAGGCTCGGAGTCTACATGCAGATGCCGGGAGTGAAGACACAGGAATATTCATTGGCCAGTGCCATCCCTGCCGGATTCAAACTGACTTTCAGCACTATAGGAGGCTATCTCCGCGACCTGAAGCTGGTTTTCTCCCCGAGGACGGAAGCCTACAAGTCGGTCGGCAGCTTCATCGCCATCGGGCAGGTCTTTCCGGCGACGTGGGACTGGTTCCGGTTCCTGAACATTCTTGCGCTCCTTTCGATCATGCTGGGCGTGATGAACCTTCTGCCGATTCCGGCGCTCGACGGAGGACACATCGTCTTCTGCATTTACGAGATGATCACCGGCCGCAAGCCAAGCGACAAGTTCCTGGAGGTTGCCCAGATCATCGGCATGCTCCTTCTTCTGCTGCTGATGGTGCTGGCGTTCGGGAACGACATCAGGAGGCTTATTCACTAGCCGCTGAGAACAAGAGAGAAGCTCGCAAAGCACACGCCTGAATCTCAACAACTTACGCTCGGCAAGCGAGAGATTGATCATTCCTTTGGATTTGATGTTTCTGCAAGTTTGATGTAACTTTGCAATCAGAAAAACACGAAACGGTATGAGAAATATTGTGAAAATCATCTTCGGGATCATCGCCACGCTAAGCGCGGTGTCCTGCGGCAACAACACCAAGCCATTGCTGCCGAATGTCTCCGGCAAGGCAGGAGAGGTCATAGTGGTGGTCGGCAAAGACAACTGGGAAGGCAATCTGGGCAATGAGATTGGAAGCCTTCTCGCCCGCGACTGCGAATACCTCCCGCAAAGGGAGCCGTTATATTCATTGGTCAACCTCGCCCCGTCGGCATTCTCGGACATGTTCAAGCTTCACAGGAACATCCTGATCTTCAACATTGACTCCTCCGTCGCCAAACAAGGTGTCATCTACAGAACGGATGTCTGGGCCCGCCCTCAATGCGTGATCCAAGTCAACGCCACCTGCGCTGACTCGGCCATCGTCGTCCTGCGCAAAAACGGCGAGAACATCGCCGGAGCTATTGAGCAGGCGGAGAGGAACAGGGTAATAGCCAACACGTTACTCTACGAGGAACCGAAACTTGGCGAAGTCGTGTCGAAAATGATCGGTGGAAGGATCCATTTCCCTGTCGGCTACAATCTCAAGAAAGTCACGGACGATTTCATCTGGATCGCCGACGAGAAACAGTACAGCACGCAAGGGGTCTTCGTCTACAAATACCCTGTCACTGACAAGACTCCTTTCACGGAAGAGAACATCATCGCCAGACGCAACGCATTCCTTAAGGAATATGTCCCGGCGACAGCCGAGGGTTCCTACATGACCACAAGCGTGTTCGTAAAGCCGGGCATCAAGTTTCTCAAGTACCACAATCTGGACTTCGTGGAGACAAGGGGACTTTGGGAAGTGTACAACGACTACATGGGCGGGCCGTTTGTCTCCCACTCGTTCTACAGCATGGACGGAAAGGAGATCATCGTTCTGGAGGCGTGGGTCTACGCTCCCAAGTACGACAAGCGCCAGTATCTAAGACAGACAGAATCACTTCTGTACTCCTTCGAATGGGACAAGGATGGAAATGATGGCAAATAGGGCAAATTACGACCGAATTATTTTGTAAGGTCGAAAATTATCCATATATTTGCATCCCAATTTGGCAAGAAACATTTAGGAAAGCCTATATTGGTGGGTTCGTATAACGGTTAGTACTCGGGATTTTCATTCCCGCAATAGGAGTTCGATTCTCCTACCCACTACAAATATTAAAAAATAAAAACGATGGCAAATCACGCATCAGCAAAAAAGGCCAATCGCCAAAGCGAGAGGCGCAGATTGCATAATAAGTATTATGCAAAGACGACGAGGAACGCGATCCGCGCGATTCGTAACACTACAGACAAGAAGGCTGCCGAGGATGGAGCTCCGAAGGTCTATAAGATGATTGACAAACTCGCTAAGATTGGAGTCATCCACAAGAACAAGGCTGCCAATCTCAAGAGTGGTATCGCGGTTTACATCAATAAACTCGCATAAAGGAATATCGAAAGGCAGTCTCCCGAGGCTGCCTTTCGAGCCAAAGCCCGAAGAGGCAATCGGGATGTAGCGCAGTTGGTAGCGCACTACGTTCGGGACGTAGGGGTCGTCCGTTCGAGTCGGATCATCCCGACAAAGGGTTGGAACTTTCGTTCCAACCCTTTGTCGTATTACCCCTCACCCCGACCCCTCTCCCTAGCGGAGAGGGGAAATCATCACACGACATTCTGATCTATGCCTCGGTGCCAGAAGCGGGATGTGATGTCAGTCAATGAATATGACTCGGCCTCGCGGGCGACTTTATACAGGCGCTGGTTGGTGGTCCTGGAGTTCAGCGGGCCGAAGGCCTCTATGTAGGGGCCGACCTTCACGTAGTCGAAAGCCTTGTAGATCTCGTCCTCGACGGCCTCGCGGCCTGAGTAAAGAGCGGCCTCCAGCCCTATTGACCGGACATGGGCGGCCAGCCTCAGAAGCGAATCCACGTCATTGCCCTCACCGAGGAACAGGAAACAGTTCACGCCGTAATTGTCCGCGACCAGACGGTCTATGCAGGATTCGGTCAACTCGTCGCCTACATCCTTCTTGAGAAACGGAGAATGGCACCCTACACAATTACCTTGGCAGTTGCTGATGTCAACTGCCAAGGTAACTCTGTCAGGTATCTCCTCGATGACCACAGAAGTCATCGATGGGACATATTTTATCATACTCTCGCGGCCTCCTCGGATGTGGGGGCGGCGGTGCCGTCATGGTTGTAGAAACGATGCTGAGCCTCGACCTGGCGCATCTCGCTGAACGAGGACACACGCTTGAGATAACCAATCACGCGGGTCAGATAGTCCAGATTGTGGCTTCCGCACTTAGGACAGACCTCAAGGGTGTCCTTGCTGATGTACCCGCAGTCGTTGCAGACGGTGTTGCGGCAGTTGAATGTGAAGTAGTTCGTGCCGTAGTGAGCCGCCGTCTTGAGCAGCTGGCGGTACTGGTCCTTGGACAGATGCTCGGCCACGTTCATATGCAGGGCCGATCCGCCGTCAAGATGCTTGACATATTCATTGCCGTGCAACTTGAACTTGTCGATCATCGACAGGGAGTCGTCCTCCGGATTGTAGAAGTACGAGCTGTACATATTGTGCTTAGGAGAGACGTAGAAGCCGTCCTTCTGGTCCCACTTGTAGTTCTTGCCGGAAAGGTTCTCGCCCGGAACGAACTCGGTGTTGAACATCGTGTCGGAGGTCTTGTCCTTCTTGTTGGAGCGGTTGATGGTCTCCAGGATGACGTCCACGAACTCGTTGTACTCAGGGTTAGGGCTGATGGTAAGTCCCAGGAACTCAGCGGCGTCGGTAAGACCGTTCACACCGATGGTAAGGTACTGCCTCTTCATGTCGATGAAGCCAGCCTGATAGACATCCAGCATATGCGCGGCGAGGAAGTCCTTGATGATCTCGTTGAAAGCCTTCTGGTACTTGTGAACCCTCTCGGTCTCCTCGGTCACGGCCTCACGGATATATTCATAAAGCTGGTTCTTGTCGTAGTCGGCCCTGGCAAGCGCCTTGGAGCCGTCGATGACAACGCCTTTCTTCTCAAGGAAGTAGCGTCTGGTGGCAAGCTGGATGAGCCTGTTCAGGTTGATGGTCATCACAGACTTTGAACCTGTTGACACAGAAGCCGTTCCCATTGAATATTGATGCGTCGTGTGGTTGTGGGACTCATCGGCCTTGTCAAGTTCGGTGATCGAGTTGCGAAGGCGGCAGCAGCTCGCGAGGCGACCTTCCCTGTCGAGACGATGGCTCTGCTGACCG
>OQVO01000123.1_pt1 | contig 25127 bp, 17 predicted proteins | sample 1691511 | NCBI WGS metagenome assembly OQVO01 (sample SAMN03418254, study PRJEB22391) | human gut metagenome | biome: human-gut; feature: organic feature; material: feces | host: Homo sapiens | place: Tanzania | collected 2013-01 | reverse complement strand
TTTTTGGCAAGCATTATGTACAGAGCGAAGATGAACACATAGGCGAAAGCCTCTTCCTTGACCGTAAGGACAAGAAAAGCGAAGATAAACATCGGAATTTTCTTATCCTTTTCATAGAAATAGAACAACCACAAAAGCAGCGGCAGGATAAAGCAATTCTCGTGAAAATCGTATCAACTGCCGTAGCTGACGGCAGGATAAGCGATAAAAGCCGTTGCAAGGAACATTTTCACTGCATTGCCGAGGTTATATTTTTTCATTATCAGCAACAGTGGAACAATACCGCTGAATAGAATTATCACCTGCGCTATATTAAGCGTCTCGGCATAAGGAAAAATATAATAAATCGGTAAAAGCAGATAGAGAATCGGAGAAAAGTGAACCGCAAAATGCGAAAGCAACTTGTCTCTTTCACAGGTTGCAAGCGGCTGAAAGCTCTCCTTGAGGTTATAAAAAATGTTGCAAAAAATTCCGAAATCAAAGTTCGGTGCAATGTATATTTTTATGCGAAGAACCATTATCGCACAGACCAAAACCGTGAATGCGATTACTACGCAGGCGGTGACAATACCGGTGCATTTTGACGAGATTTTAATCTCTAAGCCGCTGAGATACGCATATCTCGCCGCCAGAAATATCGCTACGGCAAAGCCGAGAATAACAAACTTGTCCGTCACTTTCATTGCCGCCTCAATCGAGAGCATACTGACCGACATCAGGACAAAAATCGGAATCGTTTTTTCATTATCGACAAGGCTTGCAACCGCCGTCTGAGCAGCAAAAAGCACCACGAACAGGGCTGCCGCAATCAAAAGATTGACGGACTGAAACAGCTTTGCATCAATCGTGCTTCCGGAGCTGAAAAGGAAAAGAATCGAACCCATAAAGAACCACGATGAGAACATCTTTGCAATTAAATCCTTGCCGATCGCAGATATTATTTTGTTACTTTTTATTTTCATATTTTCGCAGACCTTTCCGACAATAGCTTTTAGAAGGCAGATCTTAGGCCTTAGACGTTTTTTATAATAATATAATCACATAGTCTCCGGAACGGTTATGCGAAGCATTTCAAGGATATTCTTGATCGTATCCTTAACGCAAATGCAAAGATACAGACGAGCCTGCATAAGAGCCTCATCGTCGCACTGGACACGGCAGGTATTGTAGAACTTATGGAAAAGAGTTGCAAGATCGACAACATAGCGTGTGATCTTTGCGGGGTCATAGAGCTTTGCGGAATTGATGATTTCATTTGTGAGACCTGCAAGATGTCTGATAAGCTCACGCTCCTCGGGGGCCTTGAGCGCTTCAAGCTCCTCCTCGGTGCAGTCGCGGGGTTCAACGCCCTCAGCCTTGAGCTTTTTGATGATTGAACAGATTCTTGCGTGGGCATACTGGCAGTAATAGACAGGGTTCTGTGCACTCTGCTCAACGGCAAGATCAAGGTCAAACTCCATCTGCGAGCCCGGCTCTCTCATATTGAAGAGAAATCTTACTGCGTCGATAGGAATATCCTCCAAAAGATCGACAAGAGTGATCGCCTTGCCCGTTCTCTTCGACATTCTGACAACCTCGCCGTCACGTGTAAGACGGACAAGCTGCATCAGAATAACATTCAGCCTGTCGCCGCCGACGCCGATTGCATCAAGTGCGCCCTGCATTCTTGCAACGTGGCCGTGATGGTCTGCGCCCCATACGTCGATTGCCGTATCAAAGTTTCTTACGGCAAGTTTGTTGCGATGATAGGCAATGTCTGCGGCGAAATATGTCGGATTTCCGTTTGCACGGATAAGAACATCGTCCTTAAGCTCGAGCTTGTCTATATTTTCCTGAGAAAGTCCCTGCTTTTTAAGGCGCTCTGTCTGAACCTCGATATTCTTGTACCAGAGTGCGCCGTCTTTTTCATAGGTCAAGTCCTTTTCTTTCATAAGTTCGATTGTGTCGGCAAGCTCGCCGTCGTTGTGAAGGACGCTCTCGTGGAACCATGTATCATATTCGATTCTGTACTTTGTAAGATTGTCCTTCATCGCCTGAATATTTTTCGGCAAAGCAAAATCAACGAGAGCCTTTTTGCGCTCGGATTCGTCGGCATTTATATACTTGTCGCCGTAAACATCGGCAAACTCCTGCGCACGAACCTTAATGTCCTCGCCGTGGTAGCTGTCCTCGGGAAGTTCAACCGCATCCTCGCCCTTATAAATCTGCTGATATCTTACGTCGAGCGAAAGCGCAAATTTATCAATCTGGTTGCCGGCGTCGTTGATGTAAAACTCACGGCTGACCTCATAGCCTGCACAGTCGAGAACTGCGGCAAGGCAGTCGCCGAGAGCTCCGCCTCGTGCGTTACCCATATGCATAGGACCGGTAGGATTGGCGGAAACAAATTCAACGTTTATCTTCTTGCCCTTGCCATAGTCAGAACGTCCGTAATTCTTGCCCTTTGCACGGATATCCTTGAGAATATCGGCATAGTAGCGGTCACCGAGATAGAAATTGATAAATCCCGGACCTGCGACCTCAACTCGGTTAAAATATGTGCCGTCCGGATTTGCCTCGGCAACAATTGCATCGGCGATCCTCCTCGGAGCATTTCTCAGTTCTCTTGCCCAAGCCATAGCTGCATTGGTTGAGAAATCGCCGTTCGCTCTGTCTGCAGGAATTTCAACATTAAATGCACCCGACGGAACGGCGGCAATCGTGCCCTTTTCCGCAGCCATTGCGGCGGCATCGGCAATTATTTTTTTCAGGTCATCCCGGACCTTATTTACTATATATGACATTTACATCATTCCTTTCGGTTTGAGGAATTGTTATTTTTTGAATATATATCTAACATCTAAAATCTATTTTCTCTCCAACGTTATCCTGATTCTGTTCTTGCTCAGGAGCGTTCCGTCGGCGTCGAGCTCATATGCAAAGTCGAGCTTTCGGAACCTTCCGTTGACAAATTCGGAGGTCACGGCATTTGCGGAAATCCCCATGAAGATATTTCCCACAGGCGTCGAGTAGCAACAGATATTGCGTCTGCCCTTTTCGATCTTCATCACCGTGTTGTATGCGCCCTCACGGACTATTTCAACGCTTGCACCGTCAACTACTCTGATCGTGGTTTTACAGCCTTTCATCTCGTCGGACGGCTCGTCGTATTTTACGGAATAATTTGCGGCAGTACCCTCTATTTCGGCATTTGTTATCATCTCCGAGCGTTCGGGTTTACCGTCGGTCAGGTGCATATCGTGGATATTGATCAGACAGTTCATTTGCCCCACTTCTCCATTGCGAGGGTGAGAAGTCTGTCAATCAGCTCACTGTACGGAATGCCCGATGCGGCAAACATCTTCGGATACATTGAGATTGAAGTAAAGCCCGGAATTGTGTTCGGCTCGTTAAGCATAACTTTTCCGTCGCTGTGTCTTACAAAGAAATCTACTCTTGCAAGTCCGCTGCATCCGAGAGCCTTGTATGCGTTGCAAGCCGCCACCCTGACCTCTTCTATTTTCCCCTGCGACAATCTTGCAGGAATATGAAGTTCGCTTGACGGGTTGATGTACTTTGCCTCATAATCGTAAAAATCGTTGCAGGGAACTATTTCGCCGCAGATTGAAGCTATCGGCTCTTCGTTGCCGAGAACGGCACACTCAACCTCCATACCGTTGACTCCCTCTTCAAGGACGATTTTGCTGTCCTCGTTGAAGGCCTTGTCAATTGCCTTTTTGAGCGTATCGGCATCAACAGCCTTGGTTACGCCGACCGATGAGCCTGCATTTGCCGGCTTGACGAAGATCGGAAATCCGAGATAATCCTCAGCCTTTTTATTGTACTCTTCGGGAGCCTTGTCGTATTCGTATTCAGTGAAGCCGAGCCACTTCGCCTGCGGGATGCCTGCGGCGTCGGCAAGGGTATTTGTCATTGCCTTATCCATACAGCAGGCGGAAGAAAGCATATCACAGCCGACAAACGGAATACCCGCAAGCTGGAGAAAGCCCTGAATTGTTCCGTCCTCGCCGTTCTTGCCGTGGAGCACCGGGAAAACAACGTCGATATGAATTTTTTCAATTCCGTCCTCGTTGAAAACAAGTATTCCGTGATCCTCACGGTCGGGCGAGACAATCGCCCTTGTCAGGTGCTCGCTGTCGTCAAGCCACTTGTCCTCGGGGAGATTTGCAACATCGCCGTCATACTTGAACCAGCGACCGTCCTTGGTGATTCCGATAAGGATAAGGTTATATTTATCCCTCGGTGTGTTTTCGATTACGGAGCGTGCGGAAACGACCGAAACATCGTGTTCGCTCGAAACGCCGCCAAAAAGAATAAGCGCATTTTTCATTGGAGTCACATCCTAAAATGAAGTATTATTAACAGGTATTTTTCGGTGTTTTTACTGTAAATCAGCCGCTGAAAAAAGTGTCAAGGCTCAATCTGCGGTTTCCATACCTATACACAATAGTTTATGTTAACATAATAGTCAAATCAAGTCAAGAAAAATTGACTTTCAATGATATTTCTCCATACAAATTTGCAAAAAAATAGTGACAAAAAACTATTTATATGATATAATCTTACTTGTTATGTACAGTAGTATAATTATGCTTATTTTAAGGAGAAAAAGACATGGAACTTAACGAGGCTTTCGGTTTGATAATGAAAGGCATTGAAAGCACAATGAACGATCACGGCTTCAGTGTTGTGATTCCCGACGGCACCGAAAAGGGTGCTGTTCCGGTTGCTGTAAAAAACGGCAGTTCGGTGCTCACATATACCGGCAAGAAAGGATCCGCAAAGGTTGAATTTCTCGAGGGAAAGATTTCCCTGCTCTGTGCCCAGTCGCAGGCGGCGGTGGCTGTTGACGACGACTACAAGAAAATCACTATGACCCTCTTCAATCCCGAGACAGCGGACAGCAAGGATATCAAATATCTTGTCAATGATTTCTGCGACGGTATTATCGAGGTCTACGGAAATAAAAACAAGAGCTCAAAGAAGCTCCCACAGCCTGTTTCAAAGGCTGAGGCAAAGAGCGGTGCGGCATACTACGACTCCAACACTCTCGGAAGCAGATTTGTTACAATTTATCCCGAGCTCAAGGAGATATACAGAGCCAACGTTACAAAATACGGCGAATTTCTTGCCGACGATTTCTTCCTCAACTACGGTAACGCAAAGGTTCGTGAGACCGTCCAGCGCAACGATCCGATCCAGATGAGAAAACTCTTCAATATGTTTAACGAGATTTATAACGACGGCACTAATCAGGTTCAGAGCATCATCGTTGTTACAATCCTCGGATCACTCTACGACGACGAAAAGCTCCTTGCAAACTGCGTTGACTATATGGACGATATGACTCTCTCCGTTATTGAGACAAACAAGCTGCTCAGAAAATCATCGGTAAGAGCAAAGCTCGAGCATCCGCCTCTTTACAAACCCAAGAAGCAGAAAAAGATGCCATCTTTTATGAACACACTGAACGGAGGTAATTAACCGTGGCAAACGAAGAAAAAAACGAACCTATTATAGCCGTGGCAGAGGTGAGCGGCGAAGAGCTGCTCGACGACGCTATGGATACGGTCGTCACCGAGGAATACGGCGCCGATCAAATACAGGTTCTCGAAGGTCTCGAAGCTGTTCGTAAAAGACCGGGTATGTATATCGGATCGACAGGTCCGAGAGGCCTGCATCACCTTGTTTATGAAATCGTCGATAACTCGATCGACGAGGCTCTCGCAGGCTTCTGTACCCACATTGAGGTTGAAATTCTCCCCGGTAATATAATTTCAGTCCGTGATAACGGCCGTGGTATACCGGTTGCAATGCACGAGAAAATGGGTATACCGACTTTGACGGTCGTTCTCACCGTTCTGCACGCAGGCGGTAAGTTCGGCGGCAGCGGCTACAAGGTTTCCGGCGGTCTGCATGGCGTCGGTTCATCGGTTGTTAACGCTCTTTCCGAGTGGATGGAGGCCGAGGTTTCCCGTGACGGACATGTTCACTATCAGAAATTTTCACGCGGCAACGCCGTTTGCGATATGAAGATTATCGGCGATACAAACGAGACGGGTACTCTTATCCGCTTCAAGCCGGATCCCGAAATTTTCACCGAAACCACCGAATACGATTTTGACGTTCTCGAAAGACGACTTCGCGAGTCGGCATTTCTCAACGCAGGACTTTCAATAAAACTTAAGGATTCGAGAGATCCCGAAAATGTTGTTGAAAAGGTTTACTGCTATGAGGGCGGTCTGTCTAGCTTTGTTGAATACATCAACACAAGCCGTGCACTTACTCCGCTCCACACGCCCCCGATTCACATTTCAACGACCGTCGGCGACAAATACGCCGAGGTTGCGATGGCATATAACGACAGCTACAACGAAATCATTCTTTCCTTTGCAAATAATGTTCACACCGTCGACGGCGGTACTCACGAAACAGGATTCAAAACCGCTCTGACCCGTGTTTTCAACGATTACGGAAGAAAATACGGCATACTCAAGGACAGTGACAAAAAGCTCTCGGGTGAGGATGTTCGTGAGGGACTTTCCGCAGTCATCAGCGTTAAGCTGACCGAGGCTCAGTTTGAGGGTCAGACCAAGGGCAAGCTTGGCAATACGGAAATGACAGGTATTGTTTCATCGCTCGTTTATGATAAGCTGATGACATATTTTGAGGAAAATCCGTCCGTTGCAAAAGCGATATTTTCCAAGGCTCTCGACGCATCAAGAGCAAGAGAAGCCGCAAGAAAAGCACGTGACCTTGCACGGCGTAAAGGTGCGCTCGAAAGCAATTCGCTCCCCGGCAAGCTCGCGGACTGCACCGAAAAGAGTGCGGACAGCACCGAGCTTTACATCGTCGAGGGTGATTCGGCAGGCGGCTCGGCCAAAGAGGGTCGTGACAGACAGTTCCAGGCTATTCTTCCTCTTTGGGGAAAGATGCTCAACGTTGAAAAGTCACGCCTTGACAAGGTTATCACAAACGAAAAACTCATTCCGATCGTTACCGCTCTCGGTACGGGCATAGGCGAAGATTTCGATATAAACAAGCTCAGATATGACAAGGTTGTTATCATGGCGGATGCCGATGTCGACGGTGCTCATATCAGAACTCTTCTGCTGACATTCTTTTTCAGATATATGAGACCTCTGCTTGATATGGGTCACGTTTATCTCGCCCAGCCGCCTCTTTTCAAGGTCAGCAAGGGCAAAAAGCACGTTTATGCCTTCTCGGATGAGGAGCGTGACAGACTCACGGAAGAAATGGGCGGCGGCTGCGACATTCAGAGATACAAAGGTCTCGGTGAGATGGATCCCATTCAGCTTTGGGAGACCACCATGGATCCGAAAACAAGAATCATGCTCCGCGTTACTCTTGAGGACGCAATGGAGGCTGACGAAACCTTCTCCATTCTTATGGGTGACAAGGTTGAGCCTCGCCGTGATTTTATAGAAAAGAACGCCAAGTACGTTCAGAATCTTGATGTATAAAGGAGGGAAACAGACATGGCTAAGCAGGACGGTTATCATCCGGATGAAAACTTCAAAGAAAATCTGGAGAATACCACCATATATAATGTAGATATCAATAAGGAAGTCAGAAAAGCCTTCCTTGACTATTCAATGTCGGTTATTGTTTCCCGTGCATTGCCCGACGTGCGTGACGGCTTGAAACCGGTTCACCGCCGTATACTTTATACAATGTATGAAAACAACCTGACTCCCGACAAGGCTTACCGTAAGTGCGCCGACACAGTCGGTTCGGTTCTCGGTCGCTATCATCCCCACGGTGACGCTTCCGTTTATGACGCAATGGTTCGTCTTGCGCAGAGCTTTTCAATGAGATACACTCTTGTTGACGGCCACGGTAACTTCGGTTCGATTGACGGCGACCCGCCGGCTGCTTACCGATATACCGAGTCAAGAATGAGCAAAATGGCTCTCAAAATGCTGACCGATATCGACAAGAACACAATAGATTTTACAACAAACTACGATGACAGACTCAAGGAGCCGACAGTCCTTCCCTCACGTTTCCCGAATATTCTTGTAAACGGTTCAATGGGTATCGCCGTCGGTATGGCTACGAATATTCCGCCGCACAACCTTCGTGAGGTCATTGACGGAATGTGCTGCCTCATTGACAATCCCGATGCTTCGCTCGACGAGCTTATGGAGCACATCAAGGGACCCGATTTCCCGACCTACGGCATTATTATGGGTCGCTCGGGAATGAGAGCCGCTTATGCAACAGGCCGCGGAAAGATAGTTGTCCGTGCCCGTGCGGAAATTGTTGAGAAAAAGAACGGTCGCTTTGAGATCAAGGTTACCGAAATTCCTTATAACGTTAATAAAGCAAGACTTATTGAGAGCATAGCAGATCTTGTCAAGGATAAGAAAATTGAGGGTATCTCAGATATCAATGACTATTCCTCAAAGGCAGGTATGCACATTTCAATCGACCTCAAGCGTGATGCAAATCCGCAGGTTGTTCTCAATCAGCTTTATTCTTACACTCAGCTTCAAACAACCTTCGGCGTAATTCTTCTTGCAATTGTCAACGGTGAGCCTAAAATTCTTACTCTCAAGGAGATTCTTCAGAATTATATTGATTTCCAGAAGGAAGTTGTTACGAGAAGAACTCAGTACGACCTTAAAAAGGCTCAGGACAGAGCGCATATCCTTGAAGGACTTCTCACTGCTCTTGATTTTATCGACGAGGTTATCAATATTCTTCGTAATTCAAAGAGCGTCAACGAAGGTAAAGAAGCCCTCATGACCCGCTTCGGCCTTGATGATGTTCAGGCACAGGCGATAGTTCAGATGCGTCTCGGTCAGTTGACAGGCCTTGAAAGAATCAAGATTGAGGACGAGCTTGCCGAGCTTAAAGCAAAGATTGCCGAATTTCTCGAGCTTCTCGGTGACGAGCATAAGCTCCTCGGACTTGTTAAGGCAGAGGCTATGGAAATTGCCGATAAATACGGCGACGACCGCCGCACGGAGATAATGAACGTTTCCGGCGAGGTTGATATCGAGGATCTTATTCCCGAGGAAACCTGCGTATTTACTCTTACCGATTTCGGCTATATTAAGCGTATTCCGATGTCCGAGTACCAGACTCAGCGCAGAGGCGGTAAAGGAATTAAGGGTCTTACAAGACGCGAGGACGATATCGTTAAGACGATGTTCACCGCTTCGACCCATGACCATATTGCATTCTTCACCTCAAAGGGCAGAACATTCAGACTCAAGGGTTATGAAATCCCCGAGGGTTCACGAACCAGTAAGGGTATGAATATAGTCAACCTGCTTCCGCTTGAAGGCGGAGAGACAATCTCTTCGATGAACTGCGGCAGAGGTGACGACTACAAATATCTTTGTATGTTTACGCGCAACGGTATTATCAAGCGTTCGGCAGTTACCGAGTACGCTAATATCCGCCGCACAGGTGTTATCGCCATCACTCTTGATGAGGGCGACGAGCTCGCATGGGTCAAGATGACAAAGGGAAACGACGATATCATTGTTGCGACCAAGAAAGGTATGTCCATTCGTTTCAATGAGAACGACGCGCGACCGATAGGCAGAACCGCACGAGGCGTTAAGGCAATTGAGCTTGCCGAAGGTGACGAGGTTATCGGCGTTGCAACTGTTGAAGAAGGTAAATCTATCCTCACCGTCAGCGAAACGGGCTTTGGACGTGTCAGCGACTTTGACAATTACCGTGTTCAGTCCAGAGGCGGTAAGGGCCTTATCAATTACCATACAGAAAAGAACGGCGATGTTGCCGCAGTTACATCTGTCAGTGATAATAATGACATCATTCTCATCTCCTCCGACGGAATTATCATTCGTATTCCGGCAGACGGAATCAGCAAGTTTGCCCGTCCGTCAAAGGGCGTCCGTGTAATGAGAGTTTCCGAGGGCGAAAAGATTGTAACGCTCACTCCTGTTGAAAAGGAAGAGGAAGAGACACCTTCTGAGGAAAACGCAGAGGGCGAAGCAACTCAGGCTGATTCAGCAAAGGAATAAACAATTAACAGTAAATCGGCGGAGGGTGATATATGTTAAAATCCGGTAAATCCCTTAAATCGCTTTTGATAAATAACTATCACTACGTAGTGTTGGCTTTCTTTATTTTGACAAATCTTTTCCTTATATTCAGATTGGGAATAGCAACTGATGATCTTTGGTTTAGAAAAGTATCGATATGCTCTCCATCGGTTATAATACAATATTTCCGTTGGCATTTTCAAAAAGAAAACGGCAGATTGCTGGCACACATATTCACCGTACTGTTCCTTAGGAACAAAGCTACATTTTGGTTATGGAAAATCATCATGGTATTTGCCACTACTGTTTACTGTGTGCTTATTGCTAAGATCTCCTCCGTAAACAGAAGTCATTATAAATCCGCTGTTGCAATAACTGTATTCCTTTTCATGACTGTTATATCCGATATATATACCGGATCGGTTTATTGGTTGACCGGATCTTTTAACTATTTTTTTCCGGTGCTTATTCTGCTGACGGTTATATGGCTGTCATTGAATAAGCCCACCTCATTGTTGCTTCCGGTTCTTGGATTACTCTGCGGTGCAACAATGGAACAAACTGGTTTAATGGTCATCGGTTGGTTTTTGCTGATGCTCATCGATTATATTATCAAAGAAAAGAAGTTTTCCTTTTTCACTTTTGTTTGCATTGTAACTTCTGCAATCGGTTATACTTTTGTGATCTTTTCACCTGCGACAAATACACGAGCAAGTAATCAAGGATTTCAAGACGCAAAAGACATTTTCATTAATATTCTTAAGGTTATTCGCAGAAACTGGATTGATAATATCAGCGTTATGTTTATTATGACGCTTACAGTGATTTCCGTTTGTTGGTGGTTATACAAATTTAATTGCAATAAGTCATATCGTGTAATATCGGTTATTGTAATTGTGTATTTGATTTCTTTTGACATTTTAAATTACATTTTTAAGATTTTCCTTTATATAAGCGAGGCCTTTTTCTCCAATAAAATTGTACTTTCCAAGACGGCAAATTCCGTTATAGCTGCATTTTGGATTGCATACTTAGTTGTATTTGCCATAACGGCGGTATACGTAATAATACGTATATATTTTGAGGAAAATCAGTTTTTGGTTTGTGCAACGGCAATTCTTGCTGTTGGCTCTCAAATAATGATGGGCATTTCAAACTTTGCTCCGAAAAGAACAGCGTTTTCCGGGATTTCAATGTTAATGTTTTTTGTGATATATTCATTGAACTGCATAAACGAAAGCCTAAAACTTTCAAAATCACAGAGAATTCAAAAGCTTAACCGCAAAAAGCCCTTAAAAAAAGCTTTGATTTGTTTTGCTTGTATATTTGCATGCTTTTATCAAATTGTATTTTTCAAAGTTTTTGGATATATGTATTTTAGTTTTGACTCAAAAAAGTATTACCCACTTGATTCTGTCGCTATGACGGAGGAAACAAATGCCAAGGAACAGCGAAATATAAAATTTTATTCAAATCCCGATTCGGTTTGGAATAAAGAATACAACCTTTTTGATTTTTCACTTTACAGTTAATAAAATAAACGGAGGTAATTTATGAATATTGCTATTATTGCTCATGACGCAAAAAAAGAACTTATGACTCAGTTCTGCATTGCATATTGCGGAATTCTCAGCCGTCACAGGCTCTTTGCAACAGGCACAACAGGCAAGCTTGTTGCCGACGCAACTGGTCTTGAAATTACGACATTCCTGCGTGGCTCACAGGGTGGAGATCAGCAGATCGGAGCTCTCATTGCCTGCAACGAAATAGATATGCTTCTCATCTTTAACGATCCCCTCGATCCGAAGGAGCATGAGCCCAATGTTTCAAGCCTGCTCAGGCTTTGCGACGTTCACAACGTTCCTGCGGCAACGAATATTGCCACGGCTGAGGCTCTTATTCATTCGCTTGACAGAGGCGACCTTGATTGGCGTGACATTGTCAATCCGAAGTATTGATTTTAAAATAACCTATCCGTGCTGTGCGGCAAAAAAGATATTTGCCGTGCGGGCAGGATAGTTGTGTCCTGAAAATTATATACACGGCGGAGGAAAAACATGCGCTGTAAAAATTGCAAGAAAGAGATTAACCCCAATTTCATTAAATGTCCGCATTGCGGAAAACCGATAAAACGCAAAAAGCAGAGAGATAAAAAAGAGCTTGCTCTTTCAGTCGGTTTCTTCGGTGTCGGTACGATTTTTGTAATTCTTGCCTTTTTCAGCCTGTTTTTTAAGTGCGCCTATTATTCCGAAATTGCAATGATAATTTCGGTTATCGTTTTTCTTGTCTGTGTACCGTTTATTTACGGTAATTATAAGGGATTGCCGCAAAAGACAGCGGAGATCCTCGGCGCTGTTCTGTCACTGCCTTTTATCGGCAATTGGCTTGCTATTGTCGTCTTTGCGAAGGTGAGCGTAAATTACGGAGGCTTAGCAGATTTCTATTATATTTTTTCACTTGCCGCATTTGTCCTGACGGATATAATTCTTTTGCTCAGGGCAGCAGACGTTTTTAAGAGGCCATATCCTCTTTCGTGGCTGTCATTGGCGCTCGGGATCGCAAACGTAATTTTTACTGTCGTATATTTTGCAATATCGGGTGTTGCCAAAAGCTTAGCGGTAGCCATAATTGCCGCGCAGGCGCTTCTGCCCGAATACATGGCTTTCCATATACTTATGACGGACTACGGAAAAGAAAAAGATATGATAAAAAACAGATAGCGGCGAGGCTTAAGGCAATATCGCACAATTGAGGTGCGTAAATTGCACAGCATGACGAAAATAGATTTAAGCAAGGCATATGCCTCGATTTTTGCGGCATTGCCTTGATAATATAACTCAGTGAGGAGTTTTAAAAATATGGCACTTATAACCAAGGCAATCAAGGGAACGCAGGATGTTCTTCCCTCCGAGAGCCACAAAAACCAGTTTATCGAAAGCACATTGCTCAATATTGCAAAGGATTTCGGATTCAGAGAGATCCGCACCCCTGTTTTTGAGCATACGGAGCTTTTCACACGTTCTGTCGGAGACACAACGGACGTTGTTCAGAAAGAAATGTACACATTTAATGATAAGGGCGGCCGTTCGATTACCCTCAGACCCGAGGGAACGGCAGGTGCAGCAAGAGCTTTCCTTGAGCATGGGCTTCAGAACGAGCCTATGCCGCAGAAGGTCAGCTATGTAACCTCGTGCTACCGTTATGAAAAGCCGCAGGCAGGCAGGCTGCGTGAATTTCACCAGTTCGGTGTTGAGTGCTACGGTACAGCTTCTCCTGCCGCAGACGCAGAGGTTATCTCGCTCGGCAATGAAATTTTCGGATTCCTCGGAATTGACAGAATCAGTCTTGAGATAAATTCAATCGGTTGTCTGACCTGTCGCAAGAAGTATCAGGAAGCTCTGAAGGCATATTTTGAGTCCCGTAAGGACGAGCTTTGCGACACCTGCCGTGAAAGACTTGAAAGAAATCCGATGAGAATTCTCGATTGCAAAAGCCCGATTTGTCACGAAATCGGACAGAACGCACCGATAATACTTGACTATCTCTGTGACGACTGCCACGATCACTTTGAAAAAGTGAAAATGTACCTTGAAGCGATGAACATTTCATACACGGTCAATCCGCACATCGTAAGAGGTCTTGATTATTATACACGTACGGTATTTGAGTTCGTGACCGATGCACTCGGCGCACAGAGTGCAGTTTGTGCCGGCGGACGCTATGACGGACTTGTTGAAGAAATCGGCGGTCCTCACGTTCCGGCGCTTGGCTTTGCACTCGGACTTGAAAGAATTCTTCTTCTCCTTGAGGCTCAGGGTATCGCACTCCCGGCTGCGGACGTTCCGGAGATTTACATCGGCAGCATCGGCGATGCGGCTTTGACTAAGGCGGCGGCTCTTGCGCTTGAGCTTCGTCAATCGGGTATCGGCGCTCAGTTTGACGTTGTCGGACGCTCGGTAAAGGCTCAGATGAAGTATGCTGACAAAATCGGTGCAAGATTTACGACCGTTCTCGGTGACGATGACCTTGCCGCCGGAATTGCGAAGGTCAAGAATATGGAAAGCGGCGAAACAAAGGAGATTTCTCTTGACAGCTTTTCCGATGATTTTATGGAATATTCACTTCAGTCGGCAGCCATGAAGCTTCAAGGCACTGCCGCTGAGGATATGGATAGTATAGATTTAAGCAAATTTTTAGGAGGCTTAATATAATGGACTTTATGACAGGCTTAAAGCGTACCGATTATTGCGGTGATCTCAGAATCGGCGATGTCGGCAAGGAGGTTGTCGTTGCAGGCTGGGTACAGCGTCAGCGTGACCTCGGTGCACTTATTTTTATTGACTTGCGTGACAGAACAGGTATTGTTCAGCTCGCATTCGGCGAGAACACAGACAAGGAAATCTTTGACAAGGCATTTTCCGCAAGAAGCGAATTTGTCCTCATGGCAAAGGGTGTTGTCCGTGAGCGTTCTTCAAAGAACATGGAGATACCGACAGGTGAAATTGAGGTTGACGTCAATGATCTTCGTATTCTCGGCAAGAGCGAGACTCCGCCGTTTGAAATAGTTGAAAATTGCCAGACCTCAGAGCTGACAAGACTTAAATACCGTTATCTCGACCTTCGCCGTCCCGACCTTCAGCGCAATATTATTATGCGCCATAAGATTTGTAAGATTACCCGTGACTATTTCGACGAGAACGGCTTCATCGAGATTGAAACCCCGATTCTTATCCGTTCCACTCCCGAGGGAGCAAGAGATTTCCTTGTTCCCAGCCGTATTCACAACGGTTCCTTCTATGCACTTCCGCAGTCGCCTCAGCTTTACAAGCAGCTTTCAATGGTTGCAGGCTTTGACAGATATATGCAGATTGCACGCTGCTTCCGAGACGAAGATCTTCGTGCCGACCGTCAGCCCGAATTTACACAGATCGACCTTGAAATGTCATTCGTTGACATGGAGGACGTTCTCAATATCGGCGAGGGATACATGAAGCGAGTTTTCAAAGAGGCTCTCGGCGTTGATATTCAGCTTCCGCTTCCGAGAATTACATACAAAGAGGCTATGGAGCGTTTCGGTTCCGATAAGCCCGACACACGTTACGGTATGGAGCTCTACGACCTCAGCGATATCGTTAAGGATTGCGGCTTCGGCGTATTTTCCAACACGGTAAAGGACGGCGGCTCTGTACGAGGCATTACAGCAAAAAATGCCTTCAAGTCGCTTTCAAGAAAAGAGATAGACAAGCTCACCGATTCGGTCAAGGGCAACGGCGCAAAGGGTCTTGCATGGGCAAGAATTGCCGAGGACGGAACTGTTTCCTCATCATTTGCAAAGTTTATCACCGAGGACGAGCTCAAGGCTATTCTTGATAAGGCAGGCGCAGAAGCAGGCGACGTTGTTCTCATAATCGGCGACGTTAAGAATTCAATTGTTTTCAACGCTCTCGGTGCACTCCGTCAGGAGGTTGCAAAGAGACTTGACATCATTCCGGAGGGTCAGTACAATCTACTTTGGATCACGGAGTTCCCGTTCTTCGATTGGGACGAGGACAGCAAGACTTGGGTTGCTATGCACCATCCGTTTACCGCTCCTATGGACGAATGTCTTGAATACCTTGAAACCGATAAGGCAAAGGTAAGAGCAAAAGCATATGACCTTGTGCTCAACGGAATCGAGCTTTCATCCGGTTCAATCAGAATCACGAATCCCGAGCTTCAGAGCAGAATTTTCACCCTTCTCAACCTTACTCAGGAGGAGGCTTATGCAAAATTCGGTTATCTGCTTGACGCATTCAGATACGGCGCACCGCCGCACGGCGGAATGGGCATCGGTCTTGACCGTCTTGTTATGCAGATGCTCGGCTGTGACAGCTTGAGGGATGTAGTTGCATACCCGAAGGTTCAGAATGCAAGCGAGCCGATGACAGGCTGCCCGGCAGAGGTTGACGACCTTCAGCTTGACGAACTCGGAATTAAACTTAAGACAGAATGATTTTCACCCCACTCTTCAACAGGAGAGTGGGGCTTCTGTATATTTTAACGCTACCGTGTTTTCATCACACTATATATCCCGTCATTTCGCTACATTTAGTTATACCGAATAATAAAATATTTTTGTCTCCGCTTGAGCTTGAAATCAAGAGGAAACTTAATCTTTAAGCCTTATCTCGAAATAAACTCTATGGAGAACTTACTCAAACAGACTTAAATTACCCGACCGCTCTTTGGCACAGGACACTCGCAATTGACAAGGATTGTGTCCTCGCCGATAACGTCGATGCTCTCCCACGGGATCACAAAATCCTCACTCTTTCCGAAAAGTCCCATTACCTTACCCTTTCCGTAAATTATAATCGAAACAAGGCGTCCCGTATTAATATCCAGCTCGACATCATCGACATTTCCTATTCTCGTACCGTTCAATTTACAGATTACTTCCTTATTTCTCAATTCGGCAATAGAACAACCCATACAAAAATCCGCCTTTCTTTTCGGTAATTTTTCACAACGCCATTTTGTTGTAAAAATTTTTATTTTATGGTAAAATGATATCTGTAAAATATTATTCAGAAAGGTGATATAATATGAAAAAAGTAATATCATTGATTCTTTCTGTCGTTATGGTTTTCACCGTTTTCAGCGTTGCCCTTTCAAGCAGTGCTTTTGCGGCGGACACAGCGACAAATGAATCCATTGCTGTTACAAGCATTGATGTGAGCGGCATTAAAATTCCGTCATCATGGGACGAGCTTGGAAATATGCTTCTCAAATCTCTCTACAAGGTTGCGGATCAGATAATTGACGCCCTTGTCAAGGGAATCAACAAAAATATTCCCTCGGTAAAATTTGAGCAGAAAGAAAACTTTACAAATGATATGTTCTTTGAGGGTATGAAAGATTACCTCAGCACCCCTGCTGCTAATGCAGTTTGGAGTCTCGGCTACGGCAGTGCTTCTCTCCAGACCGGCGACGAGCTCGACGGCAAGCATTATGTTGGCGGAAGTCTTTCTTTCCCGAAGTCAAAGGCTGCAACCGCTATCTATGACGATCAGCGTGTCCGTGTTATAGCAATCAACGACGGCAGCGGCAGAGGAACTCTTGTATTCGCTGTTATTGACGGATTCGGTATATCAAGCGGTGATGTTCGCGGCATTCGTAAAGAGCTTGCTGATTTTGCAAAAGCAAACAACATTGTCGGCATCAACATTTCTGTTCTTCATCAGCATAGCTGTGTTGATACATTCGGAATGAACGGCGACCTTGTTAAGATGATTTTTGCAAACCCTGCACTTAACAAGATCAACAACACGTTCGGAACGGATTATAAACTCCTCAACGGTCAAAATGAGAGCTTTATGAAGCATCTCTATGAAGTTACGGTTGCTTCTGTAAAAGAGGCTGTAAATTCAATGACAACCGGTAAGATGTACTATTCCGAGATTGAGTCGGGTGAATTTATCCGTGATAAGCGTGAGCCTAAGGTTTACGACACAAAGGTACATCGCTTCCGCTTTGTTCCCGATAACGGGACAAAGGAAACCTGGCTTTGCAATATGGCTATTCACGCTGTCGGCAACGGCGCAGGCAGAACGGAAATTACGGGCGACTATCCATATTACATTGAGCAGGAAGTCAACAAGGCAGGTGCAAACTTCATTCAGATTCAGGGCGCTGAGCTTGCGATCTCCTCACAGTATGACGGACTTGATATTCCCGAGGGAACATCAAGAATTGATTCTCTCAAGATTTACGGAACAGCGCTCGGCAAGCATATTGTTGAATCGACCGCAGCAGAGTCCGAGGTCGCTCCCCTCCTCAATTACAGAATGAGAGAGTACTATGTTCCCGTTACAAACCAGATTCTTGAATTTGCAGGAAAGCTCGGAGCACTTACAAACACAGTTGTTGCGACAGACGATGACAACAATGTGCTTGAGGTTGCAACCGAACTCGGTTATCTTGAAATCGGCACAAAACTTGCAGTTGCAATTATCCCCGGTGAGCTCGAGCCTGCAATCGCTTACGGCGGTTACCTTGACGCAGATCACTCCTGGACAGGTACTGATTTCAATTATCCGTCACTTCAGGACATCGTCGGAACAGACAAGGAGCTCCTTGTTTTCGGTCTTATGAACGATCAGATCGGCTACATCCTCGAGGACAATGATTACAGCAGTATCCTCTCCGGTGTTAACGAGGAAATCGTTGCAACAGGTAATGTTGCCGGATCGACAACGATTAATGAGTTTCAGAGCCTTATGGATTCAATCAACAAATAATTGAATATTCAGATAAAGAACCGAGCTTGTTTACAGGCTCGGTTCTTCTTATTCTCATCTCTTTGGTGCACACTTTAAATGGAGACACCAAAAAGTCAAGGTTAGCGAATATTAGACTTTCTCGGCACGATGAGGGCATCGTGCACTTTGAATTTGTTTCTTTGTCAAATGCCCGTTAAATAAAGTGTCACTATATAAAAAAACATCCGCCGAATTTCTTCGGCGGATGAGTTTTTTATTATCTTATTTTTCAAGATTTGCCTTGAGGTTGTTAAGCTGATCTCTGAGCTCCTGCGGGAGTTTGTCGCCAAACTTCTTGTAGTGCTCCTCGATCTCGGCAGCCTCTTTTGTCCATGTATCCTTATCAACATCAAGGATTGACTTAAGAGTGTCAATATCCATATCAAGGTCTGTGAGGTCAATATCCTCCGGCTTCGGAACGTAACCGATAGCAGTCTCGGTAGCATCTGCCTTGCCCTCGCAGCGGTCGATGATCCAGTTAAGAACACGCATATTGTCGCCGAATCCCGGCCAAATGAAGTTGCCCTCATCGTCGGTACGGAACCAGTTAACGTTGAAGATCTTCGGAGCCTTATCGCCGAGCTTCTTACCCATATCAAGCCAATGCTGGAAATAGTCAGCCATATGATATCCGCAGAACGGGAGCATAGCCATCGGGTCACGACGAACAACGCCTACTGCACCTGCTGCGGCTGCTGTTGTCTCGGAAGCCATTGCAGAACCGATGAATACACCGTTCTCCCAGCTCTTTGACTGGTAAACCAGCGGAGCGCACTTTGCACGGCGTCCGCCGAAGATAATTGCTGAAATCGGCACTCCCTCGCCCTTGTCAAACTCAGGAGAAATGCACGGACAGTTAACTGCCGGAGCTGTAAATCTTGAGTTCGGATGAGCGGCATATGTGCTCTTGTCAGCCTTATTGAACTTGGAAGCATCCCACTTATTACCCTTCCAGTCAATTGCATTTGTCGGGAGATCCTTATTAAGACCCTCCCACCAAACTGTGTTATCATCAAGATTGAGTGCAACGTTTGTGAAGATTGTATTCTTCTTTGTTGACTCAAGAGCATTGAAGTTTGACTTTGCATTTGTGCCCGGAGCAACTCCGAAGAAGCCGTTCTCGGGGTTGATCGCATAAAGACGTCCGTCTGCACCGATTCTCATCCAAGAGATATCGTCGCCGACTGTCCAGATCTTGTAGCCCTTTTCCTTAAGATATTTCGGCGGGATAAGCATAGCAAGGTTTGTCTTACCGCAAGCTGACGGAAATGCGGCTGCAACATACTTAACTTCGCCCTTAGGATTCTGGAGACCGAGGATAAGCATATGCTCAGCCATCCAGCCCTCTTTCCAGCCCTGATATGAAGCGATTCTCAAAGCGAAGCACTTCTTACCGAGGAGAACGTTTCCGCCGTAAGCAGAGTTAACGGAGATAATAGCGTTGTCCTCCGGGAACTGGCAAATGTATCTCTTCTCAGGATCAACATCGCATTTTGCGTGGAAACCGCGAACCCAGTCATTGCTGTCGCCGAGAACGTCAAGAACCTTCTTGCCGACACGGGTCATAATAGCCATATTAAGAACAACATAGATAGAGTCGGTAAGCTCAATACCGATCTTTGCAAGAGGAGAACCGATCGGGCCCATTGAGAACGGGATAACATACATTGTTCTGCCCTTATAAGAATCTCTTGCGATATCGTAAAGTCTCTTATACATCTCGTCCGGATCGCACCAGTTGTTTGTCGGACCGGCATTCTCCTGCTTCTTTGAACAGATAAATGTTCTGTCCTCAACACGAGCAACATCATTCGGCTTTGTTCTGTGAAGATAGCATCCGGGGAGCTTCTCCTCGTTGAGCTTAATCATTTCACCTGTCTCAACTGCCTCTTTACGGAGACCGTCGAGCTGCTCCTCTGAGCCGTCAATCCATACGATTGCGTCAGGCTTAACAAGATCAACTTTTTCATTGATCCAGTCAAGGACGGACTTGTTAGTCGTTAATTCCATTGATATTCATTCCTTTCGTAAAAATCAATTTTTTACGTTTATATTATATCCTTTTTTCGGGCAATTTTCAACATACAAAACGCACATTATAGCGTGTATTTATTCCTTTTTTTGTAGAATTTTACAAAAGTTGCAAAAAGACTTTGTTAAAAAAGCAACGAAGTTTTGAACAAACGGAAGTTCTGTAAAACAACAAAAAACGAGGGTGCAGGAAAACCTGCACCCTCTGAGAGATTTAAGCAATCTCTGACTTATTTAGCAACGTATGTGAACGAGCCTGCATCATGCCACTCGTTGTTATACTTAACCTGTACCTTAATAGCGTTGTCGCCTGTAAGGAAACAGCTTGCCTGTGCGTTGTAAACCTTCTGGCCGTTAACAACAGTGTAAGCCTTTGTGGTAAGAGTACCGCCGTTGTACATTACTGTACGAACGCCCTGGATATCCATACCTGTTACAACCTGAACACCTACACGGCTTCTTTCGCCTGATGTAGCAGCAGGAGTAATGCTGTAAACTGTTGTGTCAGCTGTCGGAGCAAGACGGTTTACTGTGAACTTATAAGCAACATCCTTAGACTCCCAGTTAGCGAACTTAGCGATAACCTTTGTCTCAGAACCTGTTGTGAGCTTTGCAAGTACAGTCCATACTTCGTATGCTGCCGATGCATCTCTCTCGTCCTCAACGATTGAACCGTCAGCTCTGTAGCTTACGATTGAAACAGCGTTGCTGTGTCTTGTAATTGTTCTTGTGTTGCCGTATGCATCAATGAACTGAATCTTAGCAGCATAGTCGTCGTCAACACGATTAACCTTTACTGCATAAGTATTGTAGTCGGATGATGTCGGAGTCCAATCAACAGAAACGATTGAGCCCTTAACCTCTGTCGGCTTAAGAACAAGAGCAGAGATAGCTGCGTTGAGCTCATTAGCTGCCTTTGTAATTGTAGCCTGTGAAGAGATCTTGAGATCACGTGCAACTGTCTCAGCTGCTGCGAGCTTAGCTGTCATTGCGCTATAAGAAGCCTCTGTGTAATCATCAGCATTCTTTGTCTTTGCAAGAGCAATAGCTGCATCAAGTGCTGTGTAGTCTGCATCCTTCTCTGTGAGCGGCATTGCGCCCTTGATCTTTGCTGCTGCTGCGTCAACTGTTGCCTGATCGTCAACTGTGAGGTCTCTTGAAAGAGCCTTACCTTCTGCAAGAGCATCCTTGAGAACCTTTACAGAATCATCTGTGTAGTTGCCTGTTCCCTTAGCGATAAGAGCCTCTGCCTCAGCGATAGCTGCGTCAAGCTCTGTATAGTCAGCCTTCTCAACTATCGGCTTCTGTACAAGGAGAGATGCCCAGTCGAGAACTTTCTTCTCCTGATTTCTTGCTGCGAGGTACTGGCTTGTTGCCTCACCCTCGTGCTTAACAGGATCCTGAATGTAATCCCATTTAATGCCTGCGAAGAGAGCGTCAACAGCTGCAAGTGAATCATCTGTGTAGAGACCACGGTCAATTGCTTCGTACTCAGCCTTAGCTGCATTGATCTTAGTGTAATCCCAAGCAAGATACTCAGGGGCACTTGTAAGAGCTGTGATTTCAGCTGTCTTAGCATCTACTGTTGCCTGATCCTTAGCCTTGAGAGCGCGGAACTCAGTTGTCTTTGCAGAAGCGATAAGATCATTAGCTGAAGTCTTATATGCCTCGGTGTAGAACTTAGCATATGTTGTGAGGTTAGAATTGAGCTTCTGGATAGCTGTATCGAGATCTGTGAACGAAGCTGCTGCCTCAACGAGAGCGTCGATAGCTGCATTAAGCTCTGTTGCATAAGCGTCAAGCTCTGCCTGCTGATCAACAGTGAAGCGCTTGCCGTATGCTTCCTTAGCTGCATCGTACTTTGTCTTTGCAGCTGCCCATGAAACTGCTGTGTAATGAGATTCTGTGAGAGCCTCGAATCTCTCGATAGCTGCCTGAACCTTTGAATAATCAGCGCCTGCCGGAACAAGAGCCTTGATAGCGTCGTTAAGCTCTCTTGTCATAGCGTCAACGGCTGCCTGATTGTCCTTCTTAGTAAGATCTGCTGTCTCATAAAGAGCCTTAGCATCTTCATACTTAGCCATCATAGCTTTGTAAGAATCTGATGTGTAACGACCCTGGTCAATAGCTCTTGCCTTATCCATAGCCGTCTTAAGATCTGCTGTGTCAGCCGGGATGAGTGCGAGCTTAGAAACAGCATCCTCAATTGCGGAAGCCATTGCGTCAACCTCGCCCTGCTTATCCTTAGTCTTACCACGAACGACAGCGTTCTTAGCAGCGATAACTGCCTCTGCTGTTTCTGTTGTGTAGTAAGCTGCAAGATCTGCATCTGTCGGGATCTTAGCGAGAGCTGCATCAACTGCAGTGTAATCAGCGCCTACAAGCTCAAGAGCTGCCTTAGCAGCAACGAGATTCTCAACCATCTTTGTGATCTGAGACTGCTGGTCTTCCTTGAGATTGCCTGCAGCTACCATTGCCTGAGCTTTGGTAAGAACTGTCTCATATGCAGACCAAGAATCTGCTGTGTAATAATCCTTTGTATAGGTTGTGCCCTTATTGATCTCTGCGATAAGCTCTGAGTAATCAGCTGCGCCGAGAGTCTTAAGTCCGTCCTTAGCTGTCTTAAGGTTATTGTAAGCTGTGTCGATTGTAGCCTGATCCTTAGCCTTAAGGTTTCTTGCTACACCCTTAGCTGCTGTAAGAGCAGAAGCGAACGGAGTCCAGGAAGCTGAAGTGTAATCAGCCTGATTGAGAGCGTCGCACTCTGTTACAAGAGCATCAAGAGCTGTGTAATCAGCGTCAGCCTCTTTAAGTCCTGTAACTGCCGTGTTAAGAGCAGAAGCGGCATTATTAATTATAGGCTGATCAGCAATTGTGAGGTTTCTCGATACTGCTTTTGCAGCTGCGAGAGCTGTTGTCATTGCCGACCAAGAATCTGCTGTGTACCAGCTTGCAGACTGCTCATCAACGATCTTCTGAGCTGCCTTGATTGCTGCGTCAAGTGCTGTGTAATCTGCGCCCTGAGCCTTAGGAGTAAGTTTGCCCATTGCAGTTGTAAGATCCGTTGCTGCCTTATCAATCTCAGCCTGATGTGTGATATCAAGACCTGCAGCGACATTCTGAGCTGCATTATAAGCGATCTGGAATGCTGTCCAGTTAGCATCCTGCTCATAGTTGTCAGCATTGATAGCTGCTGCCGCAGTCTTAGCTTTTTCAAGATCTGTGTAATCAGCATCCTTGATTGTGAGCTTTGCATAGCCTGCTACAAGAGCATCATAAGCTGCATTTACCGTAGCCTGGTCTGCTGTCTTAGCATCAAGGATTTTCTTAGCGTCAGCAAGAGCTGCTACGAAGTCCTCGGTATTGTTGTAGTTAGCAACAACAGTATCCTTAACCTCGTCATACTTTGCCTGGAGCTTTGAATAGTCAACCTCAGTTGAACCGCCCTTAACCTTAAGAGTAAGGTTCATACCGGAAAGATCAAAGTACTGATCTTCGTTGAAGTAAATGTTTGCAGTGTTATTAAGAGACGGAGATGTTGCATTTCCATCCGGGCACTCTGAAACATAAGTATTACCGCCGATATTTGTTGATCTTCTGATACCGCCTTCCGGCATAAAGAATTTATATTCTGTACCCGGTGCTGCATCCTCCGGAATCATTACAGGGAAATAAAGGATAGGAAGATTATCTTCACCAACTATTACTGTTTCTTCACCTGCGGGATCTGGGTAAGTACAAGCACGGATGAAGCTGTAACCGCAAGTTGCAACATCATCTGCCACAAATTCCTTACCAAAGTAGAATGATCCGTCGTCGTTCTTTACAGCGTTAAATGCCTTGATAGCATTGGAAGCATCAATAAGGGACGAAACTGTTCTTGTCGAGTTGTCATCACCTATACGGTAACCACACCATGCGCTTTTATCGTTCCATTTTATCATGCTCTTGGTTTTCTTCATAACAGCTGTATTGCTCAATGTGTAGTTGTTACGCTGTTTTCTGAAGATTGCACCTGCATCAAGGAGACCTGATGTGTAATAAATATCCTGTGAAATGTAGCCTGTATAATAATTAGCCTTAACATAAAGAGCCATCATTACAAGCTGACCCGGTTCAACTTCCATTGTACCGGAAACTTCACCACCTACCTTGGGCTCTTCGTACTTCGTGTTAGTAGTCCATGTACCACCTGAGGTGATGGGGGCGGCAGTAAGGGAATATACTACCTGATGGGTTGCTGTGTCCTTATTTCCGTTAGCGGAAGCGGCAACAGCAAATGTACCAAGCACCATAGCGATTGCAAGCAATACGCTAAGCACTTTCTTCGCAATTTTCATGCAATTATTCCTCCCAAAAAATTTTCCTTTTTATAAAGGGATTAGTAGGGTTTGACCTGATTCAATGTTTCAACAAGAGACGCAACAGAAAGAAGTTTTCCGCAGTCAATATTATCAACAACTCCGTCACCGTTTATATCTGCAGCAAAAATCACAGCCGCATCATCGAATGATGATACAAGAGAAGCCACAGACAATGTGTTTCCGGCATCAATGTTATCAATAACAGCATCTCCGTTTACATCGCCAAAAATAACTACTGAATATGTCTTTACAACTTCATCATCAATTTTTTTATTAATAATTAATCCAACCTGATTATGTCAGCAATTTCTCTTAGCTTTAGCTCTTGAAAATAGATCATTATAATAATTTCTCTTAATTCCGGCTGCATCTGTTCAAGTGCATGT
>OQVO01000114.1_pt1 | contig 25747 bp, 23 predicted proteins | sample 1691511 | NCBI WGS metagenome assembly OQVO01 (sample SAMN03418254, study PRJEB22391) | human gut metagenome | biome: human-gut; feature: organic feature; material: feces | host: Homo sapiens | place: Tanzania | collected 2013-01 | reverse complement strand
TTTGTGTTTGATTTCGTTCATTATTGAACTTACTGCAAAGGTAATAGTGAAAGCAGAAGATTAAAAGAAAAATCCATTAAGAGTTGTAATAGCAGCATAACAGATAAAAAACTCTAATGTTAGCATAAAAAAACGTTAAGACGGAGGCATATTGCAGGGGGGGGCAGGGCAAACGAAAAAACTATAAAGGATGCGCAAGTTGTCCACAAGACTCTTCAGCCACAGCAATATAAGGCACCACCTCGTCTTTGATAATATCCAAGAACAGTTGCGCAGCCCTCTTCTTAGGCACGTCGCACATCCAATGAGCGTTGCTCATCAATTGCTGTTCGAGACCGATAATAGGCCGTGCCACGAGAGAAGGATGGTTTCGCAGATACAATTTAGGCATAAACGTGACATATTTCGTTTCTTCGACAGAAGCCAGCGCCTCGTCAGGGTCGCTGATAACACACTTAATATTCAATTTATTCAAATCGCGCTGAATATATTGCTGGCACGTTTCGAACACCCTTTCTCCCACATCAGGCATGATGATAGGATATTTCAGCAAGTCTTCATACGACACCTTTTGAAGAGCAGCAAGCGGATGCGTGTCGCGCATAATAGCATAGACCCTAAACGGGATGCACGGACACGAGTCGATGCCCTCATATCTATAAGCCATGTTCATAGTGAAAGCGATGTCCAACATGTGCGCACGAAGAGACTGGTTAAGGATATGCGCCTTAGTGAAATCAGCATTGATCCGCACATTAGGATACCGCTCCATAAAAATCAGAGCAGCCATACGAATATAAGGAGCGATGAAAGACCCAACTCCAATACGCAATTCGCCAGACATGCAATTATTAAGCGCCTTGAGATGCTCCTTGCAGTCTTCGGCCTGCTTCAGGATGTCTTTCGCATGCGGAAGCAGCGCCTGTCCGCTTTCAGTGAGCATAATATCATGAGAAGTGCGAATAAGCAGTTTGCAGCCCAATTCGCTCTCCAGCACACGGACATGCTGGCTCACCGCCGATTGCGTGAGGCAGCAGCGTGATGCAGCAATGCTAAACGATTTGGTTTCTGCTATAAATACAAACGAGCGTAAATGTCTAAATTCCATATCTTATAAAAGTATTGATTGTTATATGGTTTCATTTTTTACAATAAAAATTGTAAATCAATTACAAAATTAGTAATAAGTTTTAATTTTTAATATTATTTTGTATTAAAATCGCTAATAGTAGTATTAAAATATCAAATAGTCGGAACAAAACAAATAAAAACACCGTATCATCACTTTTGAGAAGTGACGACACGGAGCAAAAAAAGGAATTAAAAAACTTTGCAAACGCTTATTTACAGATGGGTTTAAGGGTCATTCCAATCAAATTGAAGCCTTAGAAACAAGGAGCGAATCCCATCCGCCTTCAGGTTCAGCAATCTCGTATCGACCATACGTACAAGGTTGCAGAGTGGCGCTCAGAGTGACGGTGCGTTCGTCGTCTGATTTTTTTCCAGTGTCGCCCTTGATGCCACCTGACGCATATTCAACCTTATGCTGCGGGTCATACACGATGATAGACTTTTCGCCATCTTGGAATATATATCCAAGGTCGAGATTATTCAAGGCACGCGCCACCTCCGCTGATTGAGCATTAACGCTCTCGAGCACATAGTCGATTTGCTGTTTGAATCCACCTTTTCTGCCGAGAGACTCAAAAGAGTGACCCTCGCTACTATCCTTACACTCAAATTTATACAGACCCTTGCCTGAATTGAAAGATTCGGTAGTCAGAGCAGGATAAACATTTTTCTCAGCCTTCAAAGGAGCTTTGAGGTCACCCTTCACAAAAATATAGACATTTACGCCGAGGCCGCCAAAATTTTCCAAGCAGTCGTTAGATGCGAGGATGTCAGAGAGTGTAGGGCATGTTGCTTTTTCTGCCATATTCTAATAATTTTTTTGTGTTGTTAATGTGTTGTGTCTAATCTAACGAGAAGCAGATTTTTTTCTAAAAAGGTGGCCGCCCACCATTTTCCGCCAGGTCAGGCAGCGGCCACCAGGGTATTATAGAAACAAAAACCGCATCCACGTATTAGCCATTCTTTTTGAAGAACGCAGTCAGGCCCATGCTCATGCCAGAAGCCGTAAGCTGAATCTTCTTTTCGGTAGAGCCGTTGCTCCAGTTGGCAAACTTGAAGTTAGTGCCATCAGTAGCCTCGAGAGTGATAATCTGATTAGGAGTAGTCTCCACAGGGTCCTTATACTCTACGCCACCCACCTTAACCTTTCCGTCGATAGCTCCAGCATCACCAGTGTTAGCCTTTGCGAGCGTGATAGTAAGGTTAGAGTTGGTGTAATCTCCCGATACAAAGTCGGTGCATTCGAGAGCGCCGTCAGTGACAGCGAAAGCCCAAGAGAACGGATTCTCGATATAGCACCCCTGAATGCTTTGAGCCTGGAAAACAATATCTCTCGTATCGGTATCAGAACCGAGCTGCACGTCAACGAAAGTCTGGTTGCCCTCAGAGTCGACAGCATAAACGATGTTGCCCTCAATAGAGAAGATGATACGGTCGCCAACACCAAGGCCCTCAACAGGAGCGATGACACATTTAGGCAGTTCGGGGATGACATAATTGCCGCCATCCACTACGTCGAGCTTATGAGTGCCGTAAGACTGGAGAGCATAGCCATCCGAAATGTTGATAGCAGTCTCAGGAGTCATATAAGCATAAACCTTCTGGCGGCGCATGCGAGGGTCAAGGCTCATGTAGGCAGAACGGAAGTTCTTATAAGCAGAAGAGTCGGTCGCATTAGCAGGCGCCGATATACCCTCACAATGAATAAGGTTGTGATTAGCCTCACTGATAAGGCCATCCTCAATATCATGCTTGATGCAAGTGAGGACACCATCATAGAGACCCATCGCCTTCTTCTCGTCAGATGCGCCAGGAACGTCATTGTCAATGTCGCCCCACCACAAGTTGTTGTAGAGGTCGTCAGCATGAGTTTTCAGCACAGCCTCCATCGCTACGGTAGAAAGCGGATAAGCACCCTGCGCATCGACACCGAACACAGTCTCGCAATAGCGGTCGATATTATCAGTACCTCTAAACCACGCAAGTTTAGCAGTCAACACACGTTCTTTAAGGAATCCGATTTCCCCCTTCATAGAAGGGTTGACATCCTTGCGTCGAGTAGTGCCTCCCTTACGAATAAAAATGTTAATAGTGCGTTTGTACTGGATGCCGCTAATAGTCTTGATGCCGAGACGCTTCATCTCGTCAGGATTGACATACGATGGGCCTTGAACCACACTCTTAAAAACCTGATTAGCCACTTCTTGGAGGGCTGTTATACCAATAAAATCTTTAGGTGTTGCCATAGTTTTGTAAAATTTTGTGTTTGTGTTGTGTTGTCATAAAATGCCATTCTTGCGCTTATATTCCTCGATAGCTCTTTTAGAAGCCACAGGGTCGGCAGGATTCCAAGTAGGGAAAGCAGTCTGCGCTTTCTTGACAGCAGCCCCCTCGCCATTATTCTGCGGAGCGTTGCCCGCATTCAGTTCTTCGCCCGCCTCATTAGTAAGCTCATCAATCTGAGCCTGCATATCGGCAAGCGACTGTTTAGCAGTAGCGAGCGCATCCTTCGCCTCTTGGAAATCGGCCTCCATCTTCGCCATTGCCTCAGAGAGAGCCTTCATCTCATCGTCCTTCTTGGCAATATCCTCGGTGTGCTGCGCATTAAGGTCACTTAGTTCTTTACTATGAGCCTCGTTAGCCTGGGCGAGTGCGTTCTCCGCGACTTCCTTTGCTTCGTTGGCTGCGTTAACTTGAGCGGAGATTTCTTCGAACTTGCCCTGCAATTCAACGAGAGCGTTCTCCGCAGTGGTGGCTTTCTGCTCGGCATCAGTCACCTTCTGCTCTGCTTCCTTCATGTGAGCTTCGAGAGAGTCGAGAAGCGCGGCGTTCATAAACGCGCCCTCTTTTGTAACGGCAATCTCGCCCGCCAGCAATCCGCAAGCAGAACAAATCAATGGGTAATTCTCCATATTTATATTAGTGTTTGTGTTTGAAGCTTTGGGTTTCTCTGGCTCTGGCTCCGGCTCGTTCTGTGGCTCAACCGTCTGCTCGCGGTTGATAAGTTCAACTCTGCCATCAAAAAGTTCAAAGGCGTGTTGCACTACTCCCAAGAATGACGACTGACCATCCATCAAAATACCCTTCACGTCTTCGGCATTGAACATCTTGCCATGCAGATGCTCGTCAGTGGCATTAGGGCAAAACTTCTTTACGTCGGAACGGAACTCAACACCAAGGTCGGCAAGCTCCTTGATAAGTTCCTTGTCATCATCCTTATTGGCAATATCGCGATAAGCCTTGTTCTTGTCAAACGACTTTGGATCGTAAAGCTCATGATAGGTCTCATCGGTGTACTTGTATTTCGCTCCATCGGGCAAAGTGTAGAACGCTGCCATCACACCGATGCAACCAATCTGGTCTTTCGGATTCATGTAATAGCGTTCGTCGCAAAGCGAAGCGAGGTACATGCCAGCCGAAGCACAAAGGCCATCGACCAAAGCAATAACCTTCTGCCCCTTTGAGTGGGCATAGTCGATAGCAAGAGCATAATCGTTTTTTGCCCAAGCAGAACCGCCAGGAGTGTTGATGATGAAAACGTGACCGCGACAAAGAGGATGATCGGCTGCTCGCATCATCATGTCGCGATGGTCGATGGAACCATACGAACAATAGTCGCCGTTGCGTGTGATAGGTCCGTCAACAGTAAGAACCGAAACGAAAGGAAACGTCTGCGCATCCTCGTCATCAGCAGGGAGGTTCAGATACCAGTTGCCTCTCACTTGTGTGCCATCCTCTGAAACCTGATACTCCTCTGGATAATAGGTTTTGCCATTCTCGTCCTTAGCTGTGACATATCCGCAGTTCTTCTCCGGCTTGCTGAAAGCCGCATGAGTATTCAGATTATGCTCAAGCGACTTACGAATACCATGCACAAAGTCGGGACTGACCATCCACTTCTTTTCGGTAAGAATTTCAAATAAGCCTTTCATTAGTAAAAATTCTATTTTGTGTAGTGTTATCCAAATAGTCAAAACTTAAAAATATTTGTCATTACGGTAAAGAGACCGAAAAACGGGACATTCGCCAGCAATCTCAAAGCACCGCCATGATGCTCCGCCGTGATAAATACGAATGCAAATTTAAAGTGACCAAAAAGAGACATAAGGACATAAAAACGCCCTGTAATCTAACATAATCAGACCACAGGGCGTTAAAAGAGCATGAACGACCAAAAAACGAGCTTTATTCCGACATCGCTAACAGAATAAATGAAGACAGCGATTGGCAATCAATCTGCAATGAATGTTTAAAAGACGTCATAGACATAGAAGAAGTGACGACACATTTAAAAGTGTCAGGCACAGCATAACATAAAAACACCGAACCATCCGTCACCTTCAGCAGGACCAAACATGCTTTTTTATTCAAAGAAGATAAAACATCAGCTAAAATTTCATAATCAAGCATAATTTCGGCCGATATTGCAAAAGAATACACCCAACCCAAGTTGCCTTTAGCCATAGACGCCTTAGCTGAAAGTTTTTCACCCACGATTTCAGAATCTTCGCAAATAGAAACATGAAGCAGCGGCTCGCCAAACTCACAGCCACTCAGAATCCTAATGCCAGGAACGGAAAAAGGTTGCGGGATAACAGACGCATCGAGAGAATGGACATAAATATCAGTGACACCCTTCAAGAAAAATTCCCTACAATTATCAATGTTTGCCATAAACTTATTTAATTAAACTATTATTTAACATTTATTACAACTCTGTTTAACATTTATAAACATCATAAAATTACTCCCATTCTATATCGTTAATTTTAATAATTCTTTCCTTTGAGTCGACATACCTCATATCCAGGCAGGAATAAGATTCGAGTTTGCAAAAGCCATTCATCAGCCATCTATCAATACTCCTTCTCAAGTTATCCTTTTCTGGCACAGACATTTCGATGCCATACCTCATCAAGAATCTCTCCAGCATAGCAGTGCGCGCTCTGACAATAACCCTGCCATTCGACACACAATAATTAAAAGTAGAGATTTCCCAATCCATCAGAGAGCATTTAAAATCTTCATTAAGAACCGCAACCAAGTTTCTTGCGCCATGCACCGACAAGTTCCATGAATTAGTGACAGTGCGGACCACGTCGACATCTTCAATTTCGCAAGGCAATTTTATACATAAATAATCCTCCTTAGCACCTTTGCCGTTATCCAACTTTCCACACAATTGCTGCACCTCCGCATAAGTAAGATAATCAGACTTATCGCGTTTCAGAATAACCTTTCCGCCAAGAGGGTGTCGTCCGCACAACATATTGTTCCACTGCTGTTCGGAAAAGCAAGACGAGTAGACGTTATCAGATTTAGCCACATTAACCAATCCATTCCTCAAGACGAAAGCTTCGCGCATATAAGAATTGAAAATCAGAGGTTCATTCGGCGCGAGACATCTTTTAGCATCCCTATTTCGGAAAAACGCGCATCGGCTGGCAGGCAAGCGCAAATAAATATTAGGCATAATCAACGAGATTGAGATGATTTGAATTTAGACATAATAGCATCAGTAACATCGAAACTATAACTCATCATATCCTTAGTCACAGGCTTAGAGACCAATTTGTCGATACGCGCTGTTTGTTCCTCATTAAGATTAAAAGCAAGAGAAACAGCATCAATATACACACCACCGCATTCAGTATATTTAAGGAAAGCGTAGCAACCACTCTTGTCGATGGTCAGGAAAGAGGAAAGAGCTTCGGCCATATCATCCGCAGAGTAGACAGGCAAAGCAGGGTGCAGCTTGCGATACTTAGCCGTATAAGTCTTCAGTCGCTTAGCGATATATTCATTGATAGAATCGGCATAATTCATATACAGCTGCGCATCCGGAGAATCAGACTCTTTAGAGCGAGCGGAATTGAAGAATCCACGAAGCTGCGTAAGCACCGCAAGCACCGCGTCGAATTGTTGAAAATTGATGTTTCCTTGAAAAATCTCCAACATATCAGCCTTAATATCCGTCACGATGCTCTCGAGCATATCAGCCAAAAACGTCACCTTGTCGAGATTAGCCGCAAGACGGTCAACACGTTCCTTCATGCCCGCCTTTCTATAATCGACATAATACTTCAGCAAAGAAGAGAAAGACATAAAATCTTTATTGACATCGGAATAGAGATAAGTTTGAACAACAGAAGCAAACATGATGTCGGCCAGTTTGCGGTCTTGTTGCTGCACAGTGCGCACAAGGCTATTCATTTCACTTGATCCACGCCTCAGACGTTCCGCAGAGCGTACAAGACGGTTACGTTTCTCCACAAGATCATTATAGTCGGGGTTGTGAAACAACACATCAAGAGTCTCAGCATACTTAGAAGAAGGCACATCTTTTAAAGTAAAAGAATAGATAGTAGGCTGCACACGCATTTGTTGTTCACGCACATTGATAGATTGAGATTGTGATTTATTCATAGTTTATGTTATTCATATTATTTATCATAAGATATGTAATCGTCATAAGCCAGTAGAACCATATCCATTGTTACCCCTTGCAGTATTGCGAAATTCGGAGACCTCCACGAACTCCAGATGTTCGGTACGTTCCAGACAAATTTGGCACACCTTGTCGCCGACCTTATACCGAGGCATGTCAGGCATCACATGATAGAACACGACAGAAATTTCTCCGGTGTAAATTTCATCGATGGTGCTCTGAGAGTTGGACATCACCATACCCGTTTTCCAGACAGAAGAACGAGAACGGAGATTGATGCCACGAATGTTAGAGCCATCAAACTCATTCACAGGCTGGAGAGCGAACCCAAGTCCATACTTCCACACATTAGGCGCCACTTGTTCTTCGCTCACGGCAAAACAGTCGAAGCAGAAATCAGCCTCATGTCCAATAGCCTTGACAGGCAGTTGCGCCCTTTCATCAAGTTTTTTAAAAAACAGTTTCATAATAAATCGGAATAAGATAAAACATCAATAATAAGCAGATATTCAAGACAAAGTGGACTATATCCAAGCCACACACATAATCATGAACATCATCTTGCTAAATAGTAAATTCAGGGTAATATTTTCGCATTTGTGAAAGAATAATATCATGGATTTTTTCGGCGGCAAAACAAGCATTCGGATGCGGTTTGCCAGTAGAGCCGTAAAATCTCAAGTCGAGAATACGTCTCCATTCGGCAACAGAATAAGTATAAGCCACCACAGTGTAAGTGTCGAGCGGCAGACAGCCACGAGCATCTTCAGGCTTCAACCCCGAAGCAAGGAGGCGATTATATCCCCATTCGCAGACCCTGCAAACAAGACCATAGACCAAGCGTTGCCAAAGCGATCCATTGAAGAACCAATGCGGTCGAGCAATCTGCACCCCACCCTTCTTTTCAAGATTGCAGTAACGCGTGCTCTGTTCGGCAATGCTGTTAGGAGAAGTGCGATTAAGTTCGCGAGACGTGCTAATTTGAGTAGTCACGACCATAGTCATGCGAACACACTCAAGCGCATCGGTACAATTCGCCTTCACAGCCTTTGATATAAACTTATTCTCATTCACTTCAAAAGGCATGAGCGCATCATAAAGTATAGCATTTTCGCGCAAGAACTGCATATTAGCAGAAATCCACACCTTATGATTCTTAGTAGCAAATTCGATAAAAGGCGAAGCATAGAAGGTAGTCCATATATATTTCGGAAGTCCCTTGTCGCTTTCCATAAAAAAATATTTAGTGCCATGGCGAAACATAGAACGGTGTCCGTTGAGCCAAAAATCGAAACATCTTCTCTCGTCACGTTTCTGGATAAAAGACTCCATTTCGTCGGCCGACATATTAGCATCTGGCTGCGCACCTTTAGCCTTATAGCATATTCGACCCACACGCGCAATATGCTGTGACAAGTTCTTCTGTTGCCACCACTCCACTTTAGGTTGTATAAAATTCATGGTTTTAAGCAAGAAATTATTTTGTTATAAACAGATAAATTCATCATAGAAGGGTAAGATTGATCATTCAGACATTCTGAGATTTCGATAGAATGCAGCAGGTCGCGAATGTTTTCAAGCAAATCTTCGAAAGAAGCGTCATTATGAATGACAGAGGCATAAGCAGATTCGGGGAAGAATCTACGCATCTTGTCACGAAGAATACGCTCCTGAGACACACCTCTCTTCAAGCGGATGCACTCTGAAGCATCCACATAGACAGCAAAGACCAGCAACTCTGGATGCCGCACCTGCAATTCAAAAAGTCCCTTCTCGTCTATGACATAAATAGCGTTATCCTTAATTTGGTCGATAGTAGTCCAATATTCAAAACCGCCATAATTAGTATAAGCGAGAATCTTTTCATCCGTCACATCACACGCATTGACAAAGTGATGCTCCCTGCCATCCACTTCGCCCTTGCGCATCGGTCGAGTGGTATAAGAGCAAATCACTTCAAAGCCACTCAAGTCGGAAAGCATACGCGCCACAGTGTCCTTGCCAGCTCCGCTTGGTCCGGTAATTGTAATAAGTTTCATATCAGTTTATATTCTTTATATTCATACTCTCAAGATAAAACTACTAAAAAGTCACACCAGTTGTTTTCTTAGACAATCCAAGGAAATCAGCCTTTCAGTTCATTCCAGACCCTTCTGCGAATCTGCTTGTACACATCAGTTCCAAGTATCACTTTGCATGCGTGAATGATATAGTTGTATGAAACCGTTTTGCTACAGCCCAACTGAGACCATTTCACGTTAGTCTGCCCTTCTTTATACTTTGAGCTGCATCGTGAAAGCTGATGGAACAAATCAAGTCCATGCGGATGCAAGCGCAACGCCCATCCGACCTTAGTCCACTCATCATAACTCTCAGCAATATTGTGATGATTAGCCACCAATTCTTGCACAATTACCTCTATCAAGCGATCTTGCACCCGTTGCTGTTCCCAGAACTGCGATCCTCCTTCATTACTATACATAATATTAGATTCAGAGCGATAAGATTGTCTGACCATTTGCGGCATTAACTGAGAAAAATCTTCGGCCACCCCCTCATACGGAATCACCTTTTCATTTATATATATATGTTCGGGATCATCCCAAGAGGCGAAACGCACACGTCCGATATTGCTGCAAGCCTTATCGAGTTTAATGCCCAGCGAAGCATATTCCTGAAACAGAGCCTTAAACTGTTCCTTATGTCGGTCGGGGAAAGCCAGACGCACCAAGCCGAAATATCCACTGCCCGAGCATGACCTCATAAGCAATCCTATTTCCGGTCGGAAATGACACACCATACGTATATTTTCAAAATTGCTCAGCTGCTTATTGTCAGCCAAGTCGATGTCGATAGCGAGCCATCCTGTATGCTGTTTGAGATGGCTCTCACGTCGGCTCACCATCACCCGCCTGCCCGGATTTTTAAGGTCATCATCCTCGAACAAGGCGAACAAGCCACTAAGAGTAGCGCCAGGAAGCATCTTCTTCGTTTCGACATACTCAGGCATCTTCTTCGCCTGGCTGCCCAACTCTTGACGCAAAGCCCTAAGACGTTGCACATACGGTTTCCATCTATCCGTAAGGCAAAAATCGCGGATAGACATCTGCTGGATGCACTCACCCGTTTCGTAATCGACAAAGCGGCCATAGGCATCATTAGCCTCTCTATACACAGAGCATATTTCGTCAAACATATTTCATCATATTATTATAATCGTTGACAAAGTTAGGAAATATATGTGTGTCACACAAATATTCGCATAGATACTTTGGTGTCTCCATACGTTTTTAACATTTATGACATTATATTATGAGCCACACACCAAATATTTTGAGTCACATACTCCGAATAAACTTCAGTTTGGACTTTTAAAGCTTTGCTGTCCAAAAATCGGGACAAAAGTCCATTTTTTTGAAAAACGCCCAAAAAGTGAAAGTTCATCTTTACAGAAAACGTCAGCAAAGTCCATAAGGAATCCCCATTGCGTCCACTTAATGAATATTTCCGAAAGAGGCATATCGTATTGAAGAATTGCCAATTATCTATCAAAAGTTTAAAAACACACAAATTATTTACATACTATAGCGAGCGCAAGAAACAAAAAAAAATAAAATATATACTGAAACACAATAAAAAATCACGTTTTCACAGCTAAAACTTGCCCTTTCTTTATCTCTATCTTCTTTATTGTCAACAATCTAAACTACATGGTTTAATGCTACTAACCACACATTTGGGGTACGGGGATTTTGAAAAAGGGAAATAAAAAGAATTGGCAAAAAAAATATATAGTAATAGGAGTTTTTGAGGGATTCTTGGACTTTTGACACGATTTGACACAGTAAAGTCCGTAAATTTAGCAAGTTACACGAGTTTGAGGTTTTGGACTTTAGAGGGGACAAAAGTTTTTACCCACGACACAAAGGAACGACACATCACAAAGAAAAAGGGCTGCCATGCCACACGGCACGACAACCCCAAAACTAAAAACCACAAAGAAAAAGAAAAGTCACTATTTATTTTTCATAAACTGATTAGCCTTCGTCATGCTATCATACAGTTTACCCCGGCCATACATATCAATCTTCGCCTCGATAGGTTGCTCTAAACGTTGCAGGAGCGCATTGACAGCCTGCAGGAGGGCCGCATCCGCACCAGAGATGGAAACGCCAGCCCCATCATGCGCAGCCGAATCGGACACGATTGCGGCAGCGTCAGCCACATTGCCAGCGTCGTACGCCCGACGTCCGGAATGATTGCGGTCGAAGTTGACAAGCGTTTTGAACAGTTGCGGTTCGTCAATCATCATCGCCTTAGTAGTTTCACGACCAATAACTATTTCGGGACCATTCTCAGCCACCAGAGAAGGCCGTCCATTGATAGAAGTAGCAGTAGGCACAGACAGCAGGTTCACACCATGATGCTGTTTGCCATCATCATCCTTCGCCCAATAGAGCGAGCCATTCTCAGAGACATACGGACTAAAGTCCTGCACATTACCAGCATCATAAGTAAGCATACCCGACGTCACCTTAATATTATTCTTAGTGCCAGCAGCCGATTTGCCCCCAAAAGCATTGCTCAGAGCCCCCTTAGCAAGAGACATCAAGCCGCCAAGAACCGCGCCTATAGCAGCAATCAGAGGAATGCCCCACCATCCAAGTTCGCCAATAGTCTTAGCCGCACCCGAAGCCGTGCCAGCCGTAACCTCCACTCCAGCCTCGGTAACAGCTGTCGTAGCATTCTCCGCAGCAGCTGCTTGTTTTTCGGCCACAAGTTCTTGTTCGGATGAAGCGATAAGCGAATTGTAAAGTTTAGTCATAATCCATTGAGTGAGTTTTTGCTGCACATACTCACCCGTAAGGTCGATGAAAGAACTAATCATGCTGCGAGAAGCATCCTTCACAGACTTACTCTCATCCACCATAGCCTCGCCAAGAGCAGAGCCATATTGCTCAATAGGCTTGTACCACTTCCTTTGAGCGTCAGCCGTAGCCTTAGCCTTCGCAACCACAGCATCCATAAGCGAAGAGTGAGCCGCAGCAACAGACTGCGCAGCAGTGATTTTTTGTTCGTCAGACGCATGACGCGAGTCGATAAAAGCATAATATTCCTTCGCAAGGTCGAACTTCAGTTTCAGGAGTTCCAATTCAGGGTCGGAAGCCTCCGTTTGTCCCCAAGGCGATATAGCATCCCCCTTTGCGCCAAAAGCATACTGGCGCGAAGACTCCTTATTCATCAAGTCTTGCGCATCAACCGCCCCTTGAAGCCTCTTATACCCATCATCCTTAGACCAAGCGTAATCATTAAGTTTCTTACGCTCATCATCCTCCTTCTTAGTTGCAGACTCATATTCAGCATTATACTTAATCAGTTCGAGATAAAGTGCCTTCAAGTCTTGAACCTTCAGCACAGAAAAATCGAAGCCCTCATTAGCCACGTCCAGGAATTGCAGAAATTGATCTTGAAAACGTTCGCCTTCAGGATTCAGGCTATAAAGTTCGGCAACAGACTGACGCGCCTTAGCAGTCAGTTTGTCGAAAGCATCATTCATAGTCGCAAGACCCTCGGCCGAGTCGGGGCGGACATTCTCAGCAGGATGGAGGAAACCAATACGGTCGAAATCGCTACGCGTCTTACGGTCGACAGCCCCAGTATAATCGTGTTCGTTCAAAATCTTCTGTATCTCGCGTTGACGGGCAAGCAGTTTCTCCGCTGCCTCGCGCAATTCCTTAGAGCCATTGGCAAAAAACTGGTCGAGCAATGACCCAATGTTTTCAGCAAGCGTTCTGTTATTCTCAAGTGAAAGATCGGCAGACAACTTAGCAAACAATTTGCGCAAGCCACCGATGTCAGCCTTGCCTATAGACTCAAGCAGTTGTTTGGAAGTCTCGTCGTTGTAAACCATCACGTCCTCGTTCATGTGGGAATAAAACTCTTTCCACCCGTCATCAAGGGTGACAATGGACTGGCGAGCTACACCAAGAGCACGATCCATCTGCGATTGCAGATAATCCATCTGTTCTTTCTGCTGTCCTTCGCTTATCTTTTCGCCATCGGCGTTCATCTGAGCCACCCATTCCAGGTATTTGCGCATCTGTTCCTCATAGAAAGCCTTGATGTTAGAGACAAGCGCATTAACTCTATCCTGCGCAATCTTTTTCTCCTTCTCAGGTTTAATAGAAGGTTGAGTCAAATCATTCTTAGACGTACCACCCAATCCTTCCAGATACGCATCGATCTGCTCTTGGACAGGCTCAAACTTTTTCTCCACCTTGCTTCTGAAATGTTCGGCAGAACGCATTTGGTAGACATATCTCAAAGCACGAAACAGTCGCTCGTCAGCACCGCCCAAGTCGTAAACATGCGTCAACGTATTCGTTGTGCCTGCCGAAGTTTGGTAGGTAGTCTTACTTACTTCGACAGCTTTATCATACCCCTCATTAAGAGAGTTGAGCACATACCCCAAATTCTTAGCCCTAAGTTTCTTAGCCAGTTGCTTTACAATCGCATCCAAGCTCTTGCCACGCGAATCCAGTTCGAAAGCCTTCAGCCACTCTGCATCATTAGTGCCCTTAGCCACCTTAGCATACTCATCCAATCTATCAAGACTCCATCCCACACGCGGCGCATACTGCTTTTGAATATCCTTCTGCTTCATCTGAAGGTAAATCTTAGCCTTGATAGCCTCGGAAGCCTCCTGATAAGCCTTAGCCACCTCTTTGGCAGTAGACTTCTCAGTAATAAGGTTTGAAATATAAGAACCAAACTTCTCATTAAATTGTTTTATAGCCACGAGACGCTGGTTAGTACCCTTTTCGGCGTTTTGCACCGCTTCATAATACGTTTTCAATTCGCCCACAGCCTGGTTCGCCTGCGCCTTAACCCCATCGAGTGATCCATCGAACCGCTTCAAAGCATTCGAAGCCTTATCGGTATTTTTCATCATCTCATACAAGCCGAAACCCAACGAAGCAACCACACTCAGCACCAAGCCAATGACATTAGTCTTCATAGCCAAATTGAGCGCCTTCCATTTCACTGTAAGCTGTTGCACAGCCACAGCATTGCCCATCAAAGCCTGCGTAGCAAGCACAATGCCTTTTGCCATGGTCGCGAACTTCAATCCGGCCATCATCGGAATAAGTTTAGTAAACACCGCAATCAGGCCCTTAGTGCCAAAGTAAGCCACAAGACCAGGCAGCACAGACAGCAACGTCTTCACAGCCATAGTCAATTCGAAGAAGAAAAAGCGCACAGACAACATGAACCCCTTCGACTGAGTAAGGTTTTTAGAAAAGTCGTACCACAGTTTTGCCATTTCTTTCACAGACTCAATACCTTCAGGACTGACAAAAGCCTTCTCCCACAAGTTGTTAGCCCTCTCGAGGATAGCCTGTGCCGTCTGTTGTTGGATTTTATATTCCTTAACAACCGCCGTACCATCCTTATAAGCCTCATTAGACGTAGCAAGATGTTGCTCAAGCACATTCACATTTTGCGCCATAGTGACGATAACCTGCTTCAGGCGTTGGCCATCCGAACCAAACTCCTTGAAATATTCATCCATAGAGTTAAGATTCTTGTCGCTAACATTTCTCAGCACCTCCACGAGAGCATCCATCGTTCTGCCATCCTTAATCATTCCCTTCAATGAGTCGCGCTGCATGCCCAACATAGCCTCTATCTCATGATAATTATTCCAAAGGCTGCTGAAGAACTTACCAAAAGCAGTAGACGCCACCTCCGGCATAAGCATAAGAGAGTCGGACGCAGACGCAAGACCAAGGAGCTGCGCACTCGTCACCTTCGTCACCTTAGCAAGACCCGTAAGACGCTTAGAAAATTCGAGGATATTGCCACCGTTAGACGTGCTTGATGAAGCCAGTTTGAAGATAGAGCTCGCAACAGAGTCGAAAGCATCGCTGATATTACCTCCATGCCTTTCCACCTCGCCCATTGTCTCGACAAACTTAGAAAGCGTCAGCATAGCATCATCGCCAAGATCCTCATGCAAAGCAACATTCACGCGGTCGCTGGCCTTAGCAAATTCGTAAAGACCCTCCGCTCCATACTTGCCCATACCCATACGAGAGCCAACATAGGCAAGTTGGGTAAGCCCCTCAAGACTTGTACGGCTGTCCACTTTTGCCAGCATGCGCGAAAGTTCGTTGACTGTATTCATTGAAAGGTTACTAACCTTACGAATATCAGCCAATGAGTCAGAATACTTCAGGTTAAGTTTTATAGCGTCGGTAAGTTTCGACTTGAGCATATTGAATGCCCCAAACAAACCGACATAAGCGACAAGATTATTCATTGCAGTGGACCATGCCCCACCCTGCTTGTGGATAGCACCAGTGTTTTTATCTATCTGCGCTTTTAAGGCCTCATACTGTTTGCGAAGTTTGGGGAGTTTACCCGATGCCTCAGAAGACCGTGATATTTCGCGGTTCACAGCTTGCAGAGCTTTGCGCAACTGCGACGTAGTGCTACCGGCCAGGTTGCGCATCACCTTGTCAATCATTTGTGTGTTCGAGATATTTTGCTTGAGTTGTTTTTTCAATTGCCCATGCACCGAGACCAGCTCCCTGTACTCTTTCGTATTACCCTTGCCATCGGCAATGAGTTTTTTGATTTGTTTATCGAGTTGCGCGGCGTGATTAGTCAACGTGCGAAGCATGTCGTCCGCCGACTTACCATTGCAGGTTATGTATATTTCCCTGCGAGTCTGTTTAGCCATAATTGTATTGAGTTAAATGATTGCAAAAGGTTTCTCCATGTGCGTAGTGGCTTTAATGAAGCGAGCCTCCAGTTCCAATCCGTAAAAATTCATCAAATAGTTTTCCATTCGTCGCTGAATGGTACGAGCCTTGAACATGATACCAGGACGGTGAGTTTCGCCTTGTGATGGCACCCATGCACTGATATACCGTCGGTTGGGTTTTGCGCTCTTCCCGTGCTGGATGTCTTCGTAATCGCCCCATATACCCACACCCATATCAGCAAACATCATGTGCTGCAGATGGGAAATGGCAACAGTGATGTTATTGGGGTCGGACGCACTGACCACCTTTGTCTGTATGCTCTGCACTCCTTTACCCGTAGAATACCACACATCTTTACCAGGGTGCTTCTGTGCATACTCCTTGCGTCGTTGGTTTTCCTTCAGCCAGCCTTGGTAGATTTCGGTGGGATAAATGCGCTGCAACTTAAAGTTGCTTTGCAGCTCATCCTCAGCTTGCTGCATCCACCCATTTATTTCCTTATTAAGAGGCTTCATAGGGTTATATATTTTCACTGCCATACGCTATATATATATATTAAAGGTCTTTGATTTGTGTAACATACTTGCCGTTACCACCACACCCCCACTTGTAGAGCGGTTGCATACTCTTCCAGTCCACACCTGCCACAAGCCATTGTCCTGCATAAATATCGCCTATCAGTCCGCAGGAGATGGTGCTTATATCAATGCTTTGCAATTCGGCATTTATGATGGGGTCGTCGGAAAACGAACGTCCCGATACAGGACATTTGCCTGTTCGTCTTACCTGAAGAAGCCACGACACGAGGTCTTTGCAATGGTCCATCAGACTTTCGGCAGTCTGTTCCATCTTGCGACCGTCGAGCGTCTGCGGTGTGTCTTTCACCTTGGCGAGAAACCACACCTGGTGAGAGACCTCCATCTTGTTGGCATCGTGAAACTCGCCTGTAGTAATAATGCTGTAGAGCATACAAGGCGAGTGGATGATGTTGGCATTACGAGAGAAGATGTTCTCAAGGTCAATATAGCGGATGCGAAAGAAACTCTGGTCTTCGAGACGTTCGCTTTCGGGTTTATGAGACAGAGGCTTGTAGATAGAAGCCCAATGTTCAAGAATGTTGCTTATAGTCATAAAAGAAAAACGATAATAAAGAGCCTAATAAGTAATAATCATAAACAGAAGGGAAACATCAATCCTTTGCAGCATCAGCAGTCTCCGCCTCCGCCTCCTCCTTCTCCTTCATCAATTCCTTCAGTTTTACATTAAAATGGCGTTCAGTCTTGTCAGCCACAATCTTTTGCAGCACCCTGGCCCATGACGCACCATTGCAAGTGCTCTCATTTTCGAGAATAGAAACGAACTGCACAAGGCAGTACATAGCCGTTAGTTGATTAGCGAGATGCGTGTCCATATATCCCAAAACATTACGGTCAAGATAAGATGCAAGACAAAGGCACATAATAAGCACTGAGAAAGTCCACACCATCTTAACCATTTTTTTTGAGCGCAGTTTGCCATCCATCTTGCACTTAGGATTTCTCTTAATCTCGTCCCTATATTTAGCATAAATGCGCCTGTTGCACCGCCAAGCAGTGTAGCAATCAATGATAAGGGCAAAAAAACATACTGTGATAAAGTTGATAGAAGGCTCAATGAGACACCAAGCCAAGCCGATAAGAGCGGCGATAGCCCGAGATAAATAAAAAGGATTCTGCATGTTGTGATTGTGTTGTAATGTTGTAATAATAATCGTCAAATTGTATCACAAAGATAACTAAGAAATAGTTTGTGCGGTGGACAGGATATGCGAACACGCAGAAGGCGATGTCCGCACAAAGAAGCAGAAAAAACGTAACTTTACAGATGTAAACTAATTAGTTATATGTCAGGACTAACAGAAAACACACTATCACGCATAGACAAGTGGTTAAGCCAGGGGATGTCTATAGAAACAATGTTTCCCCGTCTGGAGCAACGCTACAGGATGCAAATATGCGCCGAGTTTTACAAACGATGGGTTCAAAACACCGACATCGATCCTCGCACTGTGTGCCGCAACATAGCTCGCCGCGACTACGAGACATACCTCAACCAAGCCGCTCAAGGCAACAAAGACGCACAAGCATACGTGCTCGCCTTAAAGATCACCATAGATGAAGGCGGCAACATCCGTCCCCGCACCATCACAGAACTCAACAACGACGTGATGGTGTGCAATCATCTAATCCGTTTCTTTCAGACAGACGAAAGTCCGCGCCACAAAGCGATGTTTCTCGGTTCGGCAGAATGGCTTATCCGCACAGGTAAGCAGCAGAACAACGACCGAGCCGTAGCCAAAGGCATGGAGGCTCTCGCCAAAGTGTATAAGGACTTCGATGAGGAACACGACGCCACGGATGAAATGCCGGACATGAGTCGCATCGCCATCACGCAAGACGTGAGCATCGTGAAGCGCGACCGAGTGAACTATACCGAGGAAGAAAAACTCCGCATGGCTCGCAAGTATGGTCTTACCACAAAGGATCTTCAGGAAATAGAGGAAGACGAAATGCTGAGTGGGGAGAAGCCGGAAGAGCCGGACTACTTTGAGTATCTGGAAAAGAAGGACGATGAGGATGTGATTAGACACGGGTACATGAAAGAAAGCAAATTGACAAATAATTCAGGGCCAACGGACGACACTGAATAAAACAGAAAAGATAAAGATCAGAAATGAAGATAGGACTCATAGACGTAGACGGACGACACGGCAAAAAGAAATGGGGAGCCACGATATATCCCAACATGGCTCTCGGCAAAATTGCCCGTTGGCACTCCATGCAGGGCGACGAAGTGGAATGGGCGCGACCTATCGACCTCTTTTGTCAAACCCACTACGATATTCTGTATGCCAGCAAGATTTTTAACTTTTCGCCCGACATAGACTTTAGACAATTCTCATACGACCGGCTGGAGAAGGGTGGCACAGGCTACGACATCTATAAACGTCTGCCCGACGAGATAGACCGACTACAACCGCTATACGAGTTATTTCCATGGGTGCCAAAGACTCATGCTTACGGCAAACTGACCGAAGGCTGTCCCAACAAATGTTTCTGGTGTGTGGTACCCAAGAAGGAGGGGTTCATCCGTCCGTATATGGATATAGAAGAGATAGCCATAGAGGGCAGGACGCACGTTGTGCTTATGGACAACAATATCCTTGCAGCCGGAGACTATGCCGTGGAACAGCTTCAGAAAATCATTCGGGGAGGGTATCATATCGACTTCAATCAGGCGATGGACGCACGACTCGTCACTCCTGAATATGCCGAACTATTAGGCAAGGTGAAATGGATAGACTCCCGCATCCGCTTCGGTTGCGACACCACAGCACAGATTGCAGAATGTGAGAGAGCCATGCAGCTCATCAATGCGGCAGGATTCCGTGGTGAATACTTCCTCTACACCATGATAGGCGGCAAGAACGACTTTCGGGAATGTTACCACCGTCTGCACTACTGGAGGGAACGACTGCAACGCTTCCGCAAGAACCATGAAGGCAGAGCCGTGTATGCCTACGCACAACCATACCGCGACCCCATGAATCCTAATAACGTCATCCCCAAATGGCAGAAAGATATGGCCCAGTGGTGCAACAAGCGAATGTTATTCTACACCACCGACTTCAAGGACTTCATGCCAAGAAAGGGATTCAGGTGTGAGGAATATCTAAGGGAGTATGGAATGACCGAAGACAAAATAGAAGTATCTGTATGATGCAAAAAAAGAATCTATTGCCTGTAGGTGATAACCTTATGCAAACAATGGGCATCGTTTAAAAACGACTTGCCGACAGTTTTTATCAAACTTTGTTAACGAAAAGACAGTATAAAAAACATGGAATTAAACATTACACTTTCCGAAGCATTGGAGCGAGCTTCGAAAGGATTGCAAAAGAAGATGCTTCACTCAGTAGAGCTGCTGCAAAAAGCAGAAAAAATAGCTCTAAACTATGATGCTGAGAACGGATATTTCTTGGCGTTTAGTGGAGGAAAAGACTCTCAAGCTCTTTTCCACATGGTTCAGTTGGCTGGGGTAAAATTTAAGGGGCACATGAATCTTACGAGCGTGGATCCACCTGAAGTAATACGCTTTGTAAAGAAGAACTATTCCGAGGTAGAACTGACAAAACCTGGCAAATCCATCTACCAGTACGCCGTAGAAAAGAAGATATTGCCCACTATGCGAGTGCGTTGGTGTTGTTCTGAATATAAAGAAACGGCAGGCGCGGGCAAAGTGACGCTAATCGGCATCCGCAAGGCAGAGAGTTCTCGAAGAGCAAAGCGCAACGAGGTGGAAATAAACAACCGCAAGTTTAGTGGCAATCTTGATGGTCTGGACGAATACCGACAGGAGCAGAAAGCAAAACGTGCTCGTCGCAAATCCAAGAAGCAAGGCATGAACATCACTAACGCTGATGAAGAACAGACATTAGGCTGCATACACGGCAAAGAGAGTCTGCTGATTTCGCCCATCATCTATTGGACCGAGCGAGACGTATGGGAGTTTCTCAACGACGTAGTGAAGGTGCCGCATTGCTCGCTCTACGACGAGGGTTGGCATCGCATAGGCTGCATTGGTTGCCCAATGAGTTCATACAAACAAAAGATGCTCGAAAACGAACGCTATCCGCATGTAAAACGAAACTGGATTAAGGCGATTAAAGCCATCCGAAACGGGGGGGTATTCAAAAGAGAACATATCTGGTGGAACATCCGCAAGGACGGGATGCCTCTCAGAAACGTAAGAGGGTTACTCAGAACACAGGCGGTTACATCAAGGGGTACTCAGGACTCAGGCGGTTACATCAAGCATCCAGACCCAGAACACTGGCTGGGGGGGTATACGAGAAGCAGCAATGCCGACATTCCGCATCTGCATACAATGAATGCGAACAAACGACAACGAGGAGACAAAACAGAGGTGTATGGAATCTCGCAGCACCAGGGGTTTCATCCAGCTCCTCTTCTGACCGCTTGACAGAGGAACAAGAAAACGAAATAGCGGAAAACATCTACGACTGGTGGATTTCGGGCAAATCGTACAGACGATGGTATGCAGAGAAGTTCCAACAGATGAAACTTGATTTTGGTGAATATAAACAACACAAACCCTACACAACATGAACAACAATATAAAAAGAAAAGACTGGGTAGGTGGCTCGGCTGCCGTGTTCAAGACGTTGGGCGCAAGCAATCATACGGAAGCGGATAGGCAGCGGGAGATTACTATGCCACTGAACCGAAGGCTACGGAATGGCTGTGCAAGCTGGAGCAGTTTGAAGGCCAGATATTGGAACCTTCGTGTGGCGAGGGTCACATGAGTAGGGTGTTGGAGGCGGCAGGGTATGATGTGGAGAGCCGCGACCTTGTGGACAGAGGTTACGGCGAGGTGGCAGATTTTCTCGCAATAGACAACTTAACGTGGAACGGCAACATCGTCACCAATCCACCCTACAAATATGCGCAGCAGTTTGTGGAGAAGGCACTAAGCATCATCCCCGAAGGTAAGAAAGTGGCGATGTTCCTGAAGCTGACTTTTCTTGAAGGCAAGGCCCGACGCGCGCTCTTCCGCTCTACCCCACCCATTCGTGTTTGGGTAAGTTCGTCGCGACTGAAATGCGCTCCCAACGGAGACTTCAATGCGATTGTGGGCAGCGCGGCAGCTTACGCATGGTTCGTATGGGAGAAAGGATATAAAGACGAGACAACTGTGAAATGGTTTAACTGATAGATTTACGAAACAACAAAGCATGGTAGAACTGAATAAGATATATAATGAAGACTGCCTGGAAGGGATGAAAAGGATTCCGGACGGGAGTGTGGATTGCGTGATATGCGATTTGCCGTATGGTGTTCTCAACAAACAGAGTGAAGGAGGGAAATGGGATAGCATTATTCCGCTTGAGTCATTATGGAAAGAATATCTACGCATAGCAAAAAACAATGCAGCGATTATTCTTTTCTGTCAAGGTATGTTCACTGCACAACTTATGGTGTCGCAGCCGAAACTTTGGAAATATAATCTTATTTGGAGCAAAAACAGAGCAACGGGCTTTTTGAATGTCAACAAGATGCCTCTGCGCTCGCATGAGGATATTGCAGTATTCTATCGGAAGCAACCTATCTACAACCCTCAGATGATAAAATGTGCGCCACATAAACGAAACCATCACAGGGGCGATGGTTCTCATAGTTTGAAGCGGGGGTGTTACGGCGACCATAAAGAAGTGCCTACTATCGTATCAGACGAAAAATTTCCAAAGAGCATTATCTGCTTTGATAAAGAACATTCAGCCGACGCCTTCCATCCCACCCAAAAGCCCGTAGCTCTTATTCGGTACCTCATCCGTACCTACTCCAATGAGGGCGACACCATCTTAGACAACTGCATGGGCAGCGGCACCACTGCCATTGCAGCCATCCGCGAGAAGCGCAGCTTCATCGGCTTTGAGCTCAACAAGGAGTATTACAACAAGGCTTGCAAGCGCATCAAACTGGAGATGGCGCAGCCCACTCTCTTCTGACAAACATAACCAACAACAACACAAAAACAACACATGAATAACAACCGACACAAAGTATCAGGATAACACAATGCAGCAAGCGCACAATATATACTTAACTAAATTCCAGCAGCAGTCGCTATATATGGGAGCCAAGGATGAGCGAGTGATTGCTGCCCGCCGTGTGGGTAAGACCGATGGCTTGGTAGCTCCTTATGTGTGGGCCGCAAGCAACTCCATGCCTGGTATGCTCGGCGCATGGGTAGCAGTGTCGCGTCAACAGGGCTTCGGCAAGACCATACCGAGTACGATGGCAGCCATGGAGCGTATGTTCGGCTTTACGCAGGGCATACACTTCGGTTGGGGACGACCGCCGAAACATGCTCGCGAGAGTATCTTCAAGCCTAAGAACTACGAGAATTATATATGGTTTGCCAATGGTGCGGGATGGGTTCTTATATCCCTCTCGCAGACCGCGAGTGCCAACAGTTACACGTTTAGTGCGCTTGTGGGCGACGAAGCGAGGTTCTTTCCTCTAAAAAAGGTAACTGACGAGTTGATGCCGGCTCTTTCAGGCCAGACACATCCATTAGGCAACATCAACTTTACGGAATACAATCCGATGTATAAGAGTACGCGCTTTCTCTCCGATGCAGCCCTTACAGCCAAAGGGTCTTGGCTTGAAAGGGAGGAAGAGAAACTGGACTTGACCGTGGAGACGGGTCCATTCAAAGGCAAGACCTACAGATGGGTGCAGGAGCAGTTGGAGGATTACGCCAACAAGGTGATACGCTACAACGACCTGCTGTATAACGCAAAGAAGACAAAGCACGGCGTACATGTGGTGCCGAAGGAGTTGCGCACGATGATCCGTGCCGTGGCTCTAAAGATGATGAAGCATGAAGGAGAATACCGCATAATGCCCAACCATGGGCAACACGTCACCAAAGCGATGGTGGAAATGGCCGTAAACTATAAGCTCATTCCGCAGGACGATGCCGAACTGATTTATGACTACGAGTATCTCATCACGCCAGAAGAGGATTTTGAGATGCAGATGTTCCTGCGGTCGAAGAAGTTCTCTGAAGGCTATCTGCGAGAACTGCGCCGTGTGGCTTTCTGTGTGCGCCGCGCGTCGTCGCTCGATAATGTTGATGTTCTCTCAGAGAGTTACATAAGGCAGATGAAGCGCGATCTTCCTCCCATGACCTTCGCAATTTCAATACTCAACTTGAAAATCCAGAAGACGAATGATGGCTTTTACTCCAACCTTGACATCGACCATGTTCACGGATATATACCAGATGATGATGTTCTTAGCCAGGCAAATTTTAGCACACAAAAAGTAAGCGGAATCATCAACGGCAAACGCATCACGAGCGAGAGTTATCAACCCGACTTCAAGGAGTTGGGCGAGCGCAACGACTCACGCATGGACTCCGACTGCATCAACTCCCTTCCTTTATATATAGCCTTGGATTACAATGCCAACATCAATACGCTTGCGGTTGGGCAAATGTATGAGCGCGACGGCATGGAGTGTCTGAATGTCATCAAGAGTTTTTATGTGAAGAACGAGCGCAAACTGCGTGAACTGATTGCCGATTTTTCTGCCTATTATGCTCCCAAGCGAGCCATCAACCGCGACGTGACGTATTTCTATGATGCCACGGCAAAGCAGGGCGCATCGTATGCTTCGTCAGACGAGCGATTCTACATGACCGTGATTGCTGAACTGGAGAAGCGAGGGTGGAACGTGACGGGCATAGATATGGGTGCTCCCGAGAAGCACGAGGTGAAGCACAAGATCATCAATGACGGCTTGGCTCACCTCTCCTACCCTGCCATCCGCATCAACCAGCCGAACAACCCTGACCTTATCATAGCCATGCAGCTTTGCGAAGTGCAGATTTCTTATAAGGGTTTCCACAAAGACAAGAGTCAGGAGAAGAAGCCTGAGAGCGAGGACACGCTACCCCTGCAGCAACGTACCGACTTCACGGATGCCTTCGACACCCTGTATTTAGGTTGCAAGTTCTTCCGTGGCGGTGGCGGTTGGTTTGTGCTGCCAAGTGGCAGATAAAAAAGACAGGCGCTTCGCAGTGCCTGTCTCGCATAACAAGATCCTTCGCCAAGGAACAAATAAAATATAGGTAAAGAAAATGTAAATATGTTTTATTCAACATTATCCTTGCTCATTCTTTAGACAGAGATAATTCAACCTTTAGTAAATCTTCCACGAGTTTGACATACAAAGCATAGCACCTTGCCTTCTTTTCACTGTCCCGTCTTGCCCTTTCAATAAGTTATCCAAACAAATTTTTAAGAAGTTTTATGTTTGAACTTAAAAGAGCTTACCCAGAAATAACTTTCGATTTTGAATATTTACCTCAGTGGAGAAAAGATAAAAGGTATGATGGATACTTTTATTTTGATTAGAAAAAATATTTAATCGAAATGTAGGGAGAATAGCATTATACTGGTCGGTGGGGAACCTTAGAATGTAAAAGAGCGACTTGATGTTGAGCATCTCACCGTTATTAAGCGTGACGGCACAAAGGCACTTGACGATGTAAACTTTAAGGCTTACGGCGGCGAAATCCTCGGCATTGCCGGTATCAGCGGCTGCGGTCAAAAAGAACTTCTTGAATCAATCGCAGGACTTCAGCAAACAACAAAGAAGTCGAGCATTTTGTACAAGCCTGACGACTTGGGTCCGCAACAGCTTGTAGGCAAATCACCGAGAGAAATCAGAAAACTCGGCATTGCTCTTTCATTCGTTCCGGAGGACAGACTCGGCATGGGTCTTGTCGGCAATATGGACATTGTTGACAATATGATGCTCCGTTC
>OQVO01000109.1_pt1 | contig 25963 bp, 18 predicted proteins | sample 1691511 | NCBI WGS metagenome assembly OQVO01 (sample SAMN03418254, study PRJEB22391) | human gut metagenome | biome: human-gut; feature: organic feature; material: feces | host: Homo sapiens | place: Tanzania | collected 2013-01 | reverse complement strand
GATAAAAAAAGGTGTATCCCTTTGCCCATTGTGTTGAGCAATAAGGATACACCTTTATTATATAATTTGTTACTTGGTGCTTGGAACAAATTTTTCAATACCTGCAGCGAAAGTACCTGCTTTAACATAATATACCATAGCGATATAGACCTTACCATTTGGCAATATTGCACTCGGCATATTAGCTAATTTATTTGTTATAGCATCTGCCATGAAAAGGGCTCCGTTGCTTCCTAGTGTAAATGGTGTTGTCTGTGCAGGAACTATAATGACCTTGCCTCCATCACCATATTTACTGGTAGTGTCATCTGTTACAGAGAATGTAACATGTTTGCCTGTGCCCCAGAAATCCTTAAAGCGATATGTTGTAGGATCATCATCCTTGTATTGAAGTGTTGTCGCTTTAGATTCACCAAAACTTTCTGCTGCGCCCTCGCTGAAATAATATGTTCCTGCGCTTATAGTAGTCCATGTATATCCTGTAAAGTCAGTTGAAACTAGTGATAAAGAACCATTACCTTTTGCAACAACAGTAATAGTATTATCACCTATCAAATTCTTTACGGTATAATCAGTATTGGCAGCACCAGTTGCACCTTCAATTTTCTGTCCTTTTTCAACAACATAATTTTTATAACCATCTTCACCCATTTCTTTTATATGGGCATTATAGTTTTCTGTTTTTTCTGCAAGAAGATAAACTTCTTGTGTTGCTGAATTTGTTGCAATTCGAAGCTGAGTATCAACATCTGGATCATTTGGAGCAGAAGCTACATATTGATATAAAGTGACTTTTGCTTTGCTGTCATTTCCTTCATCTGTTCCCTCATCTGCAGAACATGCTGTAAACATTGCTACTGAGATAAGAGCAAAGAACAAACCATAAATATATTTTTTCATATTCTTCTTTCTTTATTTAATTATACAATGTTTACCAAACATACTCTTCTGAGTTTTCTGTAGGAGCAACTGGTGTAGGGTTGTTAACCAAAGCATGGTTTACGTCAGCTTCAGAACCAACGATACAGAGTGTCATCCAATCTGGTACTTTAGTTGTGTTCCATTTGTCACCATCGAAATGGTTAGAGTTAGCATAACTGCGGATGATACCCTTGTTAAGACGCTTGATGTCGAATGTTGCAAATCCCTCACCCCAGAGTTCAACACGACGCTGCCACCATACTTCGTTCTGGAATTTAGATGTTGAAGTATTACCATATGCTTCATTGTGCTTACCATACTCATATTGTGGGTCACGCTTCTTTGCAAATTCCGTAAGCATCTCAATGCCTTTGCTTTCACTCTGCATACCAGCTGCTTCGATTTCGATGAGCTTCATTTCCTCAACGCGCATCAATGGTACGTCTACTGCACCAGCAGTTGCTAATGGCTGATCGCATGCACCATTTACTGGACGGAACTTCACAGAAAGACCGCCTACATTGCCACCATATGTAGCAGCAGCGGCACCAGCTTTTAAGATATAGCTTGGTTCATTGCTATATTTTGCCAAAGCTTCGAGTTTTTCTGCGTTTGTTGTTAAATTGTCGATATTGAAGTCAACAAAGCAGTTCTTGCGGAAGTCAGTTGCTGGAATTGTCTCATAAAGATGACGATCCACAACGAGAGGAAAACCATAGTTTGCGGCATAACCACAATCTCCCTTCTTACCACCGATTTCGATAATCATCTGTGAAGCCCAAGATGTATCACCATCATTGTCACGCAAGTTTGGATCATCAGACTTGAAGTGAGTAGCAAACATCCATGAGCTGTTGGCTGTATTGAAACCTGTGGTCTTGCTTGTATATTCTTCACCTGTCATCTCGGTATAGCCTTGCTGAGCCAATTTGGCATATTTCTCAGCGTTAGCCCAATCTTCCATAGTGAGATATGCACGAGCCTTCAAACCATATACAACAGAGAGATCAGGAGTATATTTGTTCTCACGCTTATAACCTGTAAGGTATTCTTCAGCCTTATTCAAGTCTGAAAGAATAAACTCAAACATCTTCTCATTGGTCAGACGAGGGTTGTTATACATGTCTTCAGTACCCTTTTCTGTTATCAATGGAACAGTTAGTGCTTCTTTATTCTTGCCATAAGTTTCAGGTGCATACATACGAGCCAAGTCCATGTAGAACATAGCACGCATTGCATATGCGATACCTTCACCGGCCTTAAATTTCTCATCAGGGGTTTCACCACCAAGTGAAAGAACAGTATTACAGTTCTTAATCCAACCATAGTAATATGTCCATGGCAACTGGCATACCCCATAGCGTGGTCCTAAATCGATACTACATGCATACCAACTCTGGTACCAGCTACCATCATTTGCCAAGGCAATATCTTGTCCCATGACATCACGCTGCAAGAAGAATGATGTATAACCAAAATCCCATGGTCTCATGTCTTTGCCACTATAAGTAAATTGACCACTCAAAGAAGAGGTGATGTTATTGACAAAGTTATCGAAAGCTCCTGGAGCTTGTGCTGCTTGGTCTGTTGTGACATAGTTGCCATAACCTTCTGGATCATATTCTTCCATACAGCCAGTAAGAGAAGAAAGTGTAAATGTGGCAATAGCCAAAGAAACTATATATTTTTTCATATTGAAGTTCTTTTTATTATTAAATAACAACTTAGAATGTTACTTGGATACCTCCAGAGATGTTTCGTGTTGGAGAGTAAACGCTAGTATAGCCACTTCCTTCGTATGAGTAACGTGGGTCAAGACCCTTACGTGCTGACCAGAAACAGAGATTTTCACCTGCGCAATAAACACGAATCTTGGAAACCATTGGGATAAGACCCTTTGGTAAGGTATAACCTACGGTGAATGACTGGAAGTTGAAGTAGCCGGCATTCGTCAAGAAACGATCTGATTTAGCTGTGCTATATAGGTCGCCATACTGCCAACGAGGAATGTTGCTTGATGTGTTGTTAGGATTCCAAGACTTAATGTAATCCTTATGTATAGCGTGACCTGCATCATTTCCACTCTGGGCTGGTGCCATCAATGTTGCATACTGGATATCATATACCTTACCGCCAATCTGATAATCGAATGTTGCAGCGAGGTCGAATCCCTTATAACGGAAACTTGTAGACAAACCACCGAACACCTTAGGGAGCAAAGAACCCTGCTCATAGTAAGATGCCTTGTTGATGTCAGTTGTAGTATAGTCCTTAGACTTACCTGGCTGTACACCTGTTGTAGTTGCATTGCCGTCAATCTTTTCATCTACCCAGTAGAGAGCTTCACCCTTCTCGTTTACACCAGCGTATGAAGGAAGGTATGCGTTATACATAGGACCTCCCTCACGATACCAATACTGGTATGTTTTACCAGTGTTTGACTCACTAAAACCACCATATTGTTCTGTCTTCATTGTTGGCAACTTCAATACCTTTGTTGCGTTATGTGACATATTTGCAGTGATTGACCAGTCGATATCCTTGGTACGTACCAATACTCCTGTGAGTACCAATTCGATACCTGTATTACGCATATCGCCAATATTGGTGTAGTAGCCACGGGAACCCTGTGACTCAGGAATTGACAACCAGAAGAGCAAGTCTGTGGTCTTCTTTGAATAGAAGTCAAAACTACCCATCAAACGATGCTTGAGGAAACTGAACTCAACACCAAGGTTCAAATTGGTAGTTGTCTCCCAAGTAATGTCTTTGTTACCCATACGATAGAAGCTTGGTGACATTAATGTATTGGAAGCCTTAGAAACCTTATAGAGGTCTGTATATGCCCAGTTTCCGATGTTATCATTACCTTGCTGACCGATAGATGCCTTAACCTTCAACTCATCAACGAAAGGAGCATTAAACCACTTCTCTTTGTTAATAAGCCAAGCACCACCGAGCGACCAGAAGTTACCCCAACGATTTTCCTTGGCGAAACGAGAAGATGCATCACGACGGTAAGAAGCTGAAGCGAAATACTTGTCATCATAGTTGTATTGTGCACGGCCAAAGAAACCTTCAACGTTGTAATTCAATTTATATGAACCATTGTCCTTCTTGTTAGCGAAAGCATTCAACTCTGTAATTGAAGGTGAAAAACCACCCTCACCCTGCGCATTCAGATATTTACGAGTCAATTTATAATATTCATGACCGAGGAGAACATCAACATTGTGCTTGCCGAAGTTCTTCATGAAAGTCAATGTTTGAGTATTATTGGTGCGAAGATCTGCTAAGTTGTACTTAGTTAACTGACCATTGACACCTGCCTTAGGTCCTTCGTAGGCGTTCTCGTAATCTGAGAAGTCTTCCATGCCATAAATAACAGTACTTGTGGCATTAAATTTCAACCAATCTGTAATTTTAATATCAGCGAAAACGGAACCATTCATCTGGTTGATACCTTTTTCTACCTTGTTGTAACGATTGCTACCCAATGGGTTACCAGTAGAAAGGAAAGGACGAGTTACACCATAATTCTTAGGCAAACCATAATCATACATGTCGTGACCATATGAATCTTTCTTGATTGCTACATTTCCGTTAGCATCAATTGTACGCACGTAGATAGGGTAGATTGGTGCAATTGAAGAAACGAAATACATCAAGTTGGTTGAGTTGGTCTCATCACTCAGATTAGGGTTTGACTGGGTTGTAGAATGAACGTACTGAGCGTTGACTCCTACCTTCAGCCATTTCTTAGCTTGATAATCTGCCTTCAAGCGAGCACTGATACGCTCATAGCTACTGTTAGCAATAACACCATCGTCGCTCAAATAGCCTAAACTTGTATAATAAGAAGAACGGTCTGTAGCACCTTTGATGCTAACATTATAGTCCTGACGGAGAGCATTCTTATAGGCAGCTTTGTTCCAGTCGTCGGCAGTCATATAATACTTTTCCCCATTCAATTCGTATGTACGTCCAAGTGTAGCATTTGGATTCAACTTACCATTAATACCGATAAGCTGTTCGTTCTCAGGTACAGTATATGCGTTATAAGCCAACTGTGAAAGCATAGAAGAATTTGCCTTCAAGTTTGCATTGGCTGCGCTCATACCCTGACCATAGTAATAGTTGTTGTACAACTGAGCATAATATGCCTCATAATACTGACCTGGATCTTTGATTACGTCATACTCTGGAACGGCACGGGAGTTAGAACCCCACTTCATATCAATAGAAACCTCAGCTTCCTTGTTCTTACCATTCTTTGTTGTAATCATAATAACACCTGCAGCACCACGAGCACCATAAAGTGCAGCAGATGCAGCATCTTTCAATACGGTTACAGATTCAATATCATCTGTTGGGATAGAAGAAAGGTTTCCTGGATAAGGAGCACCATCAACGATTACCAATGGGTCGGTAGCAGCATACATAGAAGCAATACCACGAATATTGACACCATTGTTGTCTGAACCAGGCTGACCAGATGCACCACGCAACTGAAGACCAGGTACAGAACCTACCAAAGCGTCTGTTACGTTGGTAGAAATCTTCTTTGAAAGTTCTTCAGAACCTACTACGGCTGCAGAACCGGTAAATGCACTCTTCTTAGCAGTACCGAAAGCAACAACCATGACTTCATCCAATGCATGATTGTCTGGGTCAAGAACAATTTTCATGTTCTTGGCAGCCTTTACAGTCTTACCAATCATACCGATGTAAGAAATCTCCAACTTGGCATTTGCAGGAGCTGCCAGTGAGAAGTTACCATCGATGTCGGTAACTGTACCGGTTTGTGTACCAGCAACTTTGATAGAGGCACCAATAACTGGGCTTCCATCCTCAGAAGAGGTAATAGTACCGGAAACTTGAGTTTGCGCCAACGCCATTCCTAAACTAAGGAAGAGGCAGGCAATAAACGCCATGAGTCTTTTTTCCATAAATCTCTCTCGTTTAATTAATTAATAAATATATAATGTTTTTATATTTCTTTTTCTCACTACATATCCTCCCAACTTTTATTGAGCGTGGGGGCTCATTTCTCGTCTCCAACTCTTGCCCCGAACTGGTGGGGTGGGTATGTTGCCATACCTTATTATATATAGGGAAGTATCTCAAGCTTCACTAAATTTTAATAATATTTTTAATCGGCTGCAAAAATAAGCATTTTTTAGGAAATCACCAAACTTTTTTCTAGAAAAGTTGCACTTTACCCGACATTTTATTATAAATATGCGGTTTTTATATACTTTTGCTTATGAAAAACAAGAGAAAGCGGCAGTTTTGTCAAAAACTGCCGCTTTCGCTGAAATACTGAAGTTTCGCAAGTTTCGCCCCACACGCCCTGGGCTAGGAGCTTCTGGGCCTTCAGCCCGTACTTAAACCACATTTGAAAGTTCTGTCTTTAATTCTTTGTCTAGAACAAAGAGCATATAGAGGGGGATGTTGATGGTTTTCGAACTGTTGTTTCTCTCGTATGGCAAGAGACTGGTGCGAACCAACTTGTCTTGCACCTTCCAGTATGAGTGGCTTCCTTCCGTGACTGTCTTTCCATTTTAACAATTGGGATATAAGTAGTCTTTCCATACGCTAAAAATTATGTTTTGGCAAAGATACTAATAAACAGTGAATTACGCAAGAGAAATCACATTTTCCTAAGGACTTTTAAGTATATTTATCACATTTTCCTAAGGACTTTTCTGTTAAATCATCACATTTTCCTAAGGACTTTTAGGGGCTTAAATCGAGAATTCTGTCGTAATCTCAGAAAAAAAGCAAGATTACGACAACTTTTAAACGAGAAATCTGTCGTAATCTCGATAAAAAAGTGAGATTACGACAGATTTTCATGATTTTTCTCTTTAATTACTTGTCTACGGTAGAAGAAACATTGTTCTTCTCATAGAAAGCTTTGTATTCTTCACCACCATACTTCAGACCGAGGTCTTCGCCGGCGATACCATCGCAGAAGCCCTTGTAAGCCCACTTGCGCTTGTAGTCCTTGTCGAAGAGGTTAGGCACCTGACCCTTGAGCCAGTATTCGTGTTCAGCCTCATTATCAGACAGGCTCCAGACGGTGATACCGCTCTGCTGAGCCTCTGGCACATTTGCCTTGTAACTCTCTACAATCATGCGGTAGGCATCGCTCTGTGCCTTATACTGGTTGCTGGATGGAGTGCCGGTGCCGAGAGAAAGGTCGAGCTCGGTTACACGAACCAGCTTGCCTGTGGCTGCCATTGTCTGGAACATGGCATCTACCTTTGTCTTCAGCTCCGCAATGCTAGCTGCGTTCTTCTCTGCATCGTCGCTGCAGTTCAGGGTGACGTGCATCTGGGTTCCGATACCGTCTACGATAGGTGAGCCGTTCTTCTCATCTATTTCCTTTGCGAACTTGATGAGCGCCTCGAGCTTCTTAGGAGAGGTCTCCAGGTTGTAGTCGTTGACGAAGAGCTTGGTATCTGCAGGCAGATACTTGCGAGCCAGCTGGAATGCCTTGACGTGATAGTCAGGAACGTAATAGCCCCAGTACCAGTGACCAGAGCCCCAGTTGAGTGTCAAGCCATTGGCATCATCCTCTGTTGGAGCAGCATCATACTGAGTATTGCCGTCGTCATCAGTCCATGTTCCTCCGAATGTTCCTTCGCTGAGGCCACGATACATGTTGCTGCCATCGGCAATAGGCTCGTTGATGACCTCGTAGCCGAAAGGAACTACATTCTTCTCCTTCAGGTGATTAGCCACGCCGCTAACCCATGCTTCCATTGCACCTTCGAGGGCAGCCTGCTTCTCGGCTGGAGTCTTCAGTATGTAGTACATCTTGCTGCCGGCACGGGTTGCCTTTCTTGCCTTTCCGTTTCTTGCCAGAACATACTGGATGCCTCTTGTTGCTGAAGTCTGATCCTTGGCAAGACCGAACTTGATGTTATCTATATAATAGGTAGCGCCTACCTTACCGAAGTTGAGGATGATGCGGTTGGCATCATCGTAAGCAGGAGTGAAGGTGAATTCGCATTTTACCCAGTCGGTACCTACGCTGAAGGTATTGTAACCACCCTGAGAGCTGTATGTACTACCATTCTGATACTGGAACTGCAACTCGCCGGCAGCAGAAGTAGACTTGGCATAGAACTGGATGATGTACTTCTTGCCTGCCTGCAGAGCATCATCGAAGGTATAGGCACACTGGGCTTCCCATGCGTTGCCGTCGCCCTTGTTCTTCAAGGCGAGACCCTTGCTGTTGTTGTAACCTGCGCCATCTTCTACCTCAGCACTCTCCTTGTTGCTGCCCCAAGAGCCCCAACTGCCTGTAGTGCCACCTTCAAAGTCGGAAGCATCACCGGCAAGTACATTGTCCATCGGATCTTCCTGCTTTAAGCCAAACTGGATATCGTCAATGGTATAGGTTCCACCGACCTTACCGAAGTTGAGGATGATACGGTTCACATCATCATATTTGGTTATGGTAAACTCATACTGGAAGGTTTGCCAGTCGGTACCTACGGTGAAGTTATTATATCCACCCTGAGAACTGTATGTGCTTCCATTCTGATACTGGAACTGCAATTCTCCGGCAGGAGAAGAAGACTTTGCCTTGAACTTGATGACGTATGTCTTGTTCATTTCAAGGAAATCATTAAAGTCGTAGGCACACTGGGCTTCCCATGCGTTGCCGTCACCCTTGTTTTCAAGGACGAGTGCTGCTGTGCCATCCTGTCCGGCTCCAGCTACTACTCCGGCATCTTTCTTGTTGCTACCCCAGGAGCCCCAACCGCCGGTACTTCCACCATTGAAGTCGGTAGCATCGCCTGAGAGAACGTTGGCAACATCTCCATCACTTTCTACCACGAGGGTAGGAGCAATGAGCGATTTCAGATAGGTCTGGTTCTGCTGGGTATGCCAGAAGAAGTTGTGGCCGTAGAGCTGCATGTTGCCATCCAATGCAGCAAGCAGCTTGTCTACGGTAGCGAAGTTCAGAGAACCGCTGTTGCCCATAATGGCATCGTTCTTCATCGCATTGCCCGGTGTAAAGACCTGATAGTTGGCATTTGCCAGATCGCCTTCGCCATTCTCGTTGTTCGCATATAAATCAGCACCCATACCGATACCTATCTTCATGTTCGGTGTGTACTGCTGGGCATAATCCTTGATATTATCGTAGTTGGCGATGACTTCCTTTACGGCGAGCGGAATCTCTGCCTTGGTAACGTCAGCATGATCGGCTGGCTTACCCCACTGCATGATCTGGTCGTCGCAACCAGTGAGTAGCATCGCTGATGCTACTACTGGTATCATTATCTTATTGATTTTCATCATTCTTTCTTTTTTAAAAGATTAATTATCTTGTTTCGTCTTTGCTAATCTGTGGATGGATTAGAAATCAGAAACGCTAACGGCAGTAATTGGCACGATGCGGAAGTTGTCCAGGTAAATCTTCTGCTTGAAGTTTTTGGCTGGGTAATCGGCATCATCCAGTTCGGTGTTCCACTTCAGGTCTGGATTGCAGAACAGGATACCGAAGTTCTTGTAGCTGCCACCGTTCTTGTCGTCGATGACATTCTGGAATGTCCATGCTATCTCTTTGTTGGTGTATCTGCCAAACTCAGAGAGAGGGATGGTGATGGTCTGCCATCTTTCTCCGGTAGTGAAGGCTTCTGCCTTTCCTGTCTCGCGGTTGAGCCATGGCACCCAGGCATAACCTTGGTTCAGATAATCCTTGCTATACTGGGTGCAGGCAGAACCATATCCGTAGTTGGAGAGGTTGTTCTGGAGGGTAATCTCAATCTGACCAGTTGCTATCCATGACTCTGGGCAATATACATCAAACTGTAATGCTACAGAATCAGTAGGCGTAGTGCCAGGGATAAACTTGGTCATGCGGTTCCAATCATCGTCTGCATCGTCGTTGCCGGCAGTCCAGAATCCCTTGATGCTGGATACGCCTGCCTTTACTCCGTCTGGATTTTCTGCGAAATAGCTTTCAGGAATAATCTGAACAACCTTGCCACGACCTGAGTTCAGTGGGTCGTCTACCAGGTCTTCAGCTGAGAAAGTGGCACTCCATCCGCCCTGCGCTCCCTTGCCATCAAAGTTGATGACGTAGCAGTCGTTGTTGTTGAAGTAAGCAGGCGAGATGGCTGTTCCATTGGCTCCTTCCAGCGTAATGCCGCCGCTTACTGCTGCCGCGCCAGAAGGCATGGTAAAGCTTACCCATTTGCCGTCGTCCTCATCGTTGATGATGCCATCGGTGATTTCAGTTCCGTCAGGAAGTGTAATCTTGGTGGTTCCTTCGAGGTTGGTTCCTGTTATCTTTACGGTCTCACCCGCCATAGGCAGGGTGTTGTCAATGCCGGAGATGCTTGGAGCTGCGGCACGGATGCTGAACTGATGAACGGTCTGGGTGTTGTCCTTCACGAAGGTGATGGTATTGCGCACTTTCTCGCTGGCCTTTGCTACTGGAGTCTTGCTGTTGAGCGTTACCCAGACATTGTTATCTGTCATCAGCGCATTGTTGAAATAAGTCTCATAACCATTCACATAGATTTTCTTCAGCCCCGTGAATCCTGAGCCTTCGATGCGGAGGGTTTGTCCGAGTCGGGCAAATTCTACTTCTCTGTCGTAGTTCTCATCTTCTGCATCTGTGGTCTCCAAGTAAATCTTGTTGATGGTCATGGTGGTAGATTGGCTGTCTTCGTCGTCGCTGCATGCGGTGAGCGATGGGACGAGCGCCAGCAGCATCAGAGGAACCAATCCCTTGAGTACTTTCTCTACCTTATTATATATATAACTTTTCATGATTTATTGGTTTTATCTGTTAATGATATGTTTTGGAAGTCTTAAAACTATGTTTTCTCTTGAGAAAGATAGTTTTAGTCGAAGAGAGTAGCTTCGTCAACTTCACGCTCACCAAACGTATACTTCGTAGTCTTGATGTTGCCGCTTGCATCGGTCTTCAAGTTAGGGTTCTTGGTCTGGTCGGTATCAGCCATCGGCAATATCAGACTCTTGGCTGTAGCTGTAGCCACACCCGGACCTGGAGCAGAATAATTCTTGCTCAGCTTATAGGTTTTGGTGCTGCTCTCGAAGTAGGTGGCATTGCGGTTCTGGTTATTGCAATAATTTACAACCTCCTGCTGCTGATAGTAGCTGCGGCGAACGAGATAGTACCAGTATAAACCCTCGAAAGCAAACTCTACACGGTTTTCATGACGAAGATCCTCGTATGAAATCTTGCTCTTCTCAGGCATACCGGCACGCCTGCGTATAGCATTGAAATACTTCAGAGCATCGGCGTCTGTCGTGCTCTCGCTGTTGCCGAGAATAGCTTCTGCATAGTTGAGATATACCTCAGCAAGGCGAAGCATATAGGTATTGATACCAGAGTTGCCTGGCACGCTGAAACCATTTACCTTCTTGGTACCGATGACGTACTTCTTGATGTTGGCACCATTAACACTTGCCTCTTCAGTAACACCATAAATGTAAGGGTCTGCAGGATCTGCACTCAATTCAGGATATTCCTCACCATAGAATGCGATGGAACTGTGGCGACGCTGGGTATCTATGACCCCATTCTGTCCGAGGTTCTCGTCGGTATAATCGGAGAATTCATTCCATAGGTCGTAAGAGCAGACTGTTGCGCCACCCCAGGCATCCTTGTCAGCGACCATGGTGCTCCATGCCAGGAAGCGGGTCATACTCTGAGCTGCACCTTTGGCACCTTCGCCTTTGATGAACTGTAACTGGAACATCGCCTCGGAGTTGTTGTTGATATTACTGGTACTCCAGAGGTCGGCGTATGTATCTACCAATTTGTAGTTGCTTTCCTTAATCACTTTGCGGGCAGCCTTCTTTGCCAGGTCGAGGTAATACTCGTTGCGTGTGCCACGGTTGAAATCTGTAGCAAGGTTGCTTCCATCGTATGCTCCGCTGGTAGTAAGACCTGCCATGCAAAGGTAGAGGCGAGACAGCATTCCGTATGCTGTATATTTATTGACGCGACCAATCTGTTCCTGGGTAGCAGGAAGATACTTGGCTGCATATTCCATATCTCGGATGGCAAACTCGATGACATCCTCACGTGGCTGTGCTGGCACAACATAGTTGCTTACCATATCCGTTGTATTTTCGTAGATGATGCCACATCCCCAAAGGGTACCGATATACCAGTAAGCCAATCCGCGCATGAAACGTGCTTCGGCGATACCCTGTATCTTGGCTTTCTCGCTGACTCCTGATGTACACTTGGTGAGGAGGTTGTTGATGGTATTGTTGCTCTGAGATACCACTGAGTACAAGGAACCCCATGCCTGTGTCAAACCTTGAGAGAGTGAGGTCTCTGTGAAGTTGGTGTAAGGGTAGATATAGTCGGACCATTGGGCTGTGATGTTGTTGGCACGTCCGTCGCCCATACCATAGTAGAACTTATCATTGAAATCATACCACACGGAGTTGTAGAGTGGGTAAGTGGCTGTTGCTACTGCATTGTCAGACTCGTAGTAGTTGTCTGGTGACAACTGATATGAGTTTTTCTGGCTGAGGAAGTCTTCCGCACAACTGCTGAACGAAAGGATTCCTGCCAAAGCTGCTGTATATAATAATATCTTTTTCATATTGTTAGTCTCCTTTCTTATCATTAGAATGTTACGTTCAAACCGAAGGTATAGATGCGTGGTGAAGGATAACGTCCATAGTCGATACCATTCATCAGTGCATTTCCCCAAAGGCTACCTACTTCAGGATCGTATCCCTTGTACTTGCTCCAGGTGTGTACGTTCTGAAGGTTGCAATATACCTTAACATTGGTCAGGTAGATATGCTTGAGCCAGGTACGTGGCAATGTATAAGAGAGTGAAATGTTCTGCAAGCGGATGTAAGAACCATCCTCTACGTATGCATCGCTCACACGGTCGTTGCGGTTACTTCCACTAGAAGTGTAAAGTCGAGGCTGGATGGTTTCGGTATTTGTTACATGATAGTTGCGGTAGTCGTCAGGACCATTCGGATCTATCTTCTCTACATGAGCGTAATCCAAGACTGTTCTCAGAAGGTTGGAGGTGGAACCTGAAACTTCCAAGCTGCGGCGTCCGTAGTTGAGAATCTTGTTGCCGTATGAACCGCTGAATTGGATGGTCAGGTCGATACCTTTATATGAGAAGGTGTTGCCGAAACCCCAAGTGAACTTAGGCTCAGGATTGCCGATGAAGGTCTGGTCATCGTTGTTGATGACACCGTCGCCATTGCGGTCTTCAAAGATATAGTCGCCAATCCAGGTTCCGCTCTGTGCAATCTTGCTTCCTTCAGGAATAGCCACCTGCTTCACGTTGCCGTCCTTATCTTTATAATAGAAGTCTTCAGGCTTGTCGAAACGGCCGATAACCTTATAACCCCAAAACTGTCCGATAGGCTGACCTACAATGGTATTGGTAACGGTGGCAGTCTCAGAACCAATCTGGAGTTGCTGAGGGAGCGAACCTGTAGTGGTATCGAGAGAAACAACCTTGTTGCGGTTCAGGGAGAGTACGGCATTGCTGCGCCAAGAGAATCCCTTTGCCTCGATATTGTCGGTGTTTAAGGTAAGCTCCACACCCGTGTTGCGCAAACTTCCGATGTTACCCCATGGGTTGCTGGCTACACCATAACCCGAACCGGCACCGGAACCCAGGAAGGATGGAAGGTCGAGCTTCAAGAGCAAGTCCTTGGTTTTCTTGTAGTACCAGTCTGCGATGAATTCGATGCGACCATTGAAGAGGCTGAGATCGATACCTACGTTAGTAGAGTAGGTGGTCTCCCATTTCAGATTAGGGTTGGCATTGTTGGCGTTCTGTACACCTACACCCCAAGGCGTAGTGTAAGTAGCGAGCAGGGCGGTATAAGCCCAGTCTTCTACGTTCTGGTTACCTGTGGCACCCCATCCTAAACGGAGTTTCAGGTTGCTGATAACCTTATTTTCCTTCAGGAATGCCTCGTTGCTGGCACGCCATGCAAGGGCTGCTGATGGGAACCATCCCCAACGATGTCCTTCTGCAAACTTGGAACTGCCATCGCGACGGAGGGTAGCTGTTAAGAGATAACGGTCATCGTAGCTGTAGAAGGCGCGTCCAAAGTAGGAGAACAGGGAGTTGTTGTTCTGGTAACCTGTTGCACGGCTGTCAGCATAACTACCTGCAGAGAGGTCGGTAGCACTGTTAGAGAGGTAACCTGTGGTAGTTCCAACCTGGTTCTCCCAATGATTATGGCTCATTTCCTGACCTACCATTACATTCATATTGTGCTTGCCGAAGGTATTGGCGTATGTCAGGATGTTGCGCCATGACCAGTACTTGGAATTGCTCTTGGTCCAGCGGCCTGTACGTACTTCGTTGGTCTTTATACCAAACTTATAGTCCGGCTGATAGTAATAATAGTTGTTGAAATTGTAATCAGCCGAAAGCTCTGTCTTGAAAGTCAAGCCCTTAATGAGGGTTGCTTCCAGATATGTATTGACACGGAAGTTGGTCTTCTTGTTGTGATTGTCGGTAATCTCAGCAAGAGCCACAGGGTTTTCTGGCATCCACTGGTCGTCAGGACCATCGTATCCACCTTCTGCATTACGAACGGCTACTGAAGGCTGTGATGTCAGTGCTGTCATAATAATATTATAGGTAGAAGCAGTCTGCTGCTTACTGTCAGCCAGCGAGAAGTTGATACCTCCCTTGAGCCACTTCTTGATTTGGGCATCGATGTTGCCACGGAGAGTCTGGCGCTTGAAACCGGAACCGATGGCGATACCATCCTGGTCGAGATAACCTGCGCTGATGGCGTAGGTGATATCCTTGTTACCACCGCTCATGCTCACGTTATGGCTGGTCATGAGGGCTTTGCGGTAAAGTTCGTCCTGCCAGTCGGTACCGTTGCCCATCAGATCTCCTCGTACCCAAAGGCTGGATGCTGGTTTGATGTTGGCATCGGTGATGTCTTTATAATGTGTAGCATATTCCTGGAGGTTCATCACATCAAGTTTGCCCGGCATAGCCTGCCAGCCCACATAGCCATCGTAGGTAATGTTGGCTTCACCGCTCTGACCGCGCTTGGTGGTAATCATGATGACACCATTAGATGCACGGGAACCGTAGATAGCGGTAGCAGAGGCATCTTTCAGAATGTCCATGCTCACGATATCTGATGGGTTGATAAGGGAAAGTGGATTGGAATTGCCATCGTCGCTGCCGGCAGAGTCGATGATGACACCGTCGATAACGAAGATAGGCTGTGATGTTGCGTTCAGAGAGTTCGTACCACGGATGCGGATGGTATTGCTACCACCAGGGGTACCCGTGTTCGCCTGAATCTGCACACCGGCAGCACGCCCCTGGAGAACCTGGTCGATACTGGTGGCTACTGATTTCTCTATCGCTTTCTCTCCTACTGAGGCAACGGAACCTGTCAGGTCAGCACGTTTCATCTGACCATAACCTACTACCACTACTTCGCTGAGGGCCTGGGCGTCGGTTACCAGAGTTACATCAATAGGACCATTGCCAACTTTCACCTCCTTATCTTTATAGCCAAGATAAGAAATCAGTAAAGTTGCACCTTTTGGGGCTTTTAGGGTGAAGTTACCGTCCAGGTCGGTAACGGTTGCCATATTTGGCTGCCCCTTCACACGAACTGTCGCGCCAATGATAGGACCATCGTCTGCGACTACTGTACCTTTTACATTACCGTTTTGAGCCACTGCATTCTGATATGGAAATGCAACGAACATAAACAATAATGACAGGTACTTTAAAGCATTACCTGCATGTCTCATGATTAATTGGTTTTTGTGATTTAATTGGTTTAAAACTCGTTCGTTGGTTTATATACGAATTTTGTTTTTATTGATTTTCTGCTGCAAAGATAGTCTTTTATCTGTTAAGTGCCGTTAATACATGTACCACCTGTATTTCTTTTTGTTTCATAGTACAACTAAACTTAACATATTATGCGTATATGTATAATATGTAACGATTTATAACAGGCAATATGAATACATATTAAGAAAAAAAAAGTGTGCCATGATTCCATGGCACACCCTCTTCTTATTGTGTCGGTGCTTGGGGGTAACTCCCCACATCTACTCTATTAGCCGTAGCTTACTCCAGTCCATCGCCGTCGCCAGGAGTGGTAGTGCCGCTGTCGCCGCCGCTAGGGGTAGAGCCGCCTCCGTCGTTGTCCTTGCCGTCGCCCGGCACAGAGCCCTCGTCGGTAGTCTTGCCGTAGGTGTCATACTCCTCTATGCGGCATTTCTTGCGCAGCTCAGCGTTGCTCCAAGTCTTGGTGTTACGCACGATGAGGTGTACGCCCTCCACGCTCGCTGCCGATACCTTGTCCTTGGTATCCTCGGCACGTGATGTCATACCGATGGAGAAGAGACCCAGGTCGGAGAGTCGTACGCTCTTGCCATCGAGGATGAGCTCCTGCAGGCAGTCGAGTGTATCCATCAATACGCCGTGTACGGTGCCTCGGCTGTAAGGAGAGTTGTGCTCCGAGATGTGAGTTACAAACTCCTCGAAGTTCATCTCACGGTCAGTTACAGCAGTTGCGTAATACATCTGCTTGTTCTTGTTAGGTCCGCTCTGAGGAGTGCGAGTTACTTTACGATACTTCAATGTTCCTTTTGTTGCCATAGTTCTTTTTGTTTTAAAGTGATTGAAAAATAGTTTATACCCCCATGCATGATGTTACTCCGAGGGTAGTGCCGAGCGCCGTCAAGATTGTGAGTACAATCTGAAAAATCTGTTTCCAAGTTTCTTTCTTCATAATTTTCTAGTTTTTTTAGTGATTAATAATGTTCTTGATTACAGGTGCAAAGGTACTACATTTTTCCTACACCACCAAAAATCACCTTGCAGAGTTATGTGAAATTCCATTAACATTTCTGCCATAGATTGTGAGGGGAAAAACATGGAAATTAGAACTTTTTGCGTTAATATTCATGCTTGACATAAAATTCTAAGATAATATTTGTATAATAATCTATAAAATATAGAGTACAAGTATGGCTTTACGGTATAAAAACCTTACCTTTGCAGTCGGAAATATTTGCAATGATTCCGACCAAAAATCAAATAGTAAAGCTATGCAAGAAGCTGTAGTAAACAAAATTAAGAGCAAGATAGCACATTGTAAGTTCGGGGAGGTGTTCTTCGTGTCATCCTTTCCGCAGTATGATGTGGAATACGTCACCAAGCTACTGGCGATATTCGAGAAGGAGGGGATTATCTCCCGAATATCAAAAGGTGTGTATGTCAAGGCACGCAAGACTCGCTTTGGCATACTGTACCCTTCTGCCTTTGAATTAGCATCGGAAATAGCCAAGCGAGACAAGGCGGTGATAATTCCTACTGGAGTGACAGCAGCCAACCAATTGGGCTTCTCTACACAGGTGCCTATGACAACGAGTTTCCTTACGACAGGCTCCAGCAGAAAACTCTCCATGGGAAAACGCATGGTCGTATTGAAGCATGGTGCTCCAAGAAACTTTGCTTTTAAAGGCGTGTTGATGCGTGATCTTGTACAGGCACTTCGCTGTATTGGCGAAAACAACATAACGGATGAGGATGAGAAGCAAATTTCCAAGCTGTTGGCGGAAAATCCTGAAACGGAGACTATAGAGCACGACCTGCTGTTGGCTCCTGTATGGATGAGAAATATTATCAGACGAAACATGAAAGACAAGGCATTATGAGCAAATGGATAGATTTTACAATAGATGAGCGCAAGGCGATGATACAGGCTGTCAGCGATGAAAAGCAGATAGATGAGGCATCTGCCGAAAAGGACTGGTGGGTAACGGCTGTGCTCTATGTCATATTCCATACCAGTATTGGCGAGTATCTCTTATTCAAAGGTGGTACAAGTCTTAGCAAGGGATGGAACATCATCAATCGTTTCAGTGAGGACATTGATCTTGCGCTTTCAAGAGACTTCTTCTTGAATGTCAAGAACCTTGCCTGTGCCAATTGTACTTCGAACACACAAATCCACCATTTGCGAGAAAAGGCACAGGATTAAATGGCAGAACTTCAAGAACGTTTCCGCAAGATTTCAAACGAGCTATAACTACAAATATAAATATAGACTCTATATCTTCTCTTGTATGCCAAGGACTTAGCTCCTTACGAGGATGAGAATGGTAAGATTATCTACGGATTTAGAGTTTCAATAAAAAAGAGTATTTTTGCAGCAACAAATCCCACCACGCCTCTCAACGATGCGTACCACGGTGGGACTTCGCTTTTTATATGGGTATATGAACTACGACAAACAACCGATAAACATAGATGAACAATTAGCCTTGCTCCAAAACAGAGGACTAATGATAGAGGATGTTGCAACAGCCAAATTACAGCTTCGCAATATCAGCTATTTCCGTATAGCTAGTTATCTACGATATATAGAGCAAGACCGACAGCATCATCTTTACAAGTCAGGCAGTACATTCGAGCAAGCCATCAACCTTTATCTCTTTGATAAAGAACTCCGCCAACTTATATTCAAAGCTATCCAAGATATTGAGATTTCTCTCCGAACTAAGATGATTCAAGTGTTCTCAATGGAACACGGGGCATTTTGGTTTATGGATTCATCATTGTTCAAGAATGCAGAGTTTTATGAAGGTTGTCTTGATAATATAAAGAAAGAAGTGTCTCGCTCAAATGAAGATTTCATCAAGGAACATTCCGAGAAATATACTTATCCAGCTCTTCCTCCTGTGTGGAAAACCTTGGAGGTTGTTTCTTTTGGTACGCTTTCCAAGTTGTTTTGCCTGTTTAAGGACAATCGATTAAAGAAACAAGTGGCAAGAGAGTTTGGACTTCCTCAATACACTTATTTGGAAAGTTGGATAAGGTGCATTACCGTACTTCGCAATTGCTGTGCCCATCATGCACGTATATGGAACAGACGTTTTGCCTTAAAGCCTCAATTACCGAATAGGCTACCTCTCAATTGGATTACTCCTAGTCAAAAGCCTATCAAGTTGTACCATCAGCTATGCACCTTATTATATTTAGAGCAAACTATAACACCTTGCATGGATTTGAAAAGTTCTCTACTCAAACTCTTGACAGAATACCCTAATGTAGATTTACATGCCATGGGATTTCCACAAGGTTGGGAAAACGAACCTTTATGGAAACTGTAGGCAAGTATCCGGATATAGCTTATCCGAATACTTGCTGCCACTGCAAGAGGCTTCCAACTATCAAGCCCAAGATAATTTGCCTGAAGTACTTGCGGTATTTTTTCACATATCCAAAGAGAAATCGAAAAGATCTCTTCTCTTTGATGTTCTCTTTGCTCTCCATCTTATAAGTGCAGAAACAAGACCACAAAGTGATTTTGGTTCCAATGCATTCTTCGTATGACTTACTTTTAAACATTTACAATCTATCCATTTCCTTTTTTCCTGCCCCTTTACCTTTATATTTTGCTTTAACTGTATTAAACTTATATCTTACGATACATTCCACTGCCCTTACAGTCGCAGCCTTTTCAATATAGACATCATTCATTCCGCTGAAAATGGTAAAAGTATTTTTGCGGGCAGTATTAAAGATGTCATTTGCAGACAACTTGACATTCCATTTTTTAGATAAGTCCTTAGCCATAGAAAGATTTATCTGTCCAACACTCCCCATCTTAATATTCTCACTATTTCCCTCACTACGCCAACTGTAATTTACTGTCGCCATATAGCTGTTATGGAATTTGAAAATATTATTGAACTTAACTACAACCAAAGGATTGTCCACGTGCTTTATATTTCCTCTGTAATCAATCTTGTAAAATTGCGAGACAACACCACATGCCAATACGGGATAATAGCATTTCCAAAGGAATCCGGGCATAAAAGAAGCCATTATCTGTAAGTTAGACAGACTGTTTCTAGAATTTTCCTTTTTGAGCAAAGCAATCGTCTTCGCATCATCATAATATGTATATGATGTTATTATTTGGTTTTGCACCTTTTTATAATTAGCAGTTAATGCCAACCAGCGATACCTCAAATTCAAAGAGATGTTGTCGCTATAGGATGGTTGCAAATACGGATTTCCACTTTGATAGAGATATTTGTTAACATAGTGAACCGTGTTGCTCAACTGAGAGTACAATGGACGATAGCATTGCTTAGAATAGCTCAGCTGCACCATAGCTTTTCCAATGGGCAGAGACAATGAAGCAGTCGGAAAAAACTTATCATAAACATGTGACTGTTCGTGATTTTTTCTGCCACCTATAAAATATTCGCTGTTCACATACTCATACCTGCCACCAATACGGATTGTCACATTGCCTAGATGTTGCATGGTCTCAACGTAATACGCCATGTTAAGCTCCTGTATTTTATTGTTCTCGCCTGCCATAATGCTATTTTCACTTTCTGAATTTTCCTCACGGCTACTATTGGTGAAATCTACTCCAAAGCTAAAATTACCTTTAAGAAATGGGTGTGACGCATATAATTCCGTTGCCATTAACCTAGCATGCCCAACATCTTTTATTCCGAAATCCTGATTGATGCCAGTTTGCTCCATAACATTTTGATTTTCACGTGTTTTTTTCCACATTAAATCAAAAGTCATTTCCAAATTCCATTTTCCCCAAACCCCATGGCAATATCCATCTAACAAATGTTCCAAATCTCTTAATTTGATATCCTTGTATGCAGAAGTCTCACTTTCAATTACATCATCAGAATATAATGATGACATAATGCTTGAATTGGTCTTTGTTGGAGCATAAGATACTTGGTAAAATGCGCCAAATGAGAGTTTGGGAGACGAGGAAAAATCAAATCCCCATTTACCATCAATCAACTTTGAGTGCTGTGTCGATTTCATAGTCGTATTCTGCTGATGATGTGATGAGAGCCATGAATTCTGAACATTTTTGCTAGAGTTCGTATCCTTGCCTTTCTCAAATCCCAACGTTCCAAAAACATCCAAATTGTCAATTCTATAGTTCAAGTCCAAATTGTCTTTGCCATACATATAATTGCGATAACCAAAAGTAGCGATGTTATCAAAGGAGAAACCATCCCCAACCTTTTTAATGGTTGTTATCTTTATGATGGAACCTACGGTTGATGCATAACGTGAACTTGGATTCGTTATAACTGTTATCTTATCTATTTGGTTAGCCTTCAATTGCTCAACTTCGATATTATTGCGGACAATATGTCCATTGATATAGAAGACCGGTTTTCCCTTACCAAAAACTTCAATGGAACCATTATTATTCAGTACACCAGGCAACATACCCATAACGTCTTTTGCAAAACCTAGTTTTTCCAAAACGGTACCTTTGACTTCTGTCACAAAGCCTTCGCTGTTCAACTTAGCCAAAGGGCGGGTTGCTCTAACAACAACCTCCCTTAATTGCAAAGTATCCTTTCCAAAATTTTGGTTAGCGATACCAGTCTGAGCCAAACAGATTTGAGCTAAAATCAAATGAAATATAATACCAACAAATCTTTTTACCTTAAAATCTAACATTTTCATCCGTTCCTATATCTTTTGTTTTATAAAACTCTACTCCACTCTTAACAAAGAGCTATTTATATTCTTATTAACATCCTTCTCTACTTTTTGGGTCTTCCTGCCAAAGTCGAAGGAGTAAGCAACCTTGATGCTGGCATATTGCGAAGCCGTCTGGTCTTTGATGCTCTTATTGTAACTGTAGATAGGCAAATCCAACCAATACCGCTTCTCCTGCTTCTTGAAAGGCGATACTGCCTGAAGTTCTATATAGAGGTTGCCCCTGCTGTAAGAACCCGACATTCCATAGTTGATAGGAGTCTTGCTTATCACCAAAGCTGCTTCGTCCAAAGACTTTTTGCCAAAATGCAGGTAAGGCTTCAAGGCGAAATCTCCCATGAACATATTCAATCCAAGATTACCCGTCAAATTATTGTTATGCTTCGACCAGGTAGTCTTCACCTCCGCATGGTTATATCTGATATCTCCCGACAGATTGGCAAACTTACACAGTTTGTACTGCAAGGCGAGGATAGCAGAATAATATTGAGCATTTCCACCGTTCGAGTAAGTCTTCACTATTTTCCCGTTTGCCTCATCCAGGTAATAATCATCAGTTACAGGATGATGATTGTAACGGAATTGTCCGATGGCAGAAACACTCAACCTGTTGAAACGCCCCATATAATATAAATAGGTGTTGATGTCATGCGATTTCTTCAGTTCGGGCATTCCCTTTTCCATCATGTGGGAATTGACCTGAATCATAGCCCGGTTGATGACATCCATACCATGATTGGAGTTCACAAAGTTGAATGACCACAAGAGCATTCCCTTATTCAGCTGGTATTGCACATTCGTATTGATGCGAGGAGACAGCTGGCTAAAACTGTTGTCTCCATGCAGATGATATTGAAGCCAATCCAATCCGATGCGGGTTTTCAGGCTCAAGCGCCTGCTAGCCTGGAAATTATAGGAGAAGAAAGCCAACGACTCCCCTTTCCACAGATGCTGCCAAAGTTCGCAATTGCCGGAATAATCGGCATTCCAGACATCGTGGTAATGAAACAGTTCCACAGATAAGGAATGCTTTTGAGAGAAATAATTATAGATGGCAGACAGCTGGAACGACAGCACTTTCTCGTCTTCATCGGTCATTGCCTCGAAAGGCTGTTCCTGGTAAAGGCGGTGATAGGAGTTGGCTGAATACTTGCCATGTACTCCCAAGGTAAGCGTCTGATTCTTGCTTAATGGCAAGTTGGCGTTCAGGTCAATCTTAGGAGACAGACTCTTCTTCCGGATATTTGATAATACATCCGTCTCTATACTTTCCCTCGCAAAACCTGAAGATGCATTTCTTGGAGTAGAGAGATTGACGAGCGTAAACTTGCCCACCCAATATCTCTTTCCCTTCTGGTTCTGATAGCGGAACTGCATATATTCCTGGTGGTTCCGGTAAGAATTCCTACTATAGCTCTCCCTATCAAATAGGGATTGTGGAAACTGATAGTTCTCATTGTTCCAGGTCTCAGTACCATCCACATGACTATAGTTTGCACCAGCAAACACAGTATAGGAATTGTTACCTTTTACATAATTGGTGGCAACGTTATAGTCGCCATGGTCATATCCTATCATCTGCAGTCCGTCAGCCTGCACATATCCTCCATATCGGTATTGTTTGGTGATGAAGTTGACGACAAGCTTATCCTTGGCGTATTTTCCCGATGGAGCATCATGATATTCTATCTTCTCGATGTCACGAGGTCGGAGCATCTGTATTTCCCTGATGTCGCATTCCTGCCCATTCAGATACAAGGTGGCTTGCAGTCCCATCACATCCACCTGATTCGACTTCGCGTCGATGATGAGTCCTGGGATATTCAGGTTTTCCAACACCCCGAATCCATTGACCGCATGTTTTCGTTGCTGGCTGTTGGGATAGATGACGAGATGATCACCCACACGACTGATATTGGAGGCTGATACCACCACATCATCCAAAGCTTTAGTAGAGACAATAGAGTCCTTCCCGGTGTTCTGAGCAAACACGGGCACAGTAGCCATCAGCAGTCCAAAAGAGCAAAAAACCGTCTTCATTCCTACAATATGTTTTTATTTCATCATTTTCTAGTACAAAAGTACACATTATTATCCAAAGCCATTACATCTCTTCCGTTAAATTTGTATAACTGCATCAAATTACCAATTCCATCCAGTTCGTCATCCCTCCTAGCCTGAAGCATAGAAAAAATAACACGGACAAATTCAATTTGTCCGTGTTTAAAAAATGAGCTATAATCTGCTCTTTTCTGCATTACCAGCACCCGTACCCTTATACTTGCTCTTGGTGGCATTGAAGTTATAAGTTACATTGACCAAGAACATGCGGGTATTATCTATACCAGTTCTGGTGAAGTGCGCATACGAATTATGATATTGCCAACTCTCGTTCTGTCCATGAAGCAAATCCTCTGCTTCCAGTCTCACAACCAGTCGGTTGTTCAGGAACGACTTGGAAATAGACGCATCCAGGGAATTCCATGCATAGTTGACACCCAATTCACGATAATTACGCGACTGGTAAGAGTATTCCAATCGAGCCTTCCAATGATGTGGCAATACCCAGGTATTCTCCAAATCCAGATAGAGAGAAGGACGGTTGGCATTATAGTCGCTGACGTATTTGCTGGCATCAAAGAACTGATTGACCAGACCTACCGTATAGTCAAGATGCCATAAGCCTATCACCGGAGTAGCCTCAAGATAGAACTTCAGGTTCTGAATCTTATCTACATTCTCGTAATATGACAGGGCTATATCCTTATTGCCCTGGAATGACTTCATCATATATACCGAGGCATTCTTGTTGTAGATATATTCAGCAGAGAAACTCAGCCAGGAATATTGCGCATCCCATTCCAGATGATAGGCATCCGTTGGTCGCAAGTTAGGATTACCGCTTTCATAGGAATGACGACTCGTATATCGGGTATAACCGGAAAGACGGAAGTAACTTGGTCGATAGGTCTTCGCCGTGAAACTCAACGAAGAATGCCACTTGCCCTTGTCATATCCCAAGGATACATTAGGAAATACATTATCATACTTTCTGCTCATATCCGGATTGAGCACTCCTTCGGCATAATAGTCTGATTTTACATGCTCATATCTCACACCGGCATTCAGAGAATAATCTCCCAACGACCATGCAGCCTCAGCAAAAGCGGCTATGTTCTGTTCCTTGATTTTGGAATCATTGGATGCAGCCACACCACCCTCGTTCTGGTTGTTGGTATGACTATCAGAATTTGTGTATTCCGAACCAAAGTCTATGTTCAACTGGTCGGTCAAAGGATAAGAAACAACCAATTTACCAGCAAGCAACTTTCCTTTGGTATGACTATCTGAACATACAATCTGGTCGCCCAACTCAGAACTGGTTTCTGTGGCTTTCTGTATCTGGTCTTTCGTCCGCCACAACGCAGATGCATTCAGGTCTATACTCCACTTGCCTATCTTACCATTATAATAAAAGTCAGCCTGATGCATAGGAGTCTGCTTGGAATCAGACTCATCGTTGAGATAATTTACATCTCCCTGGTGAACTCCATCCTGAAAGATGGAATAGTTCTGCCTAACAGTAAAATACTTGGTATAGCCAGAACCAAACTTATATTTCAGACCGATGGTATGATTTTCGTTGAATTCATAATTGAAACCCAGATTGGCATCAGGTCCATAATTTCTAGCATCTATGCGCCCTGCAGATTTTTGATATATCTGATGCTGATTGCCATTGATATATTCATCCAATCCCAACTTATCATAAGAATAGTAATCTGACCACATCAGTCCACCGAACACATCCAGTCCACCCACACGGTAATTGAGATTAGCCTGCTCTTGCCAGGCATTCTTCATGGCAAAACCATATTTTGCCTGGAAATTACCACTCCATCCATAACCTTGCTTCTTGACCGTAGTTATACGAATCACAGAATTGACCTGGGCATCATACTGAGCACCAGGAGTCGTGACAACTGTCACGTTCTTCACATCCTTGGAAGATATGGTTTGCAATTCATTTTTGTCGGTCAGCTTTCTGCCGTTGACATAAATCTCCGGTGTGCCTTTTCCGAACACCGAACAGTTTCCGTCCTTATCCACACGCACTCTTGGAACCTGCTTCAACAAGTCGGCAACCATACCCGCATCACTCAGTATCGTACCCTGCACCTGGGTCTGGAATCCCTCACGAGTCAGTTTTGTCTTGGGGCGAACCGCCTTCACAATCACCTTCTGCAGGTTCATCGTTGCCTCCTTCAGAGTAATTGAACCAATCTTACCTGTATTATATGTATTGCTTGTCGTTATATAGCCCACGCAACTTACTCTTACTATCACCTTTCTGGCTCCGCAGGGAATCACAAACTGGCCATTCTCATTCGTCACACCGCCATTTATCAATGAAGAATCACGAACATTCAGCAGGGCTACATTGGCGAAATCTACAGGGCGATTCTTATTGT
>OQVO01000108.1_pt1 | contig 25964 bp, 40 predicted proteins | sample 1691511 | NCBI WGS metagenome assembly OQVO01 (sample SAMN03418254, study PRJEB22391) | human gut metagenome | biome: human-gut; feature: organic feature; material: feces | host: Homo sapiens | place: Tanzania | collected 2013-01 | reverse complement strand
GCGGAACGCGCGTTGCCCAGTGCGTATGTGCGTGGCGGGGGCGTGATTTTGAGGGAAGGGCGGATAAGCCGTTGGGCGTGGTGGGGGATAAACCTTACCCGGGGCGTGATAAATTTCGGCAAAATGCGCGGCGCTTTCCGGCTCGTTTTTTGCTACAATACCAAATATGAGATTTCCTTTCATTTTAGGGGCGGTGTGCTTTCTAGTGGCCGGCTGTGCGCCCAGTTTGCAAAAACACCAAAACCAGCTTTTTGCCCGCTTTGTGGCACAAGCCCATGTGGGTTGTTCGGCGGATGAAGAATGTACGGCCGTCTTGCTTTCGTGCCGTTATCCCCAATGGGGCTATGCCGCCATTAACCGTTTGGAGCTGGAGGATGTCAAGCGTATCCGCCAGGCCGATTGGTACACCCGCTGTAAAAAAGAGCCGCCGCCCGCGGATGAAATCCCTACCCGGTGTGTCGCCGGGCGGTGCCGGTTAGTAAACCCATAAACAGATTTGGTATAATATAAAAAACTTATCAGGGAGACTTTTATGCTAAAACAAATTGCTGTCGGTTTGTTGTTGGTCGCCGGTGTATTGGGGGCGGGGTGCGCTTCGGCTCCTAAAAACGGGCATACCTATACCCAGCTGATTCAGGCCAACCAAGACTGCCGGACGGATGCGGATTGTGTGGCTGTCAACCGTTCCTGCTGCCGCTGTGACGGTAAAGTTGCCGTCAACCGGCGCGTGGCCGCCGCTTTGCGTACCAAATGGCTCAGCGACTGCCCCACCGCCGTCTGCACCCAGGAAATGTGCTATACGGATTTGAACGTGTCCTGCCAAAATAACCGTTGCGTGGGTACTTTGGCCCAATAAATTTATGAAACAGTGGAAACTTCTTTTGTGTGGTTGTGCGGCCCTTTTTGTGGGGGCCTGCACCAGCCCAAGCGCCGCGGTGAATGCCGTTCCGGCGGAATATGCCCAATTAGTGGCTTCGGCCGATAAAACCTGCCAAACGGATAGCGATTGCGCCGCCGTTCAAAAGGGCTGTTGCCCTTGCGCGGGTTATGAGGCCGTCAACGCCCGCGTGGCCGCCAAATTGCAAAAAAAGCTGAAAAAAGCGTGCGGTATGGCCGCTTGCACTTTGGAAATGTGCTACGAGGAAATTACGCCTAAATGCGTAAATAACCAATGCGCGGGAGAGCTTAAACCGATGTCCGCGTATCGGATGAATTAGAGGAAATAAATGAAAAAAGTATTTTTTATGATGTTAGCCGCCGGGGTGTTTGCCGCGTGCGGTACTGCCCGGCAAAACGTGGGGATTAATGCCGTTCCGGCCCAATTAACCAAGGCCGTGGCGGCGGCAGATAAAGCCTGCCAGACCGATAGCGATTGCGTGGCCGTGCAGAAAGGCTGCTGCCCCTGCGCCGGGTATGAAGCCGTAAATAAAACAGCGGCCCAAAAGGTTCAAACGGTGTTGGATAAAGCCTGCGCCGGCGGCGGTTGCACGCGCGAAGCGTGCTATACGCGCATTACCACACAGTGTGTAAATCACGTTTGCACGGGTACCCTGGTGGCTCCGCGTGCGGTAGCTTTGTAAGTTGTTAAAATAACAAAAGGCCGGCCCGAAAGCCGGTCTTTTTGTTTGTAAAGAAAGCAACCGCCGGTTTGTATTGGAGAATACCTTTACAACCCTAATCAGATTTTATACAATATACATAAGCGAATTTTAGGCGTTGGATTTGAACGCAAAACGGTGAAAATTGTTAGTAAAAATTCTACGCAAACGCCCCTGAATTTTGGTATAATAAATAGTACCGAATTTAGACGCATGGCAGAGAAATTCCTTACCGGCCCGACGAGAAAGGCGACCGGTGAAGGTTTTTCTGCCCTATAATTTTTTATTAAAAGTTGTTTTAAGGAAATCAAAAATGGCAGAAAAAACTGAAAAGAAAGCTCACGCGCTGAGCCAAGAAAGAATCCGCATTAAACTGCGTTCTTATGACCATCGCATGTTGGACACCTCGGTTTCCCGCATTGTGGAAACTGCCCAAAAAACGGGTGCCATCGTGGCGGGTCCTGTTTTGTTGCCGGTTCGGATTAAAAAGTACACCGTACTTCGCTCTCCTCATACCGACAAGAAAAGCAGAGAACAGTTTGAAATGCGTATTCACAAAAGACTTATTGACTTGAAAAGCCCCACCTCCAAAACCGTGGACGAACTGATGAAATTGGATTTGCCCGCCGGTGTGGATGTGGCCATTAAAAGCAATTAATAGGAAATACAGACACTATGACAGAAGAAATCAAACAAGCTGCTGGTGCCCAAGAGGCAACGAACGTTGCTGAAGCGGCCAAAGCAGAAACTGTCAAAGAAGCTCCCGAATCTTTCCGCTTTGTAATTGGGGAAAAAGTCGGCATGACGCAGCTCTTTGATGAAAAAGGCAATCTGCATGGCGTATCCGTTGTAAAGGCGGGTCCGTGCAAGGTTGTGCGTGTCAGAACCCTGGAAAAAGACGGCTACAACGCCGTTTGCGTGGGTTTTGGCGAAGTGAAAGAAAGCAAGCTCAACAAACCCGAACTCGGGTACTTCAAAAAAGTAAACGCCGCGCCGGTTAAACACATGAAAGAATGCCGTGTTGCCGACGTGAACGGTTTTGAAATCGGCCAAGTCATTTCACTTGAAAAAGTATTCAAACCCGGCGACTATGTAGACGTGCAGGGTAAAATTAAAGGCCACGGCTTTGCGGGCGCTATGAAACGCCACGGGTTCGCCGGCCAGCCGGATTCCCACGGTGCTTCCGACAGATGCCGCGCACCGGGTTCTTTGGGTTCCCGCCGCTCCTTGGGTAAAGTGCTTTCCGGCCAGCGCATGGCTGGTCATTACGGCACCACCACCCATACCGTATCCAAAATTGAAGTTATCAAAGTGGACAACGAAAACGGACTTCTTTTCTTGAAAGGCTCCGTACCGGGTGCCAAAGGCTCCATCGTGTCCGTGTTGGAAACTTCCAAAAACAGAAAACACGTAGTGGCTCCCGTGGTGCAGAAAATCTCTGCTTCCAAAGCCGCTAACAAGAAGTAAGGACTTGGACCTATGGAAACAAAAGTTTTAGATATTAAAGGTAAAGAAAAAGGGACCTGCGCTCTGCCGGAAAGCTTGTTCGCCGTCAAAGCCAACCCTACCTTCTTGCACGAAGTCGTCACTGCTTTCTTGGCCAACCAAAGAAGCGGCACCGCCGATGTGAAAACCCGCAGTGAAGTTTCCGGCACCGGCAAAAAACCGTGGAAACAGAAAGGCACCGGCCGCGCCCGTCAGGGCAGCTTGCGCGCCCCTCAATTCCGCCACGGTGGTGTAGCTTTCGGGCCCACCCCGCACTCTTACCGCCAGGAATTGCCGGTTGCCAAACGCCGCTTGGCTTTGGCTATGGCGCTTTCCACCAAATTGTCCGAAGGCAACTTGGTCGTCTTGGAAGATTTGAAAGTATCCGAACCCAAAACCAAAGCGTTTGCCGCCGTGTTGGAAACCCTTTCCGCCGGGCGCAAACCGTTGTTGTTGGGCAACTTTGCGGATGCCAACACTAAGTTAGCCGGGCGCAATATTGCCGGGTTGACCCACCTTCTTCCTGAAGACATTAATGCCTATGTAGTGCTTAACAGCACCAAGGTTATTATGACCAAAGAAGCGTTGGAAAAAATTAGCGCCACGTTTACCAAGGAGGCCAAATAATGACCCGTACTTACGAAATTCTTAAAAAGCCTCTTTTGACCGAAAAAAGTGTGGTCGCCAGAGATGCGCAAAACCGCTATGGTTTTGTGGTATCCAAAAATGCATCTAAGGGCGAAATCAAAACTGCCGTAGAAAAGATCTTTAACGTCACTGTTGTTAAAATTAACACCATTACCGTCACGGGCAAAACGCACCGCATGGGCCGGTATGAAGGCAAAAGACCTGACTACAAAAAAGCTTTCGTCACCCTTAAAGAAGGCGATAAAATAGAAGTGGTTGAAGCCACTGCTAAGTAGAGTATTAAGGAGAACTACTAACTATGCCTATTAAGTCATTCAGACCTTATACCCCTTCCCGCAGAACCATTACGGTAGCCGATTTTTCGGAAATTACCAAAAAAACTCCGGAGAAGAGTTTAACCAAGGGTCTGCGCAAAACCGGCGGACGCAATAATACCGGTATGGTTATGGTGCGCCACATTGGTGGTGGCCATAGACGCGCTTACAGAACCATTGATTTTAAGAGAGAAAAACTTGGCGTGCCGGCCAAAGTGGTTGCTATTGAATACGACCCGAACCGCAGCGCCCGTATTTGTCTTTTAAGCTATGCCGACGGGGAAAAGAGATATATTCTCCACCCGGTGGGCGTAAAAGTGGGCGATGTGCTGATGTCCGGCCCGACCGCTGAAATTAAAGTGGGTAATTGCCTTGCTCTTAAAAACATTCCTGAAGGTACTTTTATCCACGCGATTGAACTGCAAGTCGGTAAAGGTGCGCAGTTGGCCAGAAGCGCCGGCTCTCAAGCCCAGCTGATGGCGCGCGAATCCGACTATGCCCACATTAAAATGCCGTCCGGCGAAATCCGCTTGGTACCCAGCGCCTGCTGTGCCACCATCGGCCAAGTCGGCAATGTGGACCACTCCAACGTGGTAATCGGCAACGCTGGCCGCAACCGCCAACGCGGTATTCGCCCCACGGTGCGTGGTAGCGCGATGAACGCGGTAGACCACCCGATGGGCGGTGGCCGCGGTCACGGTAAAGGCGGCAACATTCCGCGCTCTCCGTGGAACCAACAAACCCGCGGTTTGAAGACCCGCTCCACGAAGAAAGCGTTTGGTTGGATGATTGTCAGCGACAGAAGAAAAAACAAGGTTAAGTAATTATGGGAAGATCAACTAAAAAAGGTCCGTTTGTAGACATAAACCTGTTGGAAAAGGTTCAAGCGATGAACGCTTCCAACGAAAAGAAACCTATTAAAACGTGGGCAAGAGCCTGCACGATTGTTCCCGAATTTGTGGGACACACCTTCTTGGTGCATAACGGCAGAAAGTTCCTTCCCATTTACGTTTCCGAAAGAATGGTAGGTTATAAACTCGGTGAATTTTCTTTCACCCGGTTGTTCAAAGGTCACGGTGGCATGACGAAAGACTCCACCGCCTTGAAATAAGAGTTGAGGATTTGATATGGAAGCTTGTGCAAAAGCTAAATTTCAACGGTACGGTAGCCGCAAGGTGAACCTCGTATTGGACCAAATCCGCGGTAAAAATGTCAAAGCGGCGGAAGATGTATTGCCGTTTATTGCCAAAAGAACCTCGGACCTCGTGTTCAAAACGCTTCACAGCGCTGCTGCCAACCTGGAAGTAAAAGCGGGCAAAAAACTGGACATGACCAAAGTATTCATTAAAGAAGCTTTCGCCAATCTGGGGCCCAGCAACCACTTGAAAAGAGTGCAGCCCGGTCCGCAAGGCCGCGCTATGCCTTACAAAAAAAGCATGTGTCATCTGACTGTCATCGTCACCGATGAAAAAAAGGGAGGTCGCTAATTTATGGGACATAAGATTCACCCTCGGTCCATTAGACTGGGCTATATTCAGGATTGGCGTTCCCGCTGGTTCGCCCCCAAGAATATGCCGGCGTTAATCATGGAAGATTTCCAGATTCGCAAAATTGTAGATGACAAATTCAAAATGGCGGCCGTAAGCTATGTGGGCATTGAACGTGCCGGCGCTTTCTTGCGCTTGAACATTCACACCGCCCGCCCGGGCGTGGTGATTGGCAAAAAAGGTGCCGACATTGAAGCCCTGCGCAAAGAAATTGAAGCCCTTACCGGCAGCAAAACCTTTGTGAACGTCATTGAAATCAAGAGCCCGGAAACGGATGCTCAACTGGTGGCCCAATCTATCGCTATGCAACTTGAAAAACGCGCCCACTACGGCGCCGCTATGAAGAAAGCGATTGAAAAAGCCCTTTCCGGCAAAGCGTTGGGTATCAAAATTATGGTATCCGGCCGCTTGGGCGGTGCTGAAATTGCCCGCACGGAATGGAAACGCGAAGGCCGCGTGCCGTTGCACACCTTGTGCGCGGACATTGACTACGGTTTTACCGAAGCGTCCACCATCAGCGGTAAGATTGGTATTAAAGTGTGGATTTTCAAAAGAACGCACTTTGCCAAATCTCCCAAAGAAATTATGCAGGAACTGAAAAAACATAGAGATATGGAAAGCGGTTCCGCCGAAGGCGTCACGGAAGTCGTTGCCCCGGCCAAGGAAGCTAAATAGAGGAATTTACTTATGTTAATGCCTAAAAGAGTAAAATATCGCAAACCGTTTAGCGCCCCCCGCATTAAAGGCAATGCCAAAAGAGGCGCCGAGGTTGTGTTCGGTGAATATGGGCTCAAAGCATTAGAACCCAAATGGATCACCGCCCGGCAGATTGAATCTGCCCGTATTACGCTGTCCAGATTCATCAAGAAAAAAGGTAAACTCTGGATTCGCATTTTCCCGGATAAAGCCATCACCAAACACCCGGCTGAAACCCGTATGGGTAAAGGTAAAGGGGCTCCGGACCATTGGGTATGTGTCGTAAAGCCCGGCAGAGTTTTGTTTGAATTGGAAGGCGCCACGCTGGAAGATACCAAACAAGCTATGAAACTGGCCGCCGACAAACTGCCTATCAGAACTAAACTGGTGACGAGAAGATAGTATGAAAACGAACGAAAAAGAAGCTTTGAAACAAAAGACCTTGGCCGAACTGAACGAAGCGCTCGGCAAAGCGAAAGAAAAGAAATTCAACCTTCTTTTCAAACACAGCACCACCCCCATCGCCAACCCGATGGAAATCCGGGCTGTAAGACGCGAGATTGCTCTTCTGCAGACTTTGATTAACCAGAAGAAAGAGCAGAACTAGAGGTTTTAAGATATGGAAAAACAAGAATCCCGTGGACAGAGAAAAGTTCTCACCGGTGTGGTAGTGTCTGATAAGATGGACAAAACCCGCACCGTATTGGTGGAACGCTTAGTGCGCACCGGCTTATACAGCAAAACGCTGAAAAGAGCCGCCAAGTTTCATGCGCATGACGAAGGCAACGAGAGCAAAATAGGGGATAAAGTGGAAATTATGAGCACTCGCCCCGTGTCCAAAACGACCAAATGGCGCGTTTCCAAAATTGTGGAAAAAGCCAGAGCTTAGTTTTTATAAACTACGGAGTTATTAAACTATGATTCAACTCAGAAGCATTCTTAACGTGGCCGATAACTCGGGCGCCCGCAAAGTCCAGTGCTTTAAGGTGCGCGGTGGCCACCACCGGGATATTGCAACTTTGGGAGACGTTGTGATGTGCTCCGTCAGAGATGCAATCCCTACTTCCGCCATTAAAAAAGGCGACGTGGTACGCGCAGTAGTAGTGCGTGTAGCCCGTGAAAAAAGACGCAAAGACGGTTCCTATATCCGCTTTGATGACAACGCTGTTTGCATCATTAACGATAATGGCGAACCCAAAGGTACGCGTGTGTTCGGCCCTATTGCGAGAGAACTTCGGGAAAAGAACTTCCTGAAAATCATTTCGCTGGCCCCCGAGGTAGTATAGTATGATTATTAAGAAAAAAGATACTGTGTTGGTTTTGTCCGGTAAGGACAAAGGCAAGAAAGGCGAAGTGAAATCCGTCAACCCGACCAAAAACAAAGTAGTAGTGGCCGGCGTGAATATGATTTCCAAACACGTGAAGCCTTCCCAAAACAAACAAGGCGGCATCAACAAGATGGAAGCTCCGCTGGACGCTTCCAACGTAGCGATTGTGTGCAGCAAATGCAAAAAAGCCATGACCCCCAAAATTGAAGTGACGGGTGACGGCAAAAAAGTGCGTGTGTGCCGCAAGTGCAATCAGCCTATCATTTAATCTAGGTAAAGTTAAAATGACTAAAGAAACGAAAAATACTGTGAACGTTCCGGCAGATTACCAGCCCAGATTGCAGAAACTGTACAAAGAAAAAGTACTGCCTGCTTTACTGAAAGACATGGGCCAAAAAAGCCCCATGGCCGTACCCAAGCTGGAAAAAATCGTCATCAACATTGGCGTAAAAGAAGCCCGTGAAGACGTGAAAGCGTTAGACGTGGCCCGCGAAGACTTAACCGCCATCGCCGGCCAAGCTGCGCAAGTAAGAAAAGCCAAAAAATCTATCTCTAACTTCAAATTGAGAGAAGGTATGCCTATTGGTGTGCGCGTGACCTTGCGCGGCGCCCGTATGTATGAATTTTTGGAACGCTTTATTAGCATTGCTTGCCCGCGTATCCGCGACTTCCAAGGCTTTAACGATAAGGCCTTTGACGGTAAAGGCAACTTGAACCTGGGTATTAAAGAACATTATATTTTCCCGGAAATTGACGTGGAAAAATCGCCCAAAGCCCATGGTATGAACATTACGTTCGTCACCACGGCCAAGAACGACGACGCCGGCCGCCTGCTCATGAATTATATGGGTATGCCTTTCCGCAAAGCGGCGGCTAAATAAGGAGCAAAAACTTTATGGCTACCAAAGCATGGGTTGCAAAAATGGCCAAAGACCAAAAGTTCGCTGTCCGGTATCATAACAGATGCCAGATTTGCGGCCGCGCGAGAGGTTATTATCGCGATTTCGGTCTTTGCCGTATCTGCCTGAGAAAGATGGCACACCAGGGTTTAATCCCGGGTCTTAGAAAATCAAGCTGGTAAAATTTACAGGAGGAGGCGCTCAACCGGATTAACTCCGCCAAGCGGAAAGTGTTTTGGAAGAGCAGCCTATACACATGGATCCAATCGCAGATTTCTTAACCAGAATAAGAAACGCCAACATGAAAAAGAAAGAAAAAGTGGATATCCCTTTTTCTAAGATTAAAACGGAAATTGCTCGCGTTTTGAAAGAAGAAGGCTATATTGCCAATTTCAAAGCCGTGCATAACGAAACCAAGGGCGGTGTGGTAAGAGTTTTCTTAAAATACACGCCTGAAAACGAATGCGTAATCCAAGGGCTCAGAAGAGTCTCCAAACCGGGGCAACGGGTGTACAGCGCGTACAACAACATTCCCAAAGTCCGCGGTGCGTTTGGCATTACCATTTTGTCTACTTCTAAAGGCATTATGACCGACAGCCAGGCCAAAGCCGCCAAGATGGGTGGCGAATTGTTGTGCCAGGTTTGGTAAGGGGGGAATATGAGCAGAATTGGTAAAAAAATCATCAACATTCCCGCTAAAACCAAAGTGGAAGTCAACGGCCAAGTAGTGACGGCCACCGGCGCGTTGGGTACGCTTTCGTACACCTGCCCGGCGGATGTCACCATCAGCTTCAAAGATAACGTGCTTTCTTTTTCTATCCCGGAAGGGAAAGAAAAACAGCTTAACGCCATTCACGGCACCACCCGCGCCAATGTCTTCAACATTATTGAAGGCGTGACGAACGGTTTTACCAAAGTGCTGGAAATTAACGGCTTGGGCTACCGCGCCAACGTGGCCGGCACGAAATTGAACATGGAATTGGGCTTCTCCCACCCCGTCAATTTGGACATTCCGCAAGGTTTGACCGTGACGGTGGACGGCAAAACGGGCGCCCTGTCCATCAAAGGCAGCAACAAGTTCCTCGTGGGCGATTTTGCGGCCAAAATCAGAAGAATCAGACCTCCGGAACCCTACAAGGGCAGCGGTATTAAATACCAAGGTGAACACATTGTTCGCAAAGCCGGTAAGACTGCTGCGGGAGGCAAATAATTATGGCTACTAAACAGGAAAGATACCAATACAGAAAAGACAGAAGCCGTGGGCATCTGTTAGCCACCGGTGCGCACAGACCCCGCCTGTCCGTTTACAGAAGCTTGAAATATATTTATGCCCAAATCATTGACGACAAGACCCATAGTACGTTAGTATCCGCTACCACCTTGTCTGCTGAATTGGAAGGTAAATATGAAGCTTCCGGCAAAAGCATTGAAGCCGCCAAAGCCTTGGGCGCCGTAATTGCCAAAAAAGCTTTGGAAAAAGGCATCACCGAAGTGATGTTTGACCGCGGCGGCAGAGTCTATCACGGCAGAATTAAAGCGCTTGCTGATTCCGCCAGAGAAGCAGGCTTGAAATTCTAATATTAAGGTGAATTTAATGTCTAACGAAACGCTGAAGAGCGAAAACAGAAAAGAAGCGAAAGGCAAAAGAGCCGAGTTTCAAAAAGCCAGACCGGCGTTGGAAGGTAAATCCACGGTTATCCACGTAGCCCGCACGGCTAAAGTGGTAAAAGGCGGTAAACGTTTTGGTTTCCGCGCGCTGGTAGTGGTGGGCAACGGCTCCGGCAAAGTAGGCGTGGCCATTGGTAAAGCAAACCAAGTGCAGTTGGCCATTGCTAAAGCGGAATCCCACGCCCGCAAACACATGATTACGTTTCCAATTGTGGGCGAAACCATTCCGCATGAAGTTATCGGCAAATTCGGCGCGGCATCCGTTTGGATGAAACCGGCCGCCCCCGGTACCGGTGTAATCGCCGGTGCGGGTGTGCGCTTGTTGTTTGAAGCCGCCGGCATCAAAGACGTCTTGGCCAAAAGCTTGGGCAGCACCAACCCGTGCAACCTGGTTTACGCCACGATGGAAGCCTTGAAAATGCTGAAGAACAAAGAAACCGTTGCAGTATTGCGCGGTAAAGCCGAAAAACCGGCTGAAGCCCCGAAAGCCGAAGCGCAAGCCGAAGCTGCCAAGGCCGAATAGTTTTGTGGAGAAAATAAAATGGTAAATTTGAATACTCTTTTCCCTAAACATGGCTCCAGAAAAGCCAAAAGACGCTTGGGCATCGGCCCGGGCTCCGGCTTGGGCAACTACTGCACCAAAGGTATGAAAGGGCAGACTTCCCGCTCCGGTAATACCCGCAAGGAAAGCAAAGAAGGCGGCCAGATGCCGCTTATCCGCCACACGCCTAAGAGCGGTTTTTCCAATAAGGATTTTGCCAGACGGTTTGACTACGTCAACGTAGGCACCTTGGAAAAATTGTTCAACGCCGGTGCGGAAGTGACCCCGGAAGCCTTGAAAAAGGCCGGTGCCATTCATGATGTTTCCAGCGTGAAAGTGCTTGCCATGGGCGAGCTTACCAAAGCGCTGAAAGTGTCCGCCCACGGTTTTTCCGCCTCTGCTAAAGCGGCGATTGAAAAAGCCGGCGGCACCGTCACCGTTATTGAAAAGAAGACCAAATAATGGAAACCAACAATACGGTTGCAAATATTTTCAACGCCCCCGAACTCAAGAAGAGACTTCTCTTCTTGATAGGGGCGTTGGCTGTTTTCCGGATTGCGGCTGCAATCCCGATACCTGGCATTAATGCGGAAGTTTTGCGCCAGATGTTTGCCCAGCACGAAAACGGTATTTTAGGCTTTATGAATATCTTTTCGGGTGGGGCTTTGGGCAAATTCTCCATTTTAGCGTTAGGTATTATGCCGTACATCAACGCGTCCATTATCATGGGGCTCGTGCGCGGGGCGCATATCTTCCCGGCATTGGACCGCATGCATAAAGAAGGCGAGAGCGGCAGAAGAAAAGAAAACCAAATCACCCGTATTTTTGCTTTGTTCTTAGCCGTCCTGCAAGGGGCGATGATGACCTTTGCTATTACCAAGGTGGAAGGCGCGGGCGGTATGTCGGCCGTGGTCAACCCCTCGGCGTGGTTCTTTATTACCACAGTTCTTACGTTAGCCGCAGGCACGATGTTTGTGATGTGGCTGGGGGAACAAATTACCGAAAAAGGCGTAGGGAACGGTATTTCGCTCATTATTTTTGCGGGTATCGTGGACCGCTTGCCCAGTGCGGTAATGGAAATTGTGAATCGCGTAAAAACGGACGAAATGGATTTCTTTATGGCGCTTGTAATTTTTGCCGCTGCGGTGGTAATTACGGCTTTGGTGGTGTGGTTGGAAACAGCCCAACGCCAAATCCCGGTACAATACGCCAAACGCCAGGTGGGCAACAAAATGTATGGCGGGCAGACCAGCTATTTGCCGCTCAAAATAGACCAGAGCGGTGTAATTGCGGTAATCTTTGCCTCGTCTGTCATTTCTTTGCCGCTTACGCTGGCCAGCTTCAACCGTGACGCCCATTGGGCCCAAGTGCTGATGAACTACATGAGCCACAATAACGCGTGGTATATGTTGTTGTTCTCGGCGCTTATCATTTTCTTCTGCTATTTCTACAATTCTATGACCATTAACCCGGCCGATTTGGCGGATAACATGAAGAAATGGGGCGGCTTTATCCCGGGCATTCGCCCTGGCGAACCGACCAAAAACTACATTGAATGGGTCATGAACCGCTTGACGTTCTGCGGCGCCATCTTTGTTTGTTTGGTGGCTGTTCTGCCGGATTTCTTCCGTGCGGAATTTGGCGTGGATTTCTACTTCGGTGGTACCGCGCTGCTCATCGTGGTTGGTGTTGCTTTGGATACCGTCGGCCAAATCCAAGCCCATCTGTTGGCCCGCAATTATGAGCCGCTGATGAAAGGCAGCAAAAGGATTAAGGGGCGCTGGTTCAACGTCGGCCAATAATTTTTGGTAATTTTGGGAGATTTCGTTGTTGTTCATTCGCTCACATAACAAACAAGTATGCTTCGTGAATGAACGCCTAGAAATCTCCTCAAAATTCCCTAAAAATTCCGGTTTTTCGGGGTGGGTTTACGCCCGGGCTCGGAAAAATTAAAAGCAGTGTAAAAAAAAGGAAAATTCCGCTATTGGACGGAGTTTCCGCAAAATAAATTAAGGCCGTTTTGGGAATTATTTTGCGTGCGGCTTGAGAAAGGCCGGACGTAAAATAATTTGACAAGAAAGACAAGGAAGGATTGATTGTGAATATCGTTTTAATGGGCTGCCCGGGTGCCGGGAAAGGTACGCAGTCGGCCAAGTTGCAGGAAGAACTGAAGCTCAAACATATTTCCACTGGGGACGTACTCCGGGCCGAAATTGCTTCCGGTTCTGAATTGGGTAAAAAAATTGCCGGTATTATTAACGCTGGTAATTTAGTGCCGGACGAATTGATGATTTCCATGTTGGAAAACATTGTTAAATCCACGGATGCGGGGATTATTTTTGACGGGTTCCCCCGCACGGTGGCGCAGGCCGAAGCGTTAAACGCTATGCTGAAGCGCTTTCACCGTGAAATTTCCGCCGTTATAATGATTAATTTGCCGGAAAGCGAAGTGGTCAAACGCATTACCTCGCGCCGCCAATGCAAAAAATGCGGGGCGATTGTGCATGTGGACCCGGCCGCGCCGGCCACCGTCTGCCCGGATTGCGGCGGGGAATTATACACCCGCGAAATACCGGGGCGGACCAGTTCGGTCATTTGTTTCAAAACCGCAGCGGTCACTTTGCCCGCCGCACGCATCAAATCTAGTTCATGTTTGCTTTTAACTTCAATCATTTTACCTTCTTGAGGACAGCCACTAAATCCTCAAAAACTTTTTCGGGCGTTTGATTGCCGTTGATTTCCACATATTTGCCGGAATTTTGATAGAACGTCTTTACCGGCAGTGTGTCGTGGTGGTACACTTCCAAACGGTGTTTGGCCCGTTCGGCGGTATCATCCGCGCGGGTGTATACTTACAATTCGCTCCTTCGGGGCGACCCCGTTATTCTTGGGGTATTATGGGTTTCCGGGTTCAATTTGCGCTTCTGTAAATGAAGAAGTTGTGCATGGAATCCCAAAAAAAGATAGAATATTAAAGAGTGGTGATATTGTAAGTATAGATACAGGAGCCCGGCTTGACGGTTTCTGTTCTGATGCCGCTATCACCCTCGGCGTGGGAAAAGTTTCTGATGAAGCCCAAAGACTGATGGATGTGACCCGGAAGTCTTTGTATAAAGCGATTGGGCTTGTCAAACCGGGTGCCCGGCTAGGAGATATTGGGCACGCGGTGGAGACTTTTGCCGAGCTACATAACATGGGTGTCGTGCGGGATTATTGCGGGCATGGTATCGGCCGCAATATGCACGAGGAGCCAAACATCCCGAACTTCGGGCGCAAAGGCACCGGGCCGATGTTGGAAGAAGGCATGGTGCTGGCAATAGAGCCCATGATTACAGCGGGAACTTATAAAGTCAGGCAGCTGAGTGACGGTTGGACGGTTGTGACGAGTGACGGTAAATATGCCGCGCACTTTGAACATACGGTAGCTGTCACCGCTCACGGCAGTGAAATTTTCACTGCTTTTGAATAGCTCCTACGGGAGAAATTCTGATTTAATCCGAACTCGGAGATGTATGAGCGATAAAATTGAACTGGAAGGAAAGGTTTTGGAAGCGTTGCCCAATGCAATGTTCAAAATTGAAATTGCAGGCGGCAAAACGATTCTTGGCCACATATCCGGAAAAATGAGAGTTCATCATATAAGAATCTTGCCGGGGGACAAAGTGAAGTTGGAACTTTCCCCTTACGACTTGACGAAAGGCCGGATTACTTATAGGGAGAAATAAATGAAAGTCAGAGCCAGTGTCAAAAAGATATGTCAAAAATGCAAAGTCATTAAACGCAACGGCGTGGTTCGGGTGGTTTGCGAAGTAGCAAAACACAAACAGCGCCAAGGTTAATTTACAGGAGTTTTAGAATATATGGCAAGAGTCGCAGGTATTGATTTACCTAAAAACAAAAGAATAGACGTAGCCTTAGAGTACATCTACGGCATCGGCAAGAAAAACGCCAAAGAAGTCCTCGCCAAGCTGGAAGGGCAGATTGACCCCGCCACCCGCGTGAAAGATTTAACCGAACAGCAGGCCGGTCTCTTAAACACCATCTTGCAAAAAGAATATAAAGTGGAAGGGGAATTGAGAAGAGAAATCGCCCAAAACATCCACCGCTTTATTGAAATCGGTTCCTATAAAGGCCAGCGCCACCGCAGAAACCTGCCGGTCCGCGGTCAGAGAACCAAAACCAACGCCAGAACCAGACGCGGCCGCCGCAAAACCGTGGGTTCCAAGGCTGCAGCTAAATAAAATTTAGGAACTTTAGGAATTTAATTATGGCAGAAGAAATTAAAAAAGAAGCTGCGGAAGTGAAAGCTCCCGCCGCTGTGAAAGGAAAAAAGAAAAACGCCAAAGCGCCTGTGTTCGGCGTGGTGCATATTAACTGCTCGTTCAACAATACGATTGTGACGATATCCGACGATAAAGGCAACACTATTGCCTGGTCTACCGCCGGTTCCCATGGGTTTAAGGGCACCAAAAAAGGCACTCCGTTTGCCGCCCAAATTACCTGCAACAAAGTGGCCGAAAAAGCCGTCGCTCTGGGTATGAGAGAAGTTGCAGTAAAGGTTTGTGGCCCCGGCCAGGGCAGAGAAACTGCCGTCAGAGCCGTACAACAAGCCGGACTTACCGTGTCTTCCATTAAAGACATCACCCCCATTCCGCACAACGGATGCAGACCGCCTAAAGCCAGGAGAGTATAAGATTTATGTCCAGATATACAGGAGCCAGCTGCAAAAAATGCAGAAAATTAGATTGCAAACTTTTCTTGAAAGGGACCAAATGCTACACCAACTGCGTGGTTGACAAATTGGCCGCCACCATTAAACGCGGTGGCAAAGTACGCCGCGCTAAAGTGTCCGAATATGGTATCCGCTTGCAGGAAAAGCAGAAAGCCAGACTTCAGTCCGGTATGTCGGAAATTCCGTTCCGCAATTTGTTTGACGCCGCTGCTAAGGCCGAAGGCCAAACCGGTGAAAACTTCTTGCGCAAACTGGAAACCCGCTTAGATAACGTCGTGCGCCGCCTGGGCTTTGCGGTTTCTTTGAAATCCGCCCGCCAGTTGGTGTTGCATGGTTTTGTAAAAGTGAACGGTAAAGCCGTAAACGTGCCTTCTTATCAACTGCGCATCGGTGATAAAGTGGCGTTGGATGCCTCTTTGGCGGAAAACGCCGGCGTGAAACAAGGCCTTACCGAAACCGAAAAACGCAACCAGCGCCCGAGCTTCTTGGAATACGACGCGGAGAAAATGACCGGAAAACTTTTAAGATGGCCCGACAGAGCGGAAATGTCCTATCCTGTCAACGAGCAGCTCATCGTAGAATACTATTCTAAATAGTTTGGAGGCTTTACATGGCTTTGAATGAATTGGTTCTTCCCCAAAAAATTCAGTTAGAAGAAAAAACTGCTTCTGATTTTTACGGCAAATTTATTGCGGAACCCTACGAAAGCGGCTACGGCCACACGGTAGGGAACTCCCTGCGCCGGATTTTACTTTCCGGCATGGAAGGGGCCGCTATTACCGCCGTTAGAATTGCGGGGGCCGTGCATGAATTTAGCACGTTGCCCAACGTACGGGAAGACGTTATCAATATTCTGCTCAACCTCAAGCAACTGCGTGTTAAAATGGACGGCAAAGCCCGTGAATATGTCACGTTGCACGCCACCAAACCGGGTGTTGTGACGGCCGCTTCCATCCAGGAAGTGGACGGTGTGACCATTATTAACAAAGATTTGCCTATCGCTACGCTTGAAGCGGGCGGCAGCCTGGAGATGGAAATTGAAATTTCCCGGGGTAAGGGATATGCGCCGGCCGAAGAACTGGCCAAAATCCAACGTCCTGCCGGTTTTATTCCGATGGATGCCCTGTATTCTCCTATTGTGAAAGTTCACTACGACGTGGAACCTGCCCGCGTGGGACAGAAAACCGACTACGACCGCCTGATTTTGGAAATCACGACGGACGGCACGTTGGAACCTGCCCGTGCGTTGCACCGCGCCGCGGTATTGCTTTCCAATTCTTTGCATATTTTTACGATTGAAGGCGAAGACGACTGCGTAGCCACCGTAAGCGACGAAGCGGTTGCGGAACCTGTTTCCGCCGCGGCTAACACCGGTGCCGCTGCGGCCAGCTCTAAATTGGATGAAGTGTTAAACCAATCCATTGAGTTCGTGGAGCTTTCCAGCCGTTCCATTAACTGCTTAAAATCTGAAAATGTGAACACCGTACGCGATTTGGTAAAAATGACCGAAGACGATTTGAAAATGATTAAGAACTTCGGCGCCAAATCTATGGACGAAATCAAAGAAAAACTGGCCGAAATGAATCTTTCTCTCGGCATGAAAATTTAAGGATAGGATTTTGAACGTATGATTAAAAATACAGGATACAGAAAGCTGGGCAAAACGGCCTCTCACCGCAAAGCGATGTTGAACAACATGGCCACCAGCATTATCCTTCACGAAGAAGTGAAGACCACCTTGCCCAAAGCCAAGGAAGTCCGCCGCGTAGTGGAAGGGTTAATTACCTCCGCCAAAGCGAACAACCACTTGGCCGTTAAAGATACGTTGAAAGACAAAGTTGCTTTCAAAAAACTCTTTGACGTGCTGGTTGCCAGATATGCAAACCGGCCGGGCGGTTTCTGCCGCATTTACCGCGCTGGTGTGCGCCAGGGCGATAACGCGCAGGTTGCTATCATTAAATTGGTGGAATAAATGGTTATTGACTACTTGGGGGGCCTTTTCTCTTCCGACTTAGGTATGGACCTTGGCACAGCCAACAGTCTTATCTATGTAAAAGATAAAGGCATCGTTTTACGCGAACCGTCCGTCGTTGCCGTGGACCGGGAAACCGGCGAGGTAAAGGCGGTCGGCTCCAAGGCCAAGCAAATGTTGGGCCGCACGCCGGCCAACATTGTTGCGGTGCGCCCCATGAAAAACGGCGTAATAGCGGATTTTGAAGTGACGCAGGAAATGATACGCTATTTTATCCGCAAAGTGCACAGCCGCAGCAGTTTGTTGCGCCCCCGGATTGTGATTGGGATTCCTTCCGACATTACCGGCGTGGAACGCCGCGCGGTGGACGATGCCGCCCGCCAAGCAGGTGCCCGCGAAGTGTACTTAATTGAAGAGCCTATGGCTTCGGCCATGGGGGCGGATTTGCCGATTGCGGAACCGCACGCCAGTATGATTGTGGATATCGGCGGCGGCACGACGGAAGTGGCTGTTATCTCCTTAGGTGGAATGGTGGTAGCCAAATCCATTGATGTAGCCGGGGACGAACTGACCGAATGTATTGTGCAGTATTTCCGCAAAAAATACAATCTGATTATTGGGGAAACGACGGCCGAGGAAGTGAAAATCAACCTGGGTTCCGTCTATCCGCTCAAGGAAGAAAAATCCATGGAAGTAAAAGGGCGCGACCAGACACAAGGGTTGCCCCGCACGCTGACGGTGACGAGCGAAGAAATCCGCCAGGCCCTGATGGAGCCCGTGCGCTTGATTATTGAAGTCATCAAAAGCACCTTGGAAGAAACCCCGCCTGAATTGGCCGCTGACTTGGTGGACCGCGGCTTGGTAGTTGCCGGTGGTGGCAGTATGTTAAGAGGCATTACCGAGCTTATCCGCAAAGAAACGGACATTCCCGTTCACCGCGCTCCGGACCCGCTTAGTTGCGTGGCCCTGGGTACGGGCAAGTTCTTGGAACAGCTGAACGAGAAAGGCAACAAGTTCTTTGGTTCGCGCGGGAAATCTTACTAATTCTTCCGGCGTTCTGATTGATTTGAGCGGGCACGGTTTCGGTTTTGGGAACCGTTGCCCGCTTTGTATTTGCCGGCGCTTGCCTTTGCGGCGTGCCGGCTGCCGCCCGGGGGGCTACACACCCAAAAATCCGGGCCGGTTGTTTACGCGCGTGTAAACGGGCGTTTTACGCACAGGAACCCTTTTTATTATGTCTTACCCTAAAAAGAAAAAACACCAGGCCGCACAAGCGGGCAAGTCCCGCGGGTGGATGTTGCCGCTTTTTTATTTGGTGTTATCTTTTTTATTAATGATTTTGCCGTTGGAAGGGCTGGTCAATTCGGTCAAAGCGGTGCTTTCTTATGTATTTATACCGCAAATCCGTTTGTCGCACTCGGCCGTTAAATATGCGCAAGGCGTATCGGCCACCGTGCAGGAATTGTTAAACGCCCATCACGAAAACCGCCAACTGCACCAGGAAATTGAAGCCGCTAAAATTTTAAGCGCGCAGGCGGAAATGGTATTTGCCGAAAACGAACGCTTAACCGCTATTTTGAAATTGGAGCCGTCTAAACCGTGGAAAGGCACTTGGGCCACCATTGCGTACCGGGAGCCTTCCCAATGGAATACGGTAATTATTGATAAAGGCGCGCAAGACGGCATAGAGCCGCGCAGTGCGGTAATTGCGGTGGAAAACGGCGTGGAAGGTTTAGCCGGGGAAGTGGTGGAAGTGACGGAAAACACGGCCAAAGTGCTTTTGGTGCGTGACGAAGATTTTTCTGCCGCGGCGTTTTTAAGCCCCGGGCGTGAAGAAGGGCTTTTAGCGGGCGGCGGCACCGGGGCGGTATTATTAAAATATGTGCCGCTGTTATCCCAGGTAAAGCCGGGAGATAAGGTGTATACCTCGGCGGCCAGCAGTATTTTCCCGGCCGGAATTTTGGCGGGGGAAGTATCTGCCGTGCGGCGGGGCGGGTCGTTCCAAACCGCGCTGACGGTAGAGGTGGCCCCGGCCATTAGCTCCAGCACCTTAAAAGAAGTTTTTGTCATTTTGAATAAGGATAAAAAGAAAAAATAATGTTGGGTGTCATTAAACTGTTTTTTACTTTTATAATAGCCACGGTACTGCATTGGGCTTTTGCTACCGCGTTTGCAAACATCGGCATACAGGTTAATTTAATGTTTGTGTTTGCGTTAGCGGCGTGTGCCTTGTTGAAACCGTCGTACGGCTATGCGCTTGCGTTTTTGTGCGGGCTGTTTTTGGACTTTTTCGGTACCAAGCTGTTCGGCAATAACGCCTTTACCTTTTGCGCGCTCGCGTGTGTGGTATACGCGGTAGGTGAGCGCTTTGATTTTGAAAGTATCTTACCCCAAATGCTGTCGGTTCTGCTGGGCAGCCTGGCGGCGGTGTTGATGAGTACACTGCTTGTCCGTATTTTTACGGGTGCTTCCGTGTGGCTGGGTTGGTGGAGTTGGTTGGGCGGAAGCGTGACGAATGCGCTGTTGGCTCCGGCTGTGTTTTTATTCTTGCGGAGGATATTTTCTAAAGGGTTTGTCAGTAAAGAAGCTTAATAAGCTAAGGATACCGGGTGTATGCCCACAACCAAGATTTTTTTTAATGCGCGCTTGAAAGCGTTGTTTTTGATTGCCTGCGCGGCGTGCGGCGTAATTGCCTTGCGCCTGGTGGACATTCAAGTAGTGCGGCACGGCTATTATTTGGAAATGGCCGAGCGCAACCGTACGCAGGTGCTGTACCAAACGGCCCCGCGCGGGCGCGTGTTTACCTCGGACGGCGTAGCCGTTGCCAGCAATCAGCCTTCCTTTAATTTTTACTATTTGGCCGCCGGCCGTAAAGATACCCCTTATTTACAGCATTTAGCGCAGGATTTTGCCCCCAAATTGGGGTTAAGCGTGGAAGCGTTGACCGACAAGCTGTTAGAGGGCTTAAAAAGCGGCAAAGCGGTAGCCTTGGCCGAAAACCTTTCCCCTAAAACCACCATAGCCCTGCAAGAATTGCAAATCTATTATCCGGGTGTGTATTTGTTGGAAGAAACCAAGCGGGACTATCCGTACGGCTCTTTTGCCAGTCACTTAATCGGCTATTTAGGCAGTATGGAAGACTCGGAATGGCGCAAGCGGGATTTGCGTATGAATTACCGCTTAAACTCTAAAATCGGCAAAAACGGGATAGAAAAAAAGTACGAGCGCGAACTAAAAGGAACGGACGGCGGCGCCTATTTGGAAGTGGACTACCGCGGCCGCGTCAAGCGCGTGATTGAAGACCGTAAATGGGAGCCGGGCAGTGACGTGTATTTAACCTTAAATTTTGCCGTACAGCGTGCGGCGGAGGAAGGGCTCAAAAAAACGTCCACCGGGCGCGGGGCGGCGGTGGCGTTGGATACCCGCACCGGGGCCGTGTTGGCGTTGGCCAGTGCGCCCGCGTATGACCCGAATATTTTTGTGCCGTACAGTGATGACACTTCCCCCAAAAATAATAAGCAAATCAGCGAATACAACTTAGCCATCCAGGGTACTTATCCGCCGGCTTCCACATTTAAGATTTTAACGGCGATTGCCGCGTTGCAAGACCCGGATTTCAACCCGAACGATAAAATTAAGTGCCCGGGTTATTACAATGCGGGCTCCCGCGTGTTTAAGTGTTGGAAAAAAACCGGGCACGGCCCGATGAATTTGGAAGACGGCCTGGCCAATTCTTGCGACGTTTACTTTTACGCTACGGCCGCGCAAATTGGCTCGGCCGCTATTGAGCGCGTCCAGCGGGCGTTTATGTTCGGCCGCCCCACCGGGATTGATTTGCCCGGGGAACGCTCCGGCAATATGTATGGGCCCACCAAACGCGCGCGCAATAAATCCTACTGGTTTATCGGGGATACGCTCAATTTGTCTATTGGGCAGGGGGAACTGCTTGTCACGCCTATAAAGTTGGCGCAATTCGCGGCGGCGATTGCCAGCCGGGGAAAGGTTTTCCGTCCGTATTATGTGGAAAAACTGGTCAGCAACCATACCGGTAAAGCAACCCCGGTAGGAAAAACGGAAATTCTCAATATGGCGGATTATCCGGCGGATACATACAATTTAATCTGGCATTCCATGAAGCACACCACGGATGCAGGCACCGCCCGGTGGGCGAAAATACCGGGGTTGGATGTGTATGCCAAAACGGGTACGGCCCAAAACCCGCACGGGGACGACCACGCCTGGTTTATGGCTTTTGCCGGGCGGGCCGGAGAAGAACCCTCTATTGCCTTGGCCGTATTTGTGGAATACGGCTTGCACGGCTCCAGCGCGGCCGGGCCGGTTGCGCGGGAAATGCTAAAAGCCTATTTTGGGGTGGATGACCGCGGAAAGGTGGTTGCATCCGACGTGCCTGCCGCTAATGATAAAGAATATAGTGAACTGTTAGAAAACCTGGGGGATTAATGCTTAAAACGGGAACCAAACGCAATAAATTGGATTGGATATTGTTTTTTGCCATGCTGGGGCTGGTGATTATCGGGGCCTTGTGTGTGATGTCGGCCGTGAACAGCATTTCGTTTACAAACAGCGTGGTGCGCACGCACGCGGTGGCGCTTTGCTTGGGCGGGGCGGCCTTTTTTGTGGGGTGGAGTTTTAACTATCAAATTTATGACGAACAATGGAAGGCCCTGTACGGGTTTGTGCTCCTTTTGTTGGTGGCGGTGCTGGTGTTGGGCTCGTACCAGCGCGGGAGCCGCTCTTGGATTGTTTTGCCGTTTTTCTCTATGCAGCCGGCGGAGCTTTGCCGGGTGCTGACCCTGCTGATTGCCGCCGCCTTTTTGGACCGCCGCGGTACGCGCATCCGCGATACGGGTACACTGGTGGAACTGGGGCTTTTAATTGTGCCGATTTTCGGGCTGATTATGCTTCAGCCGGATTTTTCGTCCATTGTTATTACTTTCCCGGCGCTTGTGGTGCTTTTGTACTGCACCGGGGTTAATATGTTTTATTTGCTTTTACTGGTGTTATTCGGCGGGGTGGCCGGTATTTGTACGATTGGTTGGACGTATGTGTATCTGCACCCGGAACTTATGGATTATACGCTGGTGCGGCTGTTCTTTCAGACCGGAAATAACGGTTGGTATATGGCCGGGGCGTGTTTATTAGTGATGGCCCTGGGCTATGGCACTTGGTGGCTGTTTAGGCAGTTGCGCATTTTCCTGCCGTCGTTTTACTTTGTATTGGGTACGGCGGTGGTGTTGGGCGGATTTTTTGCCGGGGTGTTTGTAGACCACCAGATGAAAACATATCAGCGTAAGCGCGTGGAAGCCTTTTTGGCCCCGAAGTCCGACCCGAAAGGCGCCGGCTACAACGTGTTGCAAGCGCAAATTGCCATGGGCTCCGGCGGCGTGTTGGGCAAGGGGTTGTTTTCGGGTACGCAATCGCGCTTGGGGTTCGTGCCGGAAAAACACACGGATTTTATTTTGGCAGTTGTGGGGGAAGAATTGGGCCTGTGGGGTACTTTAACGGTATTGGGGCTCTATTTACTGATTTTATGGAGACTGGTGATGATTGGTTATAGCGCCAGTGACCGGTACGGCTATTTGGTGTGCGGAGGGATGTTTGGCATGTTTTTTACCTACATGATAATCAACTTCGGCATGCTGATTGGCATTGTGCCCGTGGCGGGGATACCGCTGCCGTTTATCTCGTACGGGGGTTCCAACCTGGTGTCCAGTTTACTGGCGCTGGGGGTGGCGCAGTCCGTCTATGCGCGGCGCATACGCGCGTAAAAGGAAAACGACATGATAAACACGCCAAAAATTTATAAAATGCGTATAGAGTTTACTGTGTCCGGCCGTCCGGACCACAAACGCATTTTTAACGTATTACGCAACGCAGTGTTGGGGAGCGGACTGGCGTTTGAGCCCGCTAAAATAAATAAAAATTGGCCCCGGTTGGCGTATGGCCCGGTATTGGGATATGCGCAGGAAAGTTTAGGGGAATATGCCGATATTTATTTAACCCAACCTGTCAGCACACAAGAAGCCCGGCAGGCATTGGCTCAAGCCGCCGGAAACTCTTTAACCATAAAACGGGTGGAGCGCGTGCCGTATGCGTTGCCGTCCGTGAGCAACCTGGTTGCGGCGGCCTGTTATTGGCTGGAGGGGGATTTTAAGCACTTATCTCCCGGCCCCGGTTTGGCGGAGTTTATCAACGCCTCCCGGGCCGTGGCCGTCATTACGGCCCCTAACGGTATGACGCGGGAAGAAAACATTAAACCGTATGTTTTGGCCTGCGAACAGCCGCAAGCGGATAAAATAGTGCTTACTTTGCAAACGGTGGAAGGAAAATCCCTCAAGCCGGAATATGTGGTGGCCGCCTGGTTGGGGCTTACCATTATGCAAGGGGAAGAATTTACCGTAGAAAACGTAAAGTTTATTCGGGAAGGTTTATACTGGCGTGACACGCAAGGCGCGTTGCACCGCATTTGAGTTGTACAGAGAGGAATTTTTATGACGAAAAATTTGGAAACCAGCCCTAAAGTGGAAGTGATTGTGAATACCTCGTTTGAGGAAACACGCATTGCCATTATGGAAGACGGGCGCATTAACGAAATTATTTGGGAACGCCGCGGCGCACTCAACATTGTGGGTAATATTTATAAAGCCACGGTGGAAAACGTACTGCCGGGTATTTCCAGCGCGTTTTTGAACATCGGCTACGAAAAGAACGCCTATTTGTATATTTCGGATATTTTAGGCGGCGATAAAAAGAATATTGATAAAGTGCTTAAAAAAGGCCAGGAAGTAATGGTGCAGGTGGTAAAAGATGCCATCGGCACCAAAGGGATGAAAGTGACCATGGACGTGACGCTCCCCGGCCGCTATTTGGTGCTTACGCCGAACCAAAGTTTTGTGGGCGTGTCTAAAAATATAGAAGACAGCGAATCGCGCCACAAATTAAACGAAATCGTGCAAGACTTGGCCGCCAAACACTTAAACGGCATGGGGTGCATTGTCCGCACGGAAGCCGAAGAAGCCAGCAAAGACGAACTGGAACGCGAAGTAAAATACCTGTACCGCCAATGGCAATCCATTTTGAAACGCTTTGAAACCATGCGCTCCCCGCAGTTATTGCACGAAGATATGGATGCCGTTTTGCAGGTGGCGCGGGATGTGCTTTCCGAAAACGCCAGCGTGTACTTGCTGGATAACCAAAAAGATTATGAGCGCGTGTTGGACTTTGTAAAAAAGAACTCGCCGGAACTGGCCGACCGCGTAAAACTCTACAAAGGCAAAACGCCTATTTTTGAAGCGTACGATATTGAGCCGGAAATTGACAATTTGCGCAAAATCAAATTGCCGCTTCCCAACGGGGGCAGTATTATTATCCAAGAGGCGGAATCCCTCTGCGCTATTGACGTAAACACCGGCAAATTTACGGGGAATAAATCGCAGGAAGAAACCGTCACCCAAACCAATATTGAAGCCGCTAACGAAATTGCCCACCAACTGCGCCTGCGCAACATTGGCGGGATTATTGTCATTGACTTCATTGATATGCGCAAAGCCTCCAGCCGCCACCGCGTCGTGGAAGCGCTGTCCAAAGCCGTGCATGGGGACAGAGCGAAAATCCGCATTTTGCCCATTACGCGCCTGGGCCTGGTGGAAATGACCCGCGAACGCAAACGCGAAAGCACCGGCAGTTTCATCAGCGAAGAATGCCCGCAATGCCACGGCTCCGGGCGGGTACTGTCCGCCGAGAGCATGCGCATTAAAATCCAGCGCGAAATTTACGACCTGACAAACGGACGCCCCGGTGGAAATTTGCGGGTAGTTTTACACCCGGTGTTGGCAGAAGCCATTAAGCAAAAACAGGCGGATATTGAAGAAAACATCCACCGTTCGCTTAAAATTCAGGCGGACCCGCAAATTGCGTGGGAAGATTACAAAATTGTGTTAGAGTAAAGGTGTGGGGCCTGTGCCGTGCGGCGCGGGCCCCGCTTTGGCTATGAAGAAACTGCTTCTTGCGTTGTTTGCCGCTTTGTTTAGCTTTTTTACCTGCGTGCCCGGTTGGGCGCAGGGCCAAACGCCTGTAAAAGTGATTGGGAAAGACAAAGGGGAGGTCACCTCTCTTTTGGCGAACGGAATTACTTATTTGGATGTACAGCAGACGGCTAAAAAAATCGGCGCGAACGTGGAGCTGTATTCCGCCGCCAAACAAGCCAAAGTGACCTTAAAAGGGTTTGCCTCCATTTTAACCGCGGGGGAAAGCCAGGTCATTCTCAACGGCCAGCCGGTAGCGTTGGGCGAAAGCGTGATAGCCTACCGCGGGCGGATTATGGCTCCGGTGGCCTTTTTTATGTTGCCTGCGCTCGGCAAGGCGTTGGATAGAAAAATTACTTTTGAAAATAACACGCTGTGGGTGGAAAAGAATTTTAATTTGGCGTATGCGGAAAAAACCCAACTCCCCGGCGGGGAGCATTTGGTGTTTGATATGACGGCCCCACTGCAATATGTTTCCCACCGGGCCAACG
>OQVO01000105.1_pt1 | contig 27098 bp, 20 predicted proteins | sample 1691511 | NCBI WGS metagenome assembly OQVO01 (sample SAMN03418254, study PRJEB22391) | human gut metagenome | biome: human-gut; feature: organic feature; material: feces | host: Homo sapiens | place: Tanzania | collected 2013-01 | reverse complement strand
TACGCATTTGCCGATTATCTTTATAATCTGGCAAAGGACGATCTGGTAGCTCCCGAGAATCCCGATAAGCCGACAGATGACCCGAACAAGCCGGATATTTACAGCGTATTCTCTTCGAAGGATTCGATGCTTGCTCCGGGTATAACGCAGAACATCAGCTATGCTGTCGATTCGAACGGCGAGCAGATGGTATACTATATGTCAAAGTCGGACATCAACAGAAGCGATGTCAATATCTACGCAAACTATGCAAACAATGACGCTTCTTCATGGGCATTGTCAACTGTCAGCGAGCAGATGGCCGCCGCTCAGAAAAAGCATTCCAACCCCAACGACCCCGATAACTATATTGAAAATTACAATGCGGTTGTCGGCACAAACGCCAACTTCTTCAACATGGGTACAGGTAAGCCGCTCGGCTTGCTTGTTATGAACGGCAAGGAGTATACCCCCATTTACACGAAGGAAAGAGAATATAATTTCTTTGCTATCCTCAAGGACGGCACACCGGTTATCGGAGAAGCCTCGGAATATAACAAATACAAGAACAATATTCAGGAGGCTGTCGGCGGTGCGGAAATCCTTGTTAAGGACGGTGTAAATCAGTTCATCGGCAAAACAAGCGAAAAGATGCCGAGATGCTGCGTCGGTATTACGGCGGACGGACAGATTATAAATCTTGTACTTGACGGACGTCAGTATCCGTATTCGGTCGGCGCAACGTATTATGAGGTTGCACAGATTCTCATTGACGCAGGCTGTGTGGACGCTATGGAGCTTGACGGCGGCGGATCCGCAACCTATGACGCAAAGCAGGAGGGCTCGGACGAGGTAACCGTTGTTAACCGCCCGTGCGACAGCGTGGAGCGTTCCGTAAGCTCATCACTTGTAATCGTTTCCACGGCTGTAACTTCAAAGGAATTTGACCACGCTATCGTTAACACCGCAACGGACTACCTGACCGTAGGTTCTTCCTTCGATGTTTCGCTGACAGGCGTCGGTGCGGCAGGAAATATGACCGAGATTCCGAAGAACGCAACACTCCGACTTTCCGATGAAACAGTCGGCACTCTCAACGGTAATAAATTTACCGCCGTTGCAAAGGGCAAGGTCGATATTCAGGTTGTGGTTGACGGAAAGGTTGTCGGAAGCAAAACAATCGAGGTTATCACAAGACCCACGGCTCTCAGCTTTACAAAGGATAATATCAACGTGATTTACGGCGTTGCTGAAGAGCTTCCGCTTGTTGCAACATACAAGAACAATCCCGTAACGTTCAACACGAACGATATCATCTTTGAAATGACCAATGATTTGGCAGGTGTAATGAACGGCTTCTCGTTCACCGGTAACGAAGCTTCGGGCGTTCGTAACGTTACCGTAACCGCTAAGGTCAAGACCGATGTCAATGTTATCGCCAATATTTCCCTGCGCCTTTACAAGGCAGACGAAAGCATTTTCGATTTCGAAAAGGCAACGGCAGGTAACGAGTTCCTCGCATGGAACAGATCTGTTTCGAACTCTTATACAATCGACAACAAGCTTTACTATAAGGTAGATACAAACAAGGATTCTGTCGCTTCGTATGTATTTGCCATTGATATGAAATCGATTACCGCACCTGCACGCTTACAGCCCTTGATGGAATATCTCAACGGCTTTGCTGGCAACGTCGGTGAAAATGCTACCCCATGGGATTATCTTCTCGCTTTGGGCGGACGTGTAAGCGACCTTACAAATGTTACCGTTACGGCGAAATTCCCCGAGGGAGTAGATGTCGATGTTGAAAATCTGAGGTTTGTAAACGACTTCTTCAAGATCTCGTCATACAAATACGACGAAGCCACGCATACGCTTACAATCGTATGCAAGTGGACAAGACAGACTGAGGGTATCGATCCGTCAACGGCAAACTCGATCGGTATTCTCTCCGGTGTTAAGATTACACCGAAGAAGAACGCCCAAAAGGATAAGGACGGATTGATCAATATTGATGTAACGGGTAATGTCTCTTACGATATTTATCTTGATACAACACAGCTTTACAAGTTCGCAAAGGATCCGGAAAATCAGAAGAAATACGGCATTTATGAGTATATCAATCCGAATGATCCGGAGGACGCAGGCGGACACTTCTCCGACACATATGTTACGTTTGAGGATCACTTCTCACTTGACGAAAAGCCCCTCAACGGTTGGATAAGCCCGAACGGTGAACAGTTCTATTACTATGTGAACAACAAAAAGGTCACGGGTATTTACTGCGCACCCGATCAGGACGGTTCGGACAAGAGCTATTATTACAGCTTCGATAACGACGGCGCTTGCACAGGCAAGCTGACAGGTCTTTTCTATGACAATACCGCAAAGGCTTACCGCTATGCCCGTCACGGAGAGCTTCAAAAGGGCTGGGTAATGATAGACAACAGCTGGTACAACTTCGACAATTCATATAACGCACAGACCGGCTCAAAGGCATTCGGCAGTGTAACTTATGAATTTGAGGATAACGGACGCCTGAAGCACGGCGTTTGGGCAAAGACTGTTTTCGGTACAAAGTATTATTACGGCCCGGGTTGCTACAACAGGGGCTGGGCTACAATCGACGGCAACAGGTATTACTTCGAGAACGGTTACCGCTACGAAGGCTACCGCATGATATTCAAGGCAAATGTACGTTATTGGTACGATTTCGGTGATGACGGTATTTGCAAGGATGAGGTTGTTCCCACAGGCTTCTATGAGGACGAAAAGGGTCTCAGCTATGTAATCGACGGCATTGGTGTATACGGCCTTTATAAGATTGACGGCAGTTACTACGGCTTCGATTATTACGGTTATGCAAGAAAGGGCTTCGTCAACGTGGGCGAATCGCACTGTGATCTGAAGCCCGGCAATTATTACTTCGGCGACGATTACAAGGCTGTTAACGGCATTGCAAAGAATCAGAATGGCGACTTGGTTTATTACAGAAACGGTCGTCCGGCAATGGTAGGTCTTGTTGAGGTTGACGGCGACTACTACTTCGCAGGCGGTGCAAACGGTGAAGTTTCCATCAACAAAAAGCAGTACACATGGGCGAACACCACTTCGATTCCGAACGGAACCTACGAATTCGGCCCCGACGGCAAGATGCTCAACGGCATTGTCGAAAAGGACGGAACTCTCTACTACTACGAAACAGGAAAGCCGAAGATGGCAGGTCTTGTCATGGTTGACGGCGCTTACTACTTTGCAGGCGGTGCAAACGGCGAGGTTTCGGTAAACAAGGTTCAGTATGTATGGCAGGATAACGGAATCAAGCTCGAAAATCCCAACTGCGAGTTCGGTGCCGACGGCAAGATGCTTGACGGTATCGTGAATAAGAACGGCACGCTCTACTACTATGTAATGGGCAGACCGAAGATGGCAGGACTTATCGAAATTGACGGCGATTACTACTTCGCAGGCGGAGCAAACGGCGAGCTTGCCGTAAGCAAGGTTCAGAATGTTTGGAAAGCCAACGGTATCAGCCTTTCAAACCCGAACTGCGAATTCGGTGCCGACGGTAAGATGCTTAACGGCATTATCGAAAGAGACGGTAAGCTTTATTACTACGAAATGGGCAGACCGAAGGCGGCAGGACTTGTTGAGGTTGACGGCGACTACTACTTCGCCGGCGGCGAAAACGGTGAAATACTGGTCAATGTAAAGCAATACACATGGGCAAACAGCACGTCGCTTCCGAACGGAACATATGAATTCGGCGCAGACGGCAAGATGCTCAACGGTATTGTCGAAAAGGACGGCACGCTTTATTACTACGAAATGGGTAAAACCAAAACCGCAGGCCTTATCCAAATCGACGGCGACTACTATTTCGCAGGCGGTGCTAACGGTGAAATTACCGTTAACAAAAAGCAGTATGTATGGCAGAGCAACGGCTTATTGCCCGAGGATAACTACGAGTTCGGTGCCGACGGCAAGATGCTCAACGGCTTTGTCACAAGGGACGACGGTATTTACTATTACGATACAGGTAAATACGGCAGAGTCGGTTTGAACCTGATTGACGGTGATTACTACTTTGTCGGCTATTACGGTAAGCTGTATACTAACGGTACTTACTATGTATGGGAAACCAACGGTTACTCAATTTGTATGAACTATACATTTGACGAAACCGGTAAGCTGGTGAAATAATCATGAAATGGGGCTGTCACATTTAGCGCAGAGCAAAACGGTTTCTGCATCTAAATACGACAGCCCTATTGGAGTATTCTAAAGCAAAAAGCGTAAAAATAATTTTGGAAGATTGATTTTAATGAAGAATGCCAAGGTATTTACAAATGCAAAGTGGATTATAATTTGCAAAATCATTCAGTCGGTTTTGCAGCTTTTGGTCGGTATGTTAAGCGCCCGTTATCTGGGCCCGTCTAACTACGGCTTGATTAACTATGCCGCCTCAATAACCGCTTTTGCAATGCCGATTATGAAAATGGGACTTGACGCAACGCTTGTCTTTGAATTGGTAAAAAATCCGAAGCAAGAGGGCAGGGTGCTCGGCACATCGTTGGGCATGAATGTTATATCCTCGTTTTTGAGCATAATCGGCGTTTCGTTTTTTGCTTATTTGGCTAACCCCGACGACCGACAAACTCTCATTGTCTGCGTTGTATATAGTCTCTCGGTTTTCTTTGCGGCGCTGGAAATGATTGAATACTGGTTCCAGTATAAATTGCTTTCCAAGTATTCGTCTGTGGTTATGCTTATTTCCTATGTTGCCGTTTCGGCTTATAAGATATTCCTGCTCGTAACGCAAAAGAACGTAGTTTGGTTTGCTTTTTCTCATTCGATCGAATACGGCTTGATCGCATTTTGTCTTATATTACTGTATTTCAGAAAAAGCGGTGATAAGCTGGTTTTCTCGTTCAGTCTTGCAAAGGACATGTTTTATAAAAGTAAATATTACATTTTTGCGTCGATATTGGTTGTTGTTTTTCAGAATATTGACAAGCTCCTGCTTACCGAGCTGTCGGGTACCGAATCAACGGGCTATTATTCCGCCGCAGTAACCTGCACGGTGATAACGCAGTTTGTATTTACGGCTATCATAGACTCGTTCAGACCGGAAATTTTGAAGCAGAAGAAAGAGGACGAAAAAGAATACGAAACATCGCTTATTTCTCTTTACAGTATAGTTATATATCTGTCATTACTTCAGAGCGTGGCTTTCACCGTGTTTGCAAAGCCGATTGTCTATGTCATGTACGGCAAGGATTTCATGCCCACCGTGAAGATACTGCAAATCCTGATTTGGTATTTTACCTTTTCCATTATCGGCACGGTTCGAAACGTCTGGATTTTGGCAGAGGACAAGCAGAAGTACCTGTGGGGAATAAACCTGATGGGTGCGGCGTTCAGTGCGATCCTCAACTTCATTTTGATTCCTCATTTTGATGCGATAGGTGCCGCAATAGCGTCGTTCTTTACTCAGCTTTTCACGAATTTCATCTTAGGCTTCATCTTAAGACCGTTAAGGCCGAACAACAGGCTTATATTGAAATCCTTGAATCCGAAGATATTCTTTGCGAATATAAGCTCGATAGTGAAAATGCTGTTGAAAAGACAATGATTTTGCATACAGAGCTGTCAAAGGCAGGGGTGAAAAATGGACATTAAAAAGAAAAAAAGGCTGATGACAGCGGGGATTATCCTCTGCGCCGCCGTGTTTGTTTTCTCGGGTGTAATACTTGCTCGGGAATACATCGACCAAAAAAGAAGAGCCGAAGCCTTTGAAAGGGTTGCAAGTCTGGTTGAAACCGACGGTGAAAACGGCTCGGCGGCGAACGACTCGGAGCAGGATGCGAATAAAGCCGCCGCTTACAATAAATATTCGAAGGTATACGCTCAAAACAACGATTTTATCGGCTGGATCACGGTTCCGGATACCCGAATCAACTACCCTGTTATGCAGTCAAAGAACAATCCGAATTTCTATTTGTACCATGACTTTGAAAAGGCGTACAGCAAATTCGGAGTGCCGTTCATGCAGGAAAACTGCGATGTTGCGACCTCCGATAACCTGATAATGTACGGCCATCATATGTATAACGGCAGTATGTTCACCGATCTTTGCAAGTATATTGACGAGGACTTTTACCGTGATCATAAGTACATTCGCTTTGACACCATGGAGGGCTTCGGTGAATACGAGGTCATTGCCGCCTTCAAGACGGTGGCTTACTCCGATGATGGGTTTAGATACGATCGCTTTGTCCGAGCCGAGCGAAAGGAAGATTTTGACGAATACGTTGCCAAGTGCAAGAAGCTGTCGTTCTATGATACGGGCGTGACCGCCAAATACGGCGACAAGCTCATAACGCTCTCAACCTGCGAGTTTTCAAGGCAAAACGGACGCATGGTTGTTGTTGCGAAGAAGGTCAATGACAGGCTTGAAACAATATCATAACGAATAAGGCACAGCAGAATTTGTGAACTGCTGTGCCTTAATTTATTGTTAAAGAATATCAATAACCTTTTTTATATCCGATTCGATGCAGATTGCCTGCTTTTCGATTTCCGAGGGACAAACCGCATCGCCGTAGTTTACGCACGCATATGTTGCCTTCGGATTTTTTGCCGTCATCTGCCAAAACGGGTATTTGATAATGACGGGTTTGTTGTAGCCGATGCCGAGCTCGAGGAAAAGTATTTTTTGATTACCTCTTGTCCGAATGAAGTCGGCGTACCTTTCGGAGGCTCTGTGCCAGCCTTCGTCCTCGACGAATTTATCGTCCGCACGCAGATTCATTGTCATCGGTGCGCCGCAATGCGGACAAACGGGAACAAGCCCGGTCGGGATTTTCATATCGTGCTGCTGTTCACACATTGCAATAACAGTCTGCTCGTTGTCGTATGTTTCGTTGCGGCAGGGAACGGAGCATTGAAAAAGTCCGTAGTCGCCCTGAGTATAGAACAGCCGCTTTTTGTCGAAGCCGGCCTTTTGAAACTGATGGTCAACGTTCGTCGTTATGACGAAATAATCCTTGTCCTTTAGCAGTGCGTAAAGGCGGTTATGGAGGTCGTTCGGTGCGTCCGTGTAGCGGTTTAAAAAGATGTACCTGCTCCAGTACGCCCAGTATTCCTCGGGAGTTTTGTAAGGGTAGAATCCGCCGGAATACATATCGGTGAAGCCGTAACGGGCGTGAAAATCGGCAAAATATTTGTGAAATCTTTCTCCGTCATATTTAAAGCCTGCCGAGGTTGAAAGTCCGGCTCCGGCGCCGATAACAATTGCGTCGGCGGACTCGATTGCCTTCCTCAGCCGCTCAACGCTCTTCGAGAAGCTCTCGGTAGATTTTGTAATCCTCATCCTTGAAAACATTGAATATCACCTCAATTTTGCTTTTTTTCCTGAATACAAAAACAATTACCGCAGCAACGATAACTTCATCGGCTCAAACTGTCTGCCGGTAGATTGCGACAACGATCACAGCGACGATCCCGAAGACTGGATATATCCTTCCGATGTTGCCACCGCGTTTCCGGGAGTCGCCTTTGCTGTGCATTACAGCCGTAACAATATGAAGGTAAAAAACGGCAGGGCGGCACGACCGAAATTCCATGTGTTCTTCGCCATTGACAGAATCACCGATGCCGTTGTATACAGCGAATTAAAAAAACTGGTCAACGCCGTCTTTCCGTACTTTGACACCAAGGCCCTCGATGCCGCCCGTTTCTTCTTTGGTACAAAGATACCGGAAGTAGAGATCTTTGACGGCCCGATGACGCTGACCGCCTTTCTCGCTGATGATGATTTTGATGTCAACATGGACTCAGGCAGCTATGGCGGCATTGTTATTCCGGAAGGCAGCCGCAATGCCACCATGTCACACTACGCGGGCAAAATCCTCAAACGCTATGGAAACACCGGGGAGGCTTATCAGCACTTCATCAAAACAGCCGGCTGCTGTGAGCCGCCGCTGGAACAGTCAGAGCTTGACGGTATTTGGCGCAGCGCAAAGCGTTTTTATGAAAAGATATCTGCACAGGGGGGATATATTCCGCCGGAGCAGTACAATCAGGAACTTGCTCTCAAGCCTTCCGACTATTCAGATGTAGGACAGGCTATCGTGCTGGCAAGGGAATATGAAGGCAAACTCCGCTATTCTCCTTCTACCGACTTCCTTGTTTACAACGGACGTTTCTGGGAGGAATCCAAGCTCAGGGTGCAGGCTGTGGCGCAGGAGCTTACAACCCGCCAGCTTGAAGAGGCGGAAACCGAAATCAGAAAAACAACTGACGAAATGGTGAAAAACGGCGCGTGGGATCTGTTGGCTTCAATGGGTCCGAAAAAGGCGGCTATGGCTTTCAGCCCGGAACAGACCCGTTCCTTTCAAAAGTACGAGAATGCCGCGGCTGTTATCTGTCGCAGACAAAACAATCCGGTGAATTGTTTTGTCATAGCGATAGCTATTGTGAGTTAATTATATGTCAATATCAAACCTGAAACAATGATTTATTTGTTGAATGTGATTCAACAGAGGGTAGAATATTTCTTAATATAGACCCGGATACGATAGATAATTTGGGAATATTCGAACTTTTGGTTAGCAATAATCAATAAAAAACAAACAGAATATTTGTGCAAAACAGAGAAGCTGAAAAACTTCTCTGTTTTTTTGTCACAAAACGTAAAAAACGGACATATATATACAAATACATTTTAAGGAGGCTTATTTATGATAAGCAAAATTTTGAAAAAGATTCTTTGTGTGGTTATGTGTCTGATGATTTGCGGATCAACGACAGCTATGGCAATCAGAGTCGATACGCAGGAGACGGGAATTGTAATGCCGGCGTATCAAAACATCTCGAGCAAAAGCTGTACATTGGATATCTCAGGCGTAAACTCGACATCTTCGGCAACGCTGCGCTCAAGCAAGTCAATGTCACTGAAAATTAAGATGGAACTGCAGAAGAAAAAAAGCGGAGAATACAAGACAATAGAGACATGGAATGCGTCAAGAACGGGAACCATTCTCACAATGGAAAAGGAAAGACTCATCAATGTTCTTGCAAGTTACAGATTGAAGGTTACTTTCACCGCAGGATCGGAAACAGTCGTATCTTACGCATACCCGAAATAATTGACAAACGAAAATAAGGGGAAATTATATATACATACGGCGTAAATGACAATATCACCTGTATTATGTGCAAAAGAGTACAGGCAGAATATTGTCAGACAGTTCGCTTACGACGAACTGAATCAGCTTGTTCGTTCGGCACCTGTTGCAAAGATCAGCACAAAAGTGTATAATTACAACAGAAATTGTGTCCGGACGGACAGGCTGACGGCGTATGAAATCAATAAAGCATGAAATTATAAATTAATGGGATAAAGGTAAATTGAGGTATATAAAGATGAAGAAATTTTCTCAATATAAAACAACAACAAAAGCAGTGTTTGCTTTTATCGCTGCTATTGTTCTTTTAATTATAACGATCGGGGCAATTCTGTTCTCAAAAAACTATATTTGTGAAGTCAAAAGAGGCTTTAATTATAAAGGACAGCATTACACCTGTATTGATAATAGAATGGATGGCGAGAGTTCTTCCTTTATTCCGTTTGGCAGTAATCACTGTAATTTTATTAATGATTTGAACTTTAAAAAATATTTCTTTCTTGAATACTACTCTGAAGACTCAGAAAGATTATTTTTCTATGATTTCACTCCGTTTGGAAATTATATTTTTAAAAAGGACAGTTATATTATTCCAGATAAACCGGAGCCGCAAAGTATTGATTTTATTATGATTACGTATGATGGTGGGGAAAAATATTCTTACATATATAACAAAAATGATATCAATACAATAATTTCATACTTCAATGATATTAATGGTAAAGTTACATCAGATTATACCGATGCCATGTATGGCACAAAGGAAGTTTGGATTGTGGCTTCTTCAAAAAAATACAGCGGAATATTTGATTTGACAGCGGACAATAGGTCTGTTTGTCAAATAGGTGAAGATATTGCATTTGCAAACACTTCAGAAAAATTTTCATCGGACGTGTCAAAAATTATAATGTCATATTATTCTACATCAAAAAGCACAGAGAATTAAAGCCGATTAAAAATTTTTAGGAAAATTATGTCATATTTTGTATTTAGGGCGGCTACTGTATGAGAGAGAAAAAAGAGGGAGCGACGGCGTCATAAATGGGGAATGGTAAATCGAGGGAAATTAATATAGAGATTCATATGACGTCAGCATTAATGTCTTCGGTGGTTTCATCAAAGACATTTCCTTGGATAAAACAAACGATCCGGCAGATTTTCATGTCGGATCGTTTGCTTTTATTTATTAAAAGATATAGCCGAAAAGAACCTTGATAAGTGCGAACGGAATGTACTTGAGCGCTGAGGTGAATTTAACCCAGCCGCTGTTTTCCTGAGCGTACATATTATAATGGTTCATCGCCATCTTGCTTGAGCCGTAATAATCCTTCCACTGAACGATATGTGTCTCATATGTCGATGTATCATTCTCGTCAAGGTCAATGACTCGGAAACCTTTATCCTCGTTGCCGTAGCTTGAAAATGTGAATCCGGGGGTTGCGACAAGATCAATTCCGTTGTAGTTTACTTCATAGGAATTGTTGTGATCATGTCCGAAGAACATTGCAACGACATCACCCTGATCAACCATTGCGCCGAACTGCTTGCTCGGTCTTGTGCCCGGACACGGCCACTCCTTGAAGTTGCCTGCCTTATAATACTCATCCTTGAATTTGTAAAACTTGCCGTTGTTGGGCATTGAGTTCGGTGTACCCTCTGCGCACTCCTCCATCGTGTCAAGGATTTCTCTGACAACAATGTGCTGGAATCCCATTGAAGGAACCGCCGTACCGCCGTTTGCTTCTTTAAGCTCATTGGACTTGTTTATATACCACTCAACCTGATCGTCGTGAACATAGTCATAGCCACCGAGCTCCTCGTCATAGGTGTTTGAATCGAACATCCAAATGTTGTAGGCGAGGTCGTATGCATTCTTTGAAGAATAGATCGGGATATTGTGAGTGCCACAGCCGTACATTTCGGGATCTGCATCGTAGCCGATGAAGCAGTCGTACTTCTGATACAGTGCAAGCTCATCTTCTTTGGTAAGCTTGATATCCTGGTCGTCGTGATTGCCGGGAACCATCGTTACGGGGATACCGTACTTTTCAAAAATTGACATATACTGGTCGATTGCATCCTTTGCGAGCGATTTGTCGATGCATCGGAAAATGTTTGTGCCTGTTGAATAGCCGGCAAAATTGTCGCCGGTGAGAACGATAAGGTCGGGCTTTTCTCTCTCAATTGCCGCCTTAATGAAATCCTTGGCAACAGGATTGAGAACCGCATTGTCCTGAAGATCGGCGATCTGGAGGATTCTGAATTTTCCGTCCTCGTTGAAACGAAGAGACGGATCGGATTTTTTTGCCGATGTGCCGATTGCAAATGTTGAAAAAAGCATCACGGCCGCCACAAGAAATGAAAGAACTTTTTTCATTGGGATTTCTCCTCTCGTCAACTCAGTATGTATGCTCACACACTTCGTTGATTTTATCTCTCAGCCTGAGAAAATCCTCAAGCGCCTGAGGCTTGTTGTTCGGGTTGCGAAGCAGTGCGGCAGGATGGAAAGTGCCCATCATCAAAACACCGTTTTTCTCGATAAATTCACCATGCTGTTTCGTAACCTTGAAGTCGGGACCGATAAGCCGCTGTGCGGAAATTCTTCCGACACAGACAATGATTTTCGGCCGCATAAGTCTGACCTGTTCCCTGAGCCACGTTATGCAGGCGTTCTGCTCCTCAGGCTTCGGGTCACGGTTGTGGGGCGGTCTGCACTTGACCATATTCGCTATGTAAATATTCCTTTTTCTGTCCAGCCCGATTGCGTCAAGGTACTTGTCGAGAAGCTGTCCGCTCCTGCCGACAAATGGCTCTCCCTTGAGATCCTCTTGCTCGCCCGGACCTTCGCCGATGAAAAGCACCTCAGCACTTTCATTTCCGACGCCGAAAACAAGATTCGTCCTCGCTGCGCCCAGTTCGCATCTGTTACAGCCGTAACATTCATTCTTAAGCTCGTCCCAGTTGTTATACATCAGCGCACCTCTTTCGCATCGGATTTAATTTGTTTTGCAAGCTCATCAAATGAAGAAAATTTTCTCTCCGGCCGGATGAACCTGACGGGCCTTATGTCAACGTATTCGCCGTAAATATTTTTGTGAAAGTCAATTATATATGTTTCGCTCAGAACCTTTTCGGAGCCGACCGTCGGACGTCTGCCGATGTTGGCAACGCCCTTATAATGCTCGCCGTCAACCGTAACGTCGGCTTGATAGACGCCGAATTTCGGCAGAACAAGTCCGTCGGGCAGTTCCTGATTGATCGTCGGAAATCCGAGAGTTCTGCCTCGCTTGTCACCGTCGATAACACGGGTACAAAATCCGAACGGGTGACCGAGCATTTTGTTGGCTTTTTCAATCTCGCCGCTCTCAATAAATTTCCTGATCTCCGTCGAGCTTGCGGCACGGGAATCAACATCAACCTCACCCGCAATACGACATTCAAGCCCCAGCCGGTCACATATCTCTTTCATTGTCTGAGCATTGCCCGAGGCATTTTTACCGAAACGGTAGTTGTAGCCGCAGCATACCGCCCTTGCGCCGAATCTGCCGACAAGAATTTTTTCGACAAAATCCTGCGGAGAGAGGTCTTTTATCTCGTTGAAAACAATAGTTTTTATTTTAAGACCGTTTTCGGCGATGATGCGGTTGCGTTCGTCTGCGGTCATAAGCATAGGCGGAGCTGTGCCCGTTATCGCTTTGAGACTGTGCTCGTCAAAAAGCAGGGCAAGGGGAGTAAGCCCCTTGCTTTCAAAGCCCTTTGCCGCTCTGAGAACCGCCATATGACCGACGTGCATACCGTCGAAGTTGCCGAGGGCAACCGCTGTTCTGTTTGCAATTTTTTCGTCTGCCATAATATCACCGTGTATTTGTTGAGTGAATTAAGTCTAATATGTATATAGAAATTCGTTTTCTTTCAGCCTCCCCTTGCTTCAAGCGGAGGCTAAATGTTTAAATTAATAGCATCGACTAATGGTCGTTTTAATTACATATTTAAAATCATTTTTCAATAATCGATATTTTTCGGCAAGAGTATTTCCCGTTGCAATATCCGATTATTTCTTCTTGAACATCTGCTTCATACGCTGTTCCTTTGAAAGGACACGTTTACGAAGTCGGAGCGATTCGGGAGTTACCTCAAGAAGTTCGTCGTCCTTGATAAATTCCATTGACTGCTCAAGACTGAGGGTCGAATGGGGAACCAGACGGAGCGCATCGTCGCTTCCTGCAGCACGAGTATTTGTCATCTGCTTCTTCTTGCAGACATTGCATACGATGTCCTCGTTCCTTGAGCACTCGCCGACGATCATACCCTCGTATACCTCGACGCCCGGTCCGATGAACAGACGTCCTCTGTCCTGGGTGTTGAAAAGACCGTAGCCTGTACTCGTGCCTGTTTCGTGAACAACGATTGAGCCACGCTCTCTGGTTTGAATATCGCCCTTGTACGGCTCATAGCCTGAAAAGAGCTGGTTCATAATTCCGTTACCGTTCGTGTCGGTCATAAATTCCGAACGGTAGCCGATAAGACCTCTTGCGGGAATCTTAAACTCAAGATGAGTTGCTCCACCGTTTCTTGAGCCCATATTTTCAAGCTCGCCTTTACGTGAACCGAGCTTCTCAATTACGGCGCCGACATACTGCTCGGGCACCTCGATAATCAAAAGCTCCATCGGCTCACAGAGCTGACCGTTGATTGTTTTATAAATAACCTCGGGGCGTGATACCTGAAACTCATAGCCCTGACGGCGCATTGTTTCAATAAGAATCGAAAGATGGAGTTCGCCACGACCCGACACCTTGAACGTGTCGGTCGAATCGGTCTCCTCAACCCTCATACTTACGTTTGTCTCAACCTCTTTGAAAAGACGGTCACGGAGGTTTCTCGATGTTACAAACTTACCCTCACGTCCCGCAAATGGGCTGTCGTTGACAATGAAGTTCATTGAAATTGTCGGCTCGTCGATCTTGACAAACGGGAGCGGCTCAACACATTCGGGGTCGCAGGCAGTTTCGCCGATCTCAATATCGGCAATACCGGAAACACAGACGATGTCGCCCATTTCTGCGCTCTCAACCTCAACTCTCTTGAGTCCCTCAAACTGATAAAGTCTTGAAATCTTAACGTTTTCCTGTTCGCCGCCCTGTTTGCAGAGAACGACGTTCTCTCCACGGAGAATTTTACCTCTTTCAACTCTGCCGACACCGATTCTTCCGATATAATCGTCGTAATCAAGGCTGGAGAAGAGAATCTGAAGAGGACCGTCGATGTCTCCCTCCGGAGCGCTGATGTGTTCAAGAATTGCGTCAAGGAGAGGTCTCATATCACCCTCTCGGACATCAGGATCAAGCGAAGAATAGCCGTCCTTCGCCGAGGCGTAAACAACGGGAAATTCGATCTGATCCTCATCTGCACCGAGCTCAATGAAGAGGTCAAGAACCTCGTCGATAACCTCTGCCGGGCGTGCACCGGGACGGTCAATCTTGTTGACAACAACAAGAACCTTTTTCTTGAGGTTCAGAGCCTTTTTTAGAACGAATCTTGTCTGGGGCATACAGCCCTCGAAAGCGTCAACAAGAAGAAGAACGCCGTCAACCATTGTGAGGATTCGCTCAACCTCGCCGCCGAAATCGGCGTGGCCCGGGGTGTCAACGATGTTGATCTTTGTGTTTTTGTAATGGACGGCAGTGTTCTTGGAGAGGATTGTAATTCCACGCTCTCTTTCAAGGTCGTTGGAGTCCATAACTCTTTCCTGAACCTGCTCGTTCTCACGGAACGTACCGCTCTGCTTAAGAAGCTCGTCGACAAGTGTGGTTTTGCCGTGGTCAACGTGGGCAATGATGGCAACGTTACGAAGATTTTCTCTTTTAGACATAGTATCACCTTTCATAATCCTGTGGTTCGAGTTCTTGCAAAATCCCGCATCAACTGTGCCGATTTTGCAAAAATTCGAGCCACTCAAACTATATATTTTTTGATTATTATATTCTAATATATTATAAGCCCTTAGTCAAGTTTTATCAATCGAAAAATAAATGTTGCTTTCAGAAATGTTGCTTTCAGAGAACTTTATTTTACATCGGTTTTTTATCAAATTAATTAAAATGATATAATATTTCATTATTTGATTGAAATATTTTCCTCGGTTTGTTATAATGATAAAAAATGAAAAAACGAGGATGTTTATGAATACAACGAATACAACCGTTATAAAAAAACGGAAGAGAAAACAGCTTAATACGAAGAAAATAATCATAATTTTGTTGTCGCTTGCGGTTTTGTTCGCCGCCCTTGCGGTTATAATCCATTTCACAACGAGGGTCACGAACGATTCATATGCAAACTGTGCGGTGGGCGACGTCAACGGCGACGGACAGATCAATTCCGGAGACTCAATATGTATAATGAAGCATATGGTCGATCAGCAGGATCTTTTTGAAAATCAAATCAAAAATGCGGACGTCAATCTTGACGGACAGGTCGATTCAAGCGATGCACTGCTCATCCTCCGATATTCCGTGGGTGAAATTTCCGCCATTCCGTACGATGAGCAGAAAGAAATGCTTCTTAACAGTTCGCTTAGGAGAAAGCAGACGGTTACAGCAGGCAGCTTCACTTCAACGGCGCAGGTCGTCAACGAGTGGGACAACAACGACGGCACACATTCTTACCAGGTCAATCTGACAATCCGCAATGACTCCGACAGCGACTCCGACTCGTGGAAAGCGGCAGTCAATTTCGATAAGGAAATTGTTTCCCTTACAAAGAGCTGGGACTGCAATACCTTTGTTGAGGGTAAGAGCGTAACGCTCGGCGGAGAGGAAATTGCCGCAGGCGAAACCGCTTCCTGCGGATTTATCATAACGGCGGAAAAAGATATAGCATTAATTAAACTGACAGTGAGGTAATTAAGATGCAGAAAATCGGTAAAAAAGTAATATCCGTAATTCTTTCAATTATCATTTGTGTTTCGTCCTGCATTATTTTTGCGAGCGCCGAAAATAAGCCGACAACTGTCGAGGTCAACAGCTTTGAGGCGGCAACGCAGGAGCTTACCAATCAGAAACACGTTGACGAGCTTGAGGCCGACGAGGTTTATCCGACGATCATAATTCACGGAATCGGACAGGCGACTACATATATGCTCGATGAGGACGGCAATGACGCTGTTGATCCCGACGGCAAAAAGATCACGGGATGGCCGATTTATTTTTACGTGCCCGAGCTTGTAATCAAGCTCATCGGTCCTCTTGTCGCCTCACTCATTACTCAAAAGGACTGCGGACTTTCAAAGATGGCGTACAAGGCTGTTTATGATGCGGTCGATTACCTCGCATATAATGAGGACGGCACACCGAAGAACGAGTTCCGTGTAGAGGGCTGCAACAACAAGTCTGCCGCAGACTGCACTCCCGAGGAAAAGGATATAATTTACGATCACATTCCGATTGAGGAATACGCAGAAAAAGTCGGCGAAGAGAATCTGTATTATTTTGCATACAATTCATTCGGTGATATGTACGATATAGTCGATAATCTTGAAGCCATTATCGAAAAGGCAAAGAAAGAGACGGGCAAGGATAAGGTCAACCTTATGCCGATCAGCCTCGGCGGCGCAATTTCGGTTGCATATGTCGGAGCGCATCCGCAGGGAGAGGATATCAACAAAATTGTTCTTGTTGTACCGGCGGCGGACGGATCGGAAATTGTCGGCAAAATTATGCTCGGTCAGCTTGATTACAGCGACGCAGGTCTTTACAGAAATATGTTCACAAAGCTCGTCGGTGTAGATGATTATACAGGCTGGCTTATCAATATCGCAGTCAGAATCCTCCCGAAAAAGGTTTTGATCGGACTGCTTGACGGAGTTGCCTCGGGTCTTGCGGATTCCGCACTCGCACGTGTCACGACGATGTGGGGACTTGTGCCGTCGTCTATGTATGACGAGCTTTCCGAAAAGTATCTTGTGAAGGGTACAAAATTTGCCGATGACGTTGAAAAATTCCATAACTCTCAGGTGAATTATATAAAGAATCTTAAAAATTATGAGGCAAACGGCGCAAAAATTTATGACATCACGGGTTACGGACTTGAGCTTTACAGCCTTATTGATTCCGACTCCAATTCGGATAAGATCATCCATTCTGCGTCAACATCACTCGGTGCAACCTTCAGCAAGGTAAACGAAAAGTTCCCGACCGATTACAAACAGCAGGCGCACCCGGAAGCAAACTTCCTTTCTCCCGACGGTCAGGTGGACGCATCAACCTGTGCTTTTCCGTACACAACGTGGTTCTTCGGAAATCAGGATCACGAAAAACTCGCAAGGAACGATGTTGTAATTTCTCTTGCAACTCAGCTCCTTATAGTCAAGGATATCGACGTTTTCACAACGGCTGAATATCCGCAGTTCAACGGTCACAGAAATACAAGAGATCTCAAGAAATATCTTGCAGAGGCGGAGGAGATTGATCTTTCAACGCTTACGCCGGAGAATGCTCAGAGACTTACCGCCGCAATCGAAAAAGGCAAGGCTGTTCTTGCGACAACAATTATCGTTGATGGTGAGGCAGAGGCTGCCGAAAGCGAGCTTTACAATGCTCTTGCCGAGATCGGCGTTCACGAAAAGAAAGACACAACCAAGGATAACGTTCTTCTCTTTATCTGCAAAACCGCAAGCGAGCTTCTCTATTATTTCTTCGGACCGAGAGGATTTTTTGATCCGATTTCGGCTATGATAAAATAAAACAGAATAAATTTACGGACTGTTGCATTAGTTCTCGGAAAACTAACTGCAACAGTCCGTTTTTATTTTTTGTCCACAACGGGAGGAATGAAATTTTCAATTGCATTTCGCAGCTTCGGATGACGGATAACAAAATGTATTGCGGGAGCCTTGCTTTTTGAGATCATAGCCCATTGTTTTTCGTGCATTATAATTTGCAGGTTTCGGAATGTGTGAGCCGAGGTTTCTTTAAAACTGTAATTCGGATGTTCGGCTGCAAATTTTTTCGAACTTTCAAGGTGAGAGAAATATTCATCTCTGTTGTAGAATATATCCTTTTCACAGAAAATGCCCGAGAGCTCCAGCGACGGAGGATTTTCCGAAAATTCACAGTCGGAAATCAGAGGAATCTCATCCTCTATCGGATTGTATTTCAGTATATTTTCACCCCGCTTGCGCTGAGCCTCGGCATATCCGCAAATGTTTTGTAGCTGAGCGTCGGATATGCCGTGTCGGGAAAGAATTTTTATCAAGAGCTCTTCGCTGATTGTGTAGAGGGGAAGAGTGGACAAAATACTTCTGCGTCTGCCGTCCTTTTCGGAGTCGGCAAGCAAGAATGAGTTCAGATCGCTTTCCTTTTTACTTCGATAAATATCCATCAGCGGATAAGCGTTTTTGAGCAGGTCATCGGCACGCCTTTTGTAATACTCAATTTCCTTTTTGGACTTGGTGAGATAGTATTTTCCGTCACTGTGACAGCGGGCAATGGCCTCGCCCGAGAGAGCGGCGGCACCCGATAATTTTAATAAATGCAGAAAGACATTGTTCTGAACATTCTTAAGATAATACGGCGAAATCTGTCCCGTCATATACATCGGTATCCAGCTTTCAAGGCCGAGCATCATCTCGTCAAAGGAACGGTCGATGTTGTGGATCTGATTAAGATGTAGACCTTTCTTCAGCATCAGTGCCATTCCGAACATCCACTTCTTTGGGAACTCCGGATCTTTTGCCATTTCTTTTAGGGGCATATCGCTGTACATTGTTACGGGCTCGGTCGATTTTGAAAGAACGGTGGCTTTTAGAAAATCAAGCTCGCTTTCCATCATCTCTTCAAGTCCGAAATATGTTTTTGACGACGGAAGCTGAAACGGAACCGACGGCACCTTAAGCTTATCAAACTTTATTACCTTAATATATTCATTCAGATCAAATTCATCCAGCTTGCTTAAAAATTCGGTAACACTGTCGGGCTTCGACTTTACCGACTGCGTTTCGAGCAGCCAATTTTTGATGAGATGAAATCTTTCCGAGATATCGTCAACCTCGCCGATATTAAAACCGAGCAGCTCGGAAAGCGCCGCCAGCTCGGCCGGAGACTTAATTTCCCGTGAAATAAAGGAGGCTATTGCCGAAGCAAACTGTTCCGGGTCGGCAGGTCTCCTTGTGCCGTTCCGGATGCGGAATATCGTTGAAACGTCATAGTTAATGTATTTGCAAAGTCGGTTCAGATTGATGTTGAGAGCGGAAATTAGTGCATTAAAATTCTGCCGCAGATTTTCCTTGTCTGTTGTAACAAAATCATCGCAGGAGCAAAATTCGGCTTTTACCGACTCGAAGTCAATTTCTGAAAAGCCTTTTTCCCGTGCAGTCCGGGCAACGGCGGTGCACAGCTTTTCAAAAGCGTCCGTGCCGAGCTCGGGAACCCTTTCACCGTTTCTGTATCGGCTGAGAGTCGCCTCCGATATGCCCGACGCCGAGCAGAGATCCTTTGCGGTGCAGGAAAGAACGGATATATATTCATTTATTTTTTCACTGAATTTCATAAGAAAAACCTCGACAAAAATTAAGGCGAATCCGCACAGATTAAGGCGCACACCTTGCTTGAATTGATTATACATTATATTAAAGAAAAAATAAAGACAATCGTGCCACATAATTCCCGATTTGGCATTTGACATTTCGGAAATACGCTTTAAGAGACAGGTCGGCATATGATAAAATATTCGTACAGACAGGAATCAAAAAATATTGATATAAAAGTTAAAAACGGAGGTATGGATAATGGCAGAATCAAGAATGTTTATGTTAAACGGAACGGATGTGCAAACGGTTATCGCGCGTCTTGAAAATTTCTTTCGTGCCGAAAAGGATATGGAGGTCCAAAGCTCACGGACAACGGACGGATATATTATGCAGGCAAGTCAGTCAAAGGACGGCTGGAAAACGCTTACGGGCATGAGACTGGCTGTGACCGTTCAGATAACCGAGATGGAAAATCAGATCAACGTAACCGTCGGCGAGGGTCAGTGGTCGGACAAGATCGGCGCAGGAGCAATCGGCTTGTTTATTGCGTGGCCTTTGGCTATTACGGCGGGAATGGGAGCGTTTAAGCAGAAAAAACTGCCGTCGGAAATTTTCCGGGTGGTTGAGAGCTGCTTGCTTTCCGGAGGGAAGGCGGTAGTAATCAACGGTGCAGGACCCGCCGTCACCGACGGAAATATTGTTTGCCCAAACTGTAAAGCGCAGATACCTGCGGAATCAAAATTCTGCAACCACTGCGGAACAAAGATCGGATCAAAATGCCCCGCCTGCGGTGCAGATGCTGTACCGGGCAGTGCCTTTTGCCCGGAGTGCGGACAAAAGCTCTGATTAATTGAAAATGGGAATGTTAATATAAAAGCGGCTCGGAATCGTTCAATGATTCCGAGCCGCTTGACATGAAGACTAATTGTTTTCCTTTATATATATCGCAACGGCGGTCATATCGTCACGGGGTTTGCCGAGCTTGCGCTCGCAGGCGGAATTGACGATAAATTCAGCCAGCTCCTTTGCACTTCTTTTCGTGTCCCAGAGCTTCAGCTCCTGCTGAATCCAACCGTTGCAGTCACCGAGGATTCCGTCGGACACCATCAGAATGATGTCCCCGCCGTCAAGCTTAGCCGTTGCCTTTGAAAATTCGATATCACGCAGAATGCCGATAGGAAGCGAAGCCTGTTCAAGCGCCGCAACGCTTTCACGGTGACGGATAAAGCCTGCGGCAGCTCCCGCTTTCATAAAATCGGTTCGACCTGTGTAGAGATCGACGCATACAACATCGAGAGTGGCAAGCGATTCATCGGAGCTTTTCACGAGCAGGGCGGAGTTTGCAATCGGGAGTGCGCAGTCAAAGCTGAGACCTGATTTCACGAGCTTTGAAAAAAGCTCCGCCGCCATTGCCGAATCAACCGCCGCACGGCTGCCCGTTCCCATTCCGTCGCTGAGCACGGTGATATGTCTGCCGTCGGAGTCACGAAAGCTGCGGTAGTAGTCTCCGCAAACCTTTATATCATCAGCCGATCGGCTGAAAGCGCCGACCTCAACGCCGTAGATCATTTCCTGACCGAAGTTGAGCGTACATTCGTCACCACGGTCGTCAATCTCAGGCAGGTCAAGGGTTGTTCCCGTTGCCATCGACAGCGCTTCTGTGAATTGTGTGACGTTGAAATTTTCCCTCGGCCGGGAAACGGTGAGGTTGATTTTTGCCCGACCGAATTTGTCAAGGTAGCTCTCACAGCTTATGACGTTGAGACCGGACTCCTTTGCCTCGTTGTTGCAGACGTCGGAAATTTCGGCGTTAAAACTGCGGTCGTCATCAAAGTCGCAGGCAATGTCCTTGAGAATATCAGCCATACTCTTGAACTGATCGGACATAAGCCCCTGCATCTGATCCACCTTGCCGCGTGCTCCGAGCGAGGCGACATAGCTCATATAGCGAAGGTTGATTTTCTCTTTCATATCGTCAAAGCAGTAACACGATTCCGCAAAATTTTTCGGGAAGTGCATTTCGCCGAGCTGTGCGTGTTCGGACAACGCCTCGGCAATTTTATTTATCGTTTCGTCGGTCGGATTTTTAATTTCCTCCCGACAGCTTTTTTTAAGATCGCAGTTATCGCAGACCTTGCACCAGGCGGATTTAATTGCGGTTCGCAGTTCTTTTTCGTTCTGCGGCGCAAGCGTGCGCTGAACGGTGTCAACGCAGTCGGAAAGCTCCGTGATCGCCGCTGATGCATCATTCAACCTTTTTGTGAGGACACGGCTGCTGTCGCTCTTGATATATATCGGCGTCGGCAGGTTGACCTTTTCGGACAGCGTTGAATAGAAACTGTCGGGAAGCAGGAGAAAAACGGTGCAGGCGACCGCCGATTCGGCAATCGCAAGATACGCCTTGAGAGTTGAATCAATGAGGGCGCAGACGGAAATGCAGCCGATAAAGCCCACCGCAGAGAGATACTTGTTTTTTCGCGACAGCTCTCCGCAAAGCAATCCCGACAGCGCATATCCGACGCTCAGGAATGAGAGCTGACCGCTCAGCCCGACGCTTATACCGACGCAAACTCCCGCAAGCGTGCCGCCGTTTCCCCTTTTCAGTCTGCCGAGCAGAAGAATTACGAACGAGAAAATTACGCCGACAAGAGAAAAATTGAAAACGGTGTATTTATAAAACGGCATCAACAAAATTCCGCCCGTCAGGAGAGTTATCATATATTCCCTCGTCGTGAAGCGTGCAAAGTTCTTTTCGCCGAAGGCGAGAAAGGTGCCCTGAGTGAAAACATATGTGCCGACCGAGCAAAGCAGGGATTCGTAAATGACGGTCACAAAGGTCTCAATGTTGAATCCCGTCGCAAACATTATTGCGCCGCTGATAACGAACATACTCAAAAATGAATTTATGTAGGGAATATACTGCGTGATTCCGAGATCAAAGCAGCGGAGGCAGATCTCGTTTATCATAAAACAGAACAGGGCGACGGCGAGATATTTTACCGTGTCCGTTGCGTCGAAAAAAACAAATGAGCCGATCACCGTGCCGACGGTTGCGGCGGCGCATTGAGTGCCCGAGAGTGCGGCGATAAGCGAAACGGAAAACGGCGAAATTGTCCCCGTCACAAACGGATTCATCAGCAGAAAGCCGAAGATGAATGCAAGAACGGTTTTCAGAACGGGTTTGAATTGAAGTCTCGTCGGTTTTTCATCATTTTTAACGGTAATAAAATTTTTAACTCTTGTTTTCAGCATAATTTTTTCTCCCGTAAGTTTATAATATTAAACGAATATCTTTATCTTTTACATTCTATAACCGCCGCCCCGAGAAACGGGTCGAAACGGGAAAGCGTTTTGTGGGAACATTTGAGGAACTTTGAAAATAAACGCCGTTTTGTCTTGTATTTTGTCCCCGATATATGATACAATAAAAAAGATATTACGGAATCAGAATAGAGGATTAATATGGATAACGAAAAACGTGCAGAACGTGATGATCTTATAATAGGAAGAAATGCCGTTTCCGAGGCTCTCAAAAGCGGACGAGCGATTGATACACTGCTTGTTTCAAAGGGCGAGCGCAACGGCTCAATCGGACAGATACTTGCAAAGTGCCGAGACCTCGGCGTTGTAATCAAGGAGGTCGACAGGAAAAAGCTCGATCTTCTCTGCAATTCGTCAACACATCAGGGCGTGGCGGCTTATGCGGCGTCCCACGAGTATGCGAGTATGGAGGATGTTTTTGCCCTTGCCGAGGAGCGTGGCGAAAAGCCTTTTATAATAATCTGCGACGAGCTCGAAGATCCGCACAATCTCGGTGCGATTCTCCGAACGGCTGAGGCAACGGGAGTTCACGGGGTTATCATTCCGAAAAGACGTAATGCATCACTGAGCTATGTTGTCGGCAAGGCATCGGCAGGTGCGGTCGAATATGTTCCCGTAGTCAGGGTTTCAAATATTGCTCAGACGATGGACGAGCTCAAGGAGAAAGGCATTTGGTTCTATGGCGCCGATATGGACGGCGAGAGCTGGTGCGGAGTTGATTACGACGGCGGAGTGGGTCTCGTGATAGGGTCCGAGGGCAAGGGAATCAGCAGGCTTGTTAAAGAAAAATGTGATTTCATCGTGTCATTGCCGATGAAAGGAAAAATAAATTCGCTCAATGCCTCCGTTGCGGCGGGAGTGCTTATGTATGAGGTCGCAAGACAGCGGTCGGGAATTAAAGCTAAGGGGTGAGAACCTTGTCAGAACTGACGAATGAACAACTTATGGAGCTGATCGAAAGCATCAAGGAAAAGAACGGCGGAGAGACCAATGCAAGAAATTGGTCAAAAGAGGATATCGACCGTTTGCTTGAGCTTACCGACAGAGGCAAACAGCTCGAGGAGCTGGAGCTTAATGAGGACGAAAACGAAGCGGAAGAGAAAGTCGTTTCCGAAGAAAATTCAAACGATTATGCGGAACCTGAGGCACAGGAAATTTCAGACGGGGAATCCGATGATGAGGAGCTTGATGACGCCGTAAAGTTTTTGACCGAGGAAGAAAAAGACGATGTTGACGTAAAAACTTTTGATATTGCACAGGAGCACGAAGAAAAAACGGACGAAAGACTGCGTTCGATAATGAACGACACCGCACCGAAAAAAAAGAAAAAAGCTCTCGGCTCTGCAAAAAAAAGTTTTTCTTCTTTTGTAAAGAAAATAAAAAATTCCGGAGAAAAATTCTTTGAATCTTTAAAGAATAATTCATCAAAAACCGAGGAAGAAAACGAGACTGATGATGAATTTATCCCCGAAGAAAATTCAAACGATCAGGCGGACGATTTTTCCGAAGAGCTTGAGGAAAAGACAAAGCAAATTCCGTCGCTTGAGCAGACAAAAAATATCTGCATCGAAAAGCCGGGTATTGTTGTGAAGAAAGGCGAAGCGCAGGAGGACCTTGAAGGAGCTCCGATAATTATGTCTGCGGACGATGCGCTTGAGGGCGACAAAGCCGATGAAAATTCCGTAAAGAACGAAAGTGATTTTAAAAATAAAATTCGTACCGCCGAACTTGACGGACAGATTGTTTTCAACGGAATGGACACCGAGGATGATATTCCCGACCAGATCGACGAGAGTGAAGCGGAAAAGGAGCTCTTTGAAAAAAGAAAAGAAAAAATAAGCAAGTTCACTTTGCTTGACAATGATGAAAACGGAGATCCCTACGGACTTGATCCCGAAAGCAACAAGATAGGCGAGCTCTTTGCCTCTAACGAGGAAAGACCGAGAAGAAAGGAAACCGAGAGCTTTGTCGGAATCGAATATTCACAGACGAAGGATTCACGCCGTGTAATAAGATATCTTAATACGCAAAAGAAAAAATCACTCAACAAAATTGTCGGGCTCGGAGTGATTCTTGCCCTGACTGTTTTTGTCAGCATCTTTTCGGCGTCGTCAACGACGATTGCGGGCGACAGAATTTTGACTATATTTTCAAATTTTGTTCTGCTCTGTCTCGGACTTGTTGTTGCAAGTCAGACAATAGCAGGCAGCTTTGAGATGCTCAAAAGAAAAAAGATAAACATCAACACAATGATTTCAATCTCCGCAATTTTGTGCTTTTTCCAGAATCTTTTGATGCTGATTTTTTATTTCGCCGATTCAAATACGGTAAGCGTATTTTCGGGCGCAGGAATTGTTCTGCTGCTGACGAGCGAGGTGAATAATTACATCGTCCATTCCAGAACGGTTGACGCAATGGAAATGTGCACGGGCGACAATAAGGACAAGCTGTACAGCATAGAGGGTATTTCCGATGATAAGGATGCGGTCGAGCTTGCGAAAAGCGTTAAGAGCACGAACAGTCCGAGAATCAGATTTTCCTGCAAAACAAAATTTCCCGCTCATCTTATCGAGCTTTGTATGAGCGAGACCTCGGCGGATAAAATAACAAGATTTTTGCTTCCGCTTACCGCGCTTCTGGCGCTGATAAATCTTGCAATTGCATGGGCGGTCAAAAGAGATTTTGCGACGGGCTTTGCCGCATTTACGATCACCTTTGCAATGTGCGTTCCGGCATATGCCTCGTTGCTTTATGAGCTCCCGCTGAGCAGAATCAATCATAAGTTCAACAAGGACGGCGGAATGATTTCCTGTCAGGATGCCGTCAATGAGCTTTGCCGAACGAATGTAATCATTATTGACAGTAAGGATCTTTTCGATCAGAAAGCGTGCACGATGCACGGCTTTAAGGACTTCAAAAATGTTCGTATCGACGACGCTATGCTTTATGCCGCCGCTATGGTTATCCGATCGGGAGGACCGCTCACGGGCGTGTTTGATCAGGTCGTTGTCAACCGACGGGATCTTCTCCCTGCGGTCAAGAGTTTCAGCTATGAGGAAAAACAGGGAATTTCGGGTTGGATTTTCGGTCAGAAGGTTGTGCTCGGAAATCGAATGATGATGGTGAATCACAATATCGAAATTCCCGAAACCGTTGATGAGGATAAATATCTTATCGCAGGTCATGAGGTTATGTATCTCGGCATTGCTCATAAGCTGGCAGCGATGATCGTTGTCGACTATGCGCCGAACGAGCAGATCAGGCCGTATCTCCAAAAGCTACGTGACAGCGGCGTCGGAATACTTGTCAGAAACTGCGATCCGAATGTCAACGAAGCGATGATTTCAAGCTGTTATGATATGCGGCTTAACAATATTAAAATTCTGAACTCATCGTCAGGCAGAATTTTCAAAAAATATAAGTCAAGACCGAAGATGTCGGCAAGGGCGAACGCAATACACGACGGAACGCCGTATACGTTTATGAAGAGTCTTTGCCTTGCCTCGTCGCTCAGACAGATGTTCAAGGTGTCGGGACTTTTGACGATGCTCGGAATGCTGATGGGATTTGTGATTGTACTCATTCTTTCGGCGATGAACGTTATCTGCGATCTGCCGGAGATATTCGTTCTGTTGATGCAGATTCTTGTGACGTTCGGCTTTATCGGAGTTGTCCGTATCGCAAGCTACGGAACATCATCCAAAGAGTAAATCAAAGACAATATCGCACAGATTGCCTAAAAATATTTTGGTAACCACCGATGGTAACGAAGCGTGATTATCGGTGGTTGCTTTGTTTTTGAGAGGAGAATTTTTATGATTAAGTTCGGCGTTATAGGATCGGGGTGGATTGCCGAAGAGTTTGTGAAGGGTGCCGCGCTTGTTGAAGGCTTTGTCTTTTCGGCGATGTATTCAAGAACCTTTGAAAAAGGAAAAGAGTTTGCCGACAAATTCGGAGGAGCCGAGGTATATACGGATCTTAATGATTTTGCAAAGAGCGACATCGACGCTGTGTATATTGCAAGTCCCAATTCCTTGCATTATGCGCAAAGCAAGCTGATGCTTCAAAACGGAAAGCAC
>OQVO01000101.1_pt1 | contig 27962 bp, 40 predicted proteins | sample 1691511 | NCBI WGS metagenome assembly OQVO01 (sample SAMN03418254, study PRJEB22391) | human gut metagenome | biome: human-gut; feature: organic feature; material: feces | host: Homo sapiens | place: Tanzania | collected 2013-01 | reverse complement strand
TTATATTCTGATTTTATTTCAACTTTATTTCCTCTCTTCTCTCTCATTACATCTTGTCTGTTACGACAAATTTGATTAATTTGGTTTGTAAGAACTCTTTAAGCTTACGATTCTATTAAATACCATGTGTTCTTTTGTAGAATCTTTAGAATCTAAACAGAAATATCCTGTTCTCATAAACTGGAAACTGTCTTCCTTATCATATTTCTCTAACTCAGGTTCTACGTATGCTTCCTTGATCACCGTCAGTGAATTTGGATTCACATTGATACTTCCATCTTCATTATATACACCTTTTTCTTCATCTACAATATTTTCATACAGACGAATTTCTGCTTTTTTCGCAGTTGGTACGGATACCCAGTGGATCGTTCCGCGAACCTTTCTTCCATCCGGACTGTTTCCTCCTCTGGATTCTGGATCATATGTCGCATATACACAAGTTACATTGCCATCTTCATCTACATCATATCCTGTACATGTCACAAAATATGCATTCATCAGACGCACTTCATTGCCCGGGAACATACGGAAATACTTTTTCGGCGGCTCCTCCATGAAGTCCTCTCTCTCCACATAAAGCTCTCTGGTGAAAGGAACCTTTCTCTTTCCAAGCTCAGGATTCTCCACGTTATTGTCCACTTCAAGATACTCAACCTGTCCCTCAGGATAATTGTCGATAAGTTGCTCGCCTGTGCCGCAGAAACAACCGACCGTCCACATGTTGTTGCTCCTTGTCCAAGTGAAATATCTCCCTGATGAAAAGTTGTTCTTGAAAACTATGTAATCAGAATTTCGCGAAATCTTTGCATTGCCACACACCCATGCATTGCCATGCACCTCTGCATTGCCATGCACCTTTGCATTGCCATACACCTTTGTATTTACACACACCTTTGCATTGCCACACACCTTTGCATTGCCATACACCTCTGCATTGCCATACACCTCTGCATTGCCATACACCTCTACATTGTCAAGAATCTGTGCATCGCCATATACCTTTGCATTGTCACGCACCCACGCATTGCCTGTCTGAGAAAGGTTGCTCTCTTTCTCTATCCAGCCGCCTTTGTCACCAGTTTTCACATTGGAAAAAGCCTCGACACACTCTATTCTGTGAAGAATCACTTCACCGACTTTAATAGTCTCATTAGTTAACCTGTACTTCATTTCCGCAAAGTTTTATTAGTCTTTTCAAACATATCATGCCGAGCACCTTTTAGCCATGACTTCAGGTTGATAAAATTCTCATTATCAAGATTAGCATCACGCCATGCCGCATACTCGGAATACGTCATTTTATTCTCAATGATGAGAACCATGTCTTCTGGATTCAGAAAATCTACCTCCCCGAAGTCGCACGAGTCGCCTACCACATCAGCAACCCAATACCAGGTGCGGCAACCGTCAAAAAGCTGCTTGTTCACAGTCTCGGCAAGGTCGTTGCAAGCATCTTTGAAACGCTGCACCACATTGGACTTTTCTATAGCTTTGTTATTTCTCATCATCTATAATTCAACAAAATTTTCGTACACACTCAAATTAGTCCACCAATCTTCTCTGCCATCCTGTATATAGAGGTTTTCTGGCATCGCATGTTGAGTCTTCTCCTTTATCCATTCATCGGGGACAAAAGCTTCAAAATCCGCCATCCGTTTGTTGTTATAACTGGGATGATAGAGAGGACGGAAATGACCGTTGAAACGATAGCACGTCACTTTTACCAAACCTTTCTTTTGGGGCTGCTTGAACGTGACAGAGTAACGGTTGCCTCGATGCAACGCTGCGAGGGCATGCAGATAGTCATCACTGCCACATTCACAGACCATCTCTCCTTCTCTATAGCGAAAATAGCAATCCCACAGATTACGACGGAAAATATACCAGAAAAAATCCATTTCATTGTCTGTCATCTGTGTTATGTTGCGGAACACAATCTCACGCCACACATGCTGACGGAGGTGCGATCCGTGGGCAAATCCCTCTACAGCTGAAACAAAGTCGTGGCGGTTAAGATTCAGATGTATCATACAATAGATGTTTTATATCGTCATACATAGCCATATCCACCGTTTTGCCATTGAAATGTCCAAGAGCAAGCAACTGCCCGTTTTCCACAGAAGCATCCTGAACAGACGGAGCACTGGACCGCACAACAAAAATGTCAAACTCTTGGATGCAATCAAGATTCTCAGGCGGTATGATCCGCATATCCTCACGAACCTTCAGACGGATGCGCTGCACATCAGCAAGAGACAGCACAGCATGTTGCTGTTTTGCCTTACGCACAGCCTCGCATTCCATCTTCACGAGGTGAGTCTCATAAGCCTCCCTGAAGATGCGTTCATTTTGCCACAAAGCAGCCTGAGAAAGAAAATTCAAAAAACCACGCTGGCCATCAGCCATTTTCATTATAGCGAACCATTCTTCTATGATAAGAATGTTATCCTTACGTCGCCAGGTGATAATGCCGTGCTGTTCAAAAAGATCAAAAGATTTGACTATAGTCACAACATCTTTCAGATCCTTCAGAGCAGACGAGTTTCGCTTGTTGCGTTTAAATTTGAAAATATTCCACATATCATTTAAATAGTTTAAGAATTTCGAAAAAACTCCTTCTATTCTCACGAACCAAAGAAGCGAATGTGTAAAGTATTTTAGCAAATAATAAAATAGGAGATAATGAACCCCAAAGAAGGCATGCCAGAGCAAGCCGACTTAAAAACGCCCCATGAGCCTCACGGATAAGAGCCATAAAGATTCATCATCAAAATAAAATCAAAACATCAATGGGTTATAAATCTTGTGCCATCAACTTCAATGACAAGAATATCATTAACGACACGTATTTCACCGCTATTCACGAATTGCACCTTACGCTGATGCCTTGACACGTCAACAGAAAGGCAAACGCAGTTGCCCACATCGACATGTCCTGTTTTTGTAAGAAACTTAATGAAAAACGGCATCCTTTTCAAATCCCTTGCATCACAAGGAGGGTCATACCCCGTGACAAGCTGGTTGGAGCGCGCATCGCGCCACTGCCATTTCTCTGTGTAGCTCCGCAGATTAGAATATGATTGTGAATGAGGGAATCTTGCCATAATGAGTAAAAATGTTGGACACCAAAGAAACATGCACATGCTATAGAAATGAAATCATTCATGATCAATTTCCTTGATAATTAAAAGAACCTTGTATATAGTATCACGCCGGACGATGCCGCAGGAAGAAGGCATAGCAGACGAAGACTCGCAACATTCCTTATACCATGCTTGCAATCTCGTCTTCAGCATGTGAAGGCGCGTTTCGTCCATCATCTCGACAACCTTCTGCTCGTCATACACGCCAGACACTTGCAATCCGCATGCCATCAAGATAACCGACAAGCATAAATCGGCCAGGAAAAAGACCATGTCTTGCCCCAAAAATAAGACAAGAGGCGCAACAATGACAGCATTGACACAAGACGTCAGGATCAACGAGACACTAATGAAAAAAAAATTCTTTTTCATAATCCTTCAATTTTTGTAAGGGGGAAATTCAGCATGAATAAAACGGTCGAGAACAGGCGACTTTAATTGTCCCCCATTGCGCAAAGCCATCTGGCGAAGCCTGATGACATCAGGCAAGACCGCATTCCGTATTGGATTTCCCCAATTGTGTTTATTAGAAAAAAGTTGTTGGTTTGAGAAGAACATCAGAGAATAGGCCGACAGCGCATTATCGCGGATGCGGTCGTACATAGGGCCTGAGAGCACAAGCGCCTTCTCGTCATTATACAAAACCATGTGTGAAGCGCAAAAAGTGGCATCACGATGAGAAATGTACAACAGGTGATCGGCATACTGAGACAAATGCCGATGGATGATGTCGGTATAGTCGCCCAACGTAGAAAGGACTAAGTCGGAAATCCATCCACGTTCGAAGCACTGCTGCAAAAACAAGACAGTGTCGGAGCCAAGATACGGAATGGCAAGCACCATAAGATGCGCATTGTCGACCAAACAGCTCACAGCACGATAAAACTTCTCCATAGTGACATCGCTATGAGTATAGAACGTCAATGACCTGCGAGGCGCCTGCATGACAGCCTGTGGAAGTTTGACATCAACACAGCAAGGAGGAATAAATAATAAAGTGTCGTCCATAAAGTGTCATATAAAGATTAGGCAACATCACAGCATAGGCATCACTAAAGTAAGCACTTTTGGCGAAGGTCCATCGGCATGAAACAGCGCAGGCCGAGAAGGGTCGCTCATCCTCATACAAACAACATCAGACTCAATAGTCTCCACACATGTCAGAACCTTTTTCGCATTAAAAGCAATGCAGAAGCCATCATCGCAAACAGCATCAGTCACGACAATCTGGTCTTTAATAGACTGGCTGTAATCGAAATTGTCGGCAGACACATTCAGGAACTGTCCTTCTTTAGAGAAACTTATGCGGCCATCATCCTTGCATCCAAACAAGCTCACACGCTTCACGACAGAAAGAAACTCCTTTTTGTCGAAAGAGACGACGAAAGGACTGCCTTTAGGAATGATGGAATTATAATTAGGGAAACGATTTTCGGTAACCTTACAAATAAATTCGACATCATCACTCTTCACCACGATATGATCGCCATCGCACTTCACATCCACATCAGAACAGTCGCTAAAAACGCTCAAAGCCCGGATGTATTGATGATGCAAAAGAATTTTAGCAGCCTCGCCCGATCTATAAAAATTGGAGCCACCATTATTAGGGTCGTTGCTATGAACAGCTCTAAAAAGGGAAAATCCATCAGATGCCGCAAAGAAAAGTTCGGAGAAGTCTTCAGCAAGGTCGATGCAGACACATTGCATTTGCGGGCGAGTGATGTCATTTGAGATGAAACGGCTTGCAGCACTGATATAATCAAGAAACATCTTAGCAGGCAAAGAGATATGGAGAGCATCGTCCGACACGCCATTCATTTTAAGGAAATTGGATCCATCCATGCACATCAAAGACACCTTGCCAGATTTAGTGTTCTCGCCCTTATTGTCACTAATGCAATAGTCCATGTCTAATTTATAAGAAGACTCGTCAATATCAAAAGTAACAGGGCAGTCGGGCAGAGAAGACAAAAGAGGCACAATATCCTTCACAGGCAACGCAACAGGTTTAGAAAAATTGCCACCAACAAGAGTGAAAGGCACAGGTAGGGATAGGCAAGCATCCCCCGTAGACGACATCAAATAAAAATCGCCTTGTTCATTTTGAAAAAGAAGCACATTTTCAAAAATTGCTATTGAAGGTTTAGAAGTCATGCACTTTAAAGCCTTTTGAAGGGCATTGTTCAACGACTGAGAAGATTTAGCTTGAAGTTTCATAAAAAAATTTAAAGAAATTAGTAATACAAACATATCCGCGCGTCAACATGCGGAAAAATATCTCACGAAAGACAGAAAACCATCCATCATCAACAAGCAGGCGCTCAAAATTGCCTTACAGCATTGAAGCGAGCCGCGGAACATGAGCACCCACTTGTAAAACTCATCAGAAAGGCAGATCATCCGCTTGGAAAGTACTGCCATCCAAACCAACTTGAGATGAACCCTCAGAAGAAGGGACATAAGCGGCAGACGAGACAGCTTTTTCGACATTAGCAGAAATATTATTATAAGGAGAAGGCTGCTGAGCGAGCTGCATTTGATTCACTAAGCTAAGACGCTTGTTCAGGCGAATGCGGATAGCCTTGAACAAATGAGACCGTTCGTCAGTAGGGTCTTGATTGACAATATCCGGGTCATATACCTTATTTTGTTCCTTAACCTGCGCTATGAGATTAGGAAATTTTTGAGCCACAGACTTTATGTAATCAATAGAGAAATTCAAGCACACCTCATGAGTGGGAATGTCAGCATTGCTATCACCACGCTCTTGGGCAGAGCGGCGAATGGCGTTTTTGAATTTTTCGCTGAGCGGCCACATGTTTAATTTCAGGAAAGCCATCAGCTTATTACCATCTTTCTTTGAGGTAGTAAGAGTGATGGGGTTTAAAGGTGCGGGGATGCACACATACGGCCAATCAGGATGATTGGGGTCGAGATTAGTAAGGACTTTTGCTCCATTGAGGCTCAATAAGTCGGGGGAAAAATTAAAACTTGCCATTGTAAAAAAAATTATTGTTAATATTCATCAAACTTTCATCATACTTGTACCTTGATACCGTAATAGTCGAAAAAAAGGCTCTCAAACTGCTTGGCTGCATATAGTGCTGCTTCCTCGCTATTAAAGCACAAGGGGAAAGACATACTCAGAATCGGCTCTGCATCGCGATTCAGCACAAACAAATTGCCGACACCGGAATACATAGAAAGATCCGCACAAGTGCAAGATAGGATATGCTTAACACCCTTACTCAATTTTTTCTCCCCACTCATGCGCTTCATTTCATCCATGGTGTAGAGAATCCAATAAGGATTATAAGTCTGGCCATTTTTATCGCACGAAACGCCTTTGTTGATAGCCTTTTGAACGATCAGCAGTTTATAGAGTGCTTGCGCTTGCCTTTGCGCCTGTTGGTCTACACCGTTACAGACATTAAATACATCAGCATTTATCCCAAGTTTTGCGCAAGCATCAGCAAAAGTCTTGATGCTCTCGAAAGAATATTCAGGTTCTTCGTCTACAAGAACAAGCGCAAGATTACCGTCAACCTTTCTCCATTCAGGTTTCTTGCCTTCAGGTATTTCAACTTTAATATCCATAATGCAGTTCAGTAATTTTTTGTTTCTATAATCATTAACTTTCAAAGTCGCTCACTATATTCAGGACATCTTTAATTGCAGCACATCGGGCCACATTAGCCTCGTCGGGGTCGGCAAGGCATCGGTCTTGAGCGGTCTTGAGCATAGTGTGAAGACGATTCTTCAAACCGTCAAGATTGGCAGCACGACGTATTCTTTCATTCTCCCTGCGGAAATATGACTCAATAAAGTGGAAAGCCAAGTACCAGGAAAAAAGACCCATGGTAATGACAATGGTTGCTATAATTCTGCCAACACAATCATCGCCATCCACCTTATACAGGAACATACCACCAGCGAGAGACAGAAGCCCTAAGAAGTAGAGCATCACGCCAAAATTATATTCATCAAAATGCAGTCTCATATTCGACCTATATTTCAAAGATTTCATCTATAGTGTTTATTTATAATGCCATCGTTTTAAAACGGCATATCAGTTTTTACATTAGGAACCACTGAAGCAGACATGGCAAAACGTCTGCCCTGCTTGCGCGTCTTATTGTTTTCCCATCGCTCCTTTTCCTCATTGGTGAGAGTAGTGATGCTGCCATCGTCATTGCGGTAAGGCAATGGGTCGGGACGTTCGGCAAACTGCTTGGCGATGCGCTTGAGCTCACGGTAATCTTTCGGTATCACATCCTTGCCAGGGCGGTAGAAGAAGAACACATGCTTAGACGTTTGGATATAACGTATAAACTTCGGTTCAATAGTGTTGTCGTTTTCCCACTCTTGGCCTGTGAAGTATTCCTGCGTGACCCATGTCTGCAATTTGAAGCATTTGCGCTGTTTGTCGCTCTCGTTTTCGAAGAGGTGCTTCGGGTTGCAGGTGATCGACATATTCTCGCAATAGTCGTAAATTTTCTTTTTGAACGTAGCACGACTATACTCCTTCGACTTGCCCTCGGAAGCATCAGCCCAATCGCGCATAAACTCGTTGAACATATCGTCTGTGCAGACAGGCACGCCGTAGACCTCGTTGCGAGAGAAGAACCACTCGAAGTAGCGGACAATGCTCTCAGTGAGTTTCTGAACCATCTGGCGGCGGCGCACGTTGCCTTGCGGAGCAATGGCGAAAGTGTGGAAGCGCATGAGGAACTGAACAGCCAAGGCACAGAGGTAGATGGTCTGGTTGCGGTCGGCGTCGTCAATTTCCTCCGGTTTCATACTGAAGTTTTTCATCAATGCAGAAGGCAGACGCGCAGCCTTGTGCTTCTGCGGATTGGCTCGCGCGAAACGGTTGGAGAAGCTCACGAGAGGGAAACGTCCAACCGTAGAATCGTCGTCGTCCGACATCGGATAGTTGCAGGTGATAACGCTCTTAGGCGCATCCTCGGCAGAGAACGTCACGGGATCGACCATCTTTCTCTCGACCGTCAGACCCGATGTGACCATGTTGTAGAAATACTTCATAGGAAAAGACTTGGGTTTATCCTCCCAATGCAGCACTCTGTATTTGTAGGGTTCGGAAGACAACTTGCCCAGTTCGAACTTAGCATCAGTAACCGTAATGAAACGCTTCATATCCACATCGAGCACATTAACCGCGCTGCCCACCACAAGTTTGACGATAAGCGACTTGCCCGAGCCGCCAGTGGCCTGCTTCTCGTCGGGAATGTCGTCTTCGAGGAAGTAAGGGCAAACAGGCAGCATCCCCTTGTTGGAGCGATAACACAAGCGGCCGATAGCGGAAATCATGTTGACAAAATGCGCGCCTATAATGGCTTGTTCCTCATCCGTCAATGTTTTCTTGTTGCGTTGCGCTTCCTGCTCCTGCTCCCAAAGGACGTTGGAACAGCCGCGCACGATACGCAATATTGGCCATAAGTCTTGCTCGCGCTGACCTTGCCAGTCGACTTCCCATCGGTAGGTTTGCGCCCATTCTTCAAGGTCGGCTCTAAGTTGTCCGATCTCAAAGGTAGAGAACACCAAAGACCCATCCTCATTTCTCATCTGCTCCTTCTTGTCTATCACCTCCAATCGGTTGCGGTATTCCTGGCGTTCGGTAATGGTGAACGGCGTCTTGAAGGCCCTCATCGTGAAATCGTAAGGTTTCTTGGCAAGCGATGGGATGAAGAAGTTGATGTCGTCGTAAGATACCGGATATATTCTGTCAGGTGTGATTTTCAGAGCCACATTATTGAAGTAGAAATATTCCGTCTTCTCATCAAACGCATCGGCAAAGTTGATCACCATGCTCTGCAATCCGCCAGCAGACTTCTCTGAAAACGTCTTGTCAATCATGTTGGCGCAATCGGACATAAGGCGTTGCTCAGTGTCGTTGTGCCGCCAAGCCTGTTCGATATATTCCAACAACAGCGTCTTAGCCGCCTGGATGATGCTCTTAGCGTCGATATACTCCACGAAGCACTTGTTGAGGTGGATATATTGTCCCACGAGGTCGGTGCTCTCAGGATCGATCATACGATAATATCCGTGAGCCGTCATAAAGAGCCACAATCTGGTAGGTGACACCTTGCATGTAGGTGGCTTTTGCTTACCGCTCCGAGGGTCGCGAGGATATTCTATCTCGAACGGTTCCGTAATTCTGGCACCGCGCAGTCGGGAGTAGAGCGGAAGGCGCAGGTCGTGGTCGAACTGGAAATTTTCTTCCGCGTTCATAATGTATGTCAGCAGATAGTCGCGCACCGACCTTGGCGAGCATCCATAGAGCCATTGCCAGCGCATGCAATATCGAGAGCGGAAGCCTTCAGGCAGCATGGCATAATGCACAGAGCTGAACTTAGTGGCTATAGCTCCGCAGTCGCGCTGTGAGGCAATATCGTTCGGGAAGAGGATGATGACACGCTCAGCAAAGCGGTTCATCTTCTGATATTGTATGGAGCTAAAGTCGAGTTTCTCTTGCTTCCACTCGCCACGTTCAATATACCAGAAGTTTTTCCGTCCGATGGCGAAAGCCACATGATACCAGCAGAAATCTTTGAAGTGCTGGTCGTCAGCCTTGTCGATGCGCAGGGAGCGCATAGCATAATAAACGCTCAGGGCATCTTCGGGAGTGCGGCAAAAGACTATATTGCGAGCCTTAATCTCATTTACAGGAATCTTGGCCTCGATTTTTTTGAACGTGCCTTTAGGTTCTCCGTCAGCAGTGGTGTTTTCCTCCCAGTCCTCGCGAGTCGATGTGTATTTTTCTTCAGGCTCGAACTTCTGAATAGCAGCGTGGACGGCAGTGTTGTCGGTCTTGCGCTGATCCATTGCATATACAAACACGTTGTCGCCCATGAGCCACTTGCTCACCTTGCGCACGCTGTGCTCTTCGGCAGTTGAGAACACTATAGGCTCGCCCCCTGCCATTGCGGGGCGGAAGAAGCATCCGTAGGAGTGGGTCGGTCCGCACACTTGCGAGGCAAAGCACACGAACAGAGGGTTCCACGGCGTGCCATGGATAATCTCGCTCACATGCTGGCCGTTGCGCACGACGGCGGGCAGGGTGACGCTCAGCAGGGAGAATATGCGGAAGTCTTTGTTGAGCATATCGGGTGTGAACGTGCTGCCGAAGCCGAAGCGAGGCAGACCTTTCTGGAGTGTCACCTCACAACCGAGAGCCGCAAGTTCCTGTGGTGAGAAGTCGGTCTTGGGCATGAAGGCGAATGTCTCGATGGTCTGCTGTGCCTGAGTACGGTAGTCCATCTTGGCAAACACTTCCGGAAAGGCATGGTGCACCTCGTCAGTATCGCCATACACGTCAGTGACCAAACGCTGGCAGATGCGTTGCAAACTATTTCCGTGCATTGGAAGGTTCATCTTGGCTGCGTACAGTTCGATGGCTCCGTAGCCTGTCTTGCCCGTTCGTGTGCATTTCCATTTCAAGGCTCCATGCTCTGCCATGCGATTGCCTTCTACGCCAGTGCCGTCGTACAGACCACCGCGCTCATTCTCATAGATGATAAGGTGGGGAGTAGACTTCACATTCAAGCTCTTGCAGACGGGGCAGAAACAAGCCCTCTGTCCTTCTATGCGCTGCTCATCGGCAGCCTTCACGAGCAGATGCAGGTCTATATTGGCAATGCGGTTTAATATTGGATGGTAAAACATTTTTATTACATCGTTTATTTTGACTAAAAAGCCTACAATGAAAATGTCTTTTTTTCAGATGCAGCCCTGGCGCCCAAAAGGGCGTCACTACAAATTGATGAATATGTCAAGTTTATAACGCTTGATGGTGCAGTTGCATGTTTTTTTGATTTTTGACACAAGCAAGAGCACAAAATCTTCGAGAGACATGAACTGCTGGTCGAGACCGTCAATGCGTATCACCAAGCGCCAAAAACATTTGCCATTACGCCATCTGCAAGAATGCTCCCTGTCTATGACCAGATTGTGCAAGCGTCCGCCCATCATGTGCAGAAGTTCGGCACACACATCTCTCAATAATACGAAAGGGGCTCCATAGAAAAGCAGAGCAGGCGTATTGTCATCCACGCCTCTCATCGTTAAGGAATAAGCGATGCGATGAAGATAGCCATAGGGCGTGACTCGTCCTCTCATCTTGGAGCCTTGTCTGTTGGGTACATAGGGGAAATCTAAATAGCTGTAAGATGGCATAAAAAATCAGGCGTTTTTAAGTTCATGCTGCTCAATATACTCATCAATGATGGATGCTACACCTTTGACTTCCCAATCATCAAAATTTTCAGACTTGAAACGTGAGCGCACCGTCATCTGTGACTTCATGTCAAGACTCTTCATATAATTGCAAAACCGCACACCCTCGCCAAGAGCACTGATACGCGCATAAAAGTTAGCTGTGTCAGAAGTGGCATCTGCTTTTTTGACCAAAGGAACCATAAAATCATTTTTAATTTTTGAGACTCCAATAATTTCCCATGATTTGAAACCCTTATCGAAAAATCTAAGGTATGCAGTGCTAACAGACATGCCATATTTTTCCATCAAGGCAAAAAGACTTTTTTTTTCATCTGAGGTCAAATCAGATACATTAAGAATGCCTCCAGACAATATTTTACTAAAGCAATTTTTGTTCATCCGTATATAATTATTAAATTTGTATGCAAAGATATTATTAAATTTTGGTGTTTCCAAAGGATAAACCTTTTTTAACACTAAATTATTTGGACAGTCATAAAATTATCAACCTTCAAACTTTTATATTATATGGAAAATTACAATTTCTGCTACAACTATGGATTTCTTGCAGACTGGCTCAAGGCAAATCCGAAAATCAAGCGTTACACAGTATTGGAAAATTTAGACATGTCGGATTATCGCACGTTTCAGAATTGGGTGGAAGGTATCACGATGATGCCCATTACACAAATGATGAAATTCTGCAACAGATACAACGTACCCGTCACAGCCTTTTTCTTTGATGAGAATGCAGATGGCACATCAATTTTCTCTGCGATACACGATGATGCCATGACAGAGCCAGCTGGAGGATGGCCTGACTCACAACGCAAAGTAGGGATAAAAGTGTGCGACCCAAGAACAAAAATACATTACGTCACAAATCTGCCTGCTTACATCAAAGACCAAAAAACACAATGTGCGGACAAAGAAGAAGCGGTAGACAACGGCAAGAAGGCACGAGAACAAGAAGAGGAAACCTCGAAAGAAGAAAGGATGCGCTATCTTGACATCATTGAGCAACAGAACAAGAAACTATTGCAGCTTTTGGAAGAGGTGAACACGCTACGAGAGAAACTCTCACAAGCAGAGAGAGACGACAAAAGGCGAGGTTACGGATTTGTGGCCGAAGAAGAAAAAGGACATGATTGAAACAGACATCAGGATGATGGGAAGAAGAAAACACAGCCACCTGTCGTCATGACAAGTGGCTGCTCCCTAAACAAAAACTAACAGATATAAAAAAGTACAGAAATATTTTAATCAAAAACTCTGCATGTTGATAGCGGCGTATTTTTTTCTATAAAATTCTTTTTCGCCAACAGCAATCACATCCTCTCTCCCGCTCTCGTAAGGCATATCAGCATACCAAAAACCTTGATGCAGGAACATGACAGGCGTCTTGTCGCCGAATGTGAACGAAAGCATGCTGTCACCTCCATTAGACGAAGGGAGGAAACGGAATATGCGCACAAGGTCCATTTCGTTCACAACAGGCAGGGCAGACATCTGCTGAGCGAGCGAGCTACCCTCTACAGGAACGAACATGGCATTGCCATCGCGAAGGGTGATTTTTTCCCATCCTTCTTTTCGTGAGGCGCAGCCGAACTCAACGCCTGAAACCCCACCAGCCATGCCATTGGGCGATTCGTAATAATGTGATGCGCCTTGCTGTTTGGCCCATTGGCACGCTTGATCTTCCGCAGCCTTGCATCTGTCAAAAAACTCAGTCAGCATCTGGCCTGTTTCGGAATCGGAAGGCGTCTTGTAATAGAAACGAGGTTTTTTCATTCTTTAGCAAATTATGTTTATAAAATATACAGGCAAATCATTTCAAGCGGCAATATATCACAGGTTCGCCACACTCGTCGTCTACCATGTGAAAACCTTTTGCGCTCAAGGCATCAAGGTATAATGAGAGAGGGTCGCCAAGTTCGCACACCACTGCCTTGAAGTAGGAGCGAAGCTGATAGTCGGTAAAAACATCGCAATCCTCGCTCCAATGGTCGGCGGGTTTATACTTATTGCAAAACGCTACAATCTTGGATGGAATAACAAAGTCCTGTAAGGTAACTTCCGGCTGCTCGGTGTTTTCTATTATGTCTTGTTTCTTTCTGCTCATGCCTTCTATCGTTTATAGTAAAGCCATGTACAAATTCCAACAGCAACTATCCAGAACAAAAAGATTGCGATTAGATTAGAAGTTGATGTTGGTTTTATATCATCCGTATTCTTCTCCTTCGTCACATTCGTGCTGTCCTTCTTTGCCCAGTGGGTACCAACGTCCAGTTTGTTGTGCAGTACAAGACTGTCTATAGTGTACTGCATTCGTGATATAGTCTCTTCCTGATACTTCAGTCGTGCCTCGTATGTGGCATTGCGCTCATAGTCGCCCTTGCGGTGTATGGTTCGGTCGGTGGTGGTGGTCTTGTTGCCAGACGCATCCACACTCTCAGTCACACGCTCGGTAATAGTCTCTTCGTTGCTGCCCTTGTCGGCCATGGTGCTGGTGGTAAACTGCTCAGTAGTGGTAGAACTGACAGTACTATCCATAGAAGTCTCCGACTTCACAACACTGTCCTTAACGATGGCTACGACACTATCAAAACTCTGTTCGCTACTCCCCTGCTCCACCTTGCGTGAAGCAGTGCAGCTCGCAAGCGTGATTACAGCCACAAGCCATAAAATAACAGATTTGATTGTTCCCATGTTATTTTCGTCTCATTGATTTATGCTTGCAAAGATATTCAAAGCCGCTGACATCAACAGGACATAGCTAAAAACACCGCCTACCCTTGGGACTGGGTAAGCGGTGTAAAAAAATATCTCATAAAGCTTAGCTCACTATAAAGAACTTTTGAACTTTACCTGTATTTCCCTACCGAAACACTCCGTCAGTACGTTATACATCTCGGCTTTTGCTTGGATGGAACCCTCGCACACAGCCTTATTAAACACCTCTATGAATGCGGGGGTAGCCAACAGCGTCAATACCCCATCGGCATACGACTCAAACTCCATCCCTGGCATAAAGAGAGCATGTACGCCCTCATACTTAGCCAAGAACTCTTGCCACTGCTCCTTGCCATCGGCTACCCCTTCATCGGCATCGGCAAAAGCAAGCACCTGCTGCACTGCCTTCTTAGGCTCATGCTGTTTTAGCCATTGTTGCATAACGTATAATACGAAATCTTCCGTCGTGCCATCCCATCTATGCGGTTGCTCTACGGCTTGGGGTAGTCCATTGTAGGCATAGGACTTAAAATCATTCCAGAGGTCTTCAGGAACGTCAGCAAACAAGGACCTGAGTCTCTCTTCGTCGAGCGTAGGATATAGTGACATCAACTTAGCGCATAGTCGCTTTTCAGATGGACCACGATGCAGCTCCTGTTCACGCGCCACACCTAACGGAGTGCGTTTGATGTGAAATTTTATCTTTTCAGGATTACCTCGTTTTGCGCTTCCTCTATAAATAGGCTCATAGCCTTTTTTGTCGGGGTCGGTACAAGCAAGCATAATTTCAATCTTGTTTTCCTCGCACAGCCTTGCCATATCGCCACATGCTACGTCTAACACCTGTTTGCGGAACTGCGAGAATTTCTGATATTTCTCAGTTGTCACAACCTTTGCAGGTTGAATGTCGTCGCTCTTCTCAACGTCTACCTTGAACATTCCCAACGCTTCTTTTAACTCACGATAATCTATAACAGGGTGCATCTGTCCTTTGCTCGCATACTTCATCAGCAACAGATAAAGACGTGACGTGTAAGCCGAATTGCAGAAATAGGCTATTCGCTCAAGATGATTGAAATATCCGTCCGTCATATCAAACACGGCTTTTGCTACCTCAATGTTTATCGTGACCTCGACATATCCGTCTCGCCTAAACTTGCGCACTTCCTGTCCGTCCTCGTCTATCTTTGTTTCGCTGTCTCCCGAATAGTTAAAGTCTTCGCCTTCTCGTGATGTGAAGTTCTTGGGGATAAAAATTTTACTGAAGATAGGCATGTAGTCCTCACCTTTTCTAAGTCCGGTCTCGGGGTCGAAACGTGGCAGATGAAACTCAATTTTTTTCATTTGGTTTATCACCTTCACCGACTCATCGTAATGACTGCTATCTATGCCGAAGTCAGCCAGACGCAAACGTATCGGTCCCATCTTCAACAGATCTTCTTTCGTGATACCTCCGTTAGGACGTTCTTTGCTCAAATAGCGGTGTTCATTCAAGAACTTGGCAAAATGGTCTTGCAGCCGTCCGCTTACCAACAACATAACGTCCTGTTGTATGAGTGTATAGCTTTTAGCATACGATGTGTAGTTGACGGGAGTGTTTATCCAGCGCAATTCGTTCAAAGCAAGTTGAAGTTTGCCTTCTTGGTTTTCGTTTTTCGCTTTCTTTGCCATAATCTACGTTTTTATTTACTAACACCTACGTATTTATTTACCAACTCCTACGTTTTTGTTTACCAACACCTACGTTTTTATTTACTTCGTGTACTCTAACTTGTTGATTTTCAATTCAACCAATACCCCTTAATATAATATAATATAAACTATAATTTTATTCTCTTCTAAAAACGATAAATATATATCTTATAGTTATATTATATTAAGAGGTTTTGGGCACGTTGATTATCAGTCAATTATCTACGGTGTGGTAAACAAATACGTAGGAGTTGGTAAACAAATACGTAGGTTTACGTAAACTAATCCGTAGGTGTTGGTAAACAAATTCGTAGGTGTTACAAACCAAAAACTGCACACTTTGTAGTGACCTGGTAAAAAACTTTAGTAAGATTTTACCTCACTTGTTTCTCTCTACAAACTCATGTATAGCTTGCAGGGCAAGGTCTTTTAACGTGCGCCCAGACTGAAACTTCATCATTGTCAATTGCATATAGTCTTCCATAGGTACGTTGACAACGATACCGTTCTCAGTCTTTTTGCCCTTAAGCTTGCGAGCGTTCTGCATGATGTCGGAACTATAAGTGGGAGCTGATTGTTCAGCAACAGGAGTAGATGGTGCTTGTGTGTCCGTTGTAGGCTTGTCCTTGCCCGACACTGGCTCTTGCTCTGCCTTCTCATCCTTGTTCTCTCTGTTTTCTCTGCGCTGCTGACTGCCAGCCTCCAATATGCGCTCGTTCTCATCGATAGCGTCTGAGTTCTCAAGCGCGAAACGCTTGGTCTTCTTGGTCATTTCTCTTGCCACGTTATTAAAAGTGTTAAAAGTTAAAACTATTGATTATCTCTTTCGTGAATCTTTCGTAGTCCTGCCCTACCCTGCAATATCTGGCATACTCGAAGATGTCCTTGCGCATCGCCTGGGCTTCCACCATCTTTGTGTCTCGGCGTGTGTATGCGTCAAACATATAGTCTTGGTACTTCTCGCCTAAGTATGCCTTAAACTCCTTGGTGGCATTGGTCTGGTCGTTGCTCATCACCATCAGAAGGCCACGAATGTCAAGGTCAGGATTCAGATCCTCACGCGTTTCCTCGATGGCATTGATAATCTCGGCAATACCTTTTGTCGCCAACACTTCGAGTTGCACGGGCAGAACTACGCTTGTGGCTGCTGTCAGAGCGTTGTACGTGAGCAACGACATGGCAGGAGGACAGTCTATCAGCACGTAGTCGAAAGCTTCCGTAACGGTTGTTACGCCCTCGTCTGCCAGTTCGGTGCCGAGCAACTCGTTCAGCGGTTTTGCAAGCAACTTATAAAGAGCCTTGCGTGGCATTGCTCTCTGGTTTAAGAATGGGTCGATGGATATAAGTTGTGAAGATGCCGGAGCAAGGTAAATGCCATCACGTACCTGATAAACGGGCAGATTGCTCTGCTGTACCAGTGCATCATAAACGGTAGGCTCGCCGACGTTCTGAATCTCGCTCCATCCGAAGAGGAACGATGCACATGCCTGTGGGTCGAGGTCGATGATGAGCACACGAGGCAAACGCTTGCGTCCGTCGGCATCCTCGCCAAACTTCCCTTTCCCCACAAGGCGCAGCCCTGCTGCCAAACTCTGTACTGTAGTTGTCTTACCTACTCCGCCTTTGTGATTTACAAAGGCGAGAACTTCTCTGAGTCTTTCCATATTTTTTGAGAATATTAAAATGTTGATAATTTGTACTTACGTAAATACAAACGTATGAATGTACGTATAAACGTATGAACGTACAAACGTATGAATGTAGGTATGTATTATAAAGAGATCGCTATGGTGCGGTGTCTTAGCCTGTTTTATTGTGTATTCAAGTTTCGCAAGTTGTTTTGATTATGTTGCAAATTTAAGAATTATAATTCATCTTACAAAATAATATTGCATAAATTTAATATTTATCTATGTAGATATGTACATAGATACATAAATAGATAAATATGTTGATAAGTATTTAAGTATATATGAATATAAATAGGCAGATACGTAGATACAAATGTAAGTACCTATGTATCTATAAACATATAAACGTATAAACGTATGAAAATACAAACGTATGAAAATACTTTAGTGATGGGGGGAAATGGTATATACTCTTTACTTGCTGAATGCTCCGCACAATAAAGGCAGGATGAAAAATGCTGCGCCAAAAAGGGAGAACAGAAGAAAGCCTGCTCCTGCGAAAAAGAATGTCATCAATGTGTAAGCGATAATTTTTTGTGCTATGTGGGATGATTTTTTTCTTGTGCGCGCTGTTTTGTCTTTGTCGTTCACATTTAAACTTTGCTCACCTGCTTGCGAGTAATGGTGCTGAGCTTCCGTTTCGGGACTGTGAATAATCTCAGACTCTATAGAGGGAGCAATCTCATCTGGGATGATTGCGTCTTCCATGGAGGGAACTTCGATGTGAGAGGCATCAGGCGATTCAATCTTTCCATCAACGCATACGATAACATCGCCATGCAGACTGACCTCAATCTGGCAGCCTGGAGTGAGATTCTTTTGAAGGAACGTGCGGGCGCTTCCGCAATTGGCATGGACGAAACGATGGCCATTCATTTCCACTTCGTCGAAGTCGGCCACATACGTCACCTTGCCAGTTTTTTCGCCTATCGTGGTATGATGTCCGCGATATGTGGTAACGGCCGTAAACACCGGACGGAACTTAAATGCACAGTTATACTTAGCGTCGTGGTCGGTCTGTCCTATGCGGTCGTAATAGTCGTAATTGTCAAACTTGAACACAAGTCCGTCTGTAGGGTAGGGCAGATTTTCACGGTCTAACTCGGCAGCGCATACAATACTCTCAATGTCCTGTTCCAACTCTTCATCCATCTTGCCAAGGTCGAAATCTGCCACGAAGCCCGAAGTTTTGAAGCCGTTACGCTCAAGAGCCTCCATTGCAGCCGCATGTCTTACCACACCGTCCATAATCAGCCGAAATGGGTGAAACTCCAGACGCTTGCACTCCGAAGAAATAGCCACCTTCTTGGCCATGATGCCGTTGCTCGTGGATCTTGGTGATTTGCCAGCTTTGCTATAACGTACAAACTCTTCAAGCGAGATAATTACCTCACCTCGCACCTCCACGCGGTCGTACTCATTCCATGCAGCCAACTGGCATGGTACGCCCTGAACGTGCTTGATATGCTCCAGGCAGTCTATGCCGTAAAGCTCCTTACCGTGGCCGTAGGTGGCCTCTGAGAGCATTCCGCGACGATATACCAGGCTAACTGTCTCGCCGTCGAACTTCCACTCCACAGAGACCTTTGCGCCCTTGCTGCTGATGTTGGCAGCTCGCTGTTGTGCTCTCAGGTACTTCACTACAGATTTGGCATCATGCACCTTCTTCATCGACAGACAAGCTGCGCGACGTGCCACGGTGCGCTTGCCGTTGCCATTCTCGCTGTAGCACTGCTGAGTAGGCGAGTCTTTCAAAACCTCATCAGGATGAGCGTCCTCATACTCCTGCAAGGCAAAATACATTGTGTCGTATTCCTCATCACTAATAATCGGGAGATTCAGTGAGAAATATCTAAAATCATGCACCTTCACTTCGTCAACGCATGCGCGGTAGTCTTCAAAAGTCTCAATTTTTTTCATATTTTATAAAGTATTAAAATGGAATTATTATTGTTTTGCCGTTTAGTGATTTTGTTTCAGTTCGAGAGACACAGCCATGATGGTGCGAATGGTCTCGGTAATATACTTGCCGCCGCCATGCGCCATGATCCATTTGTGCGCATCGTCAGCTATAACATATTGGCGGCGACGCCCCTCTATTGCAGGACGGCCTGCGGTTTTTGTGTTTTTTTTATTTTTGACTGTAAGATTCATTTCTTTCGATTGTTTAAAAAAGTGATTCATGAGACGTTTCGGAATGGATAAACTCGTGTGCCAAAGTTGCTATGTCGGCAGGGATGGTGATGGCAAGACGTGTGCCATCTGTGGTATTGCAATAGAATACTGGATGTTCGCCTTCGAGATACAAGTTACCCTCTTCGTCGGAGACTGGACCGCACGAGGACACGATGTTGTGGTCTAATTGGCGGCCCTCGATGTCGATTTGACATTGCCAATATTGAAAAGCGTGTGCTCTGCCAGGTGTCTGGCGGATTCCGCGACAGACTGTTAATGTGGTTTCCTCTCCTTTATTGTTGGTGAAGGTGAAATATACTGTGTACTCCACCTGATGTTTGAAATCTCTTAGTTTTACATTATTCGCCATAATAATAAAAATAAAAAATGTTAATATTCAGAATAAACCTTGTTTTGTATAATTATATTTTTTAAATTTGCACCGTCTTCGGAAGATTTTAATCGAACCTTTATGGAATTGAAAAAAAACACGACTTCCGTTGATGGAAAAGCTCCGACTGTGGATTAAACACTCACAAAGAGCTAATTTCTACTATCGTAGATTCGAGACCAATGGTCTTGCGTAGCCCGGCTTAGGTCGGGCTTTTTTTATTCCTCCTCGTCTTCCTCATCACAAGTATTCTGATATTTGTCGCTGTTGCTCACAAGGTCATCAATAGCAGATTTTAGAGTATAACCCTTTTTGGGATAATAGGCTTCATCGCTTTCTAAATCATCATAGAAGTCGAAACTGCGTTCATCCTCAGAGGCTCTAAGTATACCTCCGTCAGGATCTATACAGAAGCCAAAGATATAATCGTCTTTACTCCAGCCTCCATAGATATTGATTTCAAAACCATCATAATCAACAGTAACATGGTCAATATATCCTATAAACTTTAGACCATCATTATCACCAACAGCAATATAAAGAATTCCTTTCTCGTCCTCGCGCAAATCATACCATGCTTCGTCCTCGTGATTCTTGTACCACTTGGACACCTCGCCGTCGTATTTAAAAGACGACCACAGATAATAATATAAACGATGTTCTAATATCTCGCTATCGAAAAGGTCTTCACCAAACTTCTTGTATTCCGTTTTATCAGGCGAACTGTTTACGCTTTTCAATTTATTAAAACCTGCTATCTCATCTATTCTTAACATATCTTATGACTTAACCGTGATGCCGAGGGCTGAAACTTGTAATTAAAAAAACTTACTATAACAAAGATACTCTTTACTTAAATTGCTTTGTAAGCAAAGCATGTATTAGTTTATCTTCTTCTTCGTCAAAGTGGAAAAAGGTGTAAGAGATTATTGTGGTTCGCCGATTGTCTTTATGCAAATAGATGATGTTCGCTTCCTCGTGCCAATGGATTGGCTTGTAGCAACGCTTCACCATCTCGGAGAATGATGCGTTCTCTTTCTTTGCGAAGTCGCTGTTCCAGGCATTCAGGAGAGCAATGAGCTGCTTCCAACTTATTTCGTTCAAGTCAATATTGCCATTACTCTTCACTGTTTTCTCAAAGAAGTTCAAAGTTGAACAATCAGGCGTTTTTGAAATATAAGTTCTTACCTCTGTGTTGCCATGCAACTCTGCATTGCCAAACACCTCTGCATTGCCAAACACCTCTGCGGTGCCATAAACCAGAGCTTTGTCAAACACCTTTGCGGCGCCATAAACCAGAGCTTTGCCAAACACCTTTGCTTTGCCAAACACCTTCGCATTGTCACATACCTCTGCATAGCCCCACACCTCTGCTTTGTCAAACACCCTTGCGTTGCCATGCACCTTCGCATCTTCATATACCCACGCATCATCTGCCTGAGATAGGTTGCTTTCTTTTTCTATCCAACCGCCCTTGTCGCCAATTTTCACATCAGCAAATGCCTCGACGCACTCTATTCTGTGAAGAATCACTTCGTCTAAATTCTTAGTCTCATCTGTTAGTTTGTATTTCATTTCTGCAATTTTTTATTCAAGTTGTAATAATAATTTTATGTTGTATAGAAAGGTTATTCTCGGGAAATGGCTGCTGCATACGCAGTATCCTTTCAACTTTACTCTTTTACTTTTCAATCATTCTCAGCTCTGCGCCCAGTGCTCCTGCAATCTTGTTGAGCACGTCAATGTTCACGGCATACTTGCCAGCTTCCACTCTGCGGACATTGGCGGTGGTGATGCCCGCAATCAGGGCGAGCTGCTCCTGCTCCCAGCCTTGGGCGGTGCGCATCGCGCGGATGCTCTCGCCCATGGCTTTACGCTTGTCATAAATTATTTGGTCTTTTTCCATATTGTCTATAAAATATTGTAGTTACTCTTCCTCCTCATTATCCGGATTCTGATAATCGTCACTGTGAGCAATCAAATCATCAAGAGCGGACTTCAAAGTATATTCCTGCTTAGAATAATATTCATGTGAATTTTCTAAGTCGTCATAAAAGCGAGAGCCGCGCTCTTCGTCAGAAGCTCGAAGGATGCCGCCGTCTGGATCAATCCAGAATCCAAAAATGTAATTGTCTTTACTCCATCCTCCATAAATATTGATCTCATAGCCTTCATAATCAACTGTGATATGATCTATATATCCAATAAATTTCAGGCCATCATTATCGCCAACAGCAATATAGAGAATACCCTCCTCGTCCTCGCGCAAATCATACCAGGCTTCTTTCTCATGATCCTTATACCACTTGGCTACCTCACCGTCGTATTTAAAAGACGACCTCAACTCATAATATAAATCATCTTTCAATCCCTCACTATCAAAAAGTCTTCACCAAATTTCTTGTACTTCGTGTTATCAGAAGCATCACTCACTCTTTTCAATTCTATAAAACCTGCTATTTCACATATATTAAGCATATCGTTCCGCTTGCCGTGTTGCGGTAGGACTGAAAAGTTGTCAATTTAATACTCTGCTATATAAGGAGATTCTTTAGAGACGGCTGCTGCAGACGCATCGCCCTCCCAGCAAGAAAACGTAACAAAATAACCTGTTTCCTCGTCTTTATATATAGCGCGCCCGTTGTGCCATTCAGGCGAGGCTTTTCTCGCTCTCTTGTATGCAGCAAGGACAATATCCTCTTCATCTGGTTCGTCATCAAGAGTAATCTCTTCACCCAACAACTCATAGTCCTTATTGTTGTCCTCCTCAGGATTCTCGCAATATAGCAAACACGACTGCCAATTATGTCCGTCCCAGTAATTCCAAAACTTACAGTCGTAGAAGTATTCATTCTCCTCTAACCACTCTTTCGCAAACTTACGAATTTCCTCGATTTTGTTTGTTTTTTCTGCTTCTTCGAGAGCTTCGTCATCAGAGTCCCACGTATCAATATCTATTTCGTTATCCGTACTAAGCGTAAAACGAAGACCTTCATATTTTTCCTCAAGTTCGGACTCAAGATCGCTCCAACATGTGCTTTCTCCGTTTTCAAGCGAATAATCAAACGTTGTTCCATCGGCTGCGGTTCCGCTAATCTGATCCTCGTAAACAACGAAATAATCAACTCCGTTTCCAAGGTGATTTATGTTTTTTAATACTCTAACGTCGCTCATATATACTGACTTAACCGTGATGTCGAGGGCTGATTTTTATCTTTGAATCAAATTTCTTTATAGATGTTCGCCTGGTCGTTGATTGCTTTCTGCAACGTCCAATTTACCTTGGGGTAGATACCTTCGCCCAGACCCGTATTGAAGTTGACGTACCAATTCTCGCCATCCTCTCTAACGGTAATCTCACGTCCGTTGTACTCAACGTTCTGGCCGTCATTATCAAATATCGCCCAGCCATAAGATACGTATGACAAGATATGCTCACCATCTGTTGCGTAATCTTCATCGTCATAACGTATATCATCCGAATCAGATGTATATATCCATCCGTGTTTCTCGCAGATGTCGCGAACCAGCTCGCAGCAATCGTCTTCAGGATACTCTTCACAATATTCCGTCAAGAAATCTTTCAAGTCCTCCAATGTCTTAATGTTTGATTCTTTCATATCATTCCGCTTGACCGTGATGCGGTAGGGCTGAAAAGTTTTTATTTTACTCTATAAAGTCGTTGTAATTTTCATAAAGGTATGCCTTGCCCTTCAATCTGTGCCGTAGCCCGCTTCTTTGATATACTCATTGTTGTCATGAGCAATCGCTTGAATGTAAGTGTCAATAGATTTTCGCATGATGTATTCTTGTAACAATTAGATAATCTTTTATTAAAAAACTCTTAATGCGCCTGTGGGACAGAAAGATGTGTTATACCTCTCATCAATATTTTTCAAATATGACTCGATGGAGTCGTTAATATCACTCAATTCGCCATACACGCGACTATATTCCTTGTTGTACCACGTTGCAAAGTCTTCGCTATCATGATCTTCTGGAACATCATCTCCATAATAATATATAAGGCCGTCCATATCGTCAACCTCGTCGAAGGTGTTCACTATATCCAACTCAGGTAAACCTGCCTTACATATTTCTTCTTCAATACGTGCAAGTCTGCGACGAATGTCTCCGCGGCTCTCGCTATCCTTTGCATAAGATTCCAGATTAGAATGATACTCGTGACGGAGTGAGCACAGGCACGTTATTAAATCGGCTTGTTCCTCAGTCATGCCGTTCTCACGGGCTATCTGCTCATTTTTTAAATTGCGAGCAGCTGAAGATTCACGTCGATATTCGTACTGTTTTTTGTTTAAATATGCCATAAAGCAGTTTGCAGAATTTATACTGTTGCCACCAGTTCTATATATAAATATATGTTTCTTTCTTTTTCTGATACAAAGGTAGTGAGAATTTTTGAAACTACCAAATAAATGACGCATAAATTATAAATAAATGTGTTATTTATTATGTTTTCTTTAAAAAGAAGTTTTGTCACTCCTTCGGGGGTCGAACCCTCACATAATGCCAGGCCGTGGGGAGTGGGGGCGCTCGCTATCCTCACGGACCACGAGCAGCGTAAAACAAAAATACTTTATGATTATGAACATGTAGATCCCGCTGGTGGAATCGAACCACCATGAAGCCTGCCAGGCGCGGAAGGGGGGACTATTCGTTTTTTCGAATCGAAATGCTCTCTATAGTCTCACAATCAACATAACTGTTGCAGACCTTGCCCAACACCGAGAGGACCTCCGCACGGCTGTCAAACGCTATAATGTCGTCCTCGCTGCTGTCTCCATTGGTGAAGCTGAAGCAAATGCTATCGTTGTGTGTCTTAATCTCTCCATGCTGCTGATTGCTCAGTGCAGCCATCAATATCGTTTGAACTGTCTTGAAATTCATAATTTTCTGTCGTTTTTTGAGAGTTGTATAATATTAGTCTTTGTAGATATTTATTTAGCCTTACAGCGCCCCATCGCTGTAATAATCCTTATCTTAACAGGATATTTATCGGCCTGACATATAGCTGCGTCAGAAATAGCTTTGTAAATAGCGTTGTAGGCATGTATATTGTTGTGAAATATTTCAATAGTAATCGTTTCTTTTTGTAATTTCATAATTTTCTGTCGTTTTTTAAGGGGTTCTATAATATTCGTCTCACAATGATCTGTATGTGATGAAGCTAACGGTGCACGCTCATTTCTACAGTTTCACATTCTCGAACACACTTCTTTCTGAACTTGCAACTGCTATTCTTTTTCAAGTATCTCAGCTCTTTATCGACTTCTTTCTCAGTGTATTCTATTCCGTTATATTTACACCAATCGCCTCCGATAAAGGCGTAAATGCAATAAAATTTTGCCATAATTTTCTGTCGTTTTTAAGGGTTCTATAATATGCTATTCGTTAATAATCTCAATTCGTGACAATTCATTATCCACATGAATTTCGTACCCCTTATAATTGATGCCATAGCCTATGCAACCATAACTACAAAACAGAGGTTCACAAATCATTCTGGAGCCATACCAGGTAAATCTCCATGGATTACGATTATATCCATTAAGCCAATTTTCGCAATCGCCACAACGTTTTAAAATAGTATTGATTAGACACTTCAATTCGTTAGGTATCTCTTTCGGTGCTCTCATTTTCTGTTGTTTTTAAAGGGGTGTCTTTATATATTATAGGAGTGTTTCCTCGCTGAAGGTCTTTAGAACGTCTGTCGCAAGCAGGTGAACAGTACGTCGAGTCCTAAGTTGTATTCTATGCGCTCCTTGCTGCCGAACTCATCGGAATCGGGAGAATTGAGGGTGATGTACTCGATGATGCGTGTCATGGCCTCACGGAGGCTCGCCTTGTCCATATCTATTGTTATAACTGTCTTTTCCATTGTCGTTTTGATTTATATTGTTGTTTTGTTATTTGCTTGTTAATGCTCCTCCCAACATCGGGAGGAAGAAAACGGCTGCTCCGAATAGCGAGAACAGCACTATGCACATACTGACTACTGCCAATGCTGCGACGATGTAGGTTAATGCCTTCTTCATTCTAGCTAATCTTGGAGATAATATTTTCCGTCCAGCTTTGCCATCGTCTCCAGATACTCCATCTGCGAGATATAATAACAAAGGTTGCGGTATGTAGTGAGCCAGTTTTTATATAGGCTTACAACCTTGTTGCTCTCGTTAGAGAGATCAAAAAGTCTGTCCCAACGCTTCATAAGCTCGTCGGTATAGTCAGTCAACGGCTTGATGGTTGTCTCAAAGTCGCAGGGCTTAGAATAAGCCGGAGCCTTTGGTCGCATCAGCTCACCGCTTGCCACCTTATGAAACACTTGGCGGTACACCTCGAACACGGGGCGAACCTTGCGGGCGATGAAGAACTCAAGGCAAGGGACGGAGAGCAAGTAAATCTCTGTCGGGCGACCGTTTTGGACTTTTCCCCCATTTTGGACTAAAACCATTGAGTTTTCCCCATTTTGGGGTAAAACCTGATAATCAACGTTTTGCAGAAACAAATCATTACTTTGTAATGCTCTCACCGCTTTGTCTTTTCGTGAATACACTAACGGCCACACATCATCGAGATTCACGGGAAATTCCTCGCTGTCTCTCGAAATTCTTAATACTTCCTCAAAGTACGCCTTTATCTCCTGGTCGGTACTCTGTTTTGTTAATTGTAGAATCATATTGTTTTGATTTAAAAATTGAAATCCTCAATATTTTACACACGCCATAACGAGGCGTTACCACTTAATAGATATTACCAACGACACGAACATTACCACCACGCTGAAGCCGAGGTATTGCCAACCCGTCATTATTACGGGGTCTTCCTCGTCGGTGAAGTTGTGGCGACTGTTGAGCCACTGACACACACCCAGGGCTGCACGCTGTGCCAGGTCTAACGCCCTGGCGATGGCCTGCAAGACATACACAAGGCAGAGGGCTGCGCATCTGCCGAGAGATCTTGCCACGTCCGATGCGCTCACCTGGGGCGCGGTCGGTGTTGTTGCTGTTGCTTTCATAATCCTTAATTTTTTATAGGGTTTATAAATATAAGTTGTTTGTCACTTGTCGCCCGCAGGGGAGTCGAACCCCTTGCGCTTTTTGCCATCCGTGCGGGCGTTGTTGCCGTTGGCTATCCTCGCGGACCGACAACAGCCGAAAACAAATAAATACGATTCTATAAAGTATTAAAATGTATGTGTGTTCTGAGTGCTTACGCCTCCACCTCGTCGGGCGTGAAGCGGTCGCAATACTGCTGTACGTCCTCATCGTCGATTTCAGCCAGTCGGCAGGGCTTGAAGTCTTTCACCTGCTCCACCGTCAGCAATACGCCTGGCAGCCCATAACGTGAGGCTTCCACGGCAATCTCTGCCAGTTCTCCGGCGTCGGTGTAGCCTAATTCGGCACCCTCTCCCAAACCACAAACGAGCGTGAAGAACGTGAAGCGGTCGCCCTCGGCGTTGCCTTCCAGGATGTACCAACGTATTGAGCCGATGCGCAGCAATGCCACCGCCATAAGGTCGGGCAGGTGCTTGTGCTCCTGAGCGTATAGGGGATAACTTGCCAAAGCTTCTAACAGATCGGACGTTAAAAGGCGGTTTTCTTGATTTTCCATTTTTCCGTGATGTTTTATCTATGCTATAATAAAGGGTTTTTATCTCTTTTGTGGAGTAGGGCCGCGGCTCATGGCGTGCCGCCCTGCCTCCTTTTATGCTGCCTTACTGTCGGCCTTTGGGTCGTAGCCGTACAGGGTGCGGAACTCTTCAGGCGTGAGGAATAGGGCCGCGCGGCGTTCCGTCTCTTGACTTATCCGTTGGCGGTCGCTTACTTCGTCGGAAGTGAGGTGTCCGCGCTGCTGTGCGGCTTCGATTGC
>OQVO01000100.1_pt1 | contig 28106 bp, 20 predicted proteins | sample 1691511 | NCBI WGS metagenome assembly OQVO01 (sample SAMN03418254, study PRJEB22391) | human gut metagenome | biome: human-gut; feature: organic feature; material: feces | host: Homo sapiens | place: Tanzania | collected 2013-01 | reverse complement strand
CCAAGGCCGCGCAGGGCAATGCCGTAAATCGTCGGGAACATTAGCGACATGCACCCAGAAATACCGATCAAGCAGTAAATCGAAACATCGATCGGCAGATAAATCGTACCGAAGCAGCAGAGAATGCCGCCCACTGCAAAGACGGCCATCATCTTAGCGGGGGTAATGTACTTCATGAGCCATGTGCAGATCCAACGGCAACCGATGAAAAGGAAAATGGAGTAAATATAGAAATTTGCAGCCTCAGATTCAATGACATGCAGGTTTGCCATTACGTACTTGATAGTCCAGGTCCAGACAGCAATCTGCACGCCAACATAGAAGAACTGCGTCACGACACCAAATGCATAGCGCGGCAGGTGGATGAGACGAGAGATTGCTTCTTTGACCGTCATTTCTTCACTAACATCCTTATCGTTCAGTTTGCTGCGGAAGAACGCACACCAGATGATAAAGGCAATGAGAATCAGGCCAACATACGGCACGCAGACCCAGAAGAGCTCGACATCGCGCACGGCAGAGAGCTGTTCCGGTGTCATGGCCAGACGATCCTCCAGTGTTGCCGGATTCAGGTGCGAGAGGATGACGTACTTTGCCAGGAAAAGGCCCGCCATCGAACCGAGTGGATTGAACGCCTGCGCAAAATTCAATCGGCGGACACTCGTGGATTCATCGCCAAGAGAGAGTACAAAAGGATTACAGGTCGTCTCGAGGACCGACAGGCCGCCAGCCAGGACGAAGATCGACACGAGGAACAGATTATAGCTTTGCAGTATGGCCGCTGGGATATAGCCGAAAGCGCCGACCATATAGAATCCCAAGCCGACCAAGACGCCGACTCGATAAGAGTACCGCTTGATGATAAAAGCTGCCGGTAAAGCTAACACAGCATACGCTCCATAAAAAGCGACCTGTACTAAAGACGAGTCTACCGCTTTTATCATGAATATTTTCGCAAATGACGGCACAAGATTATCCGTCATATTGTTGAGCAGGCCCCAAAGTGCAAAGCACGTGACGAGCAGTCCGAAATACAGCCGGTACTCCTTTGGCACCACAGGCGCAGATGTCTCCTGGATGTCTGGCTGCACAGCAGTTGCAAATCCTTCCTCTTTCATACTAGTGTAGAGCCTCTTCCATATATATAACAATCAATCACTTGCTCAAATCTGGGTACAAAGATACCAGCTTGACTCTGGCTTTTTCCTTAGTGAATAGCCAATGAATCGGTGTCGGTTTCTTGTTCCGCTTATTTTCCCACGCACGGACTTCACGTTGCAGCTTGGTAAGGCTTTCGATTCGTCGGTTGAGACATTGCCTGCTCAATACATTCAGCTCGATTTCGGCCATGTTTAGCCAGCTGCCATGCTTCGGCGTATGGTGTATCTCCAACCGCCCCGCCAGCCGGCGGGCCACATCTGGCTTGAAGCGCTTGTAAAGTGAGCCGAGTGCATGCGTATTCAGATTATCCATGACCAGGACGATCCGTTCAGCACGTGGGTACATGACATCGCATAGATACTGGATCTCTTCAGCCCAGTCCAGAGCGGTCCGCCGCTCCCGCACTGAGATATGCTGGTGCCCCGTAAGCGGCTCTACAATAGCAAAGATACTGCAGGTTCCATTGCGCTTGTATTCTGCATCGATTTTCTCGACAGCACCAGGACGCATAGGAAGCGGCTCACGGACTTCGCCGAGGAGCTGTAAAGGCTTCTCATCCAGACAGACCACAGGCCGCTTGCGTGCATAAGGACGCTCATATACGTCGATGATGTCTTCCATGCAGGCAACAAAATCGGCATCCTGCTTCTTGGGAATGCACCAGTAGCCTTTCAAGTGAGGGCGCAATGTGTTTTTTTTAACATCCGCCGAACGGCTTCCTCACCAGCAGTGAGCCCCAGCTCAACTCTTGCGTGGTCTGTGAGGAGTTTGATGGTCCATCTGGCATACCCTTCCGGCGGGGCACCACAGGCCATGGCAATGATCCTGGCCTCCATGGCACCGTCGATCTTGCGCGTGGCATTATCTGAATTCAGATTGCGATTCAAGGTCAGCGTGCGCTGAAGCCCGCTCTCGCAGTAAAGCTTGACGATATTGCAGACCATCTTCAACGACACGCCGAGGTAATACGCACAGTTGCGATACGTGGTGTCAGGATTCGTGTTGCAATCCAGTGCCAGCAAAATCTGGCAGCGTTTCTTGATGGTGTTGCACGTCTTGTTTGAGCGCAAGACCTCTTTCAGCTGATTGCGCTCCTCGTTCGTCAACATGATCTTGTACTTACGGCTGTGTCCACTCATGATACAACACCTCCATGCTGGTAACTATGTCTATATGCCTATTATACCAGAAAAGGTCAGGTGATGTATATATGGAAGAGGTTCTACACTAGTGGCGATAAAGCTGTTCCACCACAAGACGCTGCACCTGAAGTTCAAGTACGGTGTGCCGCTGATACTGTTGCTTCAAGTGGCAGGGCTTATCTATCTGCACATGCCGAGATGATGAATGGGGGCCAGAGAAGGCGAAGGAAGCGCATGGAAAAGACCTGCTTTATCGCGATTGATCTGAAGTCATTCTACGCATCAGTGGAATGCGTGGAGCGTGGGCTCTCATCCACCACCAATCTGGTAGTGGTGGATAAGAGCCGCACAGTTCGCCCCCTTCGCAGCCCTGACCGGTTACGAAGACGTGGTCAAAGAGACAATACAAAGGCATGAAGACGAGATTACGTGCAAGATATAATATTATTTCATTCAGGAGTGATTCTTATGAAAATAGGGGGCGAATTGTCAAGCTAAGTGCAACACCTTTGAGAAATAGACCTCATATGGTGTTTTGTAGCCAAGGCACTTTCTGGGGCGCAAGTTCAGCTCATGGTACTTCCGTTGGATGTAATCCTCCGGCGTATCCGTGATGTCCTTGCCTTTCGGGAAGAACTCCCGTAGAAGCCCATTGGTGTTTTCATTGCTCCCGCGCTCCCACGGATGGTGTGGAGCAGGAAAGTAGAACGTCACATGTTTCAGCTCCTTTCTGAGCTGAGCATGTTTCGAGAATTCCTTTCCTCGATCCGGCGTGACCGACAAATGCGGCTGCCCCGAGAGCGCCTCACACATCACCCTGTTGACTGCAGCAGCGGTCTTGCTCATGGCTTTTCCGCCAAGCAAGTACCGGCTCTTCCGGTCCACCAACGTGACGAGGCATGCCTTTCCCTGCCTGCCCACTACGGTATCTGCTTCCCAGTGGCCTCGGACGGAACGGTTCGCCGCGCTGACAGGACGATCTTCGATGGGGTGCGATATGACGAACTTGCCACGACGCTCTTCGCTGCCTTTCTTGTGACGCCGTTTCCCATGATGCCGTAGCTTCCGAAGTACAAACTTCGCTGAAGCCCCTGGCGGGTTCAGCAGGCCCGCGTGGATAGCGCGGTAGATGGTCGGGACGCTGACGAGCTGGCAGCCATGCTCCAGCTGGATTCGTCCGACAATCTCTTCTGGCGACCAGTGGTACGCCAGGATACAGATCTGGATGTAGAAATGAAGTGGTGCATACTCCAGCCGCTTATGCGGACGACAGGCTTTCCTGCGCCGCTTGTAGAGCGCTTGCGCGGTCAACGGGCAGTACGACATAGGCTGGTCCGCAGGGGCCGCATTGCGGAGAAGCTCACGCGAGATGGTCGACTTGCTGCGCTTCAGCAGATGGGCAATCTCCGTGATGGATTTGCCCTCAGCAAGAAAAAAGAGTATCTTTTCTCGCTCAAATGGTGTAAGATGTGTGTAGTGACACATAGGCTCTCCTTTGCTGTAGGTAGTTCTTTTCAAACACCATTATAGCAAAGAAGTCTATGTGTCATTTTAATTTGGTTGTCTAGGAGCTGTTGCACTTAGATTGTAAATCCATCAACATAAATCGAACATAACTGGTGATGCGATATTGGCCGTGGTATAATAAGCGTGACATATCGACGAAAGAGGTGCAGGCATGGAATTCTGGGATATTTATGACAGCGAGAAGCGGGTTACGGGGCGCAAGATGTTGCGCAATGACCATGTACGAAAGTATCCTCAGCGATGCGGACGACTGCGGGCTCATGGTGATTTTCCACGGCTGCACCATTCCGAGAGGATGGGAAAGAATGTATCCGAATTATGTTGGAAGCGAAGCGGTAAGAGCTTCTGAAAACCTGATATTCGGGCAGTACGAATGCGACCGGGAGTCTATTCACGCCAGCCTTTACCCATATATTCGCAACACTGTGGGATGTATGGAGTTCGGCGGAACCTTCCTCAACAAGCGTCTGGAGCGCAACAACGGCAAACCTGACGCCAACGGGCGTGTCCGAGGCACCATCAGACGCACTACCGATGCGTTCGAACTGGCTACGGCAATACTGTTCCAGAATCCAATCCAGAACTTCGCCATTGCCCCGAACAACCTCGAGGACGCACCGGCAGCCGCCCTTGACTTCTTGAGGGAAGTGCCTACCACCTGGGACGATACCCGGTATATAAGCGGCGAACCGGGCAGGAACGTCGCCATAGCAAGAAAGCACGGGAATACATGGTATATCGGTGCGGTCAACGCCTCCGAAGAGGCATTCTCACTTGATGTCAAAGCTCTTGAAGCCCGTTTCGGCGGCAAAGCTTCAGTGCTCGGAACGGTCAAGGACGAACTGAGCAGTATCTCCGGCTATAAAAAGCCTCTCAAGATTAAGGCAAATGACGGACTGGTGGTCGTAATCAGATAGTATTGTCCTCATCAGGGATAGACGCACTGCCGAAATCCGCAGAACGGTCTCCGACGCTGCTTTTGCCGAACTCATAATCATTGCCCGGAAGGATGGCATTAAGAATGATACCGACAAGAGCAGCGGTTGCCAGGCCGCTGAGCGAAGTAAATCCGATGCTGATGGCATCATTGGAGCCGTATTTGATTCCGATGGCAAGCACAAGGATAAGAGCTGCGATCAGAAGATTACGGGAAACGGTGAAATTCACCCTGTTCTCCACGATATTACGAACACCCACCGCTGATATCATACCATACAGAACCAGGGACACACCGCCAATGGTAGCCGTAGGCATAACTCCCACAAGCGCAGCGAATTTAGGGCAGAAAGACAGCACAATGGCCAGCACGGCCGCAATACGGATAACCCGGGGATCAAACACACGGGTAATGTTCAGCACGCCGGTATTTTCTCCGTAAGTGGTATTGGCCGGGGCTCCGAAAAGAGAAGCGATGGATGTGGCCAGACCGTCTCCCATAAGCGTGCGATGCAGGCCCGGATCCTCAAGATAATTCACCCCCGTCGTAGAGGAAATTGCACACATATCGCCGATATGCTCCACCATAGTTGCCAGGGAAATAGGCAGAATGGCGATTATCGCAGCCACTATCAAACTCCAGTCCGGATTCTTGAAGACAGCGAAAGAGGTGTTTTCCCAGGCAAAAGGAAGTCCAACCCATGCGGCTTCCTTCACGGATGTGAAATCCACCTGCCCGAAGCACGCGGCCACAACGTAAGACCCGAGCACTCCGAGCAGAATCGGGACAATCTTTATCATCCCCCGCCCCCAGATATTGCATACCACTATTATGGCTACGGATAGAATCGCTATCCACCAATTCTGACTGCAATTCTGGATTGCCGATCCGGAAAGGGTCAGACCGATAGCTATGATGATAGGGCCTGTAACTACCGGAGGGAAGAAACGCATCACTTTCTTGGCACCGAAAGCCGCAAAAAGACCGGCCAGCACGAAATACATGAACCCTGCGCAGAAAACTCCGATACACGCATAGGGAAGCGACTGCGCAAGTGTCATTCCCTTGGCCATACCCATTTGAGTGACAGCTGCATAGCCGCCGAGAAAAGCAAAGGATGACCCAAGGAAGGCAGGCACCTTCATCTTGGTACACAGATGAAAGATGAGCGTACCGATTCCGGCGAACAGCAGAGTCGCAGAAACTGAAAGTCCGGTAATCACCGGAACCAAAATAGTTGCCCCGAACATAGCAAAGAGGTGCTGTAATCCGAGAATCATCATTTTACCCGAGCCAAGAGTTCTGGCATCGTAAATTGTCTGGTCTTTTTGTATTTTAGCCATAATATATAATTAATTATCTTGTTTCTTCCGCCAGAATACCGAAGTGATGTCTTCACCCTTATAATAAAGCCGCTGATTGGTAGTCGGCTCATTGAGGGGACCGCATTCCGGGATGTACGGACCTATTTTCAGAAAATCAAACAGCTCCGCCAGCTCCGGCTCCACTTCCTTTCTGCCCGAATAAAGAGCAAGTTCCATGTGCGGATAACGACTGCGCACATAGCCGGCTATTTCCTTAAGAGCAGCAAGGTCGCTGCCTTCTCCAAGAAAGAGAAAGCAGTTGGCCCCGAAATTATCAGAAATTATCTTATCCACGGCCGCATGATTCAACTCCTCCCCGATATCTTTCCTTAAGAAAGGAGAATGACAGCCACGGCAATTACCCTGGCAGTTGGAAATCTCCACTGCCAGGGTAACTCTGTCCGGAATCTCTTCCAGTACTATATCGGTAAGCGCAGGAATGTATTTGATCATTTCACTTCTTCAGGAGCATAGAACCTGTGCTTGGCCTCAATCTGCCGAGGTTCAGCAAACGAAGACACTCTCTTGAGATAACCGATGACTCTTGTCAGATAATCGACGTTTTCACTTCCGCATTTCGGGCATTTGGTAAGAGTATCCTTGCTAATGTACCCGCAGTCATTGCAGATGGTGTTCCTGACATTGAATGTAAAGTAGTTGGTCCCGTAATGGGCTGCCACTTTGAGAAGCTGTCTGTACTGCTCCTTGCTCAAGTGCTCCTGAAGATTCATGTGCAGGGCTGAGCCTCCGTCCAGATACTTGACATAATCCTCTCCGTGGAGCTTGAACTTGTCAATTATGGATACCATATCATCCTCAGGGTTATAGAAATACGAGCTGTAGAGATTGTGCTTGGAAGACACGAAATAGCCGTCCTTGCTGTCCCACTTGTAGTTCTTCGCGGCGAGATTCTCGGCCGGCACGAACTCGGTGTTGAACATAGCCTCGGAAGTGCGGTCCCTGCGATTGGAGATATTGATAGTCTCAAGAACCTTATTCACAAATTCGCCGTATGTAGGATTAGGAGAAATCTCCAGTCCGAGGAATTCTGCAGCCTCGGTAAGTCCGTTCACGCCGACTGTAAGGTACTGCTTCTTCATATCGATGAATCCTGCATTGTACACGTCTAGCATGTCCGCCTTGTAGAAATCCTTTATAATCTCGTTGAAGGCTATCTGGTATTTGTGCACACGCTCGGTCATCTCGGTGATGGACTTCGCTATGTAGTTGTTGTACAAGTCCTCCTTGTCATAGAAGTGCGACGAAGAGCTCAACGGCTTGCCCTCAGGAAGAGAAACGCCCCTTCTCTCGCGGAAATACCGGCGGACCGCATCCTGAATAAGCCTGTTGAGATTAATGGTCATCACAGACTTGGAACCCGTGGCCACAGATGCCGTACCCATGGAATATTGGTGGGTCGTATGGTTGTGGGAGGTGTCCTCCTTGTCTTCCAGGTCCTTAAGGCTGTTGCGAAGCCGGCAGCAGCTGGAGAGAGAGTCCGGGCTGTTGGATATATAGCAGAAGAAACTGTGTCCCTTGGACCACATCTCTGACGTGAAGTCAGCATAAGCCTCATCGGAATAACCATCTCCGCCATCAGTCAGAAGAGCCATGGTCTCCACAGGGAAAGTGAGGAGATAATTGCGGCGCTCTTCATTGAACCAGTTCATAAAATGCCTCTGAAGCCAGTCAAGAGTCTCCCACTTAGGCGCCGAACCGTCCGGGAAGCGGAACTCTCCGAATACTCCCTGGAAATAATTCTTGTCAAAATAACTGATATTCCAGAATACGGTCTGATATCCCCTGTTGCCGGCAGGCATGTTCATGGAATGCACAACCTGCTGGAAATAGTTGTCGATGACCTTTACAAGGGTCCTCTTCTTGACATTCAACTCCACCACCTCGTCAAGATGGTCGATGTAGTCATCTCCATAGTCCTTGCGGATGAAATAGTCAAGATACATAAGGAACTCAGGAGTGGCCACGGCACCCATGAACTGTGAAGAAATGGAATATACGAGGTTGATGAACTCCCCACAGAAAGACTTGAGGTCGGTAGGAGCTATGGAAACCCCGCCCAACTCCTTCAGTCCGCTCACAAGGAAAGGATACATGGTAATGGCCACGCAGTAAGGGAATCCCGGGGTTCCGCTCTCGTCATGCTTGTACAGCACATGAGAGTTCAAATCCTTAAGGTACTGATCCGCAAGCGCCCTTCCGTAAAGAGTCTTTATCTTGTCGCACATGATGTACCTGTTCTGCTTGATATTGTTCTCCTTGTAGAGCTCATTTCCAAGCGTGACGATATTCTTCCGCGTGACATTTGCATTGGAGTCGAACTTGGAGCCGGTGGCGGCATTGGACGCAGCGATGTAGTCCTTTATGAAATCGCGCTTCTTGCGGAGATCGATGTCCGCATCGAACTTGTCGATGTACGCGTGGGCTACACGCTTGTTGATGGACATAAGCGACTCCTCCACCTGACGGCGGATTTCCGCGCTGGTAATCCCTTCGTATATGTAAAGATTATTGATTATTGACACCACAATAGCGTCATCGCAATACTCTTTCGCAGACTTATATGCCTCGTGTATTCCACGTGCCAACTTAGCTTTATCAAACTCCTCGATTGAGCCATTGGTTTTACGTACATCCATTGTATTTAATTTTAAATTATTCTAAATTATTCATAGCCAACTTCACAAATTTAGAAATAAAGTGTGTCATTGACCAACAACCGGACATCAAGTTATCAACAAGTTTTCAACATCGCCCCTTACCACTTTCCAAATGCACGCCGACGCAAAAAAAGATAAGCCAACAACCCCGCGACACATAGCAATTATCAATATATTTTACTACCTTTGTGCTGATTGACACAACTCTTATATAATGAAAAAAATTGACGTTGTACTCGGACTCCAGTGGGGCGACGAGGGAAAAGGCAAGGTGGTCGATGTTCTGACCCCTGACTACAAGGTAATTGCCAGATTTCAGGGCGGCCCTAACGCCGGACACTCACTTAAATTCGACGGAGAACAATTTGTACTTCACACCGTTCCTTCCGGCATCTTCAGACCGGATACCATAAATATAATAGGCAACGGCGTGGTGATCGACCCTGTCATCCTGACGGAGGAAATCAAAGACATTGAAGCCAAGGGAGGAGACATCTCAGGGAAGCTGCTCATCTCCAAAAGAGCACACCTCATACTTCCTACCCACAGGATTCTTGACGCCGCAAGCGAAGCCGCCAAAGGCAAGTCCAAGATCGGTTCCACCCTCAAAGGCATAGGACCTACCTATATGGACAAGACGGGCAGAAACGGACTCCGCGTAGGAGATATCCTGTCCCCGGAATTCAAAAAGAGATACGAAACACTGAAGAACAAGCACATCGGGATGCTCGCACAGTACGATTATACCTACGATGTGTCCGAATATGAGAAGAAATGGTTCGAATCAGTAGAGCAGCTCAAGAGGTTCGAGTTCATCGAAAGTGAGCTCAAGACCAACGAGTACCTCAAGAACGACGTTCCCGTACTTGCAGAAGGCGCACAGGGTTCGATGCTCGACATAGATTTCGGAACCTACCCTTTCGTCACTTCTTCCAATACCATGTCTGCGGGCGTATGCACCGGACTGGGAGTTGCCCCATGCCATGTCGGGAAAGTGATAGGCATCTTCAAAGCCTATTGCACCAGGGTCGGAAGCGGTCCTTTCCCTACCGAGTTGCTTGACGAGACCGGAGAGGAACTCAGACGCATAGGCAACGAATACGGAGCCACCACAGGACGCCCTCGCCGCTGCGGATGGCTGGATCTGGTAGCTCTCAAATATGCCGTGATGATGAATGGCGTGACAGAGCTCATAATGATGAAATCGGACGTACTCAACACATTCGAGACCATCAAGGTAGCCACAGCGTACAAAGTCGGTGACGCGGTTGTGGATTACTTCCCGTTCGAGTGCAATGACAACATCACTCCGGTTTACAAAGAGTTCAAGGGATGGAATACTGATATCTGCTCAGTACGCAAATATGAAGACTTCCCTGCGGAGCTGAAAGACTACATCGCATTCATCGAAGCCGAGACCGGATGCCCGGTAAGAATCATTTCCGTCGGTCCGGACAGAAGCGAAATCGTCATAAGATAGCACCCAAAGCTACCCTTTGATATCGACATTGAAGCCCTCTTCTATGAGATCGGCAACGAGAGAACGCATTCTCTCCACAGAGAATTTCTCAAGGCCGGCCATAGGAGTCGGGCGATCAATGGTATATACCATTATCTCGCGGGGATGAAGTTCCCTGACAATTTCTTTCCACCCTTCCAGCACCTCCGGGCTTGAACTGTCAAATTCCGGACTTTTCAAGAACATGGTCTGAAGTATGAAATCCCCGTCAAATTTCTTGAGAGAATCAATCGTTCTTCGAAGGCTGTACCCGGGAGCGGGACGGTCAATCAGTGCGACAAGTTCATCTGTCGGAGCATCTATTTTCATTATTGGAGAATCCACCTTGCGAAGGGCCTCCAGCACCTCGGGCACATGCACCCGCGTAGCATTGGAAAGCACTGACACCCTGGCACCCGGGAAAAACTCATCGCGCAGCCGCAGGGTATCATCTACTATCTGAGGGAACTCCGGATTGAGTGTCGGCTCCCCGTCTCCGGAGAACGTAATGGAGTCTATATGCACTCCCTCCCTTTTGAGATAGGCGAGTTTGTCTTCAAGGGCGCTGCGAACGTCAGCTGCAGATGGAAGCCGTTTGTCGTCCCGACCGTCCTTATTCCATCCGCACTCGCAGTAAATGCAGTCGAAAGAGCAGATTTTCCCGTGCTCCGGGAGCAGATTAATTCCCAAAGATGCACCGAGCCTTCGGCTGTGAACAGGCCCGAATACCGTATCTTCCCTTAACATTTCGTATCAGTTTCTTCACTCTCGTCACGATAGAGATATGTAGGATAGTTGCCGTTGAAACATGCAAGGCAGAGTTCCTCCCTTCTCCCGGCCTCAAACAAAGCTTTCTCGGAAAGAAAGGCTATGGAATCCACGCCCAAGGACTGCCGCACTTCCTCAAGAGTGCGTCCGGCACACATAAGTTCCTTGCGCGTCGTGATATCTATGCCATAATAGCAAGGCCCCGTAATCTGAGGGCTGGCGATACGCAGGTGAACCTCCGTCGCCCCGGCCTCGCGCAACATGGTGACTATCCTTCTGGATGTGGTACCCCTGACGACGGAATCATCTACAAGCACTATTCTCTTGCCGTTGACAATGGTCTTGACTGGAGACAACTTCATCTTAACTCCCTTATCCCTCATTTCCTGAGAAGGCTGGATAAAGGTTCGTCCTATGTATTTATTCTTGATAAGCCCCATCTCGTAAGGCAGGCCGCTCGCCTCGGCGTATCCCATGGCGGCACTCAGGCTGGAATCCGGAACTCCGACCACGATATCGGCGTCGGCAGGAGCCTCTTCATAGAGGAGCTTTCCTGTCACTTTCCTGAAACTGTGGACATTGCATCCTTCTATATCACTGTCCGGACGGGCAAAATAGATATATTCCATGGCGCACAGGAAATGATGCTGGAAATTGGAATAGTTGTTGGACCTTATCCCCTGATGATCAATGGTAACTATCTCTCCAGGCTCAATATCCCTTATGAACTGCGCTCCGATGACATCGAACGCACAAGTCTCGCTGCTTACCACATACCCGTCTCCCAACTTTCCCAAAGAAAGCGGACGCAATCCATGCTTGTCCCGACAGGCATAGATACGGTTCTCCGTCATGATAAGAAATGCAAACGCTCCCTCGATCATATTGAGGGCCTCCTTTATGGCAAGTATGCGCGGACGCTTACGCTCCCTCGGGTCTTTTCGTATCAGGTGCGCCAGAATCTCACTGTCCGATGAAGACTGGAAAAGAGTGCCCCGGTCTTCAAGATAACGGCGCAACTGCTGGGAGTTGACTATATTGCCGTTGTGCGCTATTGAAAAGTCTCCTGTATTGTGATGGAAGAGGAAAGGCTGGACGTTGTCAATCCCTCCGCCTCCCGTAGTGGAGTAGCGGACATGACCTATCGCCATGCTGCCCTTAAGAGTGGAAAGGTTGCCCTCGTTGAAAATTTCAGTCACAAGGCCTTCCCCCTTGATTCTCTTGAGGTTACCTTCATCATCACGGGATACGATACCGCATCCTTCCTGTCCCCTGTGCTGCAGGGCGTGAAGACCGTAATACACCAGATTCGCGGCATTCTCGATTCCGTAGATGCCGAACACTCCACATTCTTCGTGGATCTCGCTGTCAAGACAATTCATATCCGACAAATTTAGTAATTTTTCATGTATATATTTTAAGGCTTGAGTAAAAATGAGTACATTTGCAAACAGAAAATTTTCCTCATTTTATGAAAGCATTAGTTAGTACTGATTTCAATTTTAAGGGCCAGACAGCCAAGTATCAAGGCAAGGTCCGCGACGTGTACAGCATCGGAAGCGATTATCTGATCATGGTGGCAACTGACCGTATCTCGGCATTCGATGTAGTCCTCCCTAAAGGCATCCCTTTCAAGGGGCAGGTTCTCAACCAGATAGCCTCAAAGTTCCTGGACGCTACGGCCGACATTATCCCTAACTGGAAAATCGCTGAAATCGACCCTATGGTAACAGTAGGCTACAGATGCGAACCTTTCAAGGTGGAGATGGTAATCAGAGGTTACCTGACCGGACACGCATGGAGAGAATACAAAGCAGGCAAACGCACCCTCTGCGGAGTTGCACTGCCGGAAGGAATGGTGGAGAACCAGAAATTCCCGGAACCTATAATCACCCCTACCACCAAAGCTGACGAAGGACACGACGAAGACATCAGCAAAGAGGATATCATAGCCAAGGGACTTGTATCCCGCGAAGACTACGAGCAGCTCGAAAAGTACACACGCGCACTGTACGAGCGCGGATGTAAGATGGCTGCCGACAAGGGACTCATCCTCGTGGACACCAAATATGAATTCGGAAAACGCGACGGCAGGATTGTCCTCATGGATGAGATTCACACCCCTGACTCGTCAAGATATTTCTACGCCCAGGGATACGAGCAAAGGCTCGCCGCGGGCGAAAGGCAGAAACAACTCTCGAAGGAATTCGTACGCGAGTGGCTTATGGCCGGAGGATTCCAGGGACGCGAAGGAGAAGTAGTGCCTGAGATGACAGATGAAGTGGTAAACGGCATCACTGAAAGATATATCGAGCTCTACGAGCACATCACCGGAGAGAAATTCCAAAGAGCACAGTGCGACGATCTTGCAGAGCGCATTCGCACCAATATTGAGAAATTCCTTTCAACCCGCAAATAATATGATAGAAAGATATTCACGCAAGGTCATGAGAGATGTCTGGACTGAAGAGAACAAGTTCAGCGCCTACCTCAAAGTCGAAACCCTCGCATGTTATGCATGGAGCGAGCTCGGAGTGATTCCACGCGAAGACGTGGACAAGATACGTGACAACGCCACATTCTCCGTAGAGCGCATCAAGGAGATTGAAGAGCAGACAAGACATGACGTGGTAGCTTTTACCAGAGCGGTAAGCGAAAGCCTGGGAGAAGAGAAAAAATGGGTGCACTACGGGCTCACATCCACGGATGTGGTGGATACGGCCAACGGCTATCTCCTCAAGCAGGCGAATGCCATCATTCTCAAGGACCTCGAAGACTTTCTGGAAGTACTCAAACGTCGCGCCAACGAGTTCAAAACCACTCCGTGCATAGGACGAACCCACGGAATACATGCGGACATCACTTCTTTCGGGCTGAAATGGGCTCTTTGGTATGAAGAGATGAAGCGCAACATCGACCGTTTCAAATACGCATGCAAAGGCGTGGAAGCCGGCAAAATGAGCGGCGCGGTCGGCAATTTCGCCAACATTCCTCCTTTCATTCAGGACTACGTATGCGAGCATCTCGGCATAGACTCCGCCGAAATCTCCACTCAGGTCCTCCAGAGGGATCGTCATGCATTCTACATAGCCACACTCGCCATCATAGCATCCACCCTCGAGCAGATGGCCTTTGAGGTCCGCAACCTTCAGCGCACGGAGGTACGCGAGGTGGAAGAAGCGTTTCGCAAGGGACAGAAAGGCTCCAGCGCCATGCCGCACAAGCGCAACCCTATCAGCAGCGAGAATATCTGCGGATGCGCAAGGGTCATGAGAGGATATATGGCCGCATCCTGCGAGAACGTGGCCCTGTGGCACGAGAGAGACATCTCCCACTCGTCCACCGAGCGCATAATACTTCCGGATGCCACCGAACTGCTGGACTACATGCTCACCAGGTTCAAGGGAATACTCGACAATCTGGTAGTATATCCTGAAAGGATGCTCCATAACATATACCTGACCAAGGGCGTGATTTTCGCCCAGAGAGTGATGAATGCACTTATCGGAAAGGGACTGTCACGGGAAGAAGCATACGATACCGTTCAGCCGATAGCCATGAAAGCATGGACAGAAGGTCTTGCATACAAAGATCTCCTCAAGGCTGACTCCAAGGTGATGGGGCTTCTTTCAGAAGATGAGTTGGAAGGATGTTTTACTCTTGACTACTATTTCAAGAACGTAGATTACATATTCAAAAGAGTAGGTTTAAGCGAATAAGCCTGCAATATAAATATTAGGGATTGTGGAGTGAAGGGAATCCGGTCAAATGCCGGAACTGTGCCCGCAGCTGTAGTTTCCATCCAAATCCCCGGATTATGCCATTGTTCGCACAAGAATGAGAAGGCCCGGGGACGGAAAGAGTCAGAAGACCTGCCCAATCAAGTCAAACAAAGAAGCTCGGGAGCAAGCTTCAGTTTGTGCGAAAGATGATATTGTCCGGAATATTGTCAGCATTGTGGTTAAGCGCCGCAATGCTGCTTTATACCGTCTCAAGCTATGGAACGGACCAATCTGTCGTTCCCAAAAGTTCTGAGACGGCGGCAGTCTCTGCAAATGAGCCGCTGAAAGATACGCTCTCAAGGGCTATAATCACGGCTGAAAGGGATGCGGCCGCATCACGGACAGCACCCATCCAGAAAATTTCAAGAGCAGCCATCGAAAGAAGCGGAGCGTCCGGGCTCCACGAAATACTCCGCACGTTTTCCGGAGTAAGCATACGCGATTACGGCGGAATAGGAGGACTCAAAACCGTATCCGTAAGGGATATAGGAGCACAGCACACCGCCATCTGTTATGACGGCGTAGTAATATCCGACGCGCAGAACGGCCAGACGGACATCTCGCGTTTCAACCTTGACAACATCTCCGAAATAACGATGGAAACCGGCGGCTCCGATGATATCTTCCGCGCGGCCAGACTTCTCAACGCATCCGGAATACTGTCTCTCTCCACGATATCCGATAAGGACAGCTTCAACGCGGCCATGGCCTATGCCTCATTCAATACATACCGCCCGCATATCTTCATGAACAGAAGTTTTTCCGACCGCATATCGGCAAGCGCGTCACTGGATTACCTGTATTCCGGCGGAGCATACCCGTTCTCCTTCACCAACGGCAGTCTGATTACGCAGGAGCGAAGACTCGGCAGCCAAGTTCATACATTAAGCTCCGAGGCGACACTAAGAGTCAATACCACAAACTCCGGCAGCCTCACCGCCAAAATCAGATTCTTCGATTCGGAAAGAGGACTTCCCGGAACGGTCGTGTTTTATGTGCAGGAGCCTACCGAAAGGCTGTGGGACAAAGAACTGTCCGCCAGCATGATATATAAGACCGGCAGTCTCAGAAGATGGCGGTTTTCCGAGACCGTCAATTTCGACATGAGCCGCAACCGGTACACGAACAGTTCCGTACACTACGAGCAGGATGACAGATACAACCAGAAAGAACTCTCTTCATCCGGCGTTGCAGAATACCGGTTCAATGACCACCTCAGGTTCACTTTTGCCGAAGACCTGCTGCTCAACACCCTCTACGCCACTATCCCCGAATGTCCTCAACCGAAAAGATTATCCTCAGTATCAGCCATTTCCGGGCAATGGAAAGACCATAGACTCACTGTCACCGGCAGCCTCTGTGGCACCGTCATACGGGAAAAGGCCGAAAAAGGTAAAGCAGCCTCCCCCATCAACAGGCTCGCCCCGTCCCTGAGCCTCTCCTTCAAAATAGCCGAAGGTCTGCGTGTGCGGGCATCATACCGCGACGGATTCAGGGTACCGACATTCAACGATCTCTACTACACCCGCATCGGCAACGGAGAGCTGCGTCCCGAAAAAGCACGCCAGTACAACATAGGTCTGACATACAGCCTGTACAACAAACGCCGGGACACATGCCCGTTTCACCTGACTGCCTCTCTGGACCTTTATCACAACATCATCCGTGACAAGATACTCGCAGTGCCGACAATGTTCATCTGGAAAATGCGCAACCTCGGAGAAGTCAGGATGACCGGGGCGGATGTTTCCGTCTCCGGAAGCGTGACCCCCACGAAACAGACCGTCATCCGGCTTTCGGCCAACTACTCGGCCAGACGAGCCATCGATGTCACAGACCCGTCGGCCAAAAACTACAGGCACCAGATACAATATACCCCACGGCACAGCGGCAATATCTTTCTTGACGTCGGGACTCGCTGGGCGGACCTGTCATATACTCTGAACGCCGTAGGACGCCGCTGGAGTCTGCCTCAAAACATCCCTGCCAACGAAATGCCATCATATTTCGACCACTCGATATCCGTAGGACGGAGTTTCATCCTTGGCAAAATCGGAATCAGGATATCGGCTGAGGCACTGAACCTTTCTGACAAGAACTACGAAGTGGTACGCTTCTACCCCATGCCGGGAAGGAATTACAGAATAACAATCAAATTTACATATTGACAATGAAAAAGAACATTTTCTTCTATGCTGCACTTGCTGCAGTGACAGTCCTTGCAGCTGTTTCCTGTACCAAACAGGAGAACAATCCCAAGCCGCAGGGAGCAACGGGCTACTATGTGCTGAACAACGGTTCATTCAAGATGAACAACTCTTCAGTCACTATCTACAACTCCGACGAAAAGGTTACCGCGGCCGGTGTTTTTGCCTCCGCCAACGGAAAGGGACTCGGAGATACCGCGCAGGACATTCTTGTGTCCGGTGATGACGTGTTCATTTCCGTCAACGTCTCCAAAATCATATTTGTCACCGACCGGGATCTTAAAATCAAAAAAGAAATCGTAGCCAAGCTTCCAGACGGCACAACCCTTTCTCCACGATACCTGGCACAGGGTCCTGAAGGGAAAGTATATGTCACATATTACGAAGGGTATCTCGGAGAAATATCCGCTTCCGACTACTCTGTGCGAGTCACGCCCGTAGGAGCAAGCCCTGAAGGGTGCGCATATTCATCCGGCAGAGTATTCGTATCCAATTCCGGCGGAGCCAACTACCCGAACTACGAGAAAACGGTGTCCGTGGTAGATGCAGAATCACTGCGGGAGAGCGACAGGATTGAAGTCAATGTCAATCCGGCCACAATGGTCGCTTCCGGAGACATCATCTACCTGTTCAGCATCGGAGATTACGGTGCCAGTCCTGCAAAAGTGCAGTCCATCAGAGCCACCTCACTGGAAGTCAAGGACCTGGAGTGCACCAGTCCTACCGCCATCGCCCTGTCAGGCAACACCCTTTACGTAATGTGCGGAGGATATGCCGCTGACTACACCCCGCTTCCCGCCACCATTTACAAATACGATGCTGCAGACGGCAAGCGCATCGGAGAGTTCGTTACAGACGGCACAAGCCTGCCGAACGCATATTCGCTTTCGGCTACCGGCGATTTCGTGTGGGTAGGATGCTCGGACTACAAGACCAACGGTGACATGTACGTATTCACCAAGGACGGCAAGCTCTACGACAAATTTGACTCGCAGGGCATAAATCCTATCAAGGTAGCGGCACGATGATACTCAGTCTACTGTATGTGCTTCTGTCGGGAATAGCCCTTCCTGTCGGAGGCATCCAGATGCAATACCTGTGGCGGAATCAGCTCGGAGACGTGTATTCTCTCGGGCTCGGCTCCGCCGCATGTCTTGGCGCGGCTGCAGCTACAATGTCCGGATGGTGCTCGCTCACCGTAGGGTCATTCATCTGCACCCTTATATGCACACTGGTATGCTTTCTTGTGACGCTAAAAGTATCCACCAAGAATCTGATTACGTTCGGTATCATCTTCGGCACGTTCATCGGATCGCTCGGAACCATTGTCGTAACCAACGCACCGAACTCGGATCTGCTGAAACAATACTACCTTTGGGGAGCGGCCAATTTCAAGATGGAAGGCGTGACAAGCGGAGATATCATCTTCTCCCTCTGTCTGTTTGCGACAGGCATCGCAGCCGCCGTCATGGACCACAAAAAGCTCAGCGCGCATTTCAGGGGCGAGACGGAATTGAGCAGAGCCCATAAGGCATTGAGTCTGCTGATGATAATGTTCCTGGTGACTTCGGCCGTAAGTATATGCGGACCTATAGGATTCATATCCCTTGGCGTTCCGAATCTCAGCCGCACGGTCTGTCACAGCAAGGACATCCGCAAACACTATCTGATATCTTCTGCCATGGGAGTCGGACTTCTGCTGATTACATTCCTTGTGACGGAATACGTAAGCTTCGGCATATACCTGCCAATCAGCGCCACTATGGCCATCATAGCGCTTCCTCTCACAACCCTTCTCTTCATCAAAGGGGAACAATAAATAAACTCCGGATGCCCTTGTAATTTTTACGGAAAATCGCTAAATTGCGAGTTCACACATAATAATATCATTTATGAACAAACTCACCTTTAAACTCGCCCTTGGTGCAGCGGTACTTATTCCTGACATCGCGGCGGTAACAATCACCATTGCGTCTGACGGGAGCAACCTGCCGGCAAGGCCGGAAGGACCATGCGACGTATATGCCGCAGGAGGCACACCATGCGTAGCAGCGCATTCTTCCACAAGAGCGCTTTACAGCAGTTACGAAGGACCGCTATATCAGGTCATGAGGCAGTCCGACGGCAAAACCCTCGACATCCAGGTCGTCAAAGCAAGTGCAGGCGACCCGGGAGGATATGCGAATGCTGCAGCGCAGGATGAGTTCTGCAAGGATACATACTGCTGGATTACCATACTTTACGACCAGTCCGGCAAAGGAAATGACCTATACCAGGCACCTCGCGGAGGGTTCAGCGGTCCGGCAATGGGAGGATTTAACAACATTCCGCTCGCAGATGCCGCACCGACCACACTCATGGGTCACAAGGTCTATGGAATATTCATTACGTCAGGTATGGGCCTGAGATGGAACGATGCTCATGGTACGGCCGTGGACGATCAGGCAGAAGGTCAGTATTGGGTCATAAGCGGACATCATTACAACTCCGGGTGCTGCTTTGACTACGGCAATGCGGAGACAGACAGCCGAGACGACGGTGACGGTACCATGGAGACGACATATTTCGGCACCCAGAAAGCCTGGTATTACGGACATGGCGCAGGTCCTTGGATTATGACAGATCAGGAGAACAATCTCGTAGGTTGCGTCAATCCGGATCCGAATGACAAATACTGCGATGCCCTCAAGAGCATCAACTGGCGTTTCGTCACGGCTACAGCTGATGGAGAGCCTCATCATTGGCGCGCCATGGGCGGAAACGCACAAGGAGGTGAATTGGAGATGCTGTACGATGGAGGGCGCATCATTAACGAAAGAAACAGCTACGATCCTATGCGTAAGCAGGGCGCTATCCTTCTTGGCAACGGAGGAGATAACTCCAACGGCTCGCAAGGTATTTTCTATGAAGCCGCCATGACCGCAGCGGGTACTTTCCCAAGTGTCGAGGTTAATCAGAACATCCAGAAAAACGTAGTCGCCGCACGGTACGACGTGGCCCGTCTGACCATAGGCCGGACAGGGGATATTGACAATCCGGGAGGACTCCAGACCTTCCGCCTCAACAGCACTTCACACACCAGCGTAAAATTCGTCAATACTACAAATGAAACCATAAGTGACCTTAGCATCTCACTGAAAGTGCCGCGCGGATGGAAGTCCAAGGTTACCGGAACGACCAACGCTGTCAGAAAAGTTGGTTATCAGGTCGAACCTGGGCAGACAGTAGTGGTCGATTTCACCGTCACGTCCTCCGGCCAAGAATATAATGGAGATATCAAGGCAGTGGCAGAATGGACCGGAGCAAACGGAAAAGACTCATGGTCGGCCGTTCAAAAAATACGCAACGTTCATCCCGTGACCATAAATGAGTTCCGTTCCGCCGACTCAAACGGAAACACGACCAACTCATTCATAGAACTCTACAACGATTCCGACAAACCGGTCAAGATATCCGGATGGACTCTGACCCATCACGAAATAAACCTGCCATATTTTTCATCAATCACCATTCCTTCAAAGACATACATTGAGCCAAAAGGATTCTACCTGATGGGACTTTCCACATCGGGACTTTCAGTAGATGCATCCAAGGGAGACAAGGTTATATATGTACGCAGCGTTAAAGGCCTAAAGCCGGGAGATGAAATCACAATAGGCAACGGCAAAAATGCAGAGAAAGCAAAGATTGCGTCCGTAATAGCTCCAGAGCCGCAGAAACCGGTACAGACAGTCGGAAGATTCAGAAGAGAACCGGAACCGGGCATCCCTACAACCATTTGGCAACCTCTTCCAGAAGGACCTGTCATCACTATCCCGGCCGGTGCCACCAACATTCCTGTCACCAGCATTTCCGGCTTCAATGCAGGGCATAAGATGGCTATTGGCTATGGTTCCACATATCCTGCAGTATCCAATTCAATAGAGAAATATGAGGTGGTCACTGTCACAGAAGTCGGCAAGCCGGGAACTCAGGCATATCTCTCAATGGACGCCAAGCCTGGAGACACCAATATTAAAGTAAGCAGCACCGACAACATCACTGTAGGAGACATCATCAGACTTGATATTGACAGTGAAGGACACGGTATCGAATATGTCACAGTAAAAGCTGTCGGCACACCTTCTGTACGAAACACTTTCAACGGTCCGCTTCGTCCGGACGAAGACGCAGGGACAGGACTTGAACTGGAGGAGCCACTTAAGTTCCACCATGCCAGCAATATGCCTTTCAGCGTAAGGGGTACCGGAATCTCCTTCGAGCCTGCCACCAAATTCAGCCATTCAAGCAACGAACCGGTACTGGCCCTTGTATTCGCCCTCGAACTCGAACGTCCGCTTGCAAAGTCACACAACATCAACGATGTGATACAAGCTGCCAACTGCATGGAAGCAGGCTATCATGGTGACGTAGCCGCAGATCTTCTCTTTGGTGGCCCGGCAATAAGCGCCACTGCAGGTAACATGACGCTGCGAACAAGCAAAGGTCTCATAGTGGATGCCCTCAACTATGGTAAAGTAGTGGATCCATGGCTTGGAGAAGGATATCAGGGAAGACCGAACAAAGAAGGCAACTATGCCCCTGCACCGGTAATCACAAGACCATGGGGCGCATATACTCCTTCCGTACAGAATACGCCTGAACTCAGCACCGGAAGATATCCTGACGGGAAAGATAGCGACGACAACGAAAAAGACTTCCACGTACAGACTTACGGAACAATCCTTGCTCCGATAAATGCAGGTGACGAAAGCATAAAAGTTTCGGATATCCACCTTTTCTCTCCAGGGCAATACGCCATTCTTGGAAACGGAAATAATACAGAACTCGTGCAGATAGCAAATATCGCAGACGGAGGTGCAGCTCAGCTTACGGAAGATGCCTCTGCAGGAAACAGGGTACTCCAGGTACGTGGAGCGCGGTCCTTCTCCGTAGGCCAGGAAGTACTGCTCGGAGGCATCACATACAAAGTCGAATCCGTAGAAGGAGCAAGAATGTATTGGCCAGGATCCGGTCCAGCTAAAATGCCAAGCGACAAAGTTACTTTGTCTTCTGCTCTCCGTAAGGAAGCCAAGGCCGGCGAGTGGATTGCCGGAGCAGGTATTACTCTTGCAAGACCGGTTGCGAAGGACCACTCAATCGGAGATGCTCTCACCACATACGCGGCAACCCCTGGAAAGCCTAACCGCTATTAGAAAGTGAGACACAGACAGAATATTCTAAAATGGGCAATGGCGCTTCTATGTGTCATTGCTCTTATCATTTCCGTTTTTCTATTCTTCCATGCACTCAGCGGAAAAGGATTGATAGGATGCGCTCAGGGGAGCAGTTGCAACGCCGTACTGGGAAGCAGGTGGTCCATGCTTTTGGGAGCAGTCCCGATAAGCGCACCCGGAATCTGCATGTACTCGTTTCTGCTGGTATGCATACTGGGGGCGGACAGCATTGATGACCCTGTTTTCGAGGGGAGAATAAGAAAACTCATGCTCATAGCGTCCGGAGCGGTATCCGGAGCCGCAGCATGGTTTATCATCGTGCAGGAGCTGTTTATCGGGGCGTTCTGCCCGTACTGCATGAGCGTGCACTGCTGCGGAATCGTGTTGTCGGGGCTGATAATATGGGACGCACACAGGCGGAATGTAGCAGGAAATCCCGCAAAGGGAGCGATACTGGTAGCGGTAGGAATAGCTTCAGCCGCAGCCCTTGCACTGTTTCAGGTATCCACTACGCCACGCTCGGCATACGACAGCGGCTCTGTCAGAGAGGAACTGCCGAACCCGGCGGAATTAGGATTGCCCGTCATCGGGGACAGCGCTGCCGAATACAACATTCTGCTGATGTACGACTACCGGTGTTCGCACTGCCGGAAAATCCATACGATGCTGCCGGAGGTGGTGGAAAAACTCGGCGGGAGAGTATCTTTCACGCTGTGCCCTACCCCGCTGGGCAAAGAATGCAACCCTTATGTAAACTCGGATGTGGACCTGTTCAAAGGGTCCTGCTTGCTTGACAAATGCGCACTGGCAGTATGGAGAATCCGGCCAGACGCATTCCCCGAGATGGATGAATTCCTGTTTGAGAACAGGCGCGGCGGATGGTACCCAAGAGAAGAGGACGAGGCTACGAAAAAGGCAGCCGAACTGATCGGAGTGGAAGCACTTGAAAAAGAGCTCCATTCCGAATGGATGCGCGATTATCTATCTTGCGTACTCGAGCTTTTCGCGAGAACATCCTCATCGGAACGCGCCGCAATACCAAGATTCGTACTGGATGGGCGCTATATGGTACCTGAAGCGGACAATGCCGAGGCCCTGACAGAACTTATAAGACAATTGACAAACAACCATATATGAGAAAGAAACACTTTTTGGCAGCGGCCGCTTTGTGCATAAGCGCACCGCTGCTGCTCTTAATCTGCTGCAAGGGACCCCAGAGGGATTCATCCCTTCCATGTGACATCTATGCAGCCCACGGGACACCATGTGTAACCGCCCACAGTACCACCAGGCTGCTGAGTTCATCATACGACGGACCGCTGTACAGGGTGGTCAGGGATTCTGACGGAGCTTATCTGGATATCACGGCCGATTCGCGTGGATATGCGTTCAGCGAACTTCAGGACGAGTTCTGCCGGGATGCCGTATGCAGAATAAGCATAATATACGATCAGTCAGGTAAAGGCAACGACCTCACACAGGCAGCCCCCGGCACGTTCAACGGTCCGGCAAAAGGCAATTTCAACGAACTCCCGATAGCCGACATGGCACCGGTAATGCTCAATGGAAGGAAAGTCTATGGAGTGTACATCATGCCGGGAATGGGATTCAGGTGCAACAATGCCAAAGATCTGGCCATCAACGACGAGGCTGAAGGAATATATTATGTCATAGACGGGACACATTACGACAGCGGATGCTGCTTCGACTACGGCAACTCCTCCACTAATGGACGGGCCGTGGGCACAGGCACCATGGAAACCACATATTATGGTACATCCACCGCATGGGGAAAAGGCAACGGAGAAGGTCCGTGGATAATGTCGGACATGGAAGCCGGACTTTTCACAGGGTACGACGCCAAACTCAACGACGTACCGTCAATTGACGGATGGAGATTCGTATCCGTATTCGTGAACGGAGGTGACGGGAACAAATGGGACCTGCGTGGAGGAAACGCCACTACAGACAGTCTTACCACATATTACAGCGGAATACGACCGGAATCCGAAATCAACGACAAATACTATCCGATGCATAAGAAGGGCGGCATGCTGCTCGGCAACGGAGGGGACAACGGAAACGGCTCCGCAGGCACATTCTACGAAGGTGTCATGACGGTAGGCTATCCTACAGATGAGGCCATAAATGCCGTGCAGGCCAGTATCGCAGCCGCCTCTTACCGCGAGTATCCACTCAAAGTATCGCGCATCGGACAATTCTCTCCTGAAAGCACCGCCGAAGTGTCAGTCGCCATCACCGCGGCATCAGAAATGAAATCTCTCAGACTAAAGGTAGAATTGCCTAAGGGATGGTCTTGCGCACGAAAAGACGGCAAATTCAACTTGGAGCAAGGGAATACCCGTACTGAAGTATTCAGCATCACCGCGCCGGAAGGACGCTCAAGCGGAGAAGCACGGTTCATAGCCGAATGGAAAGGCGGAAAGGCAGAAATCACGCAGCGTATAAGATGCTCGGAGGCGCTCAAAATCAACGAAGTACAGCTTTCAGCAGAAGGTGGGGACACGCGTTCCCAGTTCATCGAACTGTACAATGCTTCATCCAAAGAATCCGATCTCTCCGGGCTCACTCTCATTGTCCGTCACAGCGGACGCGAATCTCTTCCGATATACCGCGTACCGGAAGGCACCATCCTCGCTCCGGGAGCATTCTATACCATCCATCTCGCTCCTGTAGCCACCACCGCAGCCGCCAAGGCGGGGAACCGGGAAATCCTGCTGTCCGGCAGCATTCCAAGCACATCAGCAATTACCGTCAACGGCAGTTCCTACCACATAACCGGCAGCGGGACACCGGCAGGATCACCTACCGTTGTCTTCATTCCTGTATCAACTGGACCACGCATGACAATCCCTGCAGGCTCTTCCAATATCCCGGCGGCATCCGTGTCCGGATTCAGAGTCGGAGACAAGATGGGCATAGACCTCGGAGGCAACTATGAGATTGTCACAGTCACAGCTGTAGGCACGGCCGCCACGCAGAGCACACTTCCGTCAGCCACCAGAAAGGGAGATACTGTTTTCGACATGGATGTCACTTCCTCCCTCCGCCCGGGAGACATCCTGACCATCAGCACCGGCAACCGAATGGAAACAGCCGTTGTCAAACGAGTGATCAAAAGCGTGGAAGCCCAGGCGCCGCGAATGCCAGGAATGCCTTTCACAAAGCATGAGCCGGGAACCGTAGAAATAGAATCCGGCCTGCAATTTGACCATATCGCCGGAGTTGACGTCTCTTGCACAGGGTCAGGCATAAGTTTCGAACCGGCCACCGAATTCGAGCACACAAGCGGAGACGAGCTTCGCCCGTTGGGTACTCCTTACACTCTCGACAGAGCTCTTGAAAGCGATGTGGAAACATTCAAGGGAATTGCGCTTTCCGGCTCGGACGCCGCCCTGTTCGGATACGGACTATCCGGTGCAGCAGGCTCAATAGCCCTGGTGGATTCTCGGACAAATACTGTAATTGACGCTCTCGTCTATGGCTCCAAACAGAGCAATTCGAGCGCAAACGGCACCATAGCAAGTCCGCAGCTTGCAGTGATGGAAAGTCCTCAGGACGGAGGAGGCTGCATAGCAGTAGTACCTCAGAGAGGACGATTCTTCAGACAAGTTGGGGCTCCTACTCCGGCAGTGATACTCGCCAGAATACATGACGGCCACGACAGCGACAATCTCGAAGCGGATTTCCGCTCGACAGAAAAAGCCACACCGGGGGAAAAGAACAACTGACTAAAGCTCCTTTAGCAGCAATTCACGCAGTTCATCCGCAGTATCGGCTACATGATCCGCCTCACGGGCGGCCTCAGGACGAAAGCCCCATGTAACCCCGATGCTGCATTTCTCGCCGTATGGACATCTGTTCCGGAGTCACCTACCATCACACAGTCCTCCTTGCCCACACCTCCGAGTTCAAGCAGATAGCTTATAATCTCGGGGGACGGCTTGAGAGGTCTGACGTCTGTACCTCCGACAACTCCAAGGAACGGAATTTCAGGGAAAAAGTGACTCACTATGGCACTTGTGCCTTCCTGATACTTGTTGGAAGCCACCGCTATGCCGTATCCCCTTTCAGACAATTCTTCAAGAAGTGCCGCTATCCCGGGATACGGACGGGAATGTACGGTGCAGTGAGTGTCATAATAGTCTATAAATCCCGGCAGCAGACGGTCAGGAATAGATTCATCAGCCTGCTCCGCTTGAGGCAGTGCTCTCTGAATCAGCTTGCGGACACTGTTGCCTACCATCATTCTGTATTCGCTGATAGCGTGCAAAGGACGTCCGGTCTCCACAAGGACATGATTGACGGCAGTACCAAGATCTTCGATGGTATTAACCAAAGTTCCGTCAAGATCGAATATTACAAGTTTTCTTCCCATCATACCTTAATACAGGATTATTCTCTTATCCTTGAATCAATAATTATAGTCACAGGCCCGTCGTTGACCAAAGAGCACTGCATGTTCGCACCGAACACACCTTTTTCCACCGGTATGCCGGACTCCGCAGAAAGCCTTTCGCAGTATTTGTCATACAGCGCAATAGCCAGTTCATGACCCGCTGCGCGGATATATGAAGGCCTGTTGCCCTTCTTCGTAGAGGCTGTCAGGGTAAACTGGGACACCGCAAGAAGTCCGCCGCCAACATCCACGACGCTCCTGTTCATCACACCGTTTTCGTCATCGAAAATCCTGAGCCCGGCAGTTTTGCCCACCAACCACTTGACATCCTCCTCAGTATCACCGGTCTCCACACCGACCAGCACCAGCAGACCCTTGCCGATGGCCGACACCTTTTCTCCGTCAATGCTGACAGACGCCTCTCTTACCCTTTGTATTACAAGTCTCATGCTTACTAAAATTTTTTCAAGTTGTCCCACGAAGCCTTAAGCTCTCCGTTCTCAATGCCGTGAATAATCTCCACCACCTTGTCGTTGCACGGAGTCGCCACACCGGCCTTGCGCCCCTGGGCACACACGGCGCCATTGATGGAATCCACCTCAGTCTTCTTGCCCCGCTCGATATCCTGCAACATGCTGGCCTTCAGACGCGCATGCTTGCGAATCGCTATCGGTATGATAAAGAACGAGATAGCCTTCTTGAACGCATTGTGGTAATCCAGAAGCTTCACCACATCCTTGCCCTGTATCGGTTCGATTTTGATACCTGACGCTGCGCATACGTCGATGCATTCCTTTATCAGCTTCTGGACAATCCGACGTGATTCCTTGTCTCCGGCAGCCTCGCCGAAAGTACAGCCGAGTGTTATACTCATGCCTGAGAATGAGGCGTTTATAAGAAGTTTGCTCCAGCGTGTGCCCACGAAATTCTCATCCACTTCCACCGGACCCATCATCTCCAGCAAAGCCTTCACTTCATCGAAATGGTTGCCCCGTTCTTTGAAGATGCTGCCCAATGAAAATGTAAGGCTATCCGGAGAACTTGTCAATTCGCATACTCCCGGCTCTGTCATCGTGGCTCCCCAAGCGACAGTGCATCCGAGAACTCTTTTCTCGCCCACGATTTCTGCTATCTGCGGTTCCGGAAGTCCGTTCTGCATAGTGACTATGACACCGTCTTCTGCCAGATAATCTTTCAGAAAACTCACGACCTCGCGGTTAGCCTGCTGCTTTGTCATCAGGAAAATGATGTCATATTTTCCTGTCATTTCCTTGTCAGTCAAGGCGTTGACGGTTTGCTGAAATTGCAGTGTGCCCGTGATGACAGCTCCATTTCGTCGCAGTGCCGCGACATGTTTTTCATTATGATTTATCAGGTCGATCTGCCCGCCTTTCTTAGTTATGAAT
>OQVO01000099.1_pt1 | contig 28131 bp, 23 predicted proteins | sample 1691511 | NCBI WGS metagenome assembly OQVO01 (sample SAMN03418254, study PRJEB22391) | human gut metagenome | biome: human-gut; feature: organic feature; material: feces | host: Homo sapiens | place: Tanzania | collected 2013-01 | reverse complement strand
ATATGGCCGCCGGCCCTGCCTCTTACGGTATGACCGACACCATGGGCCGTATGCACAGCGACGCCCAATTTGCGGGTTCTTCCTCTGTGCCTGCGCACGTGGAAATGATGGGCCTGATTGGTATGGGCAACAACCCGATGGTAGGCGCGACGGTAGCCGTAGCGGTGGCCGTTTCCGAAGCCAAATAACAACGGTTGTAAATGTTTTACAAAGGGAGCCTCTTAGGGGGCTCCCTTTTAGCATTTTGGGGGATTTTGCGGGCTGGGCATTGGCACACTGTTTTTGCGTATTTTTTAAGGGAAATAGTAAACCATACTCCATTTTTCAGCCTTGAAAAAAGAGCGTTTTTTTGTAATCCTTATAGTAGTGGAGGAGTTATGAGAAAAATTTTATTAAACTTAATGATGGTGGCGGTGATGGTGGGGCTGGCGGGCTCGGCCTTTACCTCTACGGAAATGAGCGCCCAACAGTTTAAGCTGTTGCAAAAAGCCATTCCGGCCAAGTTGGATTTATTGCGCGCCAAACTGGACCAAGCGGGCGGCAAGGAGCTTACGCTGGCGTATGTGATGTCCGTTAAATCTAAACCCGCGTTGGCGGTATCCAGCGCCATTTTGGCGTATCAGGATTTTTCTTCCAAACGCTCGTTGGGTATTTTAATGGGCGCGGCGATAGAAAACGCCAATAATCCGTTGGCTATGCAACGCTTGCGGGATAGTGAGTTCCGCAAATTGTTGGTTTCTGCCCCGCAAGAACAGTTTGGGGTGGAGCAAACATTGGCGACATTAGACGAACTGGTGGAAATGCGGCCCGCCCAATTACAAAGTGTGGTGGGGTTAGCCAAACGCATGGACCCGAAGTTTGCCGCCACGCAAGCCGTGCGCCAAGCGGTGCAGGAAGCGGCAAAACAGGTTCCGCCGAAAAAATAAAGGTTTTTATTGCGTTTTATAAGGCCGCGCTTTACCGCGCGGCCTTGTTGTTTGGCTGGAATTTTATAAAAGGGTTGTTTTGTTTTTTTTTGATAAATTTTGATTATGAGCAAAATTTATCAAAAGAAGAACAGAAGCATAAAAAACCGCGTAAAGGGCCGATTAGGCGGCTTTACGCTGATTGAATTATTGGTGGTTGTACTCATTATCGGCATTTTGGCTGGGGTGGCTTTGCCGCAGTATGAAGTAGCGGTGGAAAAATCCCGCGTCGGGTCCGTTCTGCCGGTTTTAAGCGCTATTGATAATGCCCAACAAGCCTTTTTTGCCGCCAACGGCCGTTGGGCGCAGGAGTTTGACGAGTTGGATGTTGCCTTGCCGTCCGGCACTACGGTAAGCGACGGCGGATGGGCTACTGGCTCTAACGGTATCCGGTATCATTTATGCCACTCTTGTAATGATTCTATCCGTGCGTATCCAAGCAGAGAGTTGCCTTATTATGTGGAATTTTACCCGGCCGGCTCCCGCATTTGTTGGGCGGAAAATAATCATACGCGGGCTAATAAAATTTGTAAAGGCGTGGCCGGAAAAGATTTTTCTAATAAGGATGAAAATAATACAGGATACAGATTAAATTAACCGACACCCCGGGTTTTTAACAGGCCCGGGGCGTTTTTTATTATAAAAATTTTTGCAAGGCAAAAATGCCGGCGGACACCGCGGCTAAACCCAGGGCGGCGGCCAGAATTTCTATCGGTTTCGGGCGGTTGGGCACAGGCACATTGGGCAGTGCATTTAAGCGCAGTTGCAAGCGGGCGGGCGCCGCCGCAAATACGGCTAGTGCAAGCAATTTTTGCCACCACGCGGGATAATACCACGCCGCCCCCGCGCTCAGCCCCCAAAGGGCATACCAAAACCACGCAGGGAATGTGGGTTTTTTATGCAAATAAATGCAGGTGCGGTTGGCAATTTGAATCAGTTGGTAAAACGAAATGGGCCACCCGATAGCGCGCAACACCGGGCCGAATTTCAGCGGCGCGCCGGAGGAATTTTTATAGCCTTTCTGCACCGCCGCCCATTGTTTATACGCCCAGTAGAACATATATCCGCCGCCGCTCAAAAACACCAGCAGGAAAAGCTTTACGGCCCCCGTAAAATGATAGGCGTTGCTTAAACCCTGTTGTTTTAATTGGGCTTTTAAGGCATCCCGCTTGGCTTGGGTGTCGTAATCCCATTGGCGCAGTGTAAAGTAGTAAATCAAATACAAAATCACGCCGATAATTAATAAATCCGGTAAACGTTCCATAGGGTTATTATAGCAATTTGTAGCCCCCAAAACCGCGCGGTATTTGAACAAAAACTTGATGGAATTATAGCGGAGCAGGGGGAAAAAATACTAAAATATATATATCTTAATTTTAGGAACCTAAAAATAATTATATGAATAACACCCGTCAGGACGTAAGAAACGTGGCTATTATCGCCCACGTTGACCACGGCAAGACCACGATTGTGGACTCTTTATTAAAATTTGCCGGCGAATTTAACGTAAAAGAAGACCAAGCCCAAGAAACCGTATTGGACTCCAACCCGTTGGAGCGCGAACGCGGTATTACCATTTTGGCTAAATGTACTTCCATTGAATATAAAAACCATACCATTAACATTGTTGACACCCCCGGCCACGCGGACTTCGGCAGCGAAGTGGAACGCGTACTGCGCATGGTGGACGGCGCTATTTTAATGGTGGACGCGGTGGAAGGCCCCATGCCGCAAACCCGCTTTGTATTGCGTAAAGCGTTGGCGCTAGGCTTAAAACCCATTGTGGTTATTAACAAAATGGACCGCGAACACGTCCGCCCGAGCGAAGTGGTGGACGAAGTTTTCAACCTGTTTATGGAACTGGGCGCCACGGACGAACAGTTGGATTTCCCGATTATTTACGCCTCCGGCCGCGCCGGTTGGGCCAGCTTAAAAATGGAAGAAAAAGGCAAAGATATTGCCCCCATTTTGGATACCATTTTAAGCCATGTGCCCGCCCCGCTGGCTATGCCGGATGCCCCCTTGCAAATGCAAGTGACCATGCTGGACTACAACAACTTTTTGGGCCATGTGGGCATTGGCCGCATTTTGGCCGGTAAAGTATCGCGCGGGCAAAGCGTGGTGCTGATTCATCACGACGGCTCCACCACCCCCGCCAAAGCCGTTAAAATTGAACGCTTTATGGGCCTTGGCAAACAGGATTTAGCCAGCGCCAGCGCCGGGGATATTGTGTCTATCGCCGGGTTAGAAGGCGTGGACGTGGGCGATACCATTTGTCAGCCGGATGCCTTAAAAGCCCTGCCGCCGCTTTCCATTGACGAGCCGACGATGTCTATGGACTTTATGGTCAACGACAGCCCGTTCTCCGGCAAGGAAGGCAAATTCGTCACCAGCCGCCACTTAAAAAACCGTTTGGAAAAAGAAGCCCAAACCAATGTGGGCCTAAAAGTGGAACAGTTGGAGGGCGAGGGCCGCTTCAAAGTGTATGGCCGCGGGGAACTGCACTTAACCATTTTAATTGAAAATATGCGCCGCGAAGGGTTTGAATTGGCCGTATCTTCCCCGGAAGTAATTTATAAAGAAGAAAACGGACAAATTTTAGAGCCTATGGAATACTTGATTTTGGATATTAAGTCCGAATTTCAAGGGGCGGTATTTACCATGTTGGGCACGCGCGCCGCTAAACTGGAAAATATGGTCAGCGAGGGCGAAGACCGTCTGCGGCTGGAATATTTAATTCCGTCCCGCGCGCTGATTGGTTTTAAGAACGAATTTTTAACCAATACCCGCGGTACCGGCATTATGCACCATAGTTTTAAGGGCTTTTATCCCAAAGTAAACGTGCCGCCCTTGCGCCATAACGGGGTTTTAATTGCCAAAGAAGACGGCGAAACCACCCCCTATGCGTTGTTTGCGTTGGAAAACAACGGCGAGCTTTTCTTGGGGCCGAACGTGAAAGTATACGCCGGGGAAATTGTGGGCCAGAACTCCCGCGATAATGACTTGGTAGTAAACCCCTGCAAGGCCAAACATTTAAGCAATATGCGCAGTAAAGCCAGTGACGAATCCTATACGCTTACCCCGCCGCGGGTGATGAGCTTGGAACAGGCGGTGGAATATATTGCGCCGGATGAGTTGGTGGAAATTACGCCTACATCCTTGCGGCTGAGAAAGAAAATTCTTTCACACTTGCTTAGAAAACGCAGTGAGAGGGCAAATGAGGAAGAAGAAGCCTAATTGGATGTACGGCATTTGGTAAGTTTAGTTTTTAATGCGCGGGGAACAAAATAACATTTTGTTCCCCGTTCGCATTTAGTGGGCATACCATTTTCCAAATTTAAGCCCTTTTGCCCCGCCTTTGTGCTTGGAGCCCTTGCAGGCTACCGCGCACAAACTAGCGGCGCAAAATCATCTTAAATTTGAAAAATCATGCTACAAGCAATAACTCTTGTACTAGCGCGAAACGGCAACAAAACAAAGCGCTGTTTACCTCTTTGCTCTTGCTGTTGTTGTTCGCTTTTGTCTTTTGCCGTTCAATGCCCCCTTTAGAACCTGCTTATAAAACCTATTTTGAACGGAATATAAAGGCGTTTTATTTGTTTGACCGTAGGGAGTTGTAAAACGCCCGGCTCAAAATAGGTTTTATAGGTTCCCAGGGGGCTAGCCTTTTTGCCTTCTTTTTCTGCAATGAGAAAAAGAAGGGCGGGTTTGGGGCGCCGCCCCAAGAACTGCTACATAAGCCTAAAGGCGGCACAAAAGGGCTTAAATTTGGAAAATGGTATGCCCATAAAACGCAAACAAGGGGAAAAATGTTATTTTTCCCCTTGTGCGTTAATCTCTAAATCCTACCAAATGCCGTTATTAATGTAAGGCTTCTAACATGGCGGGGATAACCTCGTATAGATCCCCCTCCACCGCATAGTTCGCCACTTTCATAATCGGCGCTTGCGGGTCCTTGTTAATCGCCACAATCACATCCGCACCGCTCATACCCGCCATGTGCTGGATTTGGCCGGAAATCCCACAAGCAATATATACTTTGGGTTTTACCGTGCGGCCCGTCAAACCAATCTGGTAGCGGTAATCAATCCAGCCGCTATCCACCGGCGCGCGGCTAGCCGCCACCGCACCGCCCAACCGCTGGGCTAATTTTTTAAGCAAAGTAAATCCTTCCGCCTTTCCAAGCCCGCGCCCGCCGGCTACAATCACTTCCGCTTCCGATAAATCCAAGCCGTCGCCGTCGTTTTTAATGAACTCCACAAACTTGGCTAAAGACGTGTATTTATCCGCCTGAAAAGGGAAATTGACAACTTCACCCCGGCGGCCGGATACACGCGCGGCTTTTTCATACGCCATGGGGCGCAGGGAACACATCTCCGGGCGGGTATTTTTGCAAGTAATGGTGGCCATTAAGTTGCCGCCGAAAGTGGGGCGGGTGGCATGGAGTTGACCGTCTTCCGCATTGATTTTTACGTCCGTGGCATCCGCCGTTAGGCCGGTGCCCACAAACACCGCCGTTTTGGCCGAAAGGGAGCGCCCCATATTGGTAGCGGGCAACAAAAATTTGTTGGGTTTGTATTCCCGCACCATGGCGGCCAAAGTTTTGGCGTACACGTCATCCACATAATTTTGCAGGTGGGCGTCGTCGCACACATACACGGTATCGGCGCCGTATTCAAACAGCTCCGGGATAAATTTTTCCACCTGATACCCCAGCATAACCGCGCATAATTTTTCGCCCAGCGCGTCGGCCAGTTGGCGGCCGGCATGGAGCAGTTCCAACGCGGTGGCGCTTAATTTGCCGTGGTTTACTTCCGCTAAAATCCAAACATTTTTCCAATCGTTCATTTGTAAAATCCCCGCTTAAATATAGTTGTTTTCTTTCAACAAGGCCACCAGATTGGCGGCTTTTTCCTTGCCGTTGGCCCCGGGCACCGCTACGGCGCATACATCCCGCTTGGGCACGAAAGATTTTACCACCCGCGTGGGGCAGTTTTTCATACCCAGTTTTGTTTTGTCGGCCTGCACGTCGTCCGCCGTCCATTTGGTAATTTCCGCCCGTTTGGCCAAAATGCGGCCTTTGGGGCTTTTTACGCGGGGTTTGTTGATTTCTTTTACCACGCTTAACACGCACGGAAAGGGAATTTCCAACACGTCCGTACCGTCTTCCGTCAGGCGTTCCACCGTCACGGAGTGGGCGTTGATGTGCAATACTTTTTTTACAAACGCCGCATTGGGCCAGTTAAGCCAGGCGGAAATTTGCGGGCCGATATGGCCGGTATCGCTATCGTTGGTTTGTTTGCCGCAGATAACTAAATCCACAGGCGTAATGGCATTGATTTTTTCAATCCCTTTAGCAAGCGCATAACTGGTGGACCAAGTATCGGACCCGGCAAACGCCATATCCCCCAGTTGGTAGGCTTTATCGGCCCCGCGGGCGATAGAATCACGCAATACGGCCTCCGCTTGCGGCGGCCCCATGGTAATTACAGATACTTGCCCCCCCACCTGCTCTTTTAACGTGACGGCTTCTTCCAGCGCGTATTCGTCAAAGGGGTTCATATCACTGGCGGCGCCGGAGCGGATTAAACAACCCGTTTGCGGGTCCACTTTTACATTGTCGGATTTAGGGGTCTGCTTTACACAGGCTACAATATGCATACAAAAAATCTCCTTATTCGCCTTGGGAGGCGTATTCTTTAATCAGCGCGGTGGCAATTTCGTTCTTTTGGATATGCACCGTACCTTCGTAAATTTGGGTAATTTTAGCATCACGCATATATTTTTCCAGCGGGAATTCGCGCGTATAGGCAATCCCGCCGCACAGCGTGACACATTCGTCCGCCACTTCCATAGCCGTATTGGCGCAGAAAAGTTTGGCCTCGGCGCTGTATTTAGTCCAGCGGGCACCTTTGAGCTTTTTAAGCTCGTCATGCACCGGGGTACCGTTTTCCAACGCGGCGGCTACCGCGGGCAGAAACTCACTATCCATTTTGTGCGTAATGGAATATACCAGTGCGCGGCCGGCTTCCGTCTTGGCGGCCAGTTCGGCCACTTTGTGCGCCAACGCCTGGAAAGTAATAATCGGCTGGCCGAATTGCTTGCGGGTGCGCAAATACGGGATGGTTTCATCCAACGCACCTTGCGCAATACCCACGGCCTGCGCGGCTACTCCGGGGCGGGAATAGTCCAGCGTTTCCTGCAAATACAAAAGGCCGCGGCCCTCGCTGCCCAGCAAATTGGCTTTGGGCACGCGCACATTTTCAAAAATCAGCTCGTACGTCGGGTTGGTGCGAATCCCCATTTTTTGCTCTTTTTTACCAAACGTAAAGCCGGGGGTGCCCTTTTCAATGACTAAAAGGGAAATACCGCGCGCCCCGCGGGACGGATTGGTATTGACGGCTACGGTATAAAAATCGGCCTCTTTGCCGGTAGAAATAAAATGTTTGGTGCCGTTTACCACATAATAATCGCCGTCTTTCGTGGCGGTGGTTTTAAGGGCGGTCGCGTCCGAGCCAGCTTCCGGCTCCGTTAAGGCAAAGGCCCACAGCTTTTTGCCGGTAGCCAAATCATAGCACCAGCGTTCGCGCTGTTCGGCCGTAGCGGCCAAGAACATGGGGATAGCACCCAGCGCCGTAGTACCCGGCGTAAGCGCCAACCCCGCACACACGCGGGAAAGCTCTTCAAACGCCATAGCCAGGCAGGTAATCCCCCCACCTAAGCCGCCGTATTTTTCCGGCAGCCACAGGCCGAACATACCCGATTTGCGGTATTCTTCCAGCATTTCATGGCTAAATTCTTCTTTGATGTCCATTTCCGCACGGAGCGGTTTTAATTTTTTTTGGGCCAGTTCGCGGGTGGCGTTAAGCACCTCTTGTTCCAGCTCGTTCATTGCGTAATCCATGGTTATCTCCCGGTTTGAAATGTTTGAAATATTTTTTGCCGGAGCGGAAAAAGCGCCGGCGGCCCGCCATTTTTTTGGAAGGCGGCACCAAACTGCGGTACAAATGTTCCTGCTTTTTAATCATGGCAGGAATGGCAAATTCCGAAAAGTCCCGCTTATCAATAGCGGCTTCAAAACGCTCCCGCAACGCTTTATGGCGCAAAAGCACTTTTATTTTTTCCGCCAGGCCGCTAATATCGCTGGGGCGCACCAAAAAGCCCGTTTTATTGTTGGTAATCACTTCGCCAATACCGTCCACGTCGTAGCATACGGCGGGCACGCGCATAGACATCGCCTCCAGTAAAGACATCGGCAACCCCTCGCGCAAAGAAACGCTCACATATACATCACTAATGGCTAAAAGTTCCAGCACATCACTGCGCCAACCGGGCATAATCACTTGTTTTTCTATGCCCAAACTGCGCACCAGTTTTTCGGTCGTTTCTTTTAATTCGCCGTCACCCGTATAGATAAAATATACGTTTTTCATTTGCATTAGCACTTTATGGGCCGCCAACACAAAATGGAGCGGGTTTTTAAGCGGTTTGAAATTGGCAATCGCCAGTACCACCTTGGCTTTGGGCGGAATATGCAGGGAGGCACGCTTGGCGGCCGGGTCAAAATGAATCGGCAGTACGGGGCGGAAATTTACCCCGGCGCGGATAAGCTCACTGCGCACACCTTTGCCAATCCCTAATTTTTTGGCCTCTGCCGCATTACGGCGGGACACAAACACCAGTACATCCGTCAGGCGGGCGCAGAATTTTTCCACGCTGACAAACGCCTTAAAACGCTTTTCGCCCTGTTCCTTGGCAAAACCCAACCCGTGGAAGGTATGCACCACTTTGGCTTTGCGCCAAAAAATCCGCGCGGCAATACGCCCCAAAATGCCCGCTTTGGGGGCGTTGGTGTGGATAATATCCGGCTTTACGCGGCGCATTAACAGCCCCATTTGCACGGTAGCCAGTGCGTCATGCAACAGCCATTTCAGGCACACGTCATGGCGCAGGGCGGAAATGAAAAACAGGTTTTTGACTTCGTTTTTGATTTTTCCGTCTAAACGCCCGCCTTGTCCGGCGGCTAAATAAGGCTCAAATTGCTGTTTATTCAGCCCTTTTAAGGTAGTCAGCACGCTGGCTTGGGCGCCGCCCAAATCCAAACGCGTAATAAAATAGAGTATTTTTGTTTTTTCCATATTAATTTATTTTTCCTGTTTTGGTATCTAACAGGCGTGCCTCGGGAAAGTAATATTTAATAATGCCCAAATAATTGAGCCCTTGCTTGGCAAGCCCTTGCGCCCCTTGCAGGCAGAGCCCGCTACCCAGCCCGGTGTCATACCCGCGGATAAGCAACGAGCGGATATTTTTTCCTTTATAAAAAGGGGCCGCATCAAAAAAGTCGGACCGCAAAGACCCGGCCCCCAAAAGGAAAGAAATTTCCTGCGGGGTTTGGGCCACATATTCGCCCTTACTGCCTGTAAAACGCAAGGTTAAAATCCGCCCGTTGGCGGTGCGTTTTAACGGCTCCAAGGCGCGCAAACGGCCGAATTTTGTTTTTTGGGCCAGGCGTTCTTCCACGTCTTTGGCATCTATCCAATAGGCCCATTTTACGCCGGACCATTGGGTAGAATCCTGCGGTTTGGAAACTAAATCCGCCGGAGGATTGGCCAGCATATATTTAGCCGCATTGGCCGGAGAAAACGCATACGCTGGTTTGGTTTGCGTATTGGTAATGGTATCCGCCCCCAGCGGGCCGCAATCCGCATATACGCCGGGCACGGCGCCCAATAAACGCACCCCGGCACTTTGGCGGGCGGCCTCCAACAAGTTGGGGAATACCAAATTAATCCCGTTGAATTTGAAAACCTCGCTGTTATCCGTAATGTGGTACGCGGCCTGCGGGTTGGTTTCCACCTCCGCCAGCAGGGCCGAACGCAACACCACGGCTAAAGCGCGCAAGGCTTCTTCTTCCCGCACGTCTTGTGCGCGGGCCGCCAATAAAGCGGGCACCAAATCTTCCGCGCGCACGGTATTAATCAGCGTCATACCGCCCGCCTGCGGAATAACGGTCAAAGCGCCTTTCAGCTCTTTATCGCTCAAATCCGCGGCGAACAGGTCTTGCATCTGTGCATCCCGCACCAGTAAAGTGCGGTCGTCTTGTTCCAACACAAAAGTAAACGGACGCTTGGCCGAAAATTCCACCTGGCCTTTACCGTCCATAATATCCACCGCATTTGTCTGCGGGTTATACACTAATTGGCGCAGTTGGAAAGCGGCCACATTTTTTACGGTGCCGAGCTTTTCGTCCTGCACGCGGGCCGGGCCGGAAGCCACCAATTTAACCGATTGCAACACCGCCGGAGCGGGACTCCCGCGCAAGCCGTACAAGGCCATGCGCACCGCGGGAGAATCCACCGATTCCACCCGCGCGGCAATAGGGGTTTCCAACCGCAAATAATACAAATAATCTTCCGCCTTGGCGCCTAATTCTTTTTGATATTTGGCGGTTTTTTGGGCCAAACGCGCGTTTTGCGGGTCTAATGCGTGCAACGTGGCGTAATACTGCCACGCCTGCAACGTGTTTTTATTTTTTTCCGCCAGCAAGGCCAATAATTTTACGGCGGCGTAATTGTTGGAGTCATGCTCCAAAGCCTGCTGTAAAAACACCGGCGCGAGCCGCGCGGAGCCTTTTATATGCACGGCAGACGCGCCCAATAAATAGGCCGTTAAAGAGATAGAATACGGGTCCGCCGTGTACAAATACTGCAAGGCTTCGGCCGCTTTTTTGTAATCTTTGGCTAAATAAAAACTAACGGCACTGCCCAACTTGGCGGAAGAAACATACTCAAAATCGGCCGTCAGATACATTACGTCCGCAAAGGCTTGGCGGGCTTTTTTATATTTGCCCATTTCCAACAAAATCCAGCCGCTTTGCAAAACGGGGTACGGGTCGTCCGGCAGTAATTTAGCCGCTTGACGCGCGTGTTTTAAGGCTTGTTTTAACAGGCCGCGCTGTACGGAAAGAACGGCCAGTTCCCGGTTGGCGGCGGCCGCCACGGCCGCGTTGGGGTCCTGCTCAAAGCCTTTGTAAGAAAAATAGCACTCGTCCGTTTCCCCCTGGCGGCATTTTTCCGCCGCACCGGAAAGTTCCTGCGGGAACGAATAATCCAGCACGCTCTTAAATAAAGCGGGGTCACTTAATTTAGATTGCATTTTTACCGCCGTGAGCGAAGTGGTCGTCGTGACGCGCACAGGGGCATCCCCGGCGGGAGCAGTGCCCGCAGGAGCGGAAAGCGGTTGATTGGCGGCCGGGGGGACCGCATCAAAAATAGAGCCCCAAGCCACCGCGGTAAACACCAGCGGCAGGGCGGCGGAAATTGCGTATTTTCTCATATACAAATTATAACAAATTCCCCCTCTGTTTAGGGGCAAAAAAACGCCCCGCTGTTTTGGCAACGGGGCGCCCTTTTGAAAATGACCCGGCTTTATTGTTTATGCTTAAATTGCGCGTTGTATAAAGCGGCGTATGCCCCATTGGGAATTTTTAACAGTTCTTCATGGGTGCCGCGCTCCACAATTTCGCCCTGGTTCAGCACTACAATCATATCCGCATTTACTACGGTAGACAGGCGGTGCGCAATCACAAACACCGTTTTGTTTTTGGTCAGGTTGTCCAACGCTTTTTGCACCACCGCTTCGGACTTGTTATCCAGGGCGCTGGTGGCTTCGTCCAACACAATGACCGGGGCGTTTTTGATAAACGCGCGCGCAATGGCTACCCGCTGGCGTTGCCCGCCGGAAAGCGTAATGCCGCGTTCGCCCAGTACCGTATTTAAGCCGTCTTTCAAAGAGGCAATAAATTCGTCCAAATGGGCGTGCTTTACGGCTTCTTTCAAATCCGCTTCCGTAGCGCCGGGGCGGCCGATTAAAATGTTATCGCGGATGGTTCCGCTAAACAGGAAGTTATCCTGGAATACCACGGCAATTTGGTCACGCAGAGAGGCAATTTCCACCTCCCGCACGTCCACGCCGTCCACCGTCACGCGGCCTTGTTGCGGGTCATAAAACCGCGGGAGCAGGCTGACAATGGTGGATTTCCCGCCGCCGGAGTTTCCCACAAACGCCACCGTTTTACCCACGGCGGTTTTTAAGTTGATGTTTTTAAGCACCGGCACGCCGGGTTTATATTCAAAGGAAACATTTTCAAAGGCAATTTCCTTTTGGATACCGGCCAGTTTGCGGGCGCCGGGTTTATCCGAAATTTTGGTTTTAAGGGCGAAAATTTCAAAAATACGGTCAATCGCCAAAAACGCTTTTTTAATATCCACATAGTTATCCCCCATGGTTTTAACCGGGGTATACAGCATTAAAAGCGCCGTGACAAAAGAGGTAAAATTACCGCTGGTAATGGTGCCTTTTACAATCATGGAACTGCTCTGCCAGAACACGAGCGCCAACCCCAAAGACACTATAAAGTGCATGACCGGGGACAGCCACCCCGTGTGTTTAATCATGCCCATATTCAGGTTGAAGGCTTCGTCCATTAAGTGGTTAAAGCGGACTTCCTGGTCTTTTTGCAAGTTATAGGCGGCAATCGTGCGGTTGCCGTTGTAGGCTTCGTTATAAGCGCGCATGGCAATAGAGCCGACAATAACCGCATCCCGCACCAATTCTTCCAGTTTTTTGCGCACAATAAAAATCAGCCCGCCGGCCACCGCAAACGCACCGATGGCAATAAAAGTAAGCTGCCAGGAGTTATACAGCAACACCCCAATCAGCGTGACGGACGAAAACACGCGGGTCACAATCATACGCAGGTTGTTAATCAGGCCGTTGCAGGCGGTGTCGGCGTCGCCGTTAAAGCGCATCATTACAAAGCCGGAGTCCACTTTATCAAAATAACCGCTGTGCATGGTGAGCAGTTTTTCAAACAGTTTTTTGCGCACCCCCAGGGTGATTTTGTTGCCCACCCAGGTATTGAGGTACTTTACCAAATAGGTCAGCACGCTTTGCACCAGCACAAACACAATAATTAAAAGCGGTATCCACGCGGCAAAAAACGCATCTTTTTTAACAAGTACGTCGTCCGTATAATACTTCATAAACATAGCCACCGTGGCATCCAGCGCGCCCACCGGCAATGCCAGCACCAGGCCCAACACAGCCCGGAACCAGTACGGCTTTACAAACGGCCACATCTTTTTATAATTTACCACCAGCGGATTTTTGAAAAGCAAATCCCGGACCGGCAGTTTTAATAAATTGGTTTTCATAGGAAATAAACTCCAGAAATGGGTATATTTTAGATTATAACAATTACGGTCCGCTTTGTCCTGTTTTTGGAGGGGTTGAAAAATCGGGCGTACTTTGCTAAACTAATCAAACGGCCCGGAAACGCAACCCGCGTTTACCCGGCCTAAAATTTAATATATATTCAACAAGGGGACGTTATGGTGACTAAAAAAGTAAATAAAGACGCGCTTACCGCCGCCGAAATTAAAACAATTAAGGCACATCTCTTGGAGTTGCGGGACGATGCGGCCGCGCGCCTGAAAGACAAAAAAAATATGGATATGCCGGACAATGAGGTGGGGGACCCCATTGACGACGCTTCCAAAAGTTTAGATAAAGAAATTTTGTTTGAACTTTCCGGCAACGCCCATAAAACGCTGGACCAAATTGAAGCCGCTTTGCGTAAAATAGACAAAGGCATTTACGGCATTTGCGAATACTGCCGCCAGCCTATTCCTAAAAAACGCATTAAAGCGTTGCCTTTTGCGCGTTATTGCATTAACTGCCAACACACTACCGAAGCGCACCACATGCACTAATTTCGCGCCAAACCTGATTCAAACAACCAAATGAAACGCCCCGCCGAAAAGCGGGGCTTTTTATGGGGCGGAGTTTGAACATAGGGATATGGGCCCGCAACACAATGAAAAACCCCGCCGAAAAAGCGGGGTTTTTTATGAACCGGTAAAACATAAGTTTATCTGTCCCGGTACGGGATAAACACCACCTGCGTATGGCGGGTATCTTTTGCGCGGGCAATAATTTTATAAGTATTGCGCGATACGCCCAACTTAAACCCGCGCCTATCCAACGTGCGTTGGATGTCCCGCTGGAATTGCACCGGGTCGCCGGATAACAGCACCAGGCGTTGCAAATCGTTCGTAAAATAGCCGTATTGGGAACGGTGGATTTCCTGCAACAGGGATAAATCTTCCAGCGTTTTTTGGGCGCGGTCAATATACGCGAGCTGCACGGCGGAGCCTTTGGCAAACGTCTGCGAATAAAACACGCCCGCATAGGCGGCGATAATAGCCAGCCCCGTCAGCGTGATGGCCACGGTTTCCATAATGCCTTTCGGGCGCAAGCGCACCACTACGGAGCGGCCCATAAAATCCTCTAGCGCGCGTTTGCGTTCTTCAAAAAACGCCATTAAAAAACCGCACATCAGCAGGCCCGCGCTAAAATAATACCCCACACTGCGCAGTAGCGCCCGCATAAAGCCGATAGGGGCTTGCGGGTCGTCGGCAGAGGCAACGGCTATCCCCACCAATTTTTTACCTAAAGGCACTCTCCCCCCGCAGGAAAAAACCGCCATATACAGCACAAACACCGCATTTAACAACCCCGTTAAGGCGTAAATATGGGGCATTTCCAACTCCATATTGCGCGTAGCCAACATCAGAATTACCTGGCCGGGAATCATAATCAGGCCGTAATCAATCAGCAGGGCCACAAAGCGTTCCATTAACGAGGCATACTCCACCTGCGGCGCCTGCTGCGCCGGGGTTTGCACGCGGGCGGGCGAATCATTAAAAACATTAATCCGGGTTTCGGGCATATTTTCGGGCATAAATTAAAATCTCCTGTTTACTATTTTATTATAACAACTTTTCCCGGGGTAAAACAAAAGGGGCTCCCTTTGCGGGAGCCCCGGCTTATCTTAAAATCCGTCAGGCGGCTATCCCTAACGAAGAAAACAACACATACACCAAAAATACACAAACCACAATGCCAATGCTCATGGTGACGCCCAATTTCCACGGGGTAATATCCACCACTTGCAAATCTTTGGAATCGTCGTATTTATTGGCGGACGGCCAGAAAATGCCCGTCACATACATAAACACTACGCTGATAACAAACAGCACCGCCATAATGTGCAGGAAGTGCCAGCCGGAAAAAGCAGACAGCCAGCCGATACTGTCCTTCCACGCCATAAAGCCCAGGCTGGACGGCAACTGCGTAATGCCGTACACCACAATAAAAAAGCCTAACGTGGCTTTAGCGGCCCACGCGGGCGCTTTTTTGTTGAGCATACCAAAAATAATCAGCGTGAAAATCGGCACGTTGTAAAAACCGTTGACCATTTGCAAATAGTTAAACAGGCCGGACGGCGCTTTGGCAATCAGCGGCGCCACACACATAGAAAACACCGCTAGTCCAATGCCCACCCATTTGCCTTTGCGCACGAGTTCTTCGTCCGTAGCTTGGGGGCGGAACGGTTTGTATACGTTGAGCATAAACAAGGTGGAAGTAGAGTTCAGCGCCGCATTAAACGAGCTTAAAATGGCCCCGAACAGCACCGCCGCAAAAAAGCCGATTAAGTAAGTGGGCAGTACGGTATTTACCAACATGGGGTACGCCATATCCCCCACCGCTAGCGGCTTATCCTGGAAGATGTGGAACGCCACAATGCCCGGAATAATCAAATACAAGGGGCCAATCAGCTTAAACGTGGCGGCCAACAAAAGCCCTTTTTGGCCTTCTTTTAAGTTTTTGGCGGCCAAAGCGCGCTGGATAATGGTTTGGTTGCAACCCCAATAAAACAGGTTGACTAAAAACATCCCCGTAAACATGGTGGCAAAGGGCACCGGGTCCCCCGCGCCGCCAATGGCGTTGAATTTTTCCGGGTGGGCCTGCACCACGGTAGAAATCCCGGTAAGCATATTGCCGTCACCCACATACATCAGGGCGAAAATCGGCACCATAAGCCCGCCGAAAATCAACCCGATACCGTTAAGCGTATCGGCCACCGCCATAATGCGCAATCCGCCGAAAATGGTATACAAGCACCCCAAAACCCCAATGGCTACTACCACCACCACAATGGATTGCATGGCGGAAATTTGGAAGGTATCCATAATGTTAAAAATACCGCCCATACCAATCGCGCCGGAATACAACACGGTAGGGAGCAAAATAAGCACATAGCCGGCCAAAAACAGGAAGTTTACAAACTGTTTGGTGACGGCGTCATAGCGCTCGCCGATAAAATCCGGGATAGTGGCATAGCCTTTTTTTAAGTAGCGCGGCAGGAAGAAAAACGCCACGATAATCAGCGCCAGCGACGCGCCGACTTCGTACCCCATGCCGGACATATTAAACATATACCCCTGCCCGTTTAACCCTACCATTTGCTCGGTAGACAGGTTAGTAAGCAGGAGGGATGCGGCAATCACCCACCCGGTTAGTCCTCTGCCGGCTAAAAAATAGCCTTCGGAGGAGGAGGTATCATTTTTGCGCGTCAGATAATAGGAAAGCCCCAACACCAACGCGGTAAACCCTACAAAGGAAGATACTGTTAGCAGCATAATTTCTCCACAAGTATTTGAGTTGTTTTTGTCCGGCGCCGGGGTCAAACCGATTTATCCAAGGCCGGCACCGGACACGGCTAAAAACCCTTGATAAATCGTTTAGGAACGGATATACTCTAATTTATAACGGGTATCCGCAGGCGGATACTCCTAACATTGTAAAATTAAAAAAACGGCTCGTCAACTGGTTTAAGGGGGTATTTATGCTCGTCGGGTTTTTTATAGGTTTTATGTTAGCGCTGGTGGTCATCCTGGCGGTGGCCTGCCGCAAATTGACCGCCCTATATAAAACCACCCAAACCGCGTGGCTAAAGCTGGACAGCCGCCTGAAAAACCGGGGTGAACTCCTCCCGCTTTTGGCCCTTAGCGCCGCCGCCTGGCCGGAAGTAGACCGCGCCTTGATTTACGCACTGAAAAATTTAAGAGAGGACTGCCGCCAAGCCAACACCCTGCCGCGCCGGATTGCGTGCGAAAAAGAAGTGACCTGCAAGCTAAAACAAATCTTTACGGCGGTGCAAAACAACACCGCCCTGCAACAAGACCCGCCGTTCATCAAACTGCAACGCACCCTTATTTTGGCGGAACACCATGCCGAAAGAGCCAAACGCCGCTATAATAACGCCGTGCGGGATTTTAATACGCTGGCCCATACGATTCCGCTTAATCTGCTGGCGGCTATGTTTGAATTAACCCCCCGGGAATATTTTGATTTTCAGGAAAGCCTGCCCAAAAGCCGTTAAACCGCCCCCTATGCAAAAGCGCCCCGGCACCAACTGCCCGGGGCACTTTTTGATAAAAGCCTAAAAAATACTTAACCGTTCAAATCTTCCGGTTTGAGCGGGGGCGCCTCAAACAAGGCCACTTGCTCCGTTTTGCACAGGGCGCAAATGATGTTGGCCGGGAAGCGCTCCGCCAGGTTATTAAAAACCATGGCCGCCCCGTTATATTGATTGCGCAAAACCGCTATTTTTTGGCTGGATTCCGCCACTTCCTGCCGGGCGCCTTGCCAGCGGGCATCCGTTTTTAACGCAGGGAAAGCCGTTTCCATACTTTCCGCCGCGGCCAACACGCCCAAGAACGTATCTTCGCGCGAAGCCACCTGCTGTACATCATCCAACCGTACCGTTTGCTCGTCCAGCACGGCGGACAAGGCTTTTACAAACGGCTCGCCCGGTTTCAACGCAAACGCAATTTCCAACATACGCGCCGCCGCATTCTGCCGGGCGCGGATATGGGAGCAAATGCCTTTCCAGGCGGCGGTCATTTCCACCTGTAATTGGAATTGTTTTTCCCGCGTGGGTTTCCATATTTTAACGTATACAACTGCCCCCACTACGCCTACAATCAATAAATCCAGCAACATAATGCTAAAATTCCTCCTGTTATCAAATTATAAACTGTTTCCAATCCGTTTATGCCCGGCCGTCCATTTCTTTCAGCGCGGCCAGCCGTACAGCCATGGGCGGGTGCGTGGCCGCCAGGCCGGACAGTTCCAACAATAAACTGCCCCGCGCCCGCGGGCTGGCAATACAAAGCCCCACCATACTGGGGTGCAAATCTAAAATTTCAACCCGGCTGTCTTTGGATATTTTTTCCAACGCGCTGATAAGCGCACCCGTATTGCGGCACAAAAGCACCGCCTGGGCATCGGCCCGCAATTCACACTCGCGCGAAACCGCCAAATTCATCAGCGGGCACACGATAAGCCCGATTGTCCAACAAAAAATCCCGGCAAACCCACCGGCTAAAAAGCCCAAAAGCCCCGCCTTGCGGTTCAGCACAATACTGGCAAAACACGCTTCCCCCATCAGCACAAACAGCAAAGACGTCACCAACCCCGTCATAATGAGTTTAACATCCCCAAACTGGATATGGGCGGCTTCGTGGCTCAAAACGGCTTCCAACTCCTGTTTGGACAGTTTTTCCAATAGGCCGCTCGTCACCACAATCGCCGGGCGTTGCGGGTCTGCCCCCGCGGTAAAGGCGTTCAGGCTATCATCCATAATCACATACAACCGGGGCGCCGCCACCCCCGCCGTTTTGCAAGCGGTAGTGGCCAAACGGTATAATTCCCGGTGCTCCGGCTCTTTTAAGCGCACGGCATGGGCGGCGTTCAGCACCATCCATTCCCCGTATTTATAGCCTTTTAATACCCAAAACAGCCCCAATAAAAATACAACCAGCGTCACCCGGTTTGCCAACCCCCGCGCTTTGGTTTTCAGCGCCGCGGCATCCGGCAGGAAATACGCATCCATACGCCCGTCCACGGCGTTATCTATCACATGGTTGATAAGCGTATGGCGGATTTTGGACGTGTAGGATTCCTCGCCGTTTATCGGGTCCGACACAAAAGCCCCCAGGGCAAACGCATAAGAGCCCCACCACGCGGCCACTAAAACCAACACCACAAACACCGCCGAAAGCATAAAAATACGGCGGTTATTGGAGGCTTTGAAATCGTACACGCTGGCCATTATATTCTCCCGTCCATAGCTTCTAAACGGCGGATGCGGTCCTCAATAGGCGGGTGCGTGGCCGTTAAGTTAGAAAGAAACGCAAACACGCCCTGCTTGACCCCCGGGTTTTCTATGCACATGGCGGCCATACTGGCGTGGTCTTTGAGTTCTTCCGTGACGGAATGGCCGGAAATTTTGCGCAAAGCACTGGCTAACGCGCCCGGGTTGCGGGTAGTTAATGCGGCAGTAGAATCGGCCAGGTATTCGCGCTGGCGGGAAACCGCCAAGCGGATAAGCGGCGCTATAATATAGCCGTACAACATAAAAATAATGCCTACGGCCAGTAAAATCAAGGCGCCTTTATCGTTATCTTTACCGGAAGAACGCCGGGGGGCCAAAGCGGCCCGGAAACACAGTTCCGCCAGTAATGTAAAAAAGGAAATCCCCGCTACGGTAATGAGCATTAAGCGGATGTCGCGGTTTTCCACATGCGCCATTTCGTGCGCAATAACGCCCTCCAGTTCGGCCCGGTCCAACTTTTCCACCAGGCCCAGGGTGAGCGCCACAGAAGCGTGTTGCGGGTCCCGCCCGGTAGCAAAGGCGTTTAAGCCGCGGTCTTTCATAATATACACACGCGGGGTAGGCAAGCCGCGGGTAATGGCTACATTTTCCACCAAACGGAACAGCTCCGGCTGGTCTTCGCGATAAATTTCAATTGCATGGGCGGAATGTAAAATAATTTGGTCCCCAAAAAAGTAAGAGCCCACCGCCCACAGCATAGCCACCCCCCACAAAATAGGAGTCAGCCACAAAAATAAGGAATTAACGCCGTTGACGTCCGACTGGTGCGCATAGGAACACTGTCCCATGGAATTACAAACTATGTTTGCATCCCCGTATAAAAAGTAGTCAAACAGCCACAGCACCCCGTAGGTAAGCAGGGCGAACGTCAGCGGGAACAACAAAACAAGCAGCCAAGTGCGCCGCTTGTTTTGTGCAATATATTCGTAGGTGGTCATTTACACCCCGTTAGAATTTTACTTTTACCGCCTGGCGGGCTTCCTGTTCCCCCTCGGCCAGTTCAAAAAATTCCGCTTTTTCAAAATGGAACATACCGGCAATAATGTTGCTGGGGAACATTTCCACTTTGTTGTTTAAGTTCATCACATTCCCGTTATAAAAGCGGCGGGCGGCTTGCAGTTTGTCTTCCGTGTCGCGCAGTTCGCGTTGGAGTTCCAAAAAGTTTTGGTTGGCTTTCAAATCCGGGTAGCTTTCTTTTAAGGCAAACAGGGATTTTAACGCCCCCGTAAGGATGTTTTCGCTCTGCGCTACTTCCTTCATAGAGCCGTGCTGGGCCATGGCCATATTGCGCGCCTGAATCACTTTTTCCAGCGTGCCGCTTTCGTGCGCGGCATAGCCTTTTACCGTTTCCACCAAATTGGGGATTAAGTCATAGCGGCGCTTCATTTGCACTTCAATATCACTCCACGCCTCTTTCACGCGGTTTTTTAGCGTAATAAACGTATTATACGCCATACCAAAGTATACAGCCACAACAATTACTACAATTAAAACAATTAATCCGGTACTCATTTACAAACCCTCCTAGTCGTCCTGTTCATCTCTTTTTTTATTGTTATATTCCAAATATTGTGACGTTTCATACAACCCCAACGCCAACTTTTTCATACGCTCAAAGCGGGCCGGCTCTTTTTTGGAAATATCTTCATTATAAGAATCTTGGGCATATTTGTAAAGACCTTCCTGCCCGCCTTTATTATTGTAGAAATATTCCCCTTCCACAAAACCGATAGGGTGCGGCTCGTTGGCCCAGCCGTAAATCAAGGCCCCTTGCGGGTATTCGTTATGGCCCAGCACGTCGCGCCCGATAGCGCGCGTAAAATATGGGCGGCCCAAAATGCCCATAATAATCGGCAGGACGTCCACCTGGCTGGCCGTGCGGGTAATGACTTTCGGCTCTTTAATGGCCCCGCCCGCCAAAATAAGCGGCACCTGGTGGTTGATTAAATTATGTTCCACATACCCGCGGGGCATATTTTCGGACTGCGGGGCCGAAAGCCCATGGTCCCCAAAAATAACCACTAACGTATTATCCCACCACGGCTCTTTTTCGGCCAGTTTGAAAAACTCCTGCAAAGCATGGTCGGAAAAGCGCAAGGAATTGTACTCCGCCACGCTTACAAAACTGCGTTTGTGGGCCAAATCTTCGCCGATGTCTTTTAATTGGAATCCGGCATTATCTTTGGGAATTGTATACGGGCGGTGGTACCCGGCCGTTTGCACAAAAGCAAAGAACGGCTTTTTATGCTTTTGTTGGTCCTCGGTCAAAATGCGGTCCGCTTCGCGGAACAAGTCTAAGTCCGAAATACCCCACACGTCGTTGCGGTGTTCGTTTTGGAACTTGCCTTCTTCGTACATATTAATATCGGTAATATTATGTTCCAAAATACCGCGAATGTTGCCCCAACTGGAACTGCCGCCGATAAAGTAGTATTTTTCATAATCCGTCAGCGCGTTGGCAATAACGTGTTGGTCTACAATCAGCGGGTTGCGGGAGCTGGTTTTGAAAGACGTGACGTCCGGGATACTGGTGACGGTGGCAAACACCGCACGCGCCGTGGCGGAAGTGGGCGTAAAGAAATGGTTAAACAAAACCGCGCGTTTGGATAACGCATTAATAAACGGGGTCGGGTCAATATCCGGGTTCGTCATAGACGTTTTATTCCACGCCAAAGACTCCATAAAAATAACAATCACGTTATAATCTTTTTGCTCAGCCTTGGGTTTAGCCGGAACCGTACGCATAAAGTTGAGCGTTTCCTTATCCGGGTTATCTACCCCTAAAAATTTGGAAACTTCGTCGTAATAGGCTTGTGTTTTTTCCCGGTCAAACGATACATTTTTGGCAAACCGCGCCGTATCAAACAAGTTCATCCCCGGGTTGAGTGTTAAGTTGCAAATAAAGTTATTGGTGGAATGGTACGCATTACTCCACCTTAGCGGATACTGGCTGATTTGCCCGAACATAAGCGCGCCGGTGGCAATAAGCCCGATAAAGAACCAACCCAATTTGCCTTTCCAGCGGAAAGATTCTTCCTGCGCGAAGGCGCGCACACACAATTTTTTAACAAAAAAGTAAGCCAATATGCCCCATAAAAGAAGCCCCAAAACGGCCCACACCAACGGGTACGTTTCCCACGCCATTTGCAAAGAAATCAGCGGGTTTTCGGAATACTTAAAAATGGAATAGTTAATGCGCATGGAAATATACGCATAGTGGGCGAAATCGGCAAAGTACACTAGCAAAACGGCGGCTTCCAACAGGCCGTAGAGGGCGCTGACCCCTTTTTTAATATAGCGCGCGCCTTTCCAAAATGCGCAAACGGTTAAATACAACCCCAACGGAATGGCTAACGCACACGCCAGGCGGGCATCAAACTTGGCCCCCAAATAAAAGGTTTTCCAAAGTTCATGGTACGCCTGCGGCACAAGCGCCGCACGGAAAACAAACAGAAAAATCAAACGCATCAGCGTAAAAAACAGCCAGTTTGCCAGAATAAAACTTGCGTAAGATTTTATCCAGCGGGGAACAACCACTTTTTTCATACAACCTCCAGGGGTAAAAACAGCTTACTTATATGATACCAAAAACAAAAGCATCCCGGCTGACTAAACCGCCCCAAAAATTGTAATATAAGAGATATGATTATTGATGACGAAAAACTGCAACGAACCTTGGAACGTGCCAAATCGCACACGGACAGCGAGGTGACGGGAATTTTAGAAAAAGCCAAACAATTAAAAGGCATTACGCTGGAGGAAGCCGCCGTTTTGCTCAACGTGACGGATAAAAACCTCCTGCAAAAGATTTTTGATGCGGCCAAATATGTAAAAGAAGCCATTTACGGCAACCGCATTGTATTATTTGCCCCGCTGTATATTTCCAACATTTGCACCAACGAATGTGTTTACTGCGCGTTCCGCCGCTCCAACACGCACTTAAAACGCCACGCCAGCACCATGGACGAAATCAACCAAGAGGTGACGGCACTGCTAAAGCAGGGCCACAAACGGATTTTAATGGTGGCCGGAGAAGCCTACCCCGGCGGCGGTTTACAGTATGTGTATGATTCCATTAAAGCCATTTACGATACCCGGTGGAACGGGCAAAACATCCGCCGCGTCAATGTAAATATTGCGCCTTTAACGGAGCCGGAATTTGAAGAATTAAAAAAATGCCACATTGGCACCTACCAGCTTTTCCAGGAAACGTACCACAAAGAAACGTACGAAAAACTGCATATTGCCGGAGCCAAAAAGGATTATCAGTTCCGATTAGACGCCATGGACCGCGCCTTGCAAGCCGGCATTAACGACGTAGGTATCGGGCCGCTCTTGGGGCTCTATGACCATAAATACGAAATTTTAGCCACCCTGGAACACGCCGCATATTTGGATAAAACTTACGGCGTCGGCCCGCACACCATTTCTATTCCGCGCATTGAGCCGGCAGACGGCTCGGACTTCAGCCAACACCCTAACGACGTGCTGAGCACCGAAGAATTCAAAACCTGCGTGGCGGTATTGCGCCTGGCCGTGCCGTACACGGGCATTATTTTAAGCACGCGCGAAACGCCTCAAACCCGCAACGAATGTTTGGAGTTGGGCGTATCGCAAATTTCCGCCGCTTCCCGCGTCAACCCGGGCGGATATTCCTATGATAAACAGAACGGAAGCCAATTCACGCTGACGGACGAACGCACCACCGACCAAGTGATTGAAGCGATTGTGGATGCCAAACACATGCCGTCTTTCTGCACCGGGTGCTACCGCCTGGGCCGCGTGGGTAAAGACTTTATGGATATGGCCAAACCGGGGTTAATAAAAACCCATTGTTTGCCCAACGCCATGTTTACGTTTGCAGAATACCTGTACGATTTTGCGCCGGAAGGGCTGAAAAACAAAGGGCTCAAGTTGATTGCAGAAACCACCCAAGCCAACTTTGCCGAAGGCACCCCCATACGCAAAATGATTGACGAAAACTTGCAAAAAATTAAAGCCGGCAAGCGGGATTTGTACTTTTAATTATCCCGCGTGCGCGGCTTTTAAGCCGTTTGTATTCTATATGAAACTCCCCGGGCTCACGCCCGGGGTTTATTGTGAGCAGTAGTTATAAACAAAAAACCCCGGGCCTTAAAACCCGGGGTATTTTTTATGATGTGTTTCCAAATTAACGCTCAAACGGCATATACGGCGCAAACACCAACGAGTGGCCGTCTTTGGCCAAGCTGACACGGCACCAAATCGGTGTATTATGGGGGCCTTGCACAAAGGCGGAAACTTCCACAAAATCAGAAACCGGGATGTCTTCTTTCGTCACAAAATAGCCGTTATGCCCTTTGGGGCGCCAGTTGCGCACCGTCACAATCACAGGCACTTTGCCCTGGGTAAAGCTATGCAAATAAACATAGTGGAGCGTGCCCTGCGGGTCCGTCGTTAAGTTCGTCTGCTGGGTGTGCATATCTTTTAATAAATCGGAAGATATCGGCATAGTGCCGCCTTGCACCAACCGGGTTTGCAATTCCACCGCGTTGGCCTCGGAGCCGGTATCACGCGCACGCAGGCCTTTTTTCAGCACATTACGCAACGCTTTTTCGTCTAACCCCATTCCCCGGTACAAATAGATGTTGTTTTTCGGCACCGGCGCACGGCCGACGTCCCCGGTGAAACCGTCCAACGTAAGCCCTTTCATAGAAGATACCGTAATGGCGGCTTGCGGCTGGGTTTTGGGCCACGGAGTAGCCGGGCGCATACCGCGCAATTCCACCGCGCGCCTTAACGCCTGTTGTACATTTTTACCGTTTACCCGCTGTTCATACCAAACCACGGCTTTGGGATATTTGGCGGCCATTTTGGCTTTGAAATTTTGCGAGGTTGCCCGGGCGGCTTTATGCTCGGCCGCGGCCCCGGATTTAGCTGTTTTAACAGCCACGCCCTCCCACGGAGAATGGGCCGCTTTTTGGGTGGCTTGCTTGCCCAACGCGGCTACGGCTTTTTTAGCCCCTTGGGCGCCTTGGGCCTGCACCGGCACGGAGGAAGCCGAAAAGGCCACCCCGGCGGCTAACATAAAAATCAAAATGCGCGTATTCATAAAAATTCTCCTTATACCCATAGTATAACCGAAACTCCCGCCAAAAACCATGGGTCCTTAGACCTATTTTTTACTTATTTTCAAAATAGTTGATTTGCATGGCGGCGCGGACGGCGTGCAGTGTTTCGGCGGCGGCCGCACGGGCTTTTTCTGTGCCCGCTTTCAAAATTTCGTACACTTCGGGCAGTTTGGCTTCCCATTCTTTGCGCCGGGCGCGGATGGGGGCCAGTTCCGCCTGCAACACCTGGTTGAGGAATTTTTTAATTTTTACATCCCCCAAACCGCCGCGCTGATAGTGCGCTTTTACTTCGTCCAAATTCTTGTATTCCGGCCAAAACTTGGCAAAATGTTCCGGGCGGCAGAACGCATCCAAATACACAAACACCGGGTTGCCCTCCACGGTGCCGGGGTCTTCCACGCGCAAGTGGTTGGGGTCCGTAAACATAGACATTACTTTCTTGCGCACCGTTTCTTCGTCGTCCGATAAATAAATGCAGTTGCCCAAGGATTTGCTCATTTTGGCTTTACCGTCCGTACCCGGCAGGCGCAGGCAGGCTTTGTTTTCCGGCAGAATAATGCGCGGCTCCACCAAGGTTTCCCCATAGGTGGAATTAAAGCTATGCACAATTTCCCGGCATTGTTCCAACATGGGCAGTTGGTCTTCCCCCACGGGCACGTCCGTAGCGGCAAAGGCGGTAATGTCAGCCGTCTGGCTGACGGGATACGCAAAAAAGCCCAGCGGAATACTGGCCTGAAAGCCGCGCATTTTAATTTCCGATTTTACCGTCGGGTTTCTGCCCACGCGGGCCACCGTCACCAGGTTCATATAATAAAATGTCAGTTCCGTCAGTTCCGGTATCATGGATTGGATAAAAATGGTGGATTTTTGGGGGTCAATCCCGCACGATAAATAATCCAGCGCCACCTGGATAATATTTTCCCGCACTTTTTGCGGTTGGTGGGCGTTATCGGTAAGTGCCTGTGCGTCGGCAATCATAATAAAAATCTTGTCAAACTTGCCGCTGTTTTGCAATTCCACGCGGCCTTTTAAGGAGCCCACATAATGCCCCACATGTAAACGCCCGGTGGGGCGGTCCCCCGTCAAAATAATTTTTGCCATAATTAAAAACCTTCCTATATATAAAATCTTTTTATTATTATACGATTTTAGGGCCCGCTCCACAAACCACCCGGGCGGCCTTATTTGCTAAAATATAAAGAACATTATGAATAAATTAAAAACCGTTTTTTTTGGTACGCCCGATGTGGCCGTACCGTTTTTGGAATTATTAAACCAACTGACGGATGTGCAGTTGGTCGTCACGCAAGCCGATAAACCGCGCGGGCGCGGCATGGAAATTTCCCCCTGCCCGGTCAAAAAGCGCGCGCAGGAATTAAACCTGCCCGTGCTATCGCCCGAAATCTTAAAAACCCATTACGAAGACCTCGCCCGCGTGCCGTTTGATTTGGGCATTGTGGTAGCGTACGGCAAAATTTTCCGCCCGAATTTTTTGGCCCTGCCCAAATATGGGCTGATTAATGTGCATTTTTCATTACTGCCGCAGTTGCGCGGGGCGGCCCCGGTCCAACAGGCGTTAATACAAGGCTACCAAAAAACAGGGGTCAGCACGTTTTGGATTCGCGAAGGCATGGACGACGGCCCGCTTTATACCCAAAAGGAATACGCCATCACTCCGCAGGACAACGCCCAAACCCTGTTTGAAAAACTAATCGCCCTGGGGCTAGAGGCCCTGCAAGAAACGGTGTTGGGCGTACAGGCAGGAAAAATCATCCAAACGCCGCAAACGGGCGAGCCGACGTTAGCCCCCATGCTGACTAAGCAGGACGCCCAAATCTCTTTTGCAAGCGGCGCGGCCCCGGCGCTGTTCAACCGCGTGCGCGGTTTAGCGTGCGGCCCCAAACCCAAAGCCACCATTACCCTGCATGGCAAAAAGGAGCCGTTGCAACTGGTGCGCACCCGCGTGGAAAGCACCACCGCCGCCGGAACCCCGGGCCAAATACTGCGCGTTGAAAAGGAAAACGGGATTTTAGTACAATGTAAAAAAGGCAGTTTATGGATAAGTGAACTGCACCCCGCCGGTAAGCGGCCCATGCCCGCGTATGATTACGCCATGGGGCACGCCTTAAAAGCGGGTGAAAAGGTGTTTGATTAATATGTCCGCCCAAAAAGAACAAAGTTTTGAAGATTTTTTCAAACGGCCCCTCCGTACCCGCCGCAAAGCGTGGATTATTGCGGGGGTGATTGCCGTTTTCTTCCTGGTACTCATTTTTATTTCTATTGATTGGGTATTCGGCGCGTTAGTGCATACCCGCAAAGAAGTACAAGTGCCCGATATTACCCAAAAACCCGTCACCGCCGCCTTAAACGCTTTAGCCGCCAACAATTTGGCGCTCAAACAGGCCGGGGTGGAATTTGCCAAAGATGTACCGTCCGGCTCCGTTTTGCGCCAACTGCCCACCGCCGGAAGCACCGTGCGCGAAGGGCGCATCATCCGCGTGTGGATTAGCCAAGGCGACGAAATGGCGTTTGTTCCCAATGTGGTAGGCAGTGACCTGCGCGCCGCCCAACTGGCCGTGCGCCAAGCGGGTTTATTGGTAAACAAGGTGGAAAACGCCTATTCGCTTACCCATGAAAAGGGCCTGATTGTTTCCCAATCCTTAAAAGCGGACAGCATGGTGGAAAAAGGCCAAGGCATTGATTTGGTTATTTCCAACGGTCAGCCGCCGTCCAGCGTGGTGTTGGTGCCCAATTTCAAAAACAAAAAACTGTCCGAAGCTACCCTCTGGGCCAGTGCCCAAAACATAGATTTAATCATTAAAGAAGACCCGGATTCCGTCTTCCCCAACGGTACGATTGCCGCCCAAAACCCGGAAGGGGACAGCCAAATGACCCCCGGTTCCAATTTGGAAGTGACGGTCAGCCGCCGCCACGTGGAAGGGGTTGAAAAAGTGTACCACTTGCATTCATT
>OQVO01000095.1_pt1 | contig 29217 bp, 39 predicted proteins | sample 1691511 | NCBI WGS metagenome assembly OQVO01 (sample SAMN03418254, study PRJEB22391) | human gut metagenome | biome: human-gut; feature: organic feature; material: feces | host: Homo sapiens | place: Tanzania | collected 2013-01 | reverse complement strand
CTATTCACGGAGGCGGAGGGCGGCGGATCGTAGCCTCACGCCTCGCTCAGATTTTCTTTCAAAAAGTTCTGCGATTTATGCTTGACATACCACCGAATCGGTGGTATACTAAACCCGTAAGTTAGATATGGATCGCCGCCACGCGGCAGAGAGGAGAACAACATGAACGAGAACATCAAAGCCATCGCCCCGGTTGATTCCTGGTGGAACGCCCAGCCCTCCAACGACATGCCCATCTACGATATCGACGGTGCTCTGTACTGCGCCGACGGCTGGAACGGCGAAGCATACCTGCGCTCCTTCCGGGTGCTGAACCGCTACGACCTCGACACGGAGAACCCGCAGGAAGTCGAGCTGTGGCCCGTCTACCGCTTCCAGGCCGAGGGCCGGGAGTTCGACGAGGAGAACGCCGACCGCGACAGTGAGATCGTCGCGTTCGAAGTCCGCTGACGCAGAAGGGAGAGCAGCATGACTGATTTTCAATTCAACGTCCTCTGGGCCGAGGCCTTGGCCTCCGCCGACCGCGACGCCTTCATTTCCGACGCGGCCCTGTCATCCATCTGGGGCGACGCGCCCGACGCCGCGATCCCGGATGACCGCCTCCAGCAGCTCGGCCAGCTCTGGGACGCCGCCCATCTGACGGTCAAGGAGATCCGTGCCGCCACCGGCCTGTCCCAGGCCGCCTTTGCCCAGCGCTTCTGCATCCCCCGCCGGACGGTGGAAAACTGGGAATCTGGCACGAACACCTGCCCAGCTTACGTTCGTCTTCTGCTGGCCCAGGCCGTTGGCCTGCACGAGAGAGGCTGACGCTTATTGATCAACAGCGCACCCACATGGGTGCGCTGTTGTCGTTTTCTCACACCCTCACTTCGGCGATGAACGCCTCCGGCAGCACCTCGCGCACCTTCGCCAGATACGCCTCGGCATTGGTCTTGCTCTCAAACGCGCCCACCTGCACCCGGTAGATCGTGCCCGAATCGGGCACCGGCTCCGGATCGAGGTCGATCTGCTTGTCCGGCGCGATGTAGGGAATGCCGAAGAACTCGCACACGGCCTGACAGGTCTGCTCCGCGATGGCCTCCATGTTGTCGATGAGCCACTGGGCCTCCTCCGGATTGTCGTGGAAGCCGAACTCCGGCAGCACGGCGGGCATGGTGGTTGCCCGCAGCTCGTACAGGGCGGAATCCTCCACCAGATAGTCCGGAGCGCCGGGAGACCGGGGCGCGATCCGCTCCTGGATCAGCTTGCCGATCTTCCGGCTCTTGTCGCTGGGGTAGCAGTGAACCCGCGTACCCGCCACTGAGCCATTGAAGCCGTTGGTGTGCAGCGCGATGTGGAGATCGGCGGGCCACGCGTTGGATGCCCGCACCCGGTCGTACATGTTGCCGTACTGGGCATTGATCACCTCGCAGCCGCAGCGCTTCAGCGCGATCTCCAGATAGTCGGCGCACCGGCCCATCTGTTCCTTCTCGTTGGTGGTGCGCCCGTTCCACAATGCAGAGCTGGCGTAGACGTTGCTGGCCCGATCCTCGGGACTGAGGAAGATGTTAGGCATTGTCGCTGCCCTCATTGGCCTTGTCCTTGTTGTACTGCGCCGTGGAAATGCCCAGCACAGCGCCTGCGAAGGCCGTCACGGCGTTCAGCGTCAGCACCACGTCATCGGGCCGGGGCCAGCCCCAGACGGGAGCCAGCGCGGCATACAGCGTGGCGATGGCGGGCAGTACGATCATCACCACCCACTTGAGGGTATCATAGATTTTGTCATTCAGTTTCATGATGTAGTTCCTTTCCGGCTTCATCAGCCTGTCCATTATTTCCGGATCGGCAGCCTGCGCACTTCTTCCATCACGCGCTTGGCGCTGCCGTTTCCGCCCATCTTCTCATACGGCGCATACAGATAATCGTTGAGGTTCTCATACTCGTCCTGCGTGATCTCGCCCCGCTGGACGTAGGTCATGCCCAGATGGATGATCCGGTCATGCGCCAGCCCCACCAGCATCTTCCGCTCCGCATCGTTCTTGTCCGCCCGCTTGGCGATCAGCGCCCACAGGCCGCCGCTCGTCAGAACGGCCACCGCCAGCGGCACGACGATCTGACTTACCCATGCTTCCATCGCCCGCCCTCCTTTCGTATTTCTCGCAGATGGGGCAGACCATCCGCCCCTCGGGGACGATTGCCCCGCAGCACACACAGGTGTTATCCATTACGTGATCTCCTCGTTGACGGTGATGATGCTCTCGCTTGTGATGCCTGCGCAGCAAAGCCTGAAATAAGCGACATTATCCAGCGTTAGACCGCTGGAGTTTTTCACCGTGAACTGCGTCCAGATGTTGTTGGCATCCTTCACGCCAGCCAGCGTGCCGCCCGCGCCAGCACCGTTTGTCTGTCCCAGATGGCTCTTGTTCGCGTCGTAGAAGGAAATACGCTGGTTGTTGCTGGTGATCCCGGAGGTCACGCCGTACTGCCATGTGACGTTCTTCAGCCGCACCACGTCGCCAAAACTGACCGGAATGAAGCCTGTCAGATACATACCGGTGTAGCTCTCGGCGGTGCCGGAGCTGTTGAGCCGCTGGCCCACCGCATAGCCTACGTCGTTGTAGACGCTGCCGTCCGTGTCGGTGGCACTGGGCAGCATGTTGGTGTAGCTGGGTGCGCTGGGGTCGATCACGGTATAGTCAAACTCCCTGTCAATGCCGGGGCCGTAGTGGTCAACATAGATCTTCTTGTCAGCGCGGTTGATACTGAACACGCAGAAGGATGTGCCGTTGGCCGTCCCCGCCGTCTTGCTGTAAGTGTTGCCGTCCACCGACACACGCTCTCGCCCGTTCAAGATGTTTGGGCAGCAAATGGACAGGAACGCCCCGCCCACGGTCTCGTTGGCATAGCGATGTTCGTGGCCGTGGATACACCCGATGATCCCCGCCGGTGTGACCGCCGTGAAATCGTAGTTCACTGCCACGCCGCCGTGGGAGATGCTGCCGCTCTTCTTGGTGGCGTAGGCTTTTAGCAGCGTCGCCGCGTTGGCCGTATTGCACGGATGCACCATGCCGCCGGGGCCGGGGTCGGTGTAGGTGCCGGACGTACCCAAAACAGCGTGTGATAAAACCAGAATCGACCACTTGGAGGGATCGTCCACGTCGCTGAAATTCAGCGCGTGGTCTGCCAGCCACTGGAGCTGCACAGCGCCGATGTTTTCCACATTAAGAAAATTGCAGTTCTCACCTACACCTACCTGCGCGCTGCTCCAACCTCTCCGGTCATGGGTGTCCAGATAAATCAGTCGCAGCCGCAGCGCGGGGAAGTCCATGTAGCCGTAGGCTGTGTTGCCCGGCACATAGCCGTTGCTGGCCAGATTCTTCCGGCTGATGGCGGCGTACACCTGCGTCTGGGTCATTCGGTTCGCCGTGGCCTGATAGGGCGCGTCATCGTGGTTGCCCACGCACCACGCCTGCCGACCGGGAAACTTGGAACCGATAAGCAGCTGATAGTCTGCGTTGTCCTGCATAGCAGATTCCACGGTGGTGTTCCACGCGCCGGTGGTGTAGTCGCCCAGATGGACAACAAAATCCAAGTCGCACCGCTCGGTAAGCCGTTTCAGCGCCTGCCCCGCCTGTTTGCCTGCAGCGTTCTCCGTGTCGGTATAGTAGCCAAGGTGCGCGTCCGCCATTGCTGCAAACACGATGTTGTCGCTTCCGATGTGGTTCACGACCTTCTTGGCCAGCGCATCGGCGGCGGTCAGCACATAGTCCGGCGTGTCGTCGCCTACACCGGTTTCAATGCTGTCAATCAACGCCGCCATGCCGTCCAGCAGTGTCCCATCCGGCACAGTAACGCCTTTTTCTGCGATTGCTGCGGCAATGGCGGCTTTTGCGTTTTCTAACCGTGTGATTTCAGTCAAAATACTCATAGTGCACCTCAAATCGCCGCCAGCGCGGTCTCGATGGCGTTGGTCAAGATCACAGTGCCGCCGGAAGTGTAGCCCGCGGCGATGGTCACAGAGGTCTCTGTCAGGCCGTCCATGGTCTTGGACACTGCTCCGTTGTTGGCCATGGTGCCGTCTGTGAGCACGCCCTTGCTGTCCACAAACTTGTCGCCCGCCAGCACGTGGGCCGCCGTGGCCGTCACACCGGACACGTCCTTGTACTTAACGGGGATCGCCGCCACAGTCACCTTGCTCAGCACCTTGCCCGCCGTGGGGGAAACCGTCTGGGCTGCCTCGGCGGGCGTGGCGCTCTTCTCCTCCAGCACGATCGTCACCGTGCCCTCGCCGCTGTGCTTACCAGCGGGGACGGTGTAGCTCTGGTTGTCGGTGGTGGCGTCCAGCGTCTTGCTCACGCTGCCGTTGTCCTTCATGGTACCGGCTGCCGTGGAACCATCGGCCTTGACAAAGACCTTGTTGGCCAGCACGTCGCCCTCCTTCGCTGTGGTTGCGGACACGTCCTGATAGTTTTCGGGGATGGCGCCAACGGTCACGCCGGACAGGCCGTAGTAGCCTTGGTCAGGCGTAATGGACTGCTGCTCCTTGGTGGGGGTCGCGGTCTTGGCCTGCAGCTGGTAGTTGCCGCCGCCCGCCACACCCTTGACGGTGCCGGTGCCGTTATGATATCCCGCCGGGATGGTGTAGCTCTCGCCCTCCTTGACGCTGGCGTCAATAGCGCCCTGGTTCTTGATGGCCGCCGCCTTGGTGGCCAGCGCGTCCATCTTGTCGGTGGCCGTGGCCAGCCCCAAGCCTACCAGCCAGGTGCGGATCGTGTTTCTCGCATTCTGAAGTCTTGTAATTTCAGTCTGAGTGCTCATAGATGATTCCCTCCAATCAGATGGTCGCAAGCAAGGCGTTGATGTTGCCCACTTCCATATACACCGCTGCTGCGGTGATGGGCTTGGTGTTGTCCTGCTCCACTTCGTCCGCCGTGTCCACCATAAGTGCACCGTCCTCCACCTTCAGTCCGGCGTCGATGGTCTCAAACGGCTTGTTCAGCAGCTCGCTCCACTCCGTCGCGCCGCCACCACCGCCCTGCGCCTTGCCGGGCACAACGTTGCCGTCATCGCCGACGACCAGCGCCTTCCCCGCGTTGTTCGCGCCCTGGTTCTTGTCCAGCTTCCCGTCCAGCGCCTTAATGGCCTGGGCGTAGCCGTCGGGCATGGGGTCGCGCTCCTCGCCGCTGTCCGTGGTGGCGGAGCGCACCGCCAGCAGCCGCGCGGGCCGCGTGGTGTGGATATCGCCCGCGAACAGGCCCACATGCACCGGCCCCGGCACAGGGATAGCCGGGAGTGCGCAGGTGTCGCCGGTGAACAGCACCCGCTCATAGGTACCGTCCTTGTAGTTGACCTGCATCGTCCTGTGCTCAAATTGGGCCCACTCCTCGTCCAGCTGCCACACCACGGTGTAATCGCTGTTGTCGCAGACCACATACTCCGGCCCGGAGACCAGCTCCGGCACCTTGTCCGTGACCTTGATCACGATAGGCTCGATCATGTCGCTCCCTCCATCCAGTTGACGCTGCTGATGATCCACAGCTTGTCGTAGTCGATCAGGCTCACCGTCTTGTGCCAGTTGTCCAAAACCAGCAAAAACCGCGCCTGCTCGTATTCCTCCGCGCCGATGACCGTCACGCTGTGGTCTTTGTAGTAGCCCCTGCCGTCCCGCCACAGGTTGAGGACGATGGGGATGTTGCGGCTCACGATGTCCTTGACCATGCGCCACGTCCAGCCCACGCCCTTGCCGTAGGCGCTGCGGGCCTTGCCGGGGATATTCCACCGCCGGGCAAGCTCCCGCATAATGGCCTTCACGACAAGCGGATTGGTGCCCCGCTTGTCGCCGTTGTAGCCATACTTGAGGGCGATGCCCTCGATGTCGCCGTAGTACTTCTTGCCGAAGATGCAGGCCAGCGAGGTCAGCGTGCAGTCCAGCCGCTTGCCGTAGTCGTCCTGCAATAGCCCCTCCAGGGGGATCAGTTTGCGCCAGACCTGTTTGCCCCGCCTGGGGTACTCCAGATCCAGCCATGAGTAGTCCAGTCTGTGTGCCATTGCGTCCCTCCTTATTCGGTGACTTTTACAAGCTTGCTCTCTGTCTCCATGATATTACCATTGTCTCCTGTGTACGTCAGCGTAACAGTCATGTAGTCTGTCACTGTATTGGAATAATTCCGAGTTAGTCCTATTGCCACGCTGAATCTGGACGCGCCGCTTGGCGACTCCGCCATCTCCTCCACGCTCCCAACAGAAACATTAAACCGACCATACCGCATCTCGGCGTTCAGCGAGAAGTTGGCGGCATCGGAAGCCGATAGCATGCTGGGAGCCGTTATTCCGACCTTATACTGCAGCGTGCCGGTATGGGCGACATAGAGGCTGTACCGCGCCTTGTTGATCGACCATTGCAGCGTCTTGTCCTCCGTCGTCCCATCCGCCCATTGGCAGTTCAGCGGATCAACAAGAGAGTAGGTGACGCTGTATGTACCAGGATTCGTGGCAGAAACTGTACCCGACTGGGTCATCAGGGTGCTGTCATAGCCGATCGCCGTCTGCGTGATCTCCGACCCGGTATAAGTGTAGTTGCTGCTCCACAGCGTGGGCACCGGCACCAGCGTAATGGGCCGCCGGTATGGCGTCATGTTGAAGATCATGCCAGGATCACCACATTCCCGGTCAGATCCGCCGTGGGGATCGTCTCGCACGCAAAGGTCAGCGCCCCGCCGCTCTGGGCGGAGCACCGCACCCCGGCGTCGCTCCACGCGACGAAGCTTACCGGCGCCGCCGACGTGATGACCAGCGCCGACTCCGTCATCCCCGTCACGCTCACCGTCTGCGTCTTCGCCTCCGCGTCCCAACCGGAAGCGGGCAGCGAGACGGCAGTTTTCCTCGGCTGCGCGGCGTCCAGTTTGTCAAAATTGTCATTGAACGCTGTCAGCGACGCGCCCAGATTGTCGTTCTCCGCAGGCTTCTGCAGGCCCAGATTGGTGGTGGTCGTCATGCCTGCGCCTCCGTATGGCCCAGGATCACCGTCACGCTGTACTCCTTCGTGGCGGAGTTGTACGCTGCCGACGCGTCCAGCACCGTGTTGTAGCTGCCCTGCACCGGCACGGATACGCTGCCGTCTACGATCTCCAGCACGGAGAACCGCTTCTCCAGCGTCCCCAGATTGGGAACCTTGCTATCCTCCGGCGTCAGACGCTTCGTCATACTGGCGTTCAGCGTGCCTCGGTTCAGGTTCTCGCCGAAAAACGCAATGTTGATGGCGTTCTGGGTCTCCAGACCTCGGTCAAATACGATCTGCATAGTCTCCTCCTAACTGTTGTTGTAGTGGTTGATGGCGGCATTCAGTGCCGACTTTAGGGAGCCGCTGCCCTCGAATAGTGCCGCCTTGACGTTGTTGCCCTTGCTCTGCGCCGCTGGCAGCGTCCCGTAGCCCGTCCGGTTACTGATGGCCGTCCGGACGGCGTTGAAGCTGCTGGCATAGATGGTCGCGCCGGAGCTGACGCGGGAATAGCTGTAGCTGCCGCCCTCGGCCTCTGCCAATTCCTTGATCTTCGCCAGCAGATTGTTCCACCGCGTGGCCGTCAGGTTGCTGATGGGCTGTCCCGCCTTGATGTTTGCTGCGTCCCATGTAGCGCTGCTCCAATAGAACAGGTCAATGCTCGTTTTTGCAGCGGACAGCACCATCCACAGGTTCCCGGAAGCCCAGGTAAATTCAACGCTCTCCGTGCTGTACTCCGCCGTGCGGATCGGCGTCGTGGAGGTGGCGCTGGCGTAGTACGTCAGCAGGTACGGCAGACCATATCCGGTTTTCTTTGCAATGCCGTTGATCGTCAGCGTGTCACCATTAGAGATGGAGATCGCGTGGTAGGCCCGGTCGGTGATATAGGACTTCTGCGCACCGTTCACCAAGACATTCGCCGCCGTGACGCCATCGCCCAGCTTGACGTTGGCGGTGTAGGTCACTTTCTCCCAGATCGCATACAGGTTGTAGATGGTGGGGCTGCTGGAGCTCTGGGACGTAGCGCTGATAGAGATCGTCCCGTTGTAGTATTGCGTTGCGCTGGAGCTGTAGCCCCAGCCCAGGAACGTGTACCCGGCCCGCGTCGGCGTTTCCAGCGTTCCCGTGTCAAAATTGATCGACGTGGTGGCGCTGCTGGCCAGCGCGGTATAATAGTTGTCCGCGCCGCCCTGCCCCGTGAACGTGCCGCCGTTGCCCCACGCCCTCACGCGGTACCAATAAGCCAGCCTTGTGGCCGTCAGAGCGATGTATCGCGTCCCGCTGGAGTATACATAGCCATCTCCCGCCGTGAAATACTTCTTTACGGAGGAAAACGCGCTGTTGGTGTACTCGACGAACTGGTATGGCTCTCCGTAGCCGTCTTCATACGTCAGGCCGTACAGTGCCGCGTTGGTGCCGTCCCGCACTGCCAGCACCGTGGATTGGTAATCCGAGTTGATGTAGTTGCTCAGCAGGCCCGTAGACGTTGCGTTGGCATACTGCATCCGGTAGCTGGCCACGCCGGTGCCCACGCGAAAATAGATGCTGTTGGTGTCGTAGCCGGAGCTTGACGCGTATACCGTGATGTTTCGGGTCGTACTCGTCCCGACGTACTTGTCCTCCGCCAAGTTCCAGTCGCTTCCGTTGGCGCTGCACTTGGCCCGCGCGCCGGAATAGCCGCTCTTGTAAACAATGCCGTCGATCCAGCATCTCGCGCCCTGTGTGATGCCGCTCCAGGTTTGACCCGACGTTGTGCTGATCGTCTGCGGAAACCGATTGTCGTTGCTGACGTGCACAACGAATTTGCTGATGCCGTCTCCGCATCGAAATGTAAGATTAACATCCATGCTCTATCACCCAAACACAGCCGCACCGCCGCCCGCGCCCGCCAGGATCTGCGCCCAGGTCTTGGTGGTGCTGCCCGCCGTCACGCCGGAGGCCGACAGCTCGGCCCCTACCGTCTCGCCCGAATAGAACCGCAGGTAATTGCTGGCGGTGATGATGTTGGTACCCAGCGTACCGGAGAACGACCCGTCCTTGCTGTACAGGTAGTCCAGCCGCCGCCCCAGATCGGAGATAGCCGCCTGAGGCAGATACCCGCCATACGTCCCGCTGCCGCCGATGATCTTGCTGGCATACAGCGTGTCGATCATGGCGTTTGTCACCGTCAGGTTGTCGATATTGGCGCCCTGCACATGCAAGTTTGCCGCGTCGATGTAGGATGCGCTCAATGTCCCGGAGATGTTGGCCGTGGAGAGATTGATGGCGTTTGCCGTGATATCCACGGTGTCGGACGAGATTTGCACCCCGTCCTTTTTCAGGACGAAGGACGATCCTCCGGAGCCGCTGGACACCTCCAGTGAGATTTTGTCCACCGTCTGGTCAATCAAGCTTTGGGCCTGGTTCCCGTCGAGCTTGCCGCTGATCTGCGTCCGCAGTTCGCTGGCCGTCACCTCCAGCGTGGCCACGTTGCCCTTCACGTCGCCGATCTCACTGTGGATACCGGTGATGTCCACCTCCAGCTTGTGGTACGCCCGATATGCGGCGAACTCACGCCGTTTACTTTGCGGCGCGGGCTTTCGGCCCGTCCCGCCGGTGCACTCGTAGGTAGCCCTCGCCCAGCCTCCGACCCATTTCAGGGTCATGCGGAAGATGGGCAGTGTCCGCGTCGTGCCATCGCCGCCCACCACCTGGATGATGTCGCCCGGCTCGATAGACCAGTCGCACACCGCGTCCACGCTATTGGGCGTGTAGGCCGGGAACGCGGCCAGCTTTTCATACAGGTCTTGCGCCTTGCTCCTGATCTCCGCCTCCGTAGAGCCGTAATACAAGGGATTGTCCAGCACCTGATACTCGTTGCCCGTCCCGTTTTCCGGCAGCATCACGCCCAGGTCGGTGTTGGCCACCATCACATGCAGCGCCTGCACGGCAGGCGTTTCATACTCCGCCGGAGAATCCCCGAAGTGCTGGCTCTGCGTCAGCTTGACGTTCTGGGAAGCGAACCACACCAGTTCCAGCTTGTCGTCCCGGCTCATCCGTGCGTAGGCGCACGCCGTCTCCGCGATCCAGCCCAGCACGTCTTTGCCCACAAGACCGTTCCCGGCCATAGGAGCCGATGCAATGGATACGTCGCTCCCCGGGAACGTGGTGGTTTTCAGCGGCACGCCGACGTGAGCACACAGGCTGGCAAGAAGCTGCCCCCGCGTCAGCGGCCAGGTGAGGGAAGCCCACCAGTCATCCACGTCCACGTTGAACAGCTGCATCCCGTCCAGCGCCTCGCAGGAGATGTTAGCCACTCGCCGCTGCTCCGGCGTCGAGAAGTAGAACGTACCCAGCGGGACATATTCGTACTTGTCCACGCCGTTGGTCGTAAACTCATACGCCATGCCGTCCTGATAGCTCAGGCCGCGCCCAGACCACTGCTGAAGCTTGTGGGCCATAAACGCGCTCACGCCCTGCTGGCTCAGCCCGGCCCATGTCTGGCCGGAGACCTGCGCCCACGTTTTTGCGGAAACGTTGGCCCAGGTGCCGCCGCCCACCGCCGTCAACGTGCTGCCGTCGATGGTGGCCGCCCATGCGTTCCCGTCCCCGTCTCCCGCGTACAGCGTGTCCCCCACCAGCACCAGGCAGTCCGGTGAAAACGTAGGCTGATCGCCCGTCACGCCGCTCAGATACGGCGCTGTGGCATTTGCCGTGATGGTCACAGCATTTGCAGTGCCGTAGTTATACATCACGCTTACGCCGCTTCCGCTCCATGTGTCTGTACCGATCAAAGCACCCAGAGACACCTTGCACTTACCAAATCCAAACCCGTTCAGCAGACCGTGGTAATTTAAAACCGACGTTTTCAGCTCTGCCGATACGCATTTCCCGACAGATAGATCCGTTTCCTCATTCAGCGGATAGGTTACTTCAATATCGCCAACATCCGCTCCCGTCAGAAACGTGTCGGAAAACTGCATCAGCAGGCGTTTGTCTGTGGTCTCGGACATGGCCGACGTATGAAATGCCGTGCTTGCCTGATACAATCGGCCACCTCCTTAGTATTCGATAAATGCGTACCGGATGGGTGAATAGTGGATGACTTTTTTCTCGTTGTCGATCCAGTCGATAGAATATTCCAGGTTTGGAATATAGCATCGCGCCGTCTCGTACCCGTCCGTTTCGGTGTTGTATAGCTCAATGGTAACGTCTCGTGCCCGGTTGGACGGGCCTAAACCCGTGATCCGCGTGATCTCCGCAACCTCGGTGTTGGTCAGCGGAATGGTGTTGAACTCCACCTTGTTTGGCATGTGGCTTACCACTTGTCGGTGCAGGATGCCCGTTGCGTCTCTCTCACTGTCCAGATCAAGCCGCTGGTCGGGGTGCGCGGTGTAAGACTTTTCGGCAATGTATTTCATAGGAAACACAGTCCCGTTTACTTTGACAAGATAGCCGTTGTACACCTCGTCACCCCCTTACCGCTTCGTATGCTTCCATGCTCTGGTTGATCCACCGGCCCGCAGAGGACGAAGGTTTACCCAGCGTGAAATCCTTCTGCGCCGTCACCCTTGCGTAGTCCTCGATGGCCCGGATGTTGCCCAGCATACCGGCCTCCACAAACGCCTGCACAATATACCTTGCAAACTCCGGCCCCATCTCCGCAAACGCCTGAACCGCCGCCTGCTGAATGGTGCTCAAAGGAGCTTCCACGTTTGTCCCGCTGGTCTGGTCACCCAGAACCGCCAGGAACTTTTTGTTAGCCGGGATCACCGCGCCCTGCGCCAGCGCAGGCACTTCCGCGCGCCGCAGCGCGGGCATAGACTGAGGTTTGTAAGCGCCATATCCCCCAACACCGCCGGAACCAAGATTGTTTTTCTTGGAAAACGTATTGGAAAAGAAGTTGGCCGCTCTGCTAAAAGCGTCAATAATCCATTGCACCTTATCAAGAACCCAATTCTTTACCGCCGTCCACGCGTTTTTTAAACCATCCGAAAGGCCGTTGAGCATTTTTCGGCCAAGGTCTTGCCAATATTGTGCGGTAAAATACTTTTTGACTTTTGTGTTCCACCAGTTTTTGATGCCGTCCCAGATGCTCATGATTTTGTCTTGGATGAAATCCCAATTGACGGCAACGGTGCCCACCAGCCCCGCAGCGCCCGCCAGGATCAAGCCCACGCCCAACGGAATGCCCACGCCGGTGAACAGCAGGATAATACCCAGCACCAGCAAAGCACCGCTTACCAGCGCCACAACCGCGCCCAGCGGCCCTTGCAGCGCTTCTACAATGGTGTTCCAGTTGGGCGCAATAGAGGCCGCCATGCCGACCGCGCCGATGATCAACAGGCCAAGGCCCAGCGGCAGGCTTGCGCCGGTGAACAGGATGATGACGCCAAGTACAAGAAAAGCCGTACTCAAAAGCCCCATGACCAGACCCAACGGTCCCTGCAAAGCCTCTACGATAAAGCTCCAGTTGGCCGCTACTGTTGTTGCCAGTCCGATGGCTCCCGCGATCAGAAGTCCGATGCCCAACGGGACGTTTGCGCCCGTGAAGATCAAGATCGCGCCGATCACCAACAGGGCCGTGCTGATAATAGCCACCGCCCAGCCCAGCGGCCCTTGCAGCATTTCCTTTATCGCGTCCCAATTCTCCGAAATGGCGTCCCAGATGGCGATAGCGCCCAACACCATCAGTGCGATACCCAGCGGGATATTCGCGCCGGAGAAGGTCAGAATAGCGCCCAGCGCCAGCAGCGCCGCGCCGGTAAAGAGTTCCAGAATGGCGCTCAACCCATCATCGATCATGCTGGTAAAGTCCGGCGCAATGCCGCCGCTGGCGTCAAGGCCCATGTCGCCAAGTCCGCCGCTGCCGGAGGATTTGTTGTCGGAGTAAGAGATCGTGGTCAGCTCGTCGAAATCTGCCAGACTGCCCGACGCTTCCTCTGCCGCTTCGCCCACGTCCTCAATGGCGTTTTTCTGCTTGTTCAGCGCTTTTGCGCCAGCCGCCGATTTCTGGATCGTGGTGCCGAACAGCATGGAAACCAGCTTCGCCACCGCCGTCACGATGCGGGTCAGTACGTTGATCAGCAGCGTGAACGCCGGTATCACCACCTCCACAATGGGCTGCGCCAGCGTCATCAATGCGCCCTTCAGCCGCGCGATAGCCGCCACAGCCTCGTTGTTGGTCTTGATGGCTTCCCACAGGTAATCTTTCAGCGCTCTTAAACCCGCTGTGATCAGCGAAAACACGAACACGCGCCGCGCCAGCGTTCTTACTTTTTGGCCGAAATTGTCCATGCGCTTGGAAGCTTCCTCCGCCGCGTCGCTCATGCCGTTTGTTTGGTTTTTGGCCCCGGCAATCTGTCCGGAAAGCTCACCGGCCTTTGCTTTCATGCCGTCCAAATTTCTGGTATCGGAAGCAATGGACTCTCCAATTTTGTCGATTCGGTTGTTCAGCGCCTGAAATTGCTTATCAAGGATCTTGACCTCTTTCTCTTGATCCTTGATTTGAGACTTTGTGTAATAAAACGACGTGCCGTTGCGCATATCTTCTAGCTTTTGCTGTGCCGCATCCAGCGCCGCACCCAACTGCTTAGACTGCTCTACAAGCGGGAGCTGCGCCTGACGCTTGTCGTAGATTTTGCTGTTAAGCTTTTCGATTTTGGCTTCCAGTTTTTTCAGTTCCGCTTGCGCCTGCTTATCGTCGATTTCCGTGCTGAAAACAATAGAGCCGTCAGCTGCCATATGATCACCACGCTTTCGTTAATTTGTGTGGACTTGTTTGTGCAAAAGTGATATAATTTGTGTGCGCACACAAATTATGTTTATGGAGGGGTTATAAAAATGGCAAAACTTGTAAAATGCAAAACCTGCGGCGCTGAAATAGCAAAATCCGCGAAAGTCTGTCCAAAGTGCGGAGCAAAACAGCACGTCGGTGCGTTAAGCGCTTGCTCCATCATCATTGTCATTACGCTTTGTGCCGTTATTGGCATTATGGCAAAGTCTTGCGGCGGCGGTTATACACCGCAAGAAACCAATAATTCCACGGGCGGAGATTCTTCCGCAGCGGAGTTATTGACGATAACCAACGGCAGTTTTACCGCTCAAGTTGAAAAGTGCTTTTCCGCTGACGCTGTGCAGGGCGCTTTTTACATCACAATTAACATCAGCAACACCAGTGACAAAGAATGTATGTATACCCTTGAAGATGTTTACGTTGATGACGAGCACTGCAACACTGGAGCCGGTCTGCCGGTCACCACAGCCGCGGGGAAAAAAGTGACAGGCTCCTTCATCGTTTTCTGCGATACGCCGCTTTCCGATGTGGAAAAGGTAGATTTCTCCCTTGTCGCTTACGACAACAACAGCGTTTCCACAGTGGAAAAAGGCGAATCCGTCACCATTTACCCAAACAAATAAGTTTTCGGAATAGCCGCCCCATTTCGGGGCGGCTTTTTCACACCCATTCCCGAATCTTGTCGTTCTCCCAATCGGTGTATCTATGCTTCAGATCAACAAGGTTCCGGTTGTTCCGGTAAAACTCTCTCTCGCTCTTGTCCAGCGACTTCCCGTTGGCAAGCTTTTGCCGGATGCCCACGATTTGGGCAAACAGACAGTCTCCGATCTCCTGATACGCGCCGATGAATGTCCACCAGTGCAGATATTCCATCAACCGAACTTCCGTACCCATCACGCGGTTTACAGGCGCGACGACCACGGGGAAATCCTGCTGCCAGTCCACCAGTTTCTTGGGCTTCTTGCTGGTTTCTTCTATCTGCCCGCAGTTGATAAACCACATGCATTTTGCAATGGCTTCCTCGTAATCGTCGGCAGGCATGTCCTCAAATCCGGGATAGAAGATATCCAGCACCACCGCCGCCCGCTGCTGGTCATCCAGTTCCACGTCGCCAATGGCTTCCAGAATGTCCAGGATGACCCGAAAATCCGACCGCACCTCGTACTCCTGTCCGTTGATCTCGACGGATGTCGGCAGCGTGTACGTCATCTGTGGTACTTCTTGGTGTACTTGGCGATACGGGGATCAGCGGCTTTCTTTTCCCGCAGCATCGTGGCGTCGATCTCGTCCATGATGGCCAGCATCAGGTTCGCCCAGATGGGCAGGCCATCCGCCAGCGCGTACACATTCAGTGCTCCGAAAAGGCCGGTGCATACGTCAAAACCGAACACATCGTTGACGATTTCCCGCATTTCGCCATCCAGTTTCCGGGCCACGTCAAAAAGCTCTCTTTTGCCAGCGTTTTTCTCTACTTCGGCCTTATAGGATTCCTGCCGCTTATCCAGCGTGTCAAAGGCGTTGAAAAGCTTTTCCACAAACGCGCCGTCTGTGGGGTTGAAAGAGACTTCAACAGAATCGTTCAGCTTATAGGTTTCAACGCCGGTTGTGATTTTCAGTTCCTTCATTTGTCGCGCCTCCTTCGGTCAGTTACTCCGAATCCGCCGTAAACGTCACCACACCGGCAGTCACGGAAGCTGTGCCGGTGGTGCGGGTGCCGCCGTAAGTAACGTCAATGGGCATTCCCACAAAGCCGCCGCCCTCGCCGCCAAGGCTGGAGGGCTTCACCATCGCGCCCTCGTAGCGCTCGGCAAACACAGCCGTCTTTGCGGTGCCTGCGTAGTGGTGGACGATCAGCACGTCCTGATTTGCCAGTGCAGCCGCATCCTGTTTCTTGACGGCCAGCTCCCAGATCTTCGTCAGCGCTTTGTCGCCGCTGTCCAGATCGCAGGGGTCAAAGGTCTGCGTGACAATGGGCTTTTTCATGGTGGTGCGGGTGGTGCCAAGGATGTCCTTGCTGGAATCCTCCTGCCAGTCGTATTCCATGCTGGAGTCCGTCACGCGGGTGCCAAAGGCCGACCACTCCGGCGAAGTGCTGGCGCCGGTGTTCAGATACGCAATCAGAAGCTCGCGGTCAATGGTCTGACCCGCTGTCGTGTTAAAAGTGTTATCAGGCATTTGTTATCACCTCGTAAGTCATTTTCATGAGGATCTGATGATCCTCGTCGCCGTTGTCGTATGCGCCGAACAATGCGGAGCGCGTTGTGGCTTCCACGCGGATCACCCGCGCATCGTCTCCGATGTCCGGCCCGCCATTTGCCGACCAATCCGCCAGACTGTCCAGCAGTTCGTCGGCTTTCAGGCGTTTGTCGTTGCTGTTGCCCGGTTTCAGCCGGTAAATCACCTTGAACTGGTATTCTGCCTGGTGGCCACCAAGGATGTACCGCCGTGTGATGTATGTCCCCTGGATCGTAGAAAGTGCCATTGCGCCCTCGCCGTCAGCGGGAAGAAATTCATACCGGATCACATCCACCGGTTTGTCCGGCCAGGTGTTCAGCCATACCAGCATTGCCCGGGAAATTTTGTCCTCCTCTGCCGCCGAAACCAGCTTTTTCGGTTTGTCATTTGCCATACTTCGCCACCGCCTTTTGCGCCACGCGCACCCATTTTTCAAGGTTCTGCGCCTTGGATGCCTCGCACCAATGCGCCTGCGCGTTCGGGTGCATAGCCTGTGAAAATACCAGATTTCTGTCTGTCAGAACCTTTGTCGCGCCTTTCTTGGCCCACGGGCTCCCCGTGTCGGGGTCGACCATCAACTTGCCGTAGTAAAGGTATCTGGCGTAAGGCCCCGGGTACAAAACGGTGTTGCCGATGGCCCGTGTCCGCTCAGTCAGCGAACCGGTCAGCGCCGGAACATATGGAACCGTGTCGGCCTCCACCTGGACGGCAAGGACATGTTCGGCCTTGTCGCAGGCAAGCGCCAGCTGCCGCCGTACTTCGTCCATGCCCTCGGTGTGTACGCTGAATTTCAGTCCCATTACTTACCTCCAACGGCCCAATGCTTCAGGCTGCCGTAGTCCTTCATATCCACTTTTGTTACCTCGTAGCAATCGTCATGTCCCTTTGCCACAGTCTCGTTGTCCGTGACGAACCGGCCTTTAACGAAAAAGCTTTCTCCGCCGTTGCCGTTGGTGGAAAGTGTCCACAGCCCTGACTTTTCCTCCGCGTTCCAGAAGTCCTGCGGCCCCGCATACCGTTTCTTTTTGCCGGTTGTTGCATCTTTTGCAACAACTGAAAACGGAATATATAGGTTTACCGCGTCGGCTCCTTCCAGTCCGCTGGCCCGCACGTTGGCCGTTTTGGAAGCGGACAGAAGCACACCGTCAAGCACCGTCACATAGAGCTTTGTCGCGTCTTGCATGGTGCCGGTGTCCACCTCGCGGGTCACGTTGTACAGCGTTACCGTGTGGGGGAACATGGACATGATCCGTACCCCCTTGCCTTTAGAAGTCCGTAAGGTGCCAGATACATGGCCGCGATTTCCCGCTTCCTGGCCTCAAGCAGCTGCATGTCGGCGGCAGACACCGTTTTCGTGCCGTAGCTTTTTGACCAGTCGCCCACGGATTCGCTTGCTACAGGTCTTTCGGCGTTAAACGCAACGCTGTTCAGCCGTTCGCCGTCCTGCATCACCTCACAGAGCGCACACACCGCGTTCTGCACGGCGATCATGGCATCGCCGGTGACGTTTCTGGCGCGGTTCATGGTCACATAGTCCACATAGGCCGATGCCCTACCAGCCAGAGCCGGGAAAGCGTCCTCGTCGATGGCCGTGCCGTAGAACTCGGTAGCGTAGTATTCAAAATCTGCGTATACCATGCTTTCCGCCTCCTTTATATCGTTTCCTCCCCACCCGTCAGGTTTCCCATCGGGGCAGGGAGGAGGCGCGCCTACTTGCTGGTGTCGGCTGCGATAAACAGGCCGTTGGGATTGGGCACAACGGGGATAAACACGCCGCTGGCCTTAGTCCACACCGCCACGGGGTCAGGAGTGGCCCACTGGGTAATGGTGATGAACTGATTGGCGCTCTTCTCGTTGTACTGGCCGTAGTCGGCTTCCTCGGGGGTCACGCCCCACAGGCCAACGCCGAAGGAGGAAGATGTGCCGTTGCACAGGAACGCCATCTTGTCCTCGGGGAAAAAGCGCTTGGTGGCCTCGTTGCCGCTGGCGGTCTGGGTCTTGTAGCGCAGATCGTTGGTGGTGATCACGCCAAAGCCAAACAGTTCCGCGAACAGAGAGCGGATTCTCTCAGCAGGAACATAAGTGCCAGCACCCACAGTACCGTAAATCAGCGTCTGAATGCCCTTGTTGGCAGCCAGCTTACGCAGGATCTTGGTGGAGGTCACGATCTCGGTCAGCGCGTTGCCGGATTCAGCGGCGGCGTCTGCCACGGCCATGATCTGGCCCACGATATCGGCATCGGGGCCGAAGTCGATCTTGTAGCCGGTGTTCTTGGTGGGAACGCCGTAGTCCACCTTGAGGTTCAGGTTGTTCTCGTTGATGGTCATCTTGCCGGTGGCCAGAACTTCCATCTTGGCAACTTCGGTGCGGGTCTTGACGGCCTCGGCCATCTGGCGCATGTCGTCAAAGACATAGCGGATGATCTCGTTCTCGTCGCTCACGCCGTTCTCGATCATCAGCCGCACACGCTCGGTCTGGTTGATCTTGCGCTTGATCAGCAGCTTTTCCACCTCGGTCTTTTCAAACACAGGACGGGTGCCGATCTCGGCCTCAGTGTCAAAGGCGTGTACGGTTGCCATCACGGGGATGTTTGCCCCTTCGGCCAGACGCAGGTACTCCGCCTTGAGGTTGGCGGTTTTCTGGTCGGGGAAAATGCGGTCGCCGATGTAAGCGGGCCGCGCAACAGACAGATTCTGTGCAAATTCCAGGCGCTCGGCGCTGGAAATCATGTTCAGGATATCAGGCATGGTTTCTTCCTCCTTACTTAGATGTTAGCAGTCCAAACAGGGTACAGGGTCACGTTGCCGGTCACCTCGACCTCAGTCACAGCAGCGCCGCCCTTGCTGGTGCTCCAGCCGGTCTGCTTGTTGCTGGCCTTAGTCAGCGGGTAACTGGTAGAAACCGGCGCGATGGAACCCTCGAAATAGGTGTTGCCATCCACAGGAGGCGTACCGGTGCCGTCGTTCTTGTCGTAAGTCACGGTATAGCCGCGAGTAATGGCGGGGGTGTCCACAAACACGATGCCCTTACCGGCCAGAGCGGTCTTGGCGGCAGTCTGGAGATTCAGGTTCTCCGCCAGCACGCGGCCAGCCACCAGCACGGAGCCGGGCATATTGCCGCTGGTCACGTCCACGGCCTCAAACACGAGGCCAACAGCGTTGCCGTCGTTGGAGGGATAAGGGGTGCCGGGTGCGACGATCTTATAAATGCCGTCCTGCACGCCCATAGAGGCGGGAATCTCGCGGGTCTTCAGCACCAGACCAACTTCGCTTTCCAGGAAATTAGGCCGCTTGGTGCAGGTCGTATTGGTCACAAAAGACATGGATCAAATCACTCCTTCGTAGTTGTCTGCGCATACTGCGCGTTGAATTGTTTTGCGTACATTGCGCCCAAACCTTCCGCTTTCAGTGCGCCGCCGGTACCGACGGGCTTTGCAAACGTGGGTGCGGGCTTGCCGGTCTGAAACGCGCTGGGGTCTGCGTCCATCTGAGCCTTGTGCCATTCGTCAAAGCCCTCAAACACGCCGTTTTCCAGCTTTAGACCCTTGGTTTTCAGGTCTGCGATATAGGCACGTTCCGCCGCCTTGGAACTGAATTTGATGCCCTTGTCGTTGATGACCTTGTTGATCGCGTCGGAATAGTCCCTGTCGGCGATCTGGGCCTTATACTCGGCTGTTTCCTTGGTGTACTTACCTTGCAGCTCCTCCAACTGCTTGCGGATGCCCTCCGCGTCGCCGCTGGATTTCTTCAGCTCCTCGATGTCCTTGTCGCGGTCAGCCAGATTCTTCTGCGCCGCCGCCAAGTCCTCCTTGGCCTGATCCGCTTTCTGCTTCTCGCGGCCAATGTCCCGGCTGTTTTCGTCGAGGATTTTGTCCACAACTTCCTTTTCCAGCCCCAGACCTTCCAAAAAATCGCGTTTCATGTCTGCTCCTTCGCCACTTCGCTTTTTTCGCGTGGGTCGCCTCCACTGTGGCCCCGTAGTTTTGCGACTTCGGGCCGGTCAAAAATTTTGAAAAAAAGAAAGAGGGGCTAACCAACTACAAACTGTAGTCAGTTAGCCCCTCTCGGCTCTTCTCACTCACCGCTTAGAGCGAGGTCGAATATTTGTTTGATTTATTATACCATACCACGCAACCGATGGCAAGCGCTTATTGCTTCGTTTTGCCTTTGTTCACGTCCACATTCTCGCGCCGGATATGTATCACCCGCACCTCGTCTTTGGTGGGGATCAATTCCACCCGGTCGCCTTTCTTCAAAACGCTGTTGATAGCCTGCAAAATGTCACTATTTGCGCTCAACACCGCGTTTTCGCTCATGCAAGCACCTCAATGCTTTCAATATCGTCCGGATAAAAGGACTTGATTTCTCCGCTATCGAGTTCAACATCTATGCAGTCCTGTGCGCTTTCTATCTCGTTAGCGTCAAAAACCGCAACAACATTCCCGATAAGCTCAGCTCCGTTTATCGCTTTAAGCTTTATGCGGGGCAGCTCATTGGCATAATCCCAAATATTAACCATGTTGATCCTCCTTTGGAATCGTCGGAACGATGTGTGTCCCCTTTTTTGCGTACACAATTATGGCGCGTTTTGTGCTGTGGAAAGCATTGTTTTTGTAGTATTGCCCGATCACCTTATCCACGTTCCTATACTCTCTGATTTCTATTGGGGCGTCTTTCGGCGTCTTAATGGTCACAGTTCCCGTGCAGGCGTATTTATCAACGATTTCTTGTGCTTCCTTTACGGTGATCGTTAAGATGCTTTGCGGAGTCTTACCCTTTGCAAGTCTTTGCGCCTTATACCGCTCAAACTCCGCCGTTCCTTCGATATGGCGTGCTTGCACCTGTGGCCTGATTGCTGTGGATATCTCGCCGTTGGCGATCTTCTCTTTCAGTATAGCGATATTCTTTTCGTTTTGCAACGCTGCCTGTGCGGCTTCTGCTTGCCGCTGCGCCTTAAGCGCTTGAGCGGCGGCAGTGCTTTTTGTATCGCCATAAAGCACCTTCAACCGCTCCGGTTGTTCCGGCAGCCCCGCCGCCTTGCTGAATTCCTTGTATTTGGCGTTCAGGCGGCGCAGCTTGATGTTGGCGGCGGTCTCGTCATCTTTCAGCCCAGCGGCCTTGTAAGCGTCTCTAAGGCGCTTCTGCTTGCGTATCTGGTGCTCTATGCTGCGCTGCATTTGCGTGGCTGTGTACCCGTCGTACTCCTTGCCATCAAACACAAACTTGCGGTTCTCGCCCTTCATGGCGTCAAGGTCGGCCTGTGAATAGGTCGGCTCACTGATGCCCTCCACAAACGGATAAAAGGTGTGTCGGCAGTTCCATCCGCCCAGACCAGCGCCCTGGCCGTATCCGGTGGTAGCAACAAAATCCTTGTACTCGCCCTTTGAATCTCCGGGTTTCTCAGCCCACCGATACACGCCGCCTTGCCAACTCTCATGGTTTTCCAGCCCGTTTCCCGTGTTTCGCGCCCCGATATGAGCGCTTACTTCCACAAGATCGGTCTCCAGATATTCGGCAGATTGCTCCGCATACTTTTGATTGAGAGCGTTCACGCCAGACATAACGGCCCGTCTCGCCGCCACGTCTACCTGATCCCGGTGCCCACTCTCGTAGTCCACCGTTTTCAAGCCGCTGTCCGCCAGCTGCTTCACGGCATTGGATATCGCCTGATTGTAGGAAATCGCGCCGCTCTGCACCTGCATAAGCGCGGAATCGCAGCACCATTGGTACGCTTTGGCAGGCGGCAGCATCGTCCGGCCATTGTCCACCAAAAAGCCCATGCTGCGGGTGATGTTCCGGCACTCTTGCTTTGTCTGTGCGTAGATCGCCGCAATAGCCGCCGCGTCCACCAGCACGTCAGGCCGCGTCACATCCGCCAACGTAATAAGCTCGGTGTAATACGCCTGATTCCGTGCCACTACATCGTCCAGCAACTTCTTGAGCTTCTGCTCACTGATGCCCGTGGTCTTGCGTATGGCTTTCTCGATCTCCTTCGGGTCAATGCCGTGCGCCCGAAGCGCCTTGATGTCCTGCACCGTGACCTCGTTCAGCTCGTCCGAAGTCTTGAGCCGGGAGCATATCTCCATCAACAGGGTATCTTCCAGCCCGCGATACAACTCCGCCAGTTCCTCCGGCAGCGCATCTAAAGTAGCGGGGTCGAACGGGTATCTGTTCATTTTATGGCTCCCAAAAACACCCAATCTGGATTTTCAGCAGTCCCGATGTTTATCCAAAGCGAACCGTGGCTTTCTTCCCAAGGATAACCCATCACTCCACCTCCCGCTGCGTCTCTTCCACAACGTCCTGCATCCTTGGCAGCGCCGCCTTTGCGGTTTCCTCATCTTCATTCATGTACTTCGCCCGCAGCTCCCAATCGTTGACAATGCCAGCACTCAAAAGCTGCAAGTCTCGTGCGAATTCCTTGTCCTTGGTTTCTTGATCGTCAAGAATGCTGTCGCCCCAATCGTAAGTGACTTCATACTCACCATCCGCAGCCAGCCCGTACAGCGTGGCATATGTGTTCATTGCGTAGATCAGCGCGTCGAACGTATGTTCAAGCGCCGTCTGAATACTGCTGATCAGCACATACTTGCGCTGCTTGCTGCTTCTGATTTCTGTCGCCGTCTTTTCCACCGTTTGGGGGTCGGAAATGTCGCCATAAGACAGGCCCACATTGAACTCAATGCGCCGTAGAACGTCTTGGAAACCCTTGTAAACCGCGTCATTTCGCAGTTCCGGATTGAGGAACTGGTAGAAATCGCCGTCAGCCGTAAAAGCGCCAATCTCAAACAGACGCTTGTCAAACATGTCCGCCGTGCTTGTGTTGCCGTCCATCAGCACCTTGCGCTCACCGGACTTGAACTCCCACCGCAGACGCTCCCACTGTTCATCCGCCTGCTTGATCAGTTCCACCGTCGCCGCGTCGCCATAGATGGACATACCGCACAGGCTGTTAGTGTCCGCTATGTTGGCGATGGGCGGCTTGAAATAGGCAAACAGCGGCCCATCCATGTTCTGGATGGTCACCTCTTCCTGAATATCCGCCCATTCCGGCGCCACATCCAGCGGCGCAGGCGCACCAACAGAGCCGGTAGAATCGCTGTAATATGCCTTGTTCTTGATGGTGTAAGTGGTATCGGTCAGGTCGTGGGACTCCAATCGAACATAGTACTTCCCGTTGACCTTCACAGGCTTGTCGCGAAATACGCCGCCGATGCATCTGCCCGTCGGGTCAAACTTTGTGGGCTGAAATCCTGCCGCGCCGGTCATGTCCACCAGCAGTTTATCGCCGTAGATGTAAGGCTTCAAGGCCACGCCACCCAGCGCAAGCCCCAGCTCCAGCGCCTTGCCGAAATTCTCCTTCGCCAACTGAAAACCGTCATTCAGGTAATCCGCACGCTGACTCCCCGTAATGTTGGCCGTGAACTCCACCAGCGTGGGCCGTGTTACCTCTCGGCAGATGGCGGCGGGCAAACCCACCGCTTTCACGTTGCAGTCCTGCCAAGGCGGCGTGTTTACCATCATGGCGTACCACAGCGCAATATACTTTTCCATCGTCATGCTGACGGCGGGAGATACGCCAAATTCCCGCTCGGCTGCCGCCTGCGGGAATAGTGCGCGTCTTACGGTGTTCATAAAGTTGCCCCAAAAACTCATCTTAACTCTCTCCTAAGTACAGTTTGGCAAAAATAGCGTGTGGCATCACACACGTGATCATTCTCTTTAATTACCTTGTCCTCTGCCGCTTCAGAATCCCAGCTGTAAAGTCCGAATTCCTCAAATGCATGTACACAACTTTCGTGAAACTTTATCTTTCCGGCTTTCATCAATGCACCCGTCAGTCGAATACCGTCCAACACCGCGTTATTGGCGTTCCACACAGAAAACTTACCATGTCGCCGTATGCACTCCGCAAACGATGCGGCGCTGGGGTCAATAATGATCCGCTCGATCTTGTCCCCATCCGCAAAGGCTTCCAGGTCTTGATAATATTCCTCGTCCGTCTTTTGCCGGTTTGTCTCGCGCCCGCTGTGATAGTATTCCTTTTCCATCACAGCTTCGCCCTTGTGCACACGCCACAGGCCAAACACCGTGGGATTTTGCGTGCCGTAGTCGCAGCTAATATAATACGTCCCCGGCCCACCCCGTTCGCTGGTCACATTGACCTCGCGGGAGAACATGGGGTAAACAAGGCCCTCGGCGATCACCCACAGCCCCCGGATATACCGGTCGTAGAACACACCGGAGTACATCGCCTTTGTCCGTTCTATCATCTGCGGCGTCAACACGGGGTTATCGTCCAGCAAAAAGTGAATATGCTGCGTATTCTTCCGCGGTGCTTTGATCCACTCCTGATAAAACCAATGGTTTGGGCTTTCGGGGTTGCAGTTGAAAAAGTACTTGGGGTGTTCAAACGAAATCGCGCGAGAAAGCGCTTGCTCGACGAACGACCGCGGCATCAATGCCACTTCGTCAAACAGTACTCCGGCCAGCGTGATACCCTGAATCAACATGTACGAACTTTCATCTTTTCCTCCGAAAAGATAAAACCAGTTCGTCACGTTTCCACACCGAACCGTCAGCACACGCGTGGAAACCTTATAGCTCATCGACAGCGCCGCGCCCAGCCCCTCTATTTCCATCAACGGCTTTAAGATGTTGCGTTCCGCCGACTGCACCGTCTTTCCGCAAATAGCAAAGTTGGTGCGGTCGTAGTTCTTCATGGCCCAAGCAACAAACGCAAGCGTCATGATTGTTGTCTTGCCGGATCGGACGGAGCCATCACACACAAGAGCCAGATCGTCAGATTCCGTAAATCCAAATATGGCCTTTTGCTTCCGCGAAAGCTGTTTAAGTTGCATCGCTGCCGCCCTTTATTGCAGAAATCAAAGCCGCAAACGCAGCAGGATCGCCGCGCCTTTCCTCGCCGGAGTTCCATCCAAAATTACAACCCAAACTAAATTTTGCACCGTTTGCCCCGTCCTTGTCATAAAGGCGAGATTCAGCGTATTCTTCACATCTGGCCTTTGCTCGCGTAACCGTGTCCGCGAATTCTGGCCTTGCCTGATAATCCAGCAGCGCTTGTCTGCCTGTAAATCCAAGTGCTAACGCAAGTCCCGTTATCGTCGGCGGCTTTACGTTAATGATAATCGGTATGCCGTACTTATCTCGCACAGCACAACCGTCATCGCCGATAAACGGCTCACCCTCACACTCTTTGAAGTAAGCGTCAATCGCCTTTTGCATCGCGCTTACGCTTTTCCATTTTCTTGGCGCTCCTGCCGGCATACGCTCACCTCGCCTTCCTGGATCGTATTTTCAATCTTGTTTATACCGTTGTATTAAGCTCATAAACCCAACGTAAAACTCACCAGTTTTACCGTTCACGATACAGGTAACACAATCTTTTCCCACACGGAGAAGCTCCTAATACACGTTTTCTGGAATACAGCAAAATCTTTTCACGGAGCACGTTTCGCACTTTGGGCACCTCTGCACTTCTTGTATTACGCCATATAACGGCACTGTCTTGTTGAGTTCTTTAATAAAAACATCGCAAAATCCAAAAGATTCAGCGCTTTTTATTCGCATCTTTTTCTCCCGTCGTCGCCTGTCGGCACCAAACTTTGGAAACAACGAAAGTCATCACAGTATCCGCAGGTATCGGCAATGTCCTGGTGTTCTTTGTCCTTATGTAGCTTACAGCCAATAGGACCAGCGGTTACACGTTTACCGTCAACTACAACCGTACCGTGCTTGGCGTAGGTGCAGAAGTCACAGCATGGTGTGCAGTCTTTTCCGCAAAGTGTCATTCTCCGTTCCTCCCCTTGCACTCCTTCCCCTTCATTGCAGTTCGATAAAATCAAATCTGTCGTAAATGTTCGGGTAGAAGATACCGACCCAGAAGTTCCGCTGGACTTTTCTGTAGTAAGCAAGATCTTTATTCCACGACTCAATGTCTTCCATCAGATCACGTTTACCAAGATCGTTGTCATTGTCGTAAACGTCATTTTCATATTGATAAACCAAGGAGTCGTATTGGGCATAACACCGCGCAATCTGAGCATCGGGTGCAACATTGTTGGCAATAATAATGATAAGCATAACTACAGCAGCTACAAAGCTGGTGAGACCGATTCCCAGCCAAACCGGAAACAGGTCATCAAACAAGCATCCGAGCACAATTGCGGCAACCGTTAAAATAACAGCAATCCAAAAGATCATTTTCAGCCCCCCTTACGACGCTCTATCCATCATCGCCACGACACCACGGCTCTCCAGAATGTTGTGAATCATCAAACGGCCCTTTTGTGTCCACTGGGTGGAAAGCTTTGTATCAGGCCTACCGTCAGAGTGATTGAACTTGATCGTCTTGCTCTTGGTGTAGCCCTTGTTCATGTGCTTCTTGTAAAGCAGCCATTGGCCGTTGACCTTGTGCTGGATTCCTTCGTCACGGAGGATCTTATTCAGCTGCTGGGCGCTCATGCCGTAGTCGGCGGCGATCTGAGAAGTCGCCAGCGCGTCCGTGCTTTCCAGAATGGTGTCCACATACTGGCGGATAGGCTCAAACTCTGCGATCATTTGCGCTTGGCGTTCGTTCTCCGCAACGAGTGCCAGGCGCTTTTCTTCTGCATCAGCCAGAGCACGGAGCGCGGAAGGATAGTCCTTCGGCAGCGAATAGCCGCCGGTCTTGCGGATCGTAGGCAAAACATCCTTTGTCACCCAATCGGTGAACTTTTCCGCCGCTGGCAGCTTTGAACTAAACACCAGCCTGTACAAATCGCTTTCGGGAATAAATGCCGTATCTTGCTCTCTACCCAAAGAATCGGTGAGGCGGCGTTTCACCGCCCCACGGCAGTGTGTAGAAACTGCATCTTTCGGGCTCTTGTAACCAAGTGCTTTGGCAACATCGTTCCCGCAGAAAAGAACGCCTCCGTCCTCTTCCATCGTGCGAATCTCGCCAAACTCCGGATTGTTGAAAATCATCAGTTCGTTCATGTGCATCCCTGCCTTTATATAAAAATTTAAAGTGTGAACATCGTTATGCTGCCTTTTTTATATTCAGGGAAGCGGCCAAAAGGCAGGAAATGGCCGCTTTTCACCCCGTCGGGCTATCCCTGATATGCTGTGCAAGCCGCCTTTTACGCCGGACGGGCGGCACGTCTATTGGCAACCGTGTTATTTTTAGCCGCTCAATACACGGATAAAGCGGCAATGGTGCGTTTTCTTTCGGCTCTCGCCTATCCGCCTTGAGGAATACGCACAACCCTTCGGAACTTCACGGCAAACGCATGGCGGAGCGCCTGCCGCTTCAATGTTCTGGCACACTTTCAGACGGGACGCTATGCCACTTGCCCACGGTAGTGCCGCACCACTTTTTTCGTCGCGGTTTCCGTCTCTACAGGCTCCGCATTGCCCAGCCGTTTTCTAAGTGTCGGCACACTCCACCGTTTCCTGTCAAGCTTCACTCCTTGGTGCCGGATGGGAGGTGCGACCTCTCGCCCCTGATCGTGGGGTAGCTCACGCAGTCCGGCAGATACCCGTCATATACCGCTGGCGGGTAAGCGGTCGAAAGGAAAACGATACCGTGAAAGCCGGTATTGAGGCATTGGCAGGACTCGAACCTGCAACGACCATCGACGGCGTTTCCCCGCCGTGCGCTCTTCCCCATTGAGCTACAATGCCGTGTGTGCCCGCCGCCGTGCAACGACGGTCCACAGAAAGGAGAATGAAAAATGAATGCAAGCAAGATGATGAATAGGAGGTGTCATGGGGTATGCACGTCCCCATGACTATTGTACCACACTTTTCGCAACGTTCATAGTGCAAAAACGCGGATTTTCTAAAGTAGTTATTCTAATTTAGAACTTTTCAAACCTCCTCGAAGTATTTCACATCTCCAATGCTGCAAACGTAAATCTGCCCTTCGTGATATTCGCTATGTCCGGCTATCTGTGGATTGTAGAACACCGTCGCATTGCCGATGTCGGTAAACATATCGCCGTATACAAACACCTTACAAAAGGCATTTAATGCCGCGTCAGACACCCAGCTTGCCGGGGTAGTATACTGATACTCCCTGCATACGTCCTCCGGCGTGTAGCGGTTCCTGTGGCGGTTGCAGGCGTTGAATAAGGCTTGTACAATTCCACGGCACTGGTCGGTGTCGTTTCCCGCCTCTGCTGTGACGGTCTGAAGTACCTTTGTCACGTTGTAGCCGAAGGTCTCAATCTCGCGGTCTGTTCCGATGGCGGCAATTACCGCCTCCGCGCTCTTCTCCGCTTCGTCGGGGTCTTCGTATGCTTCTTCGTGCGGGCCGCCCTCGATCACCAGGATCGTGCGTTCTTCCCGCTCTGGCTCCTTTGCAAAAAAACCGGTCAGCACGAGCAATGCCGCCGCAAGTAGAAGTAACACGCACCCGGCGGCAATAATGCGGTCATTTGTCGTTGGGTTTCGTCGTTTTATTTGGCTTCACCTCCTACTCTTTTCCCGCATACTGGACAATGCAGCAACTCTAATCCATCGTCCATTTGTGCAATTTCAAAAGACGCCCCACAATGCGGGCACTTTGTTGCGCAACCGTTAAAAATCCACTTTTGCGCAGCTTGTTTGCCGATCCCACCGCTGGAAATATCTCTCCTTCCGTAGGAGCAAAAGTCATCAGGCTCACGCCATTGCCACGCGTCTTTATTCATGTTCCCATCCGAGTAGATTTTCTGGCAGGCCCCCAATTGATATCGCCTGCATTGCATGCATCGAACAACCTCGACCACGTCAGCCGGAAACATATCCGCCAGCGCACGCTTGGCATCCGTCATGGTAGCCGTTGGCTTTGTCACTTCCAGATGGGTCAGCCGTGCAATCGCTGCGGACTGGTCAATGTATTTCGCCATCACTCTACCTCCTGACTCCAGAACTCACGGCGGCAATCAGCGCAAATCTTTGGCGTTATTGTAGTTGGGCATTTTTCTCCGCTATACATACGATATGCCTTAGATAATACTGCGGGACAAATAGCAACGATGCTTTCTTCGTCGAGTTTAGCATCCGGCCACTGCTCCAAAAACACGCTCTGCCGTGTCTTGCGGGGATGCGCGGCAGCCCATTTCTCGGTGTTCTTCACGATTTGCTCGGCATCCACGCCCCACACCTCGCTCATAGTACCGCACATCCGGTTCCGCTCCTCGATAAACTTAACCGCATCCATAGCCGCCCTCCAATTTCATAAAGCA